>Ga0209425_10000012_pt1 | contig 211415 bp, 205 predicted proteins | sample COG_05_FD_184749 | JGI IMG/M metagenome (GOLD analysis project Ga0209425, IMG submission 184749) | Pelagic Microbial community sample from North Sea - COGITO 998_met_05 (SPAdes) (version 2) | ecosystem: Environmental > Aquatic > Marine > Neritic zone/Coastal water | place: Helgoland, sampling...
AAGCTATTTTCTTTGCGTATGAATACGCTGGTGCAGTTAGAAATATTTATTTAGAAGATCCGGGTGAAGCTCCAGTGGACTCATGGATGGGTCAATCGTGGGGTTACTGGGAAAACAATACTTTTGTTGTAGAGGCTTCGGGTTTTAATGATCAAACTTGGTTTGATAGATCAGGTAACTTTCATAGCGATAAGTTAAGAGTAACAGAGAGATTTAGTCTCTTAAATGAACACACAATGGATTATGAGGCAATCATTGAAGATGAAGAGGTTTTTACGAGGCCTTGGACAATTAAAATGACTCTTTATAAGAGAATCGGAAAAGATGCACAACTGCAACAATTTAAATGTGTAGAGTTTGTTGAAGAGCTTTTATATGGAAAGTGGCGTGCAAAATAACACTAAAATAGCAACTTTAGGATTGATCTTTTTATCAGTAGCAGGATCAATTTATTCAGATTCATACCAGACGCAGAAGACTTGGTTTGGTGATCCAGATCTTCAAGGGACTTGGACCAACTCAACTTTAACAACACTTGAAAGATCATCAAGTTTTAAAGAATTAGTTGTTAGCGAAGAGCAAGCTGAAATGGCTGCTCTTATAGCTGCTCAAGGCAACGATGCTTATGATAATTATCTAAAAGAGGGAGAAACACCAAAAAAAGGACAAGATGTAGGCGGTTATAACACTGCTTGGATGGACCCAGGAACTAAGCTTCTAAAAGTGGGTGATGAATACAGGTCATCAATAATTATTTCTCCAAAAAATGGCAAGTTGCCCTGGGACGCAAAGAAAAGAAGAGAATATTTCTCTAAAGATTTAAGAAGAAAATTTAAAAGAACAGACCATCCAGAATTGAGAGGTGTTGGTGAAAGATGCGTCGTGGGTTTTGGATCTTCAGGTGGACCCCCAATGATGAACGTGTTGTACAACAACAATTACCAAATTGTGCAATCACCAGGTTATGTAATGATAATGGCAGAAATGATACACGATACTAGAATTGTACGAATCGAAGGAGCTCATTTGCCTGAATCCATGGATCCTTGGATGGGAGATTCAATTGGTAGATGGGAAGGCGATACTTTGGTTGTTGAAACCACTAATTTTAATTGGCAGCATATTCACAGAGCAGGCTTACGCCATTATTTCGCTATTTCTAAAGATGCAAAAATAACAGAAATTTTTAGAAGAACTTCGGATACAGAAATTCTATACCGTTTTAGAGTCGATGATCCCAACTTGTATAAGAGTGCTTGGGTAGGTGAAATGCCTCTACGAGAACAAAGTGATAAGATTTATGAATACGCGTGCCATGAAGGCAATTATGCAATGGGTAATATTCTTGCAGGAGCTAGAGAAGTAGAAAAATGAAGAAATTTCTGTTTATAGGGTTGATCGTTGCACCTCTGATGAGTGGTTTAAATGCAGAAGAATGGGGTAACACCAAGACTTGGTTCGGTGACCCTGATCTGCAAGGTACTTGGACCAATGCTAGTCTTACTAATTTAGAAAGACCAGATTACTATGACACGCTAATCGTTAGTGAAGAAGAGGCGAGAGCAACTTTACGAATGTCTGAAGAATTTTCAGAAGAGGTAGATAATCCTTATAAAGACGGGGAGTCTCCGCAAGCCGGCGACAATGTAGGAGGTTACAATGTTGCGTGGATGGATCCTGGAACTGATTTATTTAAGCTCGATGGAAAGTACAGAAGTTCAATACTTACTTATCCTGAAGATGGAAAACTCCCAAGAAGATACATTCGCTGGGGTCTAGAAGCTTATGGAATGTATAGGATGTTTACTGTAGCAGATCATCCTGAAGAAAGGTCTTTAGGTGAAAGGTGTTTGGTTGGTTTTGGTTCCAGTGGAGGGCCGCCCATGCTAAATGTCCTCTACAACAACAACTATCAGATTGTTCAATCTCCAGGTTACGTTATGATTCTGGTGGAAATGAATCATGATGCTCGTATTATCCGCTTAGAATCAAATCATAACCCTGACAATATGCAGCCATGGTTGGGCGATTCAGTAGGTACATGGGAAGGTAACACTTTAGTTGTTAAAACTAAAAATCATCACCCTCAACAGAAATTCAGAGCGGGTATAAGACACCAGATTTTAATAATGGAAGGTGCAGAAATAACAGAAAGATTCACAAGAACTGACGAAAATGAAATTCTTTATCAATTTGAAGTTGATGACGATAAGGCATATAAAGACTTATGGAGAGGTGAGATGCCTCTTAGATCTGCCGATGGGGAAATTTATGAATACGCGTGCCATGAAGGTAATTATGCCATGGCAAATATTCTTGCAGGTGCAAGAGCAGAAGAAAGGAAATAACTATGAAAAACATACTTAAAATCATTGCAATAAATTTTACTCTCTTACTTGGTATGAGTACTTATATAAATGCTCATCATGCTTTTACAGCAGAGTTTGATCCCAATGCACCAATTAACATAACCGGGAAGGTCGTAAAAGTAGAGTGGATTAATCCTCATGCTTGGGTTCATGTTGAAGTTAAAGAAGCGGGAAAAACTACGGTTTGGATGGTTGAAGGAGGAACTCCAAATACGTTAATAAGAAATGGAATTAATAAAAAAACAATTACGCCGGGAACGGTTATCGTTGTTAGGGGCTATCAAAGTAAAGGAAAGTTATGTCTACCTAGATGCATAGCCAATGGTAGAGATATAACTTTTCCAGATGGTAGAAAAGTATTTATGGGTTCTTCTGGCACAGGAGCACCTAGAGATGGGTCAGATCCAAGAGAGAGAAGATAATGATTCTTTTGTCACGATTGACTGGAAAAACCAGTCTACTGGCTATTTTATTGTTTACAAATCTTTCCGTTGTTTTTGCAGAAGAAGATCATTCTGAAATACATGACCTAATGGCTCATTTACTTGATCCAGCTGCCGAAGCCATATGGGACTCAGCAGGATTTGTTATCACAGAAGAGGGTGAGTTCAGTTTAGAGCCTAAAAACCAAGAAGAATGGGATAAAGTGCTCTACGGAGCTAAAGTAATCTCTGAAAGCGCCTTCCTTTTGTCCAGGCCTCAGATAGCAAAGAATCGAAAAGATTGGATAGCTGTTTCAAGCTTATTGAAGACAACTGGAGATAAAGCCTTCTTGGCTGCTGAAAAGAAAGACGTTGAAGAGCTCTTCAAAGCAGGAGCAGAAATATATCAAGTATGTGTGGCTTGTCATCAAACCTATATGAATAAATAGGTAAATAAGCAGACAGTCTCTTTAAGAGTAGATGTTAAATTTTGCTGAATGGCTTGCAGGTACAGAGTGGAGTATAGCTCTTCATGAGTCTCTTTATTGGTACCCATGGATAGAGTCATCTCATGTTCTCTTTATATGTATTTTCTTTGGAACTTTACTGTTTGTTGACCTCAGATTAACCGGCAAAGTGTTTACAAATCTCTCTATTTCAGAGATGAATAAAGGAATTTTACCTCTTACTATTGTAGGCTTTTGCTTAATGTCTCTAACGGGGTTACTCTTATTTTATGCAATACCGGTTAGAAATTATCAAAATATCTTTTTTAGAATAAAAATTCTATTAATTATAATTGCTGGTCTTAATGCTCTTTTCTTCCATAAGAGAATGTCTAAAGAGGCAAAAAAATGGGACAAAGATTCTTCCATACCTAAATCTATGAAAGTAAGCGCAATCGCCTCATTATTTACCTGGTCCCTAGTCATTATCTCAGGAAGATTGATTGCCTATAATTGGTTTGATTGTGACAGACAGCCACAACCTGAATGGATTAACTTTCTAACCAGTTGCGTCGTTGATTATCAGTTGTATGAAGGAATAGATGGAATCTAATCAAATAATTGAGCTTTTCTACTTTTTTGAGGATTCCTTTATAGGTGAATATATTAGGGGTTCAACTTGGCTCTTTCCAGTTATTGAATCTTTTCATCTAATAGGCTTAGCTGTTTTAGGTGGGTCTGTAGTTATAGGTGACTTTAGGCTAATGGGCTTTATTTTAAAAAAAGAAAAGATTGGTTACGTGATTAAACAGACCCGAGTATGGTTTAAATTCGGTTTTTTCATATTGGTATCAACTGGTATTCCTTTGTTCTTAAGTGAAGCAGTTAAGTGTTTTTACAGCAGAGCTTTCTGGATTAAGATGATTTGTCTTGTGATTGGAATAGCATTTACCTTTCTAGTAAGAAATCCATTAGTGTTAAAAGGTTATGATGGAAAGATAATTCCTTTATTGGGATTTTCTTCATTTTTCTTATGGACGGTAGTTGCAGCCTCTGGAAGATGGATTGGATTCTCATAGATTTAGAAGAAAAAAATCATCTATAATTAAGAAATGAGATTGAAACATGTATGACGTTGTTATTGTAGGAAGTGGCCCAGCTGGCTATGTTGCAGCGATTAGAGCGTCGCAACTTGGGTTAAGAACTGCTTGTATAGAGAAAATAGTCGATACGGATGGTCTATCACAACTTGGAGGCACTTGTTTGAACGTTGGGTGCATTCCCTCAAAGGCTCTATTGGATTCTTCGCATAAATACACTGAAGCTCTCAATCACTTTTCGGATCATGGAATTGAAGTTCTTAAATCTAAATTAGATCTTTCCAAGATGATGGATAGAAAGAACAAGATTGTTAATCAACTGACTTCTGGTGTTTCTGGTTTATTTAAGGCAAATAAAGTTACCTCAATAACAGGTGAGGCTAGAATCTTAAGTTCAACCCAAGTTGAGGTATCTTTTGATGGTAAGTCTCATGTTATAAGCACTAAGCATGTAATTATAGCGACTGGATCATCTCCAATTGATATTCCAGTAGCATCTGTTGATCAAGAAAATATAGTCAATAGCACTGGAGCATTAGCGTTTGATTCGGTCCCAAAAAAATTAGTGATTATAGGAGCCGGTGCCGTTGGACTTGAGCTTGGAAGTATCTGGGCAAGACTTGGTTCAGAAGTCACTGTTTTGGAAGCAATGGATGAATTCTTGCCTTTGGCAGATAAGAGAATTGCCAGAGAAGTTTTAAGAGAATTAAAAAAACAAGGATTAGAAATAAACCTTGGATGCAAAGTCACCTCCACAGAGTCAAACTCTAAAGAGGTAAAAGTGCATTATGAAAAAGATGATGAGTCTCATGTGCTGGGCGTAGATAAGGTCATTGTTGCAGTTGGTAGGAAACCAAACATCAGCAGTCTTTTTGATGAAAAATGCGATATAACCATTGATGAAAAAAGCTTTATATCCGTAAATAATTTTTGCGAAACCTCAATTAAGAATATATGGGCTATTGGAGATGTTGTAAGAGGGCCCATGTTGGCCCATAAAGCATCTGAAGAAGGAGTAATGGTTGTCGAGCGCATAGCAGGGAGAGATATAGAGATAAAATATGATCTTATACCGTCTGTGATTTATACCCATCCAGAAGTGGCTTGGGTGGGTAAAAATGAAGCAGAATTATCAGAAGCAGGAGTTGAATTTAAGACCGGTTCTTTCCCTTTTGCTGCGAATGGAAGAGCTTTAGCAGCAGGAGAGGTCTCCGGCTTCGTCAAGGTAATAGCTGACAAAGAAACAGACTTAATTCTGGGTGTGCACGTCTTTGGTCCTTTTGCTGCAGATATAGTTCAACAAGGATTACTGGCTATGGATTTTGGTGCAAGCGCAGAAGACTTAGGCTTAAGCATCTTTAGTCATCCTTCTGTTTCAGAAGCATTGCGCGAGGCAGCCTTGGCAGTGAATGGGCAGGCAATCCATATTGGTAATAAAAAAAATAAGATTAAAAAGAGCTAAAAAAAGAGAATAAACATCTTAGAATCAAAGACTGGAGGCAGTGGCAGCTAATTCTTAATAATGGATTCAGTTTTAATAGAAATTAATGAAAAAAAATAAAAGTGTAGCGACAATGCAAGATGTTGCAAAAGAGGCAAAGGTATCCTTGAAGACTGTTTCTAGAGTGATCAATAAAGAACCGAACGTATCTACAAAAACTATAGAGAAGGTTCAAAATGTTATAGATGCTATAGATTATCAACCAAATTCTTTTGCCCAGACTTTAGCTAGAGGAAAAACAAAGATTATTGGCCTTCTTTATGACACTCCTAGTCCTAATTATATTTCCCATATCATGGAGGGTGTTTTAACTCAGTGTTATAAATCAGATTATGAAGTAATAATTCATCCTTGCAGATTTAATGAATTAACTCTACTGAGAGACGTAGAGTTATTAATAAAACGAACAAGGCTTTCCGGAATCATAACTACACCACCGTTATCAGATATAGAAGATTTAATTAAATTATTTAAGGAACTCAATATTCCTAGAGTATTAATTTCTCCTGGCTCTGAAGAAGTTGATGAACCTTCTGTTAAAACTAATGACAGAGAAGCCTCAAGACAGATGACAAACTATTTAATTTCTAAAGGTCATAGAAGGATTGCTTTCATTAAAGGTCATCCCAGTCACCTCTCTGTAAATGATAGAGCTAAAGGTTTTTTTGACTCTTTGAATCAGTCCAATATTGTTTGTCCTAACGAGCTTATAGAAAGTGGCCTTAATACTTATCAGTCTGGAATGGATTGTGCAAAAAGGCTTTTATCTCTTAAAGATATTCCTACAGCTATCTTTGCTGCTAATGACGAGATGGCAGCAGGTGTTATAAAAGTAGCTTATCAGAATAATCTTAAAATACCTGAGGACTTGTCTGTAGTTGGATTTGATGACACCCCTATGACAAAAATGATTTCTCCACCTTTGAGTACCATAAAACAACCTCTTGGTCTTATGGGCGAAGAGTCTGCAAAGAATCTAATTAATCAATTGGAAGGTGGAAGTGAAGAAAGATATTCCACCATGAATTCAACATTGATTATAAGAGATTCCGTATCAGAGATGGAGCCTTAATTTATTAATTGACTTGTAATAAGACAGCGTTGTCAAAATAGTCTAAAAAAGCGATAATAGGGACTTATTTAACCTTAATGAGGCCCCCCAATCATGAAAATATTAACTAGTAGCCTGTTAGGCCTTGTTTTATCACTTTTTATTAACACATTAACTGCTGCAGAGTCGACTGAAGAAGAGTCTTCAGCTGTAGATGAAGTTGTCGTTACCGGTATCAAAAAGAGTCTTCAAGATTCCATTGATATAAAAAGAAGTTATGTAGGTGTTATGGATGCGATAACAGCTGAAGATTTCGGTAAATTTCCAGATGGTAACTTAGCTGAATCTCTTGCAAGGGTTGCTGGAGTTGGTATTGATAGAAGCAATGTAGAAGGAGAGAGAGTTGCTGTTCGTGGTTTTGGTCCTGAATTTAATTTAGTAACTTTGAATGGTCGACAAATGCCAACTGTTCCAGGGCAATGGGAAGGCGGAAGATCTTTTAACTTTGGTGATATAGCTTCACCTGGTATTCAGGCTGTAGAAATCTTTAAAGCTACTAACAGTTCATTACCCTCTGGTGGTATTGGTTCCACCATCAATATGGTCACTACGAAACCTTTAGGTGTGGACGGTACAAAAAAATCTTTTTCTATCAACATAGTGAATGACACAACCAGTAAAGAGGGGTCATTTTCAAGCAACAAACCCATTGAAACCTCTTTCTTATTTGCAACTAACCAAGATAAATGGGGGTTTTCATTTTCAGGCTCTTATCAAGATAGAAATAACCGAGAAGAAGGAACAAGAGAAGCTAACTGGTTAACAGTAGAAAAAATGGCAGCTATTGAAGGTTATTCTAGAGTTTCTTCATCAGCAGCAGGAATAACAAATAACAGCACACGAAACGACGGATTCACTTTCTATCAAGAGCCAACTGCTTATCAAATTAAAGATAACGATAGGTTAAGAACTAATGGACAAGCAACTTTTCAATTTGCTCATTCAGATAACTTAACAAGCACATTGGATTACACCTATTCTGCAGTAGATTTTGATTCAGAAGGAGTTATGTTTGGGTCGTGGCTTGGAGGATGGGATACACAACAAGGTGTTATTAATACAAGAGGTGTTTATACAGATGTTACAGTGGCAAATAGAGCTTACGATCATCAGCTTATTTGGGGTTCCACAAAGAACCTGAACCAGTCGTTGGGTTTAAATATTGACTGGCAAGTTAACGATGCTTTATCAATGTCTTTAGATACCCACAAGTCTTCAGCTTCTAAAACAGGATCAGAACTACCTAATGAAATGGGATTCACAACTGATATTAAAGGAACGATTACTCATAAGAATGCAGGTAGCTCAGGCATAAACACCTTTTCTTATGATACCGTGTTTGAACCAAGTAATTATTTGGCTTCTAGTGTGCAAATGTGGGATGCCTACAAAAATAACGAACTTGATCAAACACAAATAAAAGGTTCTTGGGCCAACATGAATGAAGGAATCATAACTTCTGTTGATTTTGGTATTTCAACTATAGAAAATTCTTATCTAGATACAAGATCTGGAAATGCTAATGGTGCCATTAATCCACTAGCCAGTCAGTACGATGACTCAATTTTTCAAACGTCTAACTTAGGAAATTTTATGAATTCTTTCGGTGCTAATTTTGGTACTGACTATTATTACAATATAGATAGAGCAGCAGCTCTTAAAGCCTTTGTTTTGGCTAATGGAGCAATCTCTGCCGGCGATGTAGACACAAACGAGAGAATTAACGAAGATTTAAATTCTGCTTTCTTGCAGGTAAACATGGAAACTGAGTACATGGGCATGCCCCTCAATATTGTAGCTGGAGTCAGATACGAAGAATCTGAAACTGAGTCCATAAGCCTTGAGGAGAAGCCATCTACCATTAGATGGGACTTTATAAATGGCCTAACTTATATAGGTGATGGGATTGTTGATGCTCCAAGGTATGGCGATAATGACGCTATCCTGCCAAGTTTAGCTTTATCTCTTGGTTTATCTGATACCCAAGTCTTAAGATTTTCTTACAGCGAAACTATGGCTAGAGCTAGCCTACAGGATCTTAGATCTCAATTATCCTATGGGAATACAAACTATCTATCAGCTACAGCTTCCGGAGGTAATCCAAATCTTGAGCCTCTGAAGGCAAGTAACTTTGATATAAGTTATGAAAATTACTATGCCGAAGGAAGTTATTTTGCTGTTAACTATTTCAAAAAAGAAATTGAAGACTTTATAGGAACAAAAACGGTTAATTCTACTGTAGATGGATTGACTGACCCAACCCAATCAGCAATAGGGCAATATGCTATTAATTGCGTCAATGAATGGGCAGCAGCTGGCTCACCAGGTACAGCAGCTGGAGATCCTTCAGGGGTTGTTCACTGTACTTCTCAACAAGCTTTATGGGCTCAACCTTGGATGAACAATTTTCAACACATGGCTTGGGTTGCCCTTGCCATGCAAGCACACGGTGGACAACTTCCAGAATTTTGGAATGTCTATTGGGCTCAGGATGCAGGAATGTCATCGCCTAATTGTAATGATGGCGGATGGTGGAGATGCAATCCGGGTTATATAGATGGCCAGGCAACAGATCCTCTAGCTACTTTTGCTGTTACAAGACCTTACAATAAAGAAGAAGGTTCTGTTGATGGTTTTGAAATAGTACTGCAACATTTGTTTGAAGGTACGCCTTATGGTGTCTTGCTTAATGCTACTAAGATTAGTAGTGGGGATGCTGATGTTGATAGAAATTTGGTAGGCGAGCAGTTTTTACTCGATGGCCTTGGCGATTCAGGAAACTTCTCAGTCTTTTATGAAGATGATAAACACACAGCAAGATTGGCATTAAATTACAGAGGAGAAACGGTAGCTGGTTTTGGTAACTATGACCAACCACTGTTTGTAGAAGAAAGAATGCAGATCGATGCTTCTTACCAGTACAGATGGGATGAAAGTACAACTTTATTCATTGATGCAATGAATATAAATGATGAATCAACACGTTTGCATGCACGTTATGAGGAGATGTTGTTTTTATCTCAAGACCACGGTCCAGTTTATAAAATTGGTTTCAGAACAAATTTCTAATTTTAAATCTGAAATTATTTAAAAAAGAGGGCATTAGCCCTCTTTTATCTATTAGCCTTTTATTTATTTAAATATAATCAGCTTACTGACAAACTACTTAATGCGTAAAAACTCTATTAAATTTATCTTCTTTTTGTGTATTTTTACATATCAGTTTTCGTTGTCTGCTGATGAAAAACTTACCTTAGAAAATAAAATTAATTCTTACCTTTCAAAAATGACTGTACAAGAGAAAGTAGGACAAATATTAATGGTAGAAATTGGATACATCACTCCAGAAGAAGTTCAAGAATACAACATAGGAGCTATTCTTAATGGAGGAGGCAGTTTTCCTTATAAGAAGAACAATCACGTTACACAAGATTGGATAGATTTAGCAGATGAATATTACATGGCTTCTTCTCAGACATCCGAGGGGAAAAAATCTCTTCCAGTTTTTTGGGGAACAGATGCTGTTCATGGGCATAATAATTTAAAAGGAGCCACGATATTCCCTCATAATATTGGCTTAGGGGCTACTAGAAATCCTCAATTGGTAGAAAAAATTAGTAGAGCAGTTGCGGCCGAAGTGGTTGCATCGGGATTGGACTTAACTTTTGCACCTGCAGTGTCCGTACCTAGGGATGACCGATGGGGAAGAACCTATGAAGGCTTTTCAGAAAGTCCTGAATTGGTAGCACTGCTTGGCAAGCATTCCGTTATTGGTTTTCAAGGAGAGCTTGGCAATGAATTCTTAGGTACAAATAAGATATTAGCAACTGCTAAACATTTTATTGGAGACGGCGGAACTTTAGATGGTGTTGATAAAGGTAATACTATTTTATCCGAAGAAGATCTAATAGAGACTCATGGCAAAGGTTACACAAGCACTATTGAGGCAGGTGTTCAATTTGTTATGGCTTCATTTAACTCATGGAATGGAGATAAGCTTCATGGTCAAAAATATCTATTAACAAATCTTTTAAAAGAACAACTAGGGTTTGATGGAGTTGTGCTGGGAGATTGGAATGGACATCAGGAAGTATCAGGTTGCAGTGTGGATAGCTGTGCAAAAGCAATTAATGCAGGTCTTGATATGTTCATGATCACGGATAACTGGAAAAATTTATACAACAACACTTTGCAGCAAGTAATAGAAGGTCAAATTTCAGAATCAAGACTAGATGATGCTGTTAAGAGAATATTAAGAGTAAAGTTTAGATATAGACTGGTTCAAAAGGGAAAACCCTCGTCCCGTATTGCTTTTAAAGAGTTGAACCATATAGATTATAAAGGAAACCGAAAACTTGCTAGAACAGCGGTTCAAGAGTCATTGGTGCTTTTAAAAAATAATAACAGCACTTTACCTTTAGACCCTTCAAGAAACGTACTCATTATTGGAGAAGGGTCTAAGAGGATTTCAAAAGCAACCGGAGGTTGGTCTTATTCTTGGCAAGGATCAAATGTAGATAATTCTTATTTTCCTGGAGCTACTTCAATTTACGATGGAATTGCAGGGGTTGTAAGAGAAGCAAATGGCAAAATAGAATACAGTGAGGATGGCAATTACAAAACCAAACCTGATGTTGCAATCTTGATTATTGGAGAAAATCCTTACGCAGAATACCAAGGTACAGTAGAAAATCTTCTACTTACTAATGTTGAGTTTAATCACTTGGATGTGGCTTCAAAATTAAGAAAAGAAAACATTGCAGTTATCACTTTGTTTATTTCAGGTAGACCTTTATGGATAAATAGGGAGCTTAATGCTTCTGATGCTTTTATAGCAGCTTGGCTTCCCGGAACAGAAGGGGCAGGTGTGGCTGATATTCTTTTTACAAACCCAAGCACTGGAAAACAGACTGACTTTAAAGGCAAGCTCCCATTCTCTTGGCCAAAGTCAGCAAATCAGAGTTCCGTTAATTTAGGAGATGAATTTTATTCACCTCTCTTCTCTTTTGGTTATGGATTATCTTATAAAGATTCAATTCAACTTAATCAGCTATCTGAAGAGCTAAATTCTCTAACCGATTCAAAACTTGGAAAGATTATTCTTGAAGGTTGGCCAAAGAGCGGTCTGGAAGTTGTCCTCCAATCTGAAAATACAGAAGTTTTTTTAATTAATAAAAAAATTACAACTCCTAATAATAAGGTTTCCTTAGAAATCTTTGATAATCGAATACAAGAAGATTCGCAAAGAGTGAACTTTAAAGAAGGTCTTGATTCAAGCTGGTCTTTGATTTCTTCTAAACCAATCAATTGGGAAAGAGAAGAAAGAGCAAGCGGAGTTTTATCTATTCAAATGAAGGTTCTAAGAAAAGATTCTAAAAAAGAACTCTATTTAACTTCCTCGTGCGGAAATGGTTGTGGCAAATCTTTTGGCCTTAATAATTTTTTAGAGAACATACCTAAAGATGAGTGGTTTGTTTTGGGGGTGCCTTTAAAGTGCTTAAGAGATAATGATGTGGATTTATCTAATTTATCCAAGCCCTTAATCTTTAATACAGAAGGTAACTGGACATTTGAATTAGGTAAAATTTACTTGGAGGGTGGCATGGGTGGTAAGTCTATATTCCCTTGCAAGCCATTAAATGGAGAATATAAATGAAGTTTTCAACATTAGATCTGTGGATACTAGGAATTTATTGTGTAGGCATAATCTCATTAGCTTATTGGGTTTCAAGAGACAAAGGCGACGGCAGAACGGCCGAAGATTATTTTTTAGCTGGAAGATCACTTCCTTGGTGGGCTATTGGAGCTTCTCTAATTGCAGCAAATATTTCTGCTGAACAAATCATAGGAATGTCGGGTCAAGGTTATGTTGTTGGAATGGCCATAGCAACCTATGAACTCACGGCAGCAATTGCTTTAATTGTGATGGCAAAATACTTCCTTCCAATATTTATAGAAAAGCAGATCTACACAATGCCTCAATTTCTAGAACAACGATTTGATAAATGGGTCTGCTTGGTCTTATCTTTATTTTGGTTGGCTGTTTATATTTTTATCAATTTAACTTCTGTTTTATGGCTCGGTTCTTTAGCAATCAATTCTCTTACGGGCATGGATATAACCTATGGTTTGTGGGCTCTGGCAGCTTTATCTTTAGCATATTCTCTATGGGGCGGTCTGAAGGCAGTAGCTTTAACCGATGCAATTCAAGTAACTTTACTGATTTTTGGAGGTCTTGCTGTTTCTTACATAGCCCTTGATAAGATATCAGAATCTCAAGGAGCACTTTTAGGTTTTCAAATTCTATTAGAAGCATTGCCTGAGAAATTTGACATGATATTGGATTCAGATAACCCTAGTTATCCTGATTTACCAGGAGTTTGGGTTTTAATAGGCGGTCTTTGGGTGGCTCATTTTGCTTATTGGGGTTTTAATCAATACATAACCCAAAGGGCATTAGGTGCGAAGTCTCTTCAAGAAGCTCAAAAAGGTGTTATGTTTGCTGCTTTTTTAAAGATATTAATGCCTTTAGTAATTGTTTTGCCAGGTATATGCGCTGTTGTTTTACTACCCACCTTGGAAACAGGTGAGTTTGATACTGCCTATCCTCAAATGATGGCTTTATTGCCCTCAGGCTTGCTTGGCTTAACATTTGCTGCTTTAGTTGCTGCTATTGTCTCTTCTTTGGCCTCTATGACAAACAGTGTGAGCACAATTTTTACCATGGATATCTATAAGCAATTTTTAGCCAACGATGTAACAGACAAAAAGCTAGTAGTAGTCGGCAGGAACGTTGCCTTTATTTCCATCATTGTTGCTGTTCTTTGTGCTCAACCACTTTTAGGAAATCTAGAGTCAGCTTTCCAATATATACAAAATTTTACGGGTTTCTTTACTCCCGGCATTCTCGTGATTTTTCTTGTTGCTTTATTCTGGAAGAAGGCAACAAGCTTATCTGTTTTGGTCGCAGCAATAACATCTTTATTTCTTTCCCTGGGTATGTATTTATTGGCTCCAGATGATTTTCCTTTCCAACACAGGATGGGAATAGTTTTTCTAGTGACAGGATTTCTTTGTTATATGACAGCCTTATTGCAGGGTTATGAAGACCAAGATAAAGCTATTATTTTAGAAGATATTAATTTTTTAACTTCCAAAGGTTTTAATATTTCTGCTTTTATAATTTTAGTACTACTAACCATTATTTATACAATTTGGTGGTAATCGCTATCCGTAAATAAAAAATTAACGTAAATTAGCCTTTTTTAAATTATGAAAGGTTGAGTTCAAGTTATGCCAGAGTCTCTTCAAAAAAAACTTAGTCTTAAAGTAAGGCTTGGTTACGGCATAGGCGATACGGCTATATGCTTTTATTGGAGCGGAGTTGGTTTCCTGCTTTTGTATTTCTACACAGACGTCGTAGGGATCTCGCCAATAATAGCGGGTTCAATATTTATGATAGGAATGCTTTGGGATGCTTTTACTGACCCATTCATGGGCTATTTAGCAGAACGAACTCGAACCAGGTGGGGTGTTTACAGGCCTTATTTACTGTTTGGTAATTTACCGCTTGCTTTGTCTTTTGTTCTATTATTTTGGGTTCCTCCTTTTGAAGGATGGTTGTTAGTCCTTTCTCTTATATTAATTAATATTTTGCACAGAACTTGCTTCACTATAGTGAGCGTTCCCTTTTCCTCTTTAACACCAAGGATCACATCAGATAGTCAAGAGAGAACCAACTTAACGGGATTTAGGATGTTGGGAGCTCAGATGGGCACTATTCTGATTACCTCTCTATCTTTTCCTATCGTATTCTGGGCAGGTGGGATCGATGGGGAGGCGGCAGGTTTTTTGATAATGGCTATTATTGCAGCTTCTGCCGCATTAATAATACAAGCGATAACATTCTTTAGTGTAAAAGAACCAACAGATACTTCGAGTATTGATAGGGTCAGTGGAAGCCTTTTGGAAGCGTTAAAGGCCGTTTCAAAAAATAAACCTTTTTGGCTAGTTTTTAGCGCTACTTTAATCGTAGGCGTAACCTCTATATTTTTTGGAAAGAGTTTAATTTACTACGTAAAATACGGATTAGAACTCCATGAATACCAAGGAACTGTTGCATTCACAGGGTCGGTAGTGGCTTTTTTAAGCATACCTTTTTGGTGGACTGTTTCTAATCTCATAGGGAAACGTAAGACTTGGCTTATATCCATGTCTATAACGTTTTCTGCTTTTATAACTTTTTATCTCTATCCAATAGCAACTTTAAATGAGCTTCTTGTATTGGTAGCTCTTTTAGGACTTGGGTCAGGAGCGGGAGGTATTCTTTTTTGGTCCATGCTTCCTGATACCATTGAATATGGAGAAGTTAACACTGGTGTCAGAAGTGAATCTTCCCTTTACGGCTTTATGACCTTTGCTCAAAAGGGATCAATAGCTATAGCTGCTACTATCTATACTGTAGCTTTAACCATCATTGGTTTTATTCCTGAACAAGTTCAAACCCCAGAAACTATTTCATCAATGAAATCCATCATGACTTTGATACCTGCAACCGGCGTTGCTTTAAGTATAGTGATAATTTATTTTTATCCTATTGATTCGGAAACGCACAAGAGTTTAGTAAAAGAATTAGAAAGCATGAATCAAGGAGGCTCTTAATATGACCAGATGGGGAATTCTAGGAACGGGGATGATAGCCAAGGCTTTCGCTATCGCCTTGGAGGAAGCCGATGGCTCTGAACTGGTTGCAGTTGCAAGCAAAAATGAACTGAGAGCTAAGGAGTTTTGTAAAAGTTACAATTCTAATTTCTTTGGTGATTATGAGTCTTTAATTCATCAAGATGATATAGATGCCGTTTACATTGCTACACCACATCCTGAACATTTTGATTTGAGTCTTTCATGCCTAAATAACAACAAGGCTGTTTTATGCGAAAAACCAATGACCATGAATGCAACAGAGACCATGGTGCTCATAGATGCTGCAAGAAAGAATAATCTACTTCTTATGGAAGCTTTTATGTACAAAACTCATCCGCAAACTAAACAAATGCTTGATCTAATTTCAACTAACCTTAAAGGGCCGGTCCAGATTAATGCTGATTTCTGTTTCTCGGTTGAGGTTCCAGAAACACACAGACTTATAAATAAAGAATTGGGAGGGGGTTCTATAATGGATATTGGTTGTTACCCTCTGTCCATTTCACGATTGATTGTTGGAGCTGTTAACGGAGATTCATTTAGTAATCCAATTGAAATAGAAGCAGAAGCAGAGCTAAATAATCAAGAGGTAGATTTGAATGCTTCAGCTAAATTAAAATTTGAAGACGGTTCTATTGCGAGAATAGCTTCTGCAACCAATTTAGAAACAAACAGTGATGTCACCATTACTGATGGTAACAAAACGCTGATCATTGGCCAGCCATGGCATTGCGGAGAGTTTACCGACAGAACCTCAAGCATTGTTTTAAAAGACAAAGATGGAAATGAAGAAGTCTTTGAAATAAAAACAAACAAAGATCTATACGCAATTGAAATAGAACATTTCACAGATCTGTTATCTAAATCACAATTAGAATCTGAAATCATTCCTCATGCGGATTCTCATGGGAATATGATTGGTTTAGATAGATGGCGTAAAGAAGTCGGTGTTTTTTACAGTCAAGATAAGCCGGAAAATAGAGACAGGCCTATCACAGGTAAGTTAAGTTCTATAGAAAGAGATAGCTCTCAAATGAAAAAATTGCCCGGTTTATCCAAAACATTGTTTCCTATAGTTTTTGGTTGTGACAATCAGTCTGATGCTAATCATGCTTTTGCCATGTTTGATCACTACACTTCTTTAGGAGGTAATGTCTTTGATACAGCATATATTTATAACGATGGCATGAGTGATCAATACTTGGGACGATGGATCAATGCAAGGAATAACAGAGAAGAGATTGTGGTTCTCGGAAAGGGCGCACACTCACCCGATTGTTTTCCTTCAGCCATTCGTCCTCAACTTGAAGAAACTTTAAACAGACTCCAATCCAATTATTTAGATATTTATTGTTTGCACAGAGACAATCTTGATGTTCCGGTCAGTGAATTCATAGACTCATTAAATGATTTAAGGGAAGAGGGCCTTATCAAGGTTTTTGGAGCTTCTAACTGGTCTCTGGATAGATTTAAAGAGGCTAACGAATACGCTCATTCAACAAACCAACAACCTTTCACCCTCATTAGTAATAATTTTAGTTTAGCTAGAATGATTGAGCCGGTCTGGCCTGGATGCATAAGCTGTTCAGAAGAAGACTTTAAATCTTATTTAGAAGCCAATCAGATAGCAATTTTTCCATGGTCGAGTCAGGCAAGAGGATTTTTCTTGGATCAGCAAGAATTCCAAGGAGCAACTCACGGTGCCAATCCAAATTTAGCAGAACAAATTCGAGTTTGGCACAGTGAAGAAAATCTTGAAAGGAGAAGTAGGTGTTTTAAATTAGCAAAAGAACTTAACGTTGAACCCATACAAGTAGCACTCTCTTTTGTTATTAATCAAAACTTTCCTTCCTTTCCTCTAATAGGACCAAGAAATTTCTTTGAAACAGAGAGTTCTGTTAGTTCATTAGACTTTAATTTAGACTCCAAACAAGTATCTTGGTTGGATTTAGGTTAAAACTTAAATTAATTCTTGGGAACTTCGTTATTAATTGTTAATCTAAAGAAAGGTGTCCCGCATTTAATTTTTTATAAGGGGAATTAAGTGTTCGGTTGTTTATTACCCTTTAAAAGGAGGTGATCGATATTAGTATTTATTTAATAGCAGGAACGACAGGAGGTGCCTTCTGACACGGGGAATCCCCGGTTCCGGCTACTGATCTTAGTTATCGGTAGTTGAAAAGAGGTTGAGATACCCTTTTCTAGAATCCCCGCCAAGTGCGGGGATTTTTTTTGATGTTATTTACGAGCCCCTTCGCTATCAAATATTCTTATGTAGGTTAGCTGTTCGTGATCATCGATATTTTTTACTTTTATGTAATCACCTTCTTCAGCTAAGACAACATCACCTGTTTTAACACTCAGATTGGCTTTATGCTCTATGCCGAAACTGGGATTAGTCCCATGACCTCCCTCGTGATTAGCATACTCAATGATCTCCATCTCTCCTTTACCAGAGAGAAAGGTATAAACAACTTCAGATTGAATCAGACGATGCCCACCAGTAGATTGATTGGGTTTAATAACAGTCTTGCTGGCAACTAATTTCCTTAACAACTCATTTGTCCAGGTTGTGTAAGAGTCATTATTTTTAGAAATTGAATCTCCAACGGAAAAATTTTTATATTTTTTTGCCATAGTTCTTATAAATTAAGTTAAAAAAAATATTTTAACACTTTCTATGAGTTTACTCCTTCGATAGTTGCAAGATATGATAGATATATTCAATTAATCATCACGGTCAATTTTACTAAGTGAGGAAATTATGAGATTAAGAAAATTCTGGGGCTGGGGATACGCAGATGAGATTCTAAGTGATCAAGAAGAATCATCTATAGAGAAAAGAATCTTACAGACCTTCGGTGTGGATCGAGTTGATACTTTAGAAATACCCAAAGTAAGTGACATAGAGTTGCCTGCTTCAAGAATATCTATACCGAATGTTCTCAAGAAATTTTTAAGTGATGATGTTGAAGAAAGATTAAACCATGCTTACGGTAAATCATTTCCTGATGTTGCAAGAGCATTATTAAGAGATTTCCCTTCTCCTCCTGATCTAGTTGCTTTTCCAGACAGTGAAAACGATTTAAAAAATATTGTTGATTGGGCTGATGAAAATAATATTGCTGTTGTACCTTATGGAGGGGGCTCTAGCGTTTGTGGTGGAGTAGAGACTTCTGTGAGTGAAGATTATAGGGGTGTAATTTCTTTAGATTTAAGGAATCTTAATAAGATTCTAGAAATAGACAAAGAGAGTAGGGCAGCAAGAATACAAGCAGGTATATTAGGACCGGATCTTGAGAGTGCTTTGAAAGAACATAATTTGACCATGCGTCACTATCCGCAAAGCTTTGAATTATCAACGCTCGGAGGGTGGATAGCTACAAGATCTGGTGGCCATTTTGCAACTTTATATACCCATATAGATGATTTTGTTGAATCTACCCGAATGGTTACGCCTTCAGGTATTATTGAATCCAGAAGGTTGCCAGGTTCAGGTGCAGGACCAAGTCCAGATAGATTGGCTATAGGATCTGAAGGTATTTTGGGTGTCATAACTGAGGCTTGGATGAGGCTGCAAGACAGGCCGATTTTCCGTGCTTCAAGCTCTGTAGAATTTTTAGATTACAAAAAAGCACTTAATGCCACTAGATTAATTAGCCAATCAGGTTTGTTTCCAGCAAATTGTAGGCTACTGGACTCGAACGAAGCTTTAGCTAATGGTGCTGGAGATGGATCTAGTCATATATTAATTCTATCTTTTGAATCCGCAGATCATGATGTCCAGCCCTGGTTGGATAGAGCGCTTGAAATTGCAAAAGAACAAGGAGGGAATTTTGAATCCCCCAAATCAAATGATGAAGAATCTCATCGCAAAGGATCTTCTGGAAATTGGAGAAATAGTTTCATAAAAGCACCTTATTTCAGAGAGGGTTATGTTAGACGAGGTATTGTTCAAGATACTTTTGAAACAGCAATAACGTGGGATAAAGCGCATGATTTTATTGAAGAAGCCAAAAGAAGAACAGCGCATGCTATAAAAGAAATTTCAGGTAAAGAGGCTTTAGTTACTTGCAGAATAACTCACACTTATCCCGATGGCTTAGCTCCTTATTTTACATACGGTGCATACGCAACTCCAAGTTCAATGTTGGACGTATGGAAGGACATCAAGTTGGCCACTAATGAGATATGTGTTTCTCTCGGTGGAACCATTACTCATCATCATGCAGTTGGAAGAGACCACAGACCAAATGGCTATGATAATCAGAGAACTGATGGTTTTAAAAATATACTAAATTCCGTAAAGCTAACCACCGATCCTAATGGAATTATGAATCCGGGTGTTTTGATTGACCCCGAAGGAAAGCAAGTTAACAATTGGATGACTTTAAAATAAACTAGGAATGCAATAAAAAGCCAAAAATGGCATAATTAATTTTTTTAGGGGAAAATAAATATGTTAAAACAAGCAACGTTTACAGAGATGCTTAATGGCACTCAAGAAGAATACGCAATTATAGGTGAACATCACTCTGATTATTCTAAAGGCCTAGCTGATAGGATTCTTAAACATTTAATGATACTAGAAGGAGATACTGGGGGTTTTGCAGTTGATCGACTAACTCATTGTGTACAAACAGCTACCAGGGCTCATAGAGACGGCAGAGATGAAGAATATGTAGTATGTGCTTTATTACATGACATAGGCGATACCTTGGCTACGGCTAACCATGCTGATTTAGCGGCCACTATGTTGCAACCATTTGTTTCTGAAAAAAATTACTGGATTGTAAAACATCATGGAATCTTTCAAGGTTACTATTTCTGGGAATACTTAGGTTTAGATAAAAATACAAGAGATCAGTATAAAGATAGTGATCATTGGAAGGATTGTGCTGAATTTTGTGCCAAGTATGATCAAAACTCTTTTGATCCGGAATACGACAATATGTCTATTGAAGACTTCGAGCCCATGGTAAGAAATGTTTTCTCAAAGCCTAAGAACTCTCCTTATATGAAAGCTGAATCTTAAAGTCATTAATTCTATGGATAGAATTGAGGCTTTAATCAAAGAATTAACTTTAGAAGAAAAAGTATCGATCATTTCAGGTTCTGATGCTTGGCACTCATCTGGTGTTGAGAGATTGTCTCTTCCAAGAATAAAAATGACTGATGGTCCTATTGGGGCTCGAGGCGACTCTGCTTCTGGAGCTTCAGCAGCATGTTTTCCAAGTGCCTCTTCTTTATCTTCAACTTGGGATCTAGAGTCAATAGAAGAGATAGGCAAAGCAATAGGCAAAGAATCGAAGAGCAAGGATGCTGATGTTTTATTAGGTCCAACTATAAATCTTCATAGACACCCGCTTGGTGGTAGGCACTTTGAGTGCTACTCAGAAGATCCTACTTTAACTGGAAAGCTAGCAGTTTCTTACGTAAAAGGGATTCAATCTAAAGGAGTTTCTGCTTGCCTTAAGCATTTTGTGGGTAACGATACAGAATTTCAACGACATTTTGTTAGCTCAAATATATCCGATAGGGTCTTGAGAGAAATGTATCTTTTGCCATTTGAAATGGGGGTTAAAGAGGGCGGTGCTTTGTCAGTAATGTCAGCGTACAACCAGCTCAACAATACTTTTTGTAGTTCAGATAAGGGCCTTTTAATCGATATCTTAAAGGAAGAATGGAATTTCCCTGGATTTGTTGTGAGTGACTGGGGAGCAGCACTGGATACCGTAGGAAATGCTAACGGCGGTTTGGATCTTGAGATGCCTGGACCTGCTAAATCATGGGGTGAAAACCTCATCAAAGCTGTTGAAGATTCAAAAGTTGATGAGGATATTGTTGATGATAAAGTCAGAAGAATTCTTAGAGTAGCAGAATTCACTGGCCGCCTAGATAACCCTCAAGAAAACCCAGAACTCAGTGTTGATTTACCTGAAGATAGAGCACTCATTAGAAAGAATGCCTCTGAAGGGATGGTTCTGCTTAAGAATAATGATTTACTGCCCCTTGAAAAAGATAACATTAAGAAACTTGCTGTTATTGGTCCGAATGCAAAGAAAGGCCAATACCTTGGTGGAGGTAGCGCTTCACTAAAGGCCCATTACGTGGTTCATCCTCTGGAAGGAATTCAGAACTCAGTGGACAGTCAAACTGAAGTATCTTACGCACAAGGATGTCATACTCATAAATTCCTACCTGCTATAGATATTGATACCTTGTCTACAGATGAGGAAAAGTCAGGATTTAAAGTGGAGTTCTACGAAAATCAAGATTTCAATGCGGATCCAGTTGTAACAGATCATATGACCGGTAGTAAGTTTTGGGCTTTGGGAGGATTTGGTTTGGACGTGATATCCAAGATGGAAAAGCCTGCTCTTTCAGTTAGATTTTCAGGTAAATTTACAGCAAGTATTTCTGGTTCTCACGAATTTGAAATTTACAGCATTGGCCTTTCTAGAATGAAATTAAATGGCGAAGTAATAATAGATAACTGGACAGAGCAAGAACCTGGCGAAACGTTTTTCTCAATGGGAAGCGCACCTAAAAGATCAACACAGGAACTCAATAAAAACGAAATCTATGATTTAGAAGTAGAGTATCAATGGTCTGGAAGATTTCCAGCCATAGGAATAGGAATGTTGCCTCCGGATCCTTTTGATTTAATGCAAGAAGCCACTGAATTAGCTGCTTCTTCGGATGCGGTTATTCTCATAGTAGGAACTAATTCTGATTGGGAGACAGAAGGGAATGATAGAAATACTTTAGAGTTGCCCAATAGACAAAATGAGTTGATAGAAAAAGTTTGTCAAGCCAATCCAAAAACGGTGGTAGTCATGAACACCGGCGCTCCTTGCACAATGCCTTGGCATGAAAAGACTGAAGCTATTTTGCAATGTTGGTTCCCAGGTCAAGAATTTGGTAATTCTTTGTCCGATATTATTTTCGGTGATATCAACCCTTCAGGAAAATTGCCAACAACCTTTCCAAAGCAAATTGAAGATACACCGGCCTTTGCACATTACCCAGGAGAGAACTTACAGATGGATTATCTGGAAGGGCTCTTCATAGGTTACAGGTGGTATGAAAAAGAGAATATAGAACCATTATTTCCTTTTGGTCATGGGCTTTCTTACACGGAATTCTCTTATTCAAATTTAAGAGTTGTTCCTCCTAAAGGCCCTGGCTCCGTGGTGGCTTTTGAAGTTGAGATTTCCAACACTGGTGACAGGGTAGGGAAAGAAATCATCCAATGTTACATCGGTTTAGAGAACTCTAATGTAGATAGGCCGATAAAAGAATTGAAAGCTTTTAAAAAGATAGAGTTAAAACCATCAGAGTCTAAAGTTTGTTCTTTTGAGCTATCCGAAAAAGATTTATCTTATTGGGATGAGCAAGATAGCTGTTGGAAGGTAGAATCAAACGAATACACAATCTCCGTCGGAAAATCATCTGCTGACATTGAACTACAAACCTCAGTCTGGTTAGGTTAGAAAATTAAACCTTTTTAGGCGCTCCCTTTTCAGCTACTTCATCATCATGATGTTTTTTACTTTCTATTAGTTCAGGAATCAATTGATCTAGTTGATTTAATGTCCATAAATTATCAGTTGTGTAAGATTTGATAATAGCTGGCTGTTGCATAATTCCAAGTATTCCACCCTGCGAGTGAATAATTTGAGAGGTGACTTCATTAGCTGCTTCTGTGCATAACCAAGCTACAACAGGAGCAATTTGCTCCGGTCCTTGAGTCCAGTCATTTTCATCATATTTTCTCCCAGCTGCCTCAATTAGATCAATGGTGAGTCTCGTCGCAGCACCTGGAGATATGGTGTTGACCGTGCATTTATATTTAGAAACTTCTAAAGCCAATGATCTAGTGAAGCCCGCTATTCCTGCCTTAGCAGCACCGTAATTAACTTGTCCAAAATTTCCAAAAAGCCCAGAGACAGAGGACATATTGATAATTCTGCAATTCATTTTATTAGTATCTCTGATGTGTCGAACGAGGGGTCTAGTGCAGTTGTAATGACCTTTTAAATGCACTTCCATAATGGCATCCCAATCACTTTCCTCCATGTTATAGAGAGTTCTGTCCCTTAAGATACCGGCATTATTAATGAGGATATCTGCGCCGCCAAAGGCATCCAAGGATGATTGAAAAATATTGTCGCCTCCCTCCACCGTACTTACTGAGTCATAATTAGCCACCGCATCTGATCCCAAGTCTTTTATTTCTTCTACAACTTCGTCAGCAATTCTTCCTCCTCCTGATCCATCTCTATCTCCTCCCAGATCATTCACGACAATATTTGCACCTTCTTTAGCTAAATAAAGGCAGATCTCTTTTCCTATACCTCTTCCTGCTCCGGTTACTATTGCGACTTTCCCTTTTAATGCTGCCATAAGACTACCTTCCTTATTATTAAATTCTTAGTAGTAATATAGCAAAGAGAAATGCTATTGTGTTAGCCTGCAGTTAATTCAATTTTACTGAATTTTAGTAAATTAAGAATTCATTGCGCGACAAGGCAGTTATAAGGGAGAAAATTGGAGTGGTAGAAGTTGAAGTTAAAGCTCAGAGAGCAAGTACGTTTACGCAATTCTATTATGGTTTCGGCTCTATAGCAGTTGGAATAAAAAATAATCTTTTAGGAACATTTTTATTAATTTACTACAATCAAGTCTTAGGACTACCGGCGAGTTTAGCAACAGCTGCAATAGGAATCGCTTTATTATTTGATGCCATAACAGATCCTTTAATCGGCATGTGGTCCGATAGAACAAATTCAAAATGGGGAAGAAGACATCCTTTTATGTACTTATCCATCATCCCGTTCTCTTTATCCTATTATTTTATACTCATGGATCCAGGCGATATAACCGAAGGTGATTTATTTGGAAGATTAGTTTTTTGGTTAATTGTGTTAAGAATGTCCATGACTCTTTTCGAAGTTCCAAGAGGAGCTTTGGCTCCAGAATTATCTAAAGATTACGATCAGCGCAATAGGCTAGCTGCATTGGGCATGATGTTTGGTTGGATTGGAGGAGGGGGAATTGATTTTTTAGCTAAAAAATACATGCTTGCTTCTTTTGTTGATCTTGATGGTTATCAACTTTTGGCCTTTTGGGGCGGTATAGGAATATTCATAGGTGCCGCAGTCTCTTGTATAGGAACACACAGAAACATTCCAGACTTGTATAAGCCAGAACCAAGGTCTCTAAAATTAAGAGACTTTTTCGGAGAAGCAAAAGAAACTCTTTCTAATAAATCTTGGATAGTTTTATTCTTTTCTGGAATCTTCTACGCACTCTTGGTTGGCTTAGAATCTGGAGTAGGAACCTATTACAACGAATTTTTCTGGCAATGGGACCCTGCCACAATAGCCCCTATGTCTTTGATAACAGTGATCTCTGTTATTAGTTTGGTGTTTTTTGCTCCTTTTATTGCTTATGGCAGAAACAAAAAAAATATAGCCGTAGGAATTTTTATTTTTACAATAATTGTCGGGCCATTGCCACCAGCATTAAGGTTACTTGATGTTTATTACGGCACCAATTTTTTACCCGGAAATGGAACAGATACTTTGTGGTACCTTCTGGCTGTACATGGAGCATTGATGGCATCTCTGGGCGCTCTAGGTTTTGTGTTTATTGGTTCGATGTCAATGGATGTTGTAGAACAGGTGGAGAAGAAAACAGACAGAAGAGAAGAGGGATTGTTAGGTACCGTGAGCTCTTTTGTGCATAAATTAGTTGGAGTAGGGGGAGTTCTTCTTTCTGGTACTATCTTAACAATTTCTGGTTTTGATGACCCAACTGTCAGTCTTGCTGATAAATACGGTGGAGAAGTTATAAATAAATTTGTCTTCATACACCTGGTAATAGGAGCATCTCTTCCTTTTATTTCAACGCTCCTTGTTCTTATGTATGACATAGACAGAACTAAACACAATGTTCATGTCTCGGATTTAGGTTATGTTGAGAAAGACTAATGTTTTTCTTTCCTTTTTCTGACGATAATCCTGCTGCAAATAGACCTATCATTTGTTATATATTGATAGCCATATCTTGTTTTGTTTTTCTTTGGCAAACCACCTTGCCTACGGATCTTAATAATAATGCTATTTATAATTTTGGCCTTGTACCGGCATCTTTATTGGGGGAAAAAGAAACTTATATTCCATCTTTTCTGACGATTTTTTCTTCTATGTTTATGCATGGAGGATGGATGCACCTTATTGGAAATATGGTTTTTTTATGGATCTTTGGTGATAACGTTGAAGACAGCATGGGCAGAGGAAAATTTATTTGTTTCTATCTTTTATCTGGTATTGCCGCTGCACTTTTACAAGCAATTATTGACCCCTCATCTGAAATACCAATGATAGGTGCAAGCGGAGCAATAGCTGGTGTTTTAGGAGCTTATTTAATTCTTTATCCAAGAGCAAACGTAAACGTTTTATTCTGGTTGTTCATTTTCATCACAGTGATCAGAGTTCCGGCTTTTATAGTTCTAGGATTTTGGATTATTAGTCAATTCTTTAGTGCTTCATTCGCAGGGGATGGAGGTGGTGTTGCCTATTTTGCACACATTGGAGGTTTTATTGCTGGCGCTTTACTAATAGTTTTCTTTAAAGACTCTCACATCAAGCTCTTTAAACAGCCACTAACCCAAGCTTTTAAGGCAGTTGATTTTGATATAAATGACTTTGTGGGTACAAATAAAGAAAAATCTTTTATGGATGATTTTATAGAGGACGCTGAAAATAAGAAAAGAGACTGAAATAACCTTTGGTCTTTGCTTTCTTTTAAGTTATCTTGATTCAGCATGAAAAAAGGGGAGTAGCAGTTCATGGAAGAGGTAGCTCAAAAATCTAAATTAAATTTTCGAACCAAGTTCTATTACGGATTTGGTTCAATTTCTTTTGGCATTAAGAATAACGGATTCAGTTATTTTGTACTTTTTGTTTACAGTTCAGTTTTAGGACTACCGGCCTGGATGGCAGGATTAGCCTTAAACCTTGTATTAATAGCAGATGCAATAACAGACCCGCTGGTGGGGTACTATTCCGATAGAACCAGATCTAGGTTTGGCAGAAGACATCCCTTCATGTATGCAGCTGCATTGCCTGTTGCGATAACTTACTATTTTCTATGGACTCCACCTGGGGGCTTAACAGATTGGCAATTGTTCTCCTATCTGCTTGTTTGTGCAATCATCATAAGAGTCTTTATAACTTTTTATGAGGTGCCGTCAATTTCACTTGGTCCGGAATTAACAGATAATTACGTTGAAAGAACCTCGCTGATGTCCTTTAGATACTTTTTTGGATGGTTTGGAGGATTAACTACTTACAATCTGGTTTGGTTTTGGTTCGGACCAAGCAACGTCACAGAAACTTATTCTGATGGAAGGTTTAACCCAGAAGCCTGGTCAGAGTATGGTCTTGTAGCTGCCGTATTGATATTCATCGGTATTATAGTAACGGCTGTTGGAACCCACAGGCACATACCTGATCTAATTGAACCGCCTGAGAGAAAGAACGCAGGTTTAGTCAAAGTTTTTAGCGAAGTGAAGGAAACTTTATTAGCGAATAAATCTTATATGTTCTTATTCTTTTCTGGCCTACTGGCAGCTCTTGCGGGCGGCATAGAGGCTGCATTTGCGATTTACTTTGATAGTTTTTTCTGGGGCTTAAATTTAGATCAAATGTTAACTCGTGGACTTTGTCTCTATTTAGCACCCATTATTGCAATCTTTGCTGCACCGCTCTTTACAGATAGGTTTGGAAAGAAGAAAACAGTGATGTCAATTTGGGCATTCCAAATAGTATTTGCTGCTATGCCGTTCTCTCTAAGATATTTAGATTTAACATATGGAACTTCGCTTTTCCCAGAAAATGGCAGTCCTTATTTACTAACAGTTCTTTGTATACATGTTGTTATAAACGTGGCAGCAGCAATAATTGTGTTCGCTACATTGGCTTCAATGTTAATGGATTTAGTAGAAGACATTCAGCTTAAAACAGGAAGAAGAGAGGAAGGAGTCTTATTTTCAGCCAGAAGTTTTGCAGATAAGGCAGTGAGCGGATTTGGAATATTCTTTGCATCAATTATATTATCCTTAATATCTTTTCCTGAAAGCTCGGTTATAAGAGAAGAGCTAAACGGAGTGGTCCCCTCTGAAGTTCTTGCATCTTTGGCCCTTTGGTATGTTCCCATATGCATCATCTCTTTTGGGAGTGCTCTTTTGCTGGTCTCGGGATATTCATTAACCAGAGATGAGCATGAAGAGAATGCGGCCAATCCAGACACTAAAGTTTGGAAGTCACAATCTTAAATGTTATTGAGTTCTAAATTTGTAAGCCCTATCGGTGAAATTGCTTTACTAGGAGACAGGAAACATCTACTAGAAATATCTTTAAAAGGGCCAAAAGGGCTTTCACGTAAGGGAAAAGAAACTGCTTCTAGGTTCAATAAAGAAATATCACAATTAAAAGAGTACTTTTATGAAGGAAGAAAAAATTTTGATTTAGATTTTAGGCTAGAAGCCTCTCCCTTTGCACTAAAAGTGTATAGCTCCATGCAAGAAATTAGTTATGGAAAAACTTCCAGCTATTCGGACTTAGCAAAAGCTGCTGGTTCTAAAAAAGCCTTTCGAGCTGTAGGAACTATTTGTGGAAATAATCTTTTGCCTATAGTTATTCCTTGTCATCGAGTTCTTGCTAAGAATGGATTAGGAGGTTTTTCAAGCGGAATAAAATTAAAAAAATTTCTCCTGGAACTAGAAACACACTAAAATTAGCATTACAGATAATTAAGGACCCAATATGACCGCTTGCTCTGACATAGAATTAAAACTCACTAAGGAACTAGCCCCTAGTCACTTGGAGGTGATCGACGAAAGTTATTTACACAACGTAGAGCCGGGTAAAGAGTCACACGTTAGAATTGTTGTAGTCTCTGAACAATTTGAAGGTCTTAATTTGGTAAAACGACACCAATTAATTTATCAACAAATAAATGAAGAATTAGAGGGTCCAATACATGCGATCTCTCTCCATACGTTCACGGATTCTGAGTGGAAAGACAAGAATGAAACTGCAAAAGACTCACCCGATTGCCTTGGCGGTATGAAGAAAGAAGATTCTTAAGTGTCTTTATGACTTTTCATGTTGTTACGTTTTATCAGATAGCTTATGTGAAAGACCCCATGAAACTCTCGAGAGAGGTGGAAAGGATTTCAACTAAAGAAGGGCTGTCAGGAACTTTTTTTTCAACACCTCAAGGAGTTAACGCAACCTTGTCTGGATCACTTGAAGGATTAAATCAAATAGTGCACTTATTGCAAAATTCATATGCCCTTAATGTAACCCCTGCCTGGTCAGCGGCTAAAAAAAATCCTTTTAAAAGGTTTAAAGTAAAACTAAAAGATAAGCTTCTACCTCTAGAGGGAGATTTTGACCCTGTAATAAGTCGAGGTAAGCATATTAGCCCTGATGATTGGAATGAGCTGATTAGTAATCCAGATACTACGGTAGTTGATGTTCGCAATAACTATGAATCCAACATAGGTAGTTTTAAAAACTCTTTAATTCCTGGAACAGACAATTTTATTGATTTCCCTGATTATGTTGAGAGCAATTTAGACTCAGTAAAGAATAAGAAAATAGCCATGTTTTGTACCGGAGGTATTCGTTGTGAGATTGCTTCTTCTTATCTCATGAGTAAAGGTTTTGATGAGGTGTATCAATTAGAGGGTGGCGTTTTAAAGTATTTAGAGTCAGTAAAGGTTGAAGACCAACTGTGGGAAGGTGAATGCTTCGTTTTTGATGAAAGGGTTTCAGTGAATCAAGCTTTAGAAGAGGGAAATTTTATCCAATGTTTTGGTTGCAGAAGACCCCTTACACAGGATGAAGTGAACTCGAAATACTACAAGAAGGGCGTCTCTTGCAGATTCTGCTACAAGGAATCCAGTGAATCTGATAAGGAAAGGTTTGCACAACGACAGAAACAGATAGAATTAGCAGATCAAAGAGGTCACAAGCACATGGGAGTAACTGCAAAACAGACTAAATGAACAAAACCAATTTTTTCTCGAAGTATTACGCAAAACTGGTTTCTTCATATCCCGTTGGAGTGCTTGTAATAATCTTTTGTTTTTTAATCTTTTCAGCATTCAACCTTTCTAGTTTTAAATTAGATGCTTCTTCTGACTCTTTAGTTCTCGAAAATGATGATGATCTGAGGTACTACAGAGAAGTAAACTCAGATTATGAATCTTCAGATTTTCTTATTGTTTTATTTAATCCAGATCAAGAATTGTTTTCAAAAGAAACAATTTCTGTAGTCAGATCATTGTCAGACAGTCTTGAATCAATCGAAGGCGTTTCTTCAGTGTTGAGTTATTTAGATGCACCTTTGCTTTTTAGCCCAAAAATGTCCATGACGGAGTTAGCTGATGATCTTAAAACCATAGAAGACGATTCGATTGACTTGTTGTTAGCAAAAGAAGAATTTAAATCAAGTGCTCTTTACTCTGAATTACTTTCTAGTAAGGATGCAAAGATAACAGCACTGCAAGTAAGTTTAGATCCTACTCCTTTGTACGATGAGGCAGTAATTACTCGATATGAAATTATTAGATTGATAAAGGAATCTCCAACTACCGATTTGGTGCTAAACGAGTCTCTTGAAGCTATAAATATAAAAATACAAAACTTAAGTGATCAAGAGACTGTTCGTAGGGATGAACTAATAGATTCAGTTAGATATTTACTTCAAGACTATAAGGGTTACGGCTCTGTCTACCTTGGCGGTACTGCAATGATTGCTTCTGACATGATTAGTTTTATTGAAAGTGATTTATTGTATTTTGGCATGGGCGTTTTGATTATGTTTGTATTGACGCTTGGGGTGGTTTTTAAAAAAATTAGATGGGTTGCCTTGCCTCTTGGATGCAGCTTCCTTGTTGCTTTTTTTGTAGTGGGTTTTTTTGGATGGATGGATTGGCGAGTAACGGTAGTCTCTTCAAATTTCATATCACTTTTATTAATAATTACCATTTCACTTACTATTCACTTGATTGTCAGATATCAAGAATTAGCAACTAAGAATAGCTCGGCTACTCAAGATGAATTAATTAAAAATACCGTTGAGCAAATGCTAAAACCTTGTTTCTATACAGCCTTAACAACCATGATTGCATTTGCTTCACTGGCTGTAAGTGACATTAAGCCTGTGATTGATTTTGGACAGATGATGGTTGCGGGTATTTTATTTGCTTTTGTATTTACCTTTGCAATTTTACCTTCTGTAATGACTTTCTTAGAAAGAACTCCTTCTAATGAAAAAGACTTTAGCAAAGGCCTTACACTCTATTTTTCTAATTTTACAGAAAATAATGGCAAGATCATTTTAACTTTAACCGCTCTTTTGATTGTGTTGTCTTTAACCGGGATGTCTAAATTAACTGTAGAAAATAGGTTCATAGATTATTTCAAGACTTCAACTGAAATATACAAAGGAATGGAAATATTGGATACGCAGCTTGGAGGGACCGCACCTTTGGATATAATTTTAGAAGCACCAGACGACTTTTTTAGCGACGAAGAAGAGACTTTTGATGATGATTTTGGTTTTGAAGATGCATCTTCTAATGGCTATTGGTGGAATACCATCTCCATCAAAAGACTAGAAGGAGTGCACGATTATTTAAATAGCCTTCCTGAGATAGGCAAAGTTCTATCTGTGGCAAGCGGTATCAAAGTTGCAGAAGAACTTAATGACGGAAAGGCTCTGTCAGAATTAGATCTAGCTTTAGTAAAAAATATGCTTCCAGACGACATCAAAGAAACTCTTTTAAGCTCCTATATCAGTGAAGATGAGAATCAAGTTAGGATCTCTGCTAGGGTTTTAGAGTCCACAGAAGGTCTTAATAGAAACGAGTTACTCGAAAATATTAGCAACACGTTAGAGAATAAATTTAATTTTGAAGAAGATGAATATCGCTTAACCGGACTAGCGGTTTTGTACAATAACATGCTTCAAAGTCTATTTAGTTCTTTGATAGGTACTTTAGGAATTGTTTTTGGCGTAATATCTCTAATGTTTTTGGCTCTATTTCGATCTTTTAAACTAACTGCAATAGGAATGGTACCTAACTTATTGGCAGCAGGTGTGGTGCTTGGCTCCATGGGCTGGTTATCGATTCCTTTGGATATAATGACCATCACTGTTGCGGCTATTAGTGTTGGAATGGCAGTTGATAATACAATTCATTATATCTTTAGATTCAAATTGGAATTTGAAAAAACAGGAGATTACAATGAATCCATGCAAAGTAGCCATCAGACAATTGGAAGAGCCATGTTTTATACCTCAATGACAATTATCTTAGGTTTTATGGTCTTCATGACTTCTAGCTTTATTCCAAGTGTTTATTTTGGTTTCTTTGTATCAATAGCAATGATAATGGCATTGTTAGGTGCTCTTACACTTCTTCCTCAATTACTGTTAACCTTTAAGCCTTTTGGGAAAGAGGCAAATTACTAGGAGATTCATATGGGACCTTTAAAGGGATTAAAAATAATAGAAATGGCAGGAATAGGACCAGGCCCATTTTGTGGAATGGTTTTAGCTGATTTAGGAGCAGAAGTTATCCGCGTCGATAGAGCATCTGCTGCCGGTTCAGGGTCACGACAAGAGCCAGCTAACAGAGGAAAGAGATCAATAGCGGTTGACTTAAAATCTACAGAAGGTGTGGAAGTTGTCTTGAAGCTTGTCGAAGGTGCAGACGCTATTTTTGAAGGCTTTAGACCGGGCGTTATGGAGAGATTGGGACTTGGACCGGATATATGCTTAGAAAGGAATAAAAAAATAGTTTTTGGTCGCATGACAGGCTGGGGGCAAGACGGACCTTTGGCTGATGCAGCAGGTCATGACATTAATTACATATCTTTATCTGGAGCCTTAGCTGCAATAGGCCGACCAGATTCTCCACCTGTGCCACCTCTAAATTTAATAGGAGACTTCGGTGGGGGAGGCATGCTTCTTGCTTTAGGATTGGTTTCAGCTCTTTTTGAGGCCAGAGGATCTGGAGAAGGGCAAGTTGTTGATGCTGCCATGACAGACGGTTCAGCCCTATTGATGACTATGCTTTATTCAATGAAAGGTTCAGGATTTTGGCAAGAATCTAAAGGCTCCAATCTTTTGGACGGGGGCGCTCACTTCTACGATACCTATGAATGCAAGGATGGGAAGTATATTTCTATAGGCTCAATAGAACCGCAGTTTTATAAACTATTGAGAGAGCTGGCAGATCTAGATGATCCAATTTATGACAATCAAATGACCAGGGATAACTGGCCTGACCTCAAAGCAGATATTACCAAAGTCTTTTTAAATAAAACTCGTGATGAATGGTGTGATCTGATGGAAGGAACGGATGTTTGTTTTGCCCCGGTCTTATCAATGTGGGAAGCACCTAAACACCCGCACAACCTAGCAAGAAAAACTTTTATTGAATTAGAGGGCCTGGATCAACCTGCACCTGCTCCAAGGTTTTCTAAAACTATTGCTGAGGTGAAATCATCTCCTGCCTTGGCTGGAGAGCATACCGATGAAATTTTAAGTGAGATGGGTATTGATCCAGACCAAATTCAAAGGCTAAGAGATCAAGGTGGGGTCGCTTGAGGCATCTAGTCCTTGTTAAGAGTAACGACTGTCCTCTTTGTGATACAGCAAAGAGCATGTTAAAAAATTTAGGAAATGAGCTTGTCGAATTTGAAGAAAAAGATATTTATTCGACAAGAGAATTGCATACAAAATATTGGGACAAAATACCTGTATTGCTTAAAAATAACCATGAACTTTTCTGGCCTTTTGACGCCAATGATATTCAAAAATTTAATTCTATATATTAAAAAAATTTAGACTATTCATATAGATAGAAGATATTAGTAATTCAAATTCTTCTTTCCGATGATTAGAAATTTTCTTTGCAATATGGGGTAAAAATTTGGGTTCATTATTTATAGAACTTTTGACGCCCATGTCTCTCGGTAACAAGTAAGGTGCATCAGTTTCAATCATCAGCCTGTTCAATGGTATGAGGTCGACTAAATCTTCAAGATGCTTTCCTCTTCGCTCATCACAGATCCATCCTGTTATACCAATATAGAAATCTAACTCTATATACCTTAAGAGTTCTTCTTTTGTTCCCGTAAAGCAATGAACTACGGTTTTAGGTAAATTTCCTGAAAGAGGCTTTAAGATTTCCAAAAATCTTTTATGGGCCTCTCTTTCATGCAAAAACAGCGGCATTTGCATATCAATTGCTATTTCCAGATGTGCCTCAAAACTTTTTTCTTGTTCTGAAGGAGTGGAGTAATCTCTGTAAAAATCTAATCCTGTCTCACCAATTGACCTTACTTGAGCCTCTTTAAGAAGATCTATTATTTCTGAGAAATAACTTTTTGTATAATTTTTAGCTTGATGAGGGTGTATGCCTGCAGTGGATATGATGGATTTAGGGTATTTCTTTGCGATAGCAAGAGCTTGCTGACTTTCCAAGAGATCAGATCCTGTTACAGATAAAAGTTTTACACCATTTTTTCGGGACGCTTCGATTACTTCATCAAGAACGGACTCGAATGCTGAGTGAGTCAGGTTAGCTCCAATATCAAAATAGTATTCCTCTGAATTAATATTCATTTTTATGCTAAGTATTATATGGTAGATTTATAAAAAGTTTTACAAGAGGAATTGATATGCCCGGTCCATTAGAGGGTTATAAAGTATTAGAGTTAACTTCAACCGTTTCAGGTCCATTCGCAAGCATGATGTTAGCTGATCAGGGGGCTGATGTTATAAAAGTAGAGCCTCCAGGAATAGGAGATTTGGCTAGATTTATGGGGGCTACTAAATCAGGCATAGGAGCGATGTTCACCGTATTAAACAGAAATAAACAATGCATTTGCTTGGACCTAAAAAATACTGATGATTTTAAAGTGCTTCAGACGCTCATCAAAGAAACAGATGTCCTTATTGAGAATTATCGACCAGGAATAGTCAAAAAATTAGGTATTGATTATGATTCCGCCGTTAAGATAAATCCTGAAATTATTTATTGTTCAATCTCTGGATACGGTCAGTCTGGACCCTATAAGGAAAAAAAGGTTTATGATCCCTTGATTCAGGCAACAGCCGGAACCGCAGCAGCTCAAAGTTCGAGTAATCCAGAATTCTTTAAAACAATTGTTTTTGATAAAGTTACTGCCTTAACCGCGGCGCAATCCATAACCAGTGCTCTTTTACAGAAGGAAAGGATAGGTAAAGGCCAATACATACCAATATCCATGATGGATTCTGCTTTGTACTATTCTTGGCCTGATATGATGGTGAATCAAACCTTTCTGGAGGGAGGAGAATCAATCGGTGAGCTGGCTGATTATTTTTCAGTTTACAAAACTAATGATGGATTTATTACTATTATATTGGCTGCGAATGATGAGATTTTTAATCTATTTTGCGAGTACTTTAAAGTTAACCTTCATAAAGATGAACGGTTTGGTAACGCAGCAGCAAGAGTTAAAAACAAAGACGGTCTCACTGCAGAAATAAATAAGATTACACAGAAATACAATACTAAAGAGATGATGGACCTTATGGACCTGCATGAAATTCCAGCATCTATCGTTAATCAACTGGATGATATACACAAAGACCCCCAAGTAGTTGAACAAGGCTCTCTTGTCGAAGTTGAACATCCGATAACAGGAACGATGAGAATGCCAAGGCCTCCTTTTAAATTTCTTAATCAAGATAAATTTCCAAAAAAACAAGCAACAATTTTAGGTGCAGACACTAGAGAAGTTTTAGAAAGTATGGGGGTAGATAATGAACATATACTTAAAATAGAAGACAGAGAGGAGCAAAATAGAAAACTTCTTGCTAGTTTCAACTTAGACCAAGTTAAATAACAATAGTTAACGTGACATAATGTAATTATTAAAAGGTTAAAAAGGACTTAAGAGGATATGATTAAAAAAATATTATTTTTCTTGCTATCAATTTTACTAACTAGTTTTTTGGTCGGTGCTCAAACAACTATTGTTAATCTTATGTGGCTTTCTAGTGTTGAAATGCCCGTGACTTTAATGGTTTTGATTTCTAGTCTTTTTCAAGATTTTTATATGCTAAGTCTTTCCCCAGTGGTTGGCATATTGCCTGTTTCAATTCCCCCTCTACTGCCAACCCTAATTTTATTAGGTTTCTTAATAAGTTTTTCTTTTACTTGGCTAGCCCTTAAGTGGGTAAAAATAGAAAAAAAGTACGCGTATGGCATTGCCGGGGCTGTAGCATTATTCTTTATAGTATATTTGATGCCTGTTGTATTCTTCGGTGTAGATATGTTAGCCGGAGCCAGGACGCCATTAGGAAAAGTTAGTTTGATCATTTGTGGGTACCTAGGGGGTCATTTTATGGGATCTAAATTAAATAAAACTGAATTATGAAAACACTAAAAAAAATAAGCTTAATATCAATTACCTATTTCCTGTGTCTCAGTATCTTTGCTAATCACCACGAAGAACCTTACAAATTGGAAGTGATTGCTGAAGATCTCAGTTTCCCATGGGGAATAGCATTTATTTCTAACGAGGAAATTTTAATAACAGAAAAGACTGGCGAATTAAGATTAATCAGTCAAGGAGTTCTTCTTCCAGATCCTATAAGCGGTGTTCCTGAAAGCTTATTTAAGGGCCAAGGCGGTTTGGAGGGTATCGTTCTTCACCCCAACTTTGAAAATAATCAATATATTTATCTTTCTTTCTCAGAGGCAGATAAGAGTAACAAAAAATTGAACACCCTTAGAGTGATAAGAGGAAAGCTAGAGGGAACTTCTTTAACTGGAGTCGAAACCATTTTTAGAGCAAGCCCTTCAAGAAAGACAGCCAATCATTACGGTGCAAAGATGGTTTTTTTAAAAGATGGCACTCTTCTAATTACTTCTGGAGATGGGTTTAATTACAGAGAAGAAGCACAAAAATTAGATAATCATTTTGGAAAAATAATAAGAGTAAATGATGATGGCACAATTCCTCAAGACAACCCGTTTACTGAAACTCCCGGAGCAAAGCCTGAAATCTGGTCCTACGGTCATAGAAATTTACAAGGAATTGTTACTAATTCAGATGGCTCGGTGGTTTATGAACATGAGCACGGCCCTAGAGGCGGAGATGAATTAAATATTATTGAGAAAGGCAAAAACTATGGATGGCCAGCTATTACATATGGAATTGATTACAGCGGCGCTCTTATTTCGCCTTTTAAAGAAAAAGAAGGCATGGAACAGCCTGTTAAATATTGGGTGCCTTCAATAGCCCCATCAGGAATGACTTATTATGATGGTGATTTATTCCCTGACTGGAAAGGCAGCTTATTTATCTCGGCTCTAGTGCCTGGAGATGTTAGAAGGTTAGATATAAAAGAAGGTATGATTGTTTCTGAAGAAGTTCTTTTTAATAAGATAGGAAGAATAAGAAATATTGTAACTGCCCCAGATGGAAGTTTATTCATGGTTACTGATTCAAACAAAGGAAAACTCTATCGAGTTACGCCTAATAATTAAGGAGAAAAATATGGTTGCAAGAGTAATTTCAGGATTGATAGGTTTATTTATGTTTTATTCAGCTTTAGGTTGGATTTTAGATCCAACTGTTGCTGCTGCAGGTTTGGCTATGGTTTTAGTGGAAGGACCTGGAGATACTACTTTAGGCATGAATACCCAAATAGGAGACTTCACTTCATTCTTTTTCACTGCAGGCTTGATGGCTTGTATAGGTGCCTATAGGAATGAACACGTATGGCTATATGCAACTATAAGCTTGTTAGGATCTGCTGCTCTTTTCAGAACCTATGCAGGTTTAGTGCATGGTGCAGATTTTTTAACAATGGCAATTTATGCAGAGATAATTATGTCCGCACTTCTTGTTTTGAGCGTTTACTTAATGAAGAAGGTAGATTCTTGATTTTAAAGTATGGATTTATTAAATGGATATCCTAGATTTATCAATGATACTGCTGTAACTAGACAAGAGGAATTTAGTTATACAGGCGAAGTAACGGATGCATGGAGTATTGGTGGCGTAGCTAACGGTGGGTATTCAATGTCTATAGCTGCTAGGGCATTATCAGATTGTCTTAACCATAAAGACCCATTATCGATAACGGGTCATTACCTTTCTCGAGCAGAGCCCGGACCAGTAACTTTAAAAATAGAAAAGTTGAGCGAAGGTAGAAGTATCACAAATGCAGTGGTAAGATTTATTCAAAGCGAAGAAGAACGAATACGCTTCACAGCCAGCTTCACTGATTTTTCAAAATCATCAGGCGATACTTTATATGAAAGAAAACCTTTAAAATTTCCTCCAATCACTGAGTGCATAAAAATGCCCTATATAGAAGGTTTTACACCCATTCTCGAAAAACAGATTGATAGGAAGTTTACCCCTGAATCGAATTGGTGGGAGGAAGAAAGGGAAAGAGACAGGGCATCTTTAGAGGCTTATTACGCTTGGCCCGGAGGAGAACAAATAGACTTATTTAGTTTGGTCTTCTTTTTAGACACAATGTCCCCGCCTGTATTTAATAGACTTGGATCCAGGGGCTGGGTTCCTTCGATTGAACTGACTGTTCATTTGAGGGCCAAGCCTGCTCCAGGTCCTGTATTAATGAGAGGCAGAACCGATTTTGTAACTTCAGGATTTTTAGGAGAAGATGATGAAATATGGGACTCTAAAGGTAATATAGTTGCCGAAGCCAGACAGATGGCTAAATTAAGAATACCTAAAAAGTAGAATACGATATCGATTAACTTGGTGACTATGATAAAGTCACGCACTGATTTTTAATAACAGGATTATTTATGAAATTTAAAGGGACTAAGGACTACATCTCAACTGATGATTTAAGCATGGCAGTTAATGCCGCCATAGAACTAGAGAAACCACTATTGATTAAAGGTGAGCCAGGAACAGGAAAGACTATGCTTGCTGAAGAGGTGGCTTCTTCATTGGATATGGAGCTTATAACATGGAATATAAAATCAACAACTAAAGCCAAACAAGGTCTTTATGAATACGATGCTGTAACAAGGTTAAGAGATTCTCAGCTAGGTGATGAAAGAGTTAAAGATATTGCTAATTACATTCAAAAAGGAAAAATGTGGGAAGCCTTCGCTTCTGAAAAAAGAGTGGTTCTTCTCATCGACGAAATAGACAAGGCAGACATAGAATTTCCTAATGACTTATTGCAAGAGATCGATCGCATGGAGTTTTATGTTTACGAAACTAAGGAAACAGTAAAGGCACTGCAAAGGCCGGTTGTTATTATTACCAGTAATAATGAAAAAGAGCTGCCTGATGCTTTTTTAAGAAGATGTTTCTTTCATTACATTAATTTTCCAGACAGATCAACTATGGAACAGATCATTAAGGTTCATCATCCAAAAATTAAAAAAACCCTAGTTAAAGAAGCCCTTGAAATCTTCTTTGATATTAGAAAAGTACCTGGCATGAAGAAAAAGCCATCTACTTCAGAAGTTATAGATTGGTTAAAGCTGCTTATGGCAGATGATATACCTGATGAAATTTTTAAGAACAGAGATCCTTCAAAAGCCATACCTCCTCTCTATGGAGCTCTTATAAAGAATGAGCAAGATGTTCAGCTATTAGAAAGATTGGCTTTTATGGCTAGAAGAGAAGGAAATTCTAACTAGAACAAAAATGTTTATATCCCTCTTTAACACTTTAAGATCAACGGGAGTGCCTTGCTCTTTAAGAGAGTTGCTGGACTTGATATCTGCCATGGAAAAACAATTAGTTTTTGCAAATATGGAGCAATTCTACTTTTTAAGTAGAGCTATCTTGGTAAAAGATGAAAAGCACTATGATAAGTTTGATCGTGCTTTTGATATTTACTTTAAGGGCATTGAAAGTCTGGACGATATTCTGGAAATGCTTATACCTGAAGAATGGTTAAAAGCTGAATTTGAAAAACACCTTACTGAAGAAGAACTGGCACAAATTAAAACTCTTGGAGGACTTGAAAAATTACTAGAGGAATTCAAGAAACGTCTCGAAGAGCAAGACGAAAGACATGAAGGTGGAAGTAAATGGGTTGGTACAGAGGGGACATCTCCTTTTGGAAACGCAGGTGAGAATCCAGAAGGTATAAGAGTTGGTGGAGAAGGAGGGAAAGGAAAGGCCGCGAAAGTTTGGGAAGCCAGAGATTTTAAGAACTTGGATGATAACGTTGAGCTTGGAACAAGAAACATGAAGGTTGCTTTAAGACGACTTAGAAAACTCATTCGTGATAGCGCTCAAGAAGAATTTGATTTAGATGGAACAATATCAGAAACAGCAAGGAAAGCAGGGATGTTAGACGTAATGTTTAGGCCAGAAAAAAGAAATGCTGTAAAAGTACTGGCGCTCTTTGATGTTGGTGGCTCAATGGATCCTCACATAAAAGTTTGTGAAGAGTTATTTTCAGCATGTAAAACAGAGTTTAAGAATTTGGAGTATTTTTACTTTCATAATTTTGTTTATGAAACTGTCTGGAAAGACAACAGAAGAAGGCAGAATGAACGAATGTCCACTGAAGATATTATTCACAAGTACTCTTCCGACTATAAGATTATATTTGTTGGTGATGCAACTATGGCACCTTATGAGATCACTAATCCAGGAGGAAGCATAGAACACTGGAATGAAGAGTCAGGTGCTCTGTGGATGAAACGACTCGTCGATGTTTATGAAAAAGTTATATGGCTCAACCCTGTTCCAGAAGAACACTGGGAATATAGCTCCTCAGTTGAACTAACCAGATCTATCATTGAAGATAATATGTTTCCATTAACGATAAGAGGTCTAGAAGATAGCATGGCCTTTTTGAGTAAATAAGACAGATTATTCATGTCTGCTCTTTCGATTAAGAACTTAAAAAAAGTTTACCAAGGCGGTCTTGAGGCTTTAAGGGGAATTGATCTTGAAGTTGAGAAGGGTGACTTTTTTGCTTTGCTTGGACCAAACGGAGCGGGCAAATCCACTACTATCGGAATAATAAGTTCTTTAGTAACTAAATCCTCAGGAAAAGTTGAAATATTAGGAATTGATATAGATGACAATCACTCATTAGCTAAGAAAAAATTAGGTGTTGTCGGTCAAGAAGTAAACTTCAATCAATTTGAGAAAGTGGGGGATATTATTAGGAATCAGGCAGGTTATTATGGTTTGAGCTTTAGAGAAGCAAGAAAAAATACCATGTATTATATGAAAAAATTAGATATATGGGATAAGCGAAACGAGCAAGCTAGAAAATTATCTGGAGGTATGAAGAGAAGGATCATGGTTGCTAAGGCTTTGGTGAATAAACCCGAACTCCTAATACTTGACGAACCAACAGCAGGAGTAGACATAGAATTGAGAAGGTCGTTGTGGGATTTCCTTACAGAAATTAATAATTCTGGTACCAGTATTATTTTAACAACCCATTATTTAGAAGAAGCTGAGAGACTGTGTAGAAATATAGCCATTATAGATAACGGAGAAATAGTAGAGAATACAAGCATGCAAGAACTTCTTACGAGATTAGAAGTTGAAACTTTTGTATTTGATCTCCAAGAAGATATAAACAATCTTCCTAAAATAGAAAACTATGAATTGAGGATAGAAAATCCTAAAAAAATAAGCGTAACTATTCAAAAGGGACAAGGACTCAATGAAATTTTTTCTTTGCTTAGTAATTCAGGTATAAAAATAGCAAGCATGAGAAACGAGACAGGAAGACTTGAGGAATTATTTCTAGGATTGGTGGAATCAACAATAAAAGAAGAAAACCATGGACCCCATTGAACAGATAAGGGCTTTAGCTACTATTCTTAGAAAAGAAATTCATAGGTTTATGAGGATCTGGATGCAGACACTCATACCTCCAGCTATCATGATAATGCTTTATTTTGTGATATTCGGTGAAATTATTGGTTCTAGAATTGGCAAAATGGGTGAATTTGATTACATGCAGTTCATGGTACCTGGTTTGATTATGATGTCAGTAATCAGCAACTCTTACTCCAACGTAGTTTCCTCCTTTTTTGGTCAAAAATTTGCAAGAAGTGTTGAAGAACTGCTTATTACTCCTTTGCCTAATTACATAATATTAGTCGGATGGGTGTTAGGGGGGGTGGCACGAGGTTTAATGGTTGGTGCCATAGTTACAGTAGTTTCATTGTTTTTTTCAGAATTGACAGTTGCAAATTGGCCTCTAGCTATATTTGTAGTCTTTCTTACCTCAGTCCTATTTTCTTTAGGTGGGTTTCTTAATGCCCTTTTTGCAGAATCTTTTGATGATATTTCCATTATCCCTACTTTTGTCCTTCAACCGCTTATTTACCTCGGAGGAGTATTTTATTCCATAACTCTTTTGGGAGAACCTTTCAGAACAATTTCTTTAGCGAATCCAATTCTTTACATGGTCAACTCATTTCGTCATGCCATTTTAGGAGCTTCTGACTTAGCTTCTCTTGGTATATCTTTGAACGTCGCCATAGGAATGATATTATTTTTTATAGCACTTTTTTCTTCAATCTCACTTTGGTTATTGAATACTGGTAAAGGTATTAGGTCTTAATGAAAGACCTTTCTTTAGGTAAACCAACAAATTACCCTGTTACCTATGATTCAGATCTTCTGGTGCCTCTAGATAGACTGGATAGCAGAAGAAATAGGGGCGTTGATAATCCTATCCAAAATATGTTTGGTTTAGACGCCTGGACTTCTTACGAACTTTCTTGGCTAGATTTAAATTCTATTCCTAAGAATGGAATCTTATATTTGACTTACAATGCTTCTTCTAAGAATTTCGTAGAATCCAAATCTTTAAAACTGTATTTAAATTCATTAAATAATACTAAATTTTCCAGTCAGCTTAATTTAATAAGCACCCTCCAAAAAGATTTAGATAAGTGCACTCAAAGCACTGTCTCCTTAGAAATACTTCAAAGTCCAAAAACCATTGAAGAGCCTTTTTTTTCTATAGATAGTTTATCTATCAAGGATTATAGTTCTGAAGTTAACTCTCTAGTCCTTAAGACTAAAGATGAATTTACAGAAGAAAAAGTTTCCACCAGTCTATTTAGAAGTTTATGTCCTGTAACTTCACAGCCGGACTGGGCAACAGTCAGTGTTGAGTATAAAGGCCAGCAAATAATCCATGAAACTCTCCTTAGTTATTTATTGTCTTATAGGAATCACCAAGGATTTCATGAAGAATGTGTCGAAAGAATATTTTTTGATGTTTTAAAGAGATGCAAACCAGAATCTTTAACAGTAAGAGCTAATTTCCTTAGAAGAGGCGGTATAGAGATAAATCCTATCAGATCTACTTTACAGGAATTTGAGAGGGAGATGTTTAGAGGAGAAAGACAATGACAGTCGGTATATTGTTTGGTTCATTCAATTCTGATCGGATTGCTTTTTATTACTTTTAGATATGGACGAATCTCAAGAAGAGTTGGAGCAAGTTGCTAAAGCCTATGAGCTGATCAGCGCAAACAACCCGCCTGATCTAAAAACACCCCTTCTTATTTGTGTTGATAGAGCTCAAGATTCAATTAAACCTTTAAAATCTAAATTATCTGAACAAGAAATTTCAGACAATCTCCTCTGGAAAAGAGCGATAGAGAGTAATAAAAAAGAGATAGCTGAGAATATTCTAATAACAGCTGAAAAGGGTAAAGCTTTAACTATCAAATCATCAACTGAAGGAGAGTTTTATAAATTTAAAGGGTCTAATGAATGGCTAAATGTAAATGAATACGCAGAAACGCTTCTTCACCAGCCATTTGAAGATCAATTAATTCATTTATTTAGATTTTTATTGGTAGAAGAGTTTTCTATTAAAAGAGATTTAGATAATTATTCATCTGCTAATTCTCTTAAGGAACACTACTTTGATAAAGAAGTTGGATACCCTAATAAATTCTTCTTTTCCAAGGCCTTATACAAGGATTTTAATTTATTTATTTGGCAGGAAAAGGAATGGTTTTTATTAGATCATTCGGCAAATCAAGAAAACAGTATTTCTTTAAAACACCACATAGAATCTAAATTTTTAAAAGAAAAGTTCAAGGAAAAAATTTATTTTGATGGTTTTACACAAAGTTTAGCTGAGTCTATTTATGACTCTATAAAACATTACTCCAATCCTTTTGCAGAATATGAACACATAGCCACTCTGCTAAGTCTCTTTAAGGATTTTATTTCATTGACTCTAGTCCTAGAAAAGCTGGAAACTCTTGGCTATAAGAATAAAAATTTTATTTTAGAATTAGCTTCAAAAGAGAGCCATCTAAGTTACATAAATCATGCAGAGTTGATCTTAAGGTCATTTCTAAAGGAGAGTAATTTAATAAATGTTGATAATCTTAGACTTTCAGAGTTACTAGAACTCTCAGGAAAACAGAGCAAAGAAAACCTTAAGGAGCTTAAAAATACTAAAGATAACCTTATTTTAGCGGGGTTATCCGTATTAATTAAGCAATTGGAGCAAAGCACTTCTTTTCTAAATAAAGTGATAGACATTGATGAAGACCACGAAGAAGACATGACCAATGCATACGCAGTTTTTCTACCATGGTGGCATGCTGTTTCTAGTTTAACTGTTGATGAACTAATCTTTATAGAGATTAAATCCGCCATAGAATTTAATTTTAAAAATACTTTAAGTGGCAGGTATTCAGAATATCAGGATTTTCAAAATTCTAATTGGGCTGGCCAAGTTCAAATGAAACTATTGGATAGTTACGAATGTCTCAAATTATCTTCTCTGTCTTTAGATACTCCCTCTGAACTTGTCGAGAATGACAAAAAGCACAAAGCTTGGAATGAAGTTGATATTATTATTACTAGCGCCTACCAGCATAAAATTTCTAGAAGTGCTTTATCAGTAAAGCTCTCTAAAGCAATAAAGAGTAATGAACCTTACCTCGATAAGGCATCTAAAAGATTGAAACAACTTTTAGATCTTTACGAAAAAAATATACTTAATAATTAAACAAATGACTATTGAAAACTCAGAACGTATAAAAGAGCTAGAAACAAAATCTATTTTTCAAGAAGATGCTATCGAGAGACTTAGTAAAGAAGTTAGATTGCAGCAAATAGAAATCATAAAGCTTAAAGATGATATTGATCAGCTGATGAATACTATAAAAGAACCAGAAAGTAGCTCTAAAAACGATGAAAAACCACCTCACTACTAGGCTGTAAAAATTATATAGTTATAATTACCTCTAAATTTCAAGTTTAGTAAAAGGAGAGATGGCAGAGTGGTCGATCGCGCACGCTTGGAAAGCGTGTAAGGTGTCAAAACCTTCGAGGGTTCGAATCCCTCTCTCTCCGCCATTAAATATATTATGAGAGGTCTGGTTTGGTTGCGCAATGATTTAAGACTGGATGACAATCCAAGTTTTGAGTCTGCTTTTTTAGAATGTGAAGAAGTCTTAGCTGTCTATTTATACTCTCCAAAACAATGGAATAGCCATAATGAATCGAATGTAAAACTGGATTTTCTAATTCAAAACTTACAATCACTCTCCAAGAATCTTTCCAATCTCAACGTCCCTTTAATTTTATTAAACTCTTTAAATTTTAAAAGCGTCTCCATGGAGCTGGATGAATTCATATCTGATAATAATGTAGATAAGATTTATTGGAATAGAGAATTTGGTCTAAATGAAGAGAATAGAGATGAGGAAGTAAAGAGCTTTCTTGTATCATCTAAACAGCGCTTTGAGATCTTCAATGATCAGATATTATTTGAGCCTGGATCACTAAAAACACAGCAAGGTGGTAATTTCTCAGTATTTACGCCTTTTAAAAATAAATGGAAACTTGAATTTGAAGAAAGTTGTTTACCTCAAGAGTTTGACTACAAAAGTAGAAAAAAGATTGATCTTGAATCTAATGCTTTAATTTTTAATTTTCAATTTATAAAAACGCATAATTGTGACATGTCTCTTTGGCCTGCAGGAGAAAATAGTGCTTTAGCAAGGCTTGAAGATTTTTTGTCAGAGAGAGTTACTAATTATGAAAGGGACAGGAATGACCCTAATTTGGAGGGAACGAGTAGACTTTCTCCTTACCTTGCTTTGGGCATTATCTCTTCGAGAAGGTCTATACAGAAAAGTTACGAACTGAATGACAAGAATCTCATTAAAAAAAATCAAGGTATAGTGAAATGGATAGATGAGCTTATATGGCGAGAATTTTACAGAAACATAATGCATCTCAATCCTAAAGTTAGTAAGAATCAACCATTCAAGGACAGCACTAAGAACATAGATTGGAAGTATGACGAAGATCAATTTAAATCTTGGTGCGAAGGTCAAACAGGATTTCCTATAATTGATGCTGCAATGAGGCAACTTAAGCATGAAGGTTGGATGCATAATAGACTGAGGATGGTCGTTGCCATGTTCTTTTCTAAAAATATGTTCCATGATTGGAGATTAGGAGAAAAATTCTTTATGCAGAATTTAATAGACGGTGACTTCTCCTCTAACAATGGCGGTTGGCAATGGAGTGCTTCAACAGGTACAGATGCAGCTCCTTACTTTAGAATTTTTAACCCAGTCTCCCAGTCTGAGAAGTTTGATAAGACAGGAGCCTTCATTAGAAGATATGTGCCTGAATTAAAAGATTTGAACTCTAAAGAAATTCATAGTCCTATCCAAGGGCTTTTATATCCGGAAGGTTACCCTAGGCCTATGTTGGATTTAAAAGAGACTCGTCTATTAGCTATAGAGACTTTTAAAAACCATAAAGACATTTAGTAATCCTTCACCTTAATATGGTTTAATCTAGGTATTAAATTCAGGGAGAATTATGAACGAGATTATTACCAGCGATAGAAAAGATATTAGTTTAATAGAGTGTGTTAACTCATTGAATAAGTTATTAAAATTAAGAACAGTCCCTACTGGAATGAAATTATTTTCAACTAAGGAAGAAATGGAAGCGGTTGAAAAGATACGCAGACCAAACGGAGTATTTACAACTGATCAAATAGTTGGTCAGGCTTGTAGAAATGGCTGGACTGTGGGTATAACTGCTGAAGACCTAGTGGGAGCACAATGCAGTACTGTCATAGGTCTTCATCCAAGAAGCAAAGAGTGGTTATCGGGAAAGCACATGGCTGGAGTTTGGTTTCAAACAGAAGAGGAGTCTGCTTTTCATCAAAATGCCATGGACGTTGTTCCTTATGGTAAATATGAAGCTATGGCCGTTAGCCCATTGGCCAGTGGTAGGTTGGATCCTCCAGATATCTGTTTGATATACGCAACACCTGCGCAAATGATTCTTTTTATAAATGGACTTCAGTGGTCAGGTTATAAAAAATTAGAGTGGGGATGCGTGGGGGAATCTGCTTGCGCTGATTCTTGGGGTCGTGCTTTATCCACAGGAGAACCCAGCTTGTCCATTCCTTGTTTTGCAGAAAGACGTTACGGAGGTGTTATGGAAGATGAATTGTTGATGGCCATCCCCCCTCATTTTTTACCAAAAGTAATTGATGGTCTAGAGCACCTTTCAAGAAATGGACTGAGGTATCCGATCGCTCCATACGGTATAAATAATGATGCAAAGGCAGGTATGGGAGTTAGTTATTAACTTCTTCTTTTAATCCATTACAATAGCGCCCTTAAAAATGTTAATGCAATATTATTTCTATCAATGACCATGCAATTAGACCTTGGATGGGAAGAGTGGGTATCTTTACCTTCTATAAATTTACCAGCTATAAAAGCAAAGATAGATACTGGTGCACAAACTTCTGTTTTACATGCCCAGCACATAGAGGCTTTTAAGGTTGGGAAAAAGAGATACGTAAGGTTTGAAGTTTCCCCGCTTCCTGAAAAACCAAAGTTCGTTGTTTCTTGTTCCGCTCCTTTAATTGGAAGAAGAACAGTAACAAGTTCTAATGGGGAATCTGAAAAACGTTATTTTATTAAAACAAGCATTGAGATTTCAGGAGAGACTTGGCCTATAGAAATTTCTTTGACAGATAGAATTACAATGCAATACAGGATGCTTGTTGGGAGGACTGCTATTGGTCCAGAAATGACAGTTCATGCCACAGAAAGTTTTTTAAATGGCCAGCCTTCAAAAAATCCTTACGCAGGAAAAAAGAAGCCAATACTTAGGTCTAGAAGAGCTCTTCGTATAGCTTTACTAACAAGAGAGCCGAATAATTACACTTCAAAAAGGATAGAAATCGCCGGTAGACAAAGAGGGCATCAAGTTGAAGCTATAAATTCTACGAGATGTTATCTGGATGTTGATACTCAAAAACCAGATATTTATTATGATGCTAGCCCACTACCAAAATATGACGTTGTAATTCCTCGTATCGGAGCTTCTATAACTGCTTATGGATTAGCAGTAACAAGGCAATTCCAATTGACCGGAGCTTTTCCTTTGAATGAACCACAGGCTATTGCTAATTCACGAGATAAACTTCTTGCCCATCAGCTTCTTGCTTCAGCGGGCATCAATATGCCCATCACAGGGTTTGCCTCTTCTCCGAAGGACACTAACGGAGTTATCAATGCTGTAGGGACAATACCTTTGGTCATTAAATTACTAGAATCTTCGCAGGGCAAGGGTGTAATTTTAGCGGAAACTAAAAAAGCAGCAGAAACAGTCATAGGAGCATTCAGAGGTCTCAATGCCAATTTTTTAGTTCAAGAATATATCCAAGAATCAAAAGGAGAAGATTTACGTTGCTTAGTAATAGATGGCAAAGTTGTAGGATCAATAGTTAGGTCTAATAAAAGTGATGATTTTAGGTCTAATTTACATCAGGGTGGTGTTGCTGAAAGCACTGTCATAACTCGTAAGGAAAGAGGTATCGCAGTTAGAGCGGCGAAAGCAATTGGCCTGTCTGTAGCGGGAGTCGATATACTTAGGAGTAACAGAGGGCCTTTGGTTCTTGAAGTGAATAGCTCTCCAGGGATACAAGGCATAGAAAAAACTTTAGGTCTTGATATAGCAGGTGAGATTATTGCCTACTGCGAAAGAAGACTGGGTATTGGTAATTAAATAAAAAAAGAGGAAATTATGATAAATCTTAAAGGAAAAACGTTATTTGTTTCAGGCGCAAGCAGGGGAATCGGCCTTGCTATAGCTAAGCGAGCTGCACAGGATGGTGCCAATATTATTTTGGCAGCTAAAACTGCAGAAGAACATCCAAAACTGCCCGGCACAATTTACACAGCAGCTGATGAAGTAATAGAATCAGGCGGTCAGGCTTTACCCATCGTTTGTGATATCAGAGATGAAAAGCAAGTTAGACAGGCAGTAAATTCGGGAGTTGAAGAGTTTGGAGGTATAGATATCTGTATCAATAATGCTAGCGCAATACAACTTACTAATACCCTACAGACAGATATGAAGCGTTATGATCTAATGCATCAAATCAATTCAAGAGGTACATTCTTAGTAAGTAAAGCTTGTTTACCTCATTTACTAAAGTCGGATAATCCTCATATATTAAATCTTTCACCACCGCTTGATATGAACCCTAAGTGGTTTGGACCTCACGTTGCTTACACAATGGCAAAATACGGCATGAGTTTGTGTGTCTTAGGTATGGCAGAAGAATTTAAAGAGCAGGGCGTAGCTGTGAACGCTCTTTGGCCAAGAACTGCCATAGCAACAGCAGCTATTAAAAATGCACTCGGTGGTGATGCTATTATGAGTATTTCACGATTCCCTGAGATTATGGGTGATGCTGCTTACACGATACTTACCAAACCATCTAAGGAATTTACAGGAAATTTTTGTATAGATGATACAGTCCTAGCAGACAATGGAGTCACAGACTTTTCAGTATATGCAGAGGTTCCTTTTGACCAATTAGCGCCTGATTTCTTTGTGCCTGAAGATAGCGAGATTCCAAAAGCAGCTAAAGAAAGTTAACCATGAAAAAAATAGAAGAAATCAGAGAATTTAATTATGAGATAGAAGAAATATGGACAATTATTTCTGACATATCAAGAAGTGATTGGGTACCAGGGGTTAGCAAGATTACTTTAGAAAATGATACTAGAATCTTTGAGATGGAAGGAATGGGTGACCTGGTAGAAAGGATTATAAGTTGTGACAATTCCAGTTATGAATTGATATACAGCGCTATCAAGACTGCTATTCCCATAGATCACCATTTAGCAAAAATAAAGTTAAGCCGGATTAATAATAAAACAGTTTTTAATTGGTCAACGGAAATTGAACCTGAAATCTTTGCTGATGCAATCAGGAATGGTATGCAAGAATCTTTGGAAGGACTACAGCGAGTGCTTGATTCATAAAGTTCACCCTCAGAAACTTAATTTTTAAATTGTTATAGATAAATTTAACTGGTAAGGTAAAAAAAGAACCGATACGCCTGGGGAGGTTATATTATGCTAGTTTTAAGCAGAAGAGCCGATGAATCTTTGTTCATTGGAGACGATATAAAGATAACTGTATTGGATATTAGGGGCGGGCAGGTAAGGATAGGAATTACAGCTCCGGATTCAATAAAAGTACATAGAGAAGAAGTTTACAAAAGAATAACTAAGGATTATGAATCATAATTTTCTTAAAGACTGATTTTCTACATTCATAAAGAGTTATAATTCTCATTCAGGGGCTGTAGCTCATTTGGATAGAGTGTCTGGCTACGAACTAGAAGGTAGCAGGTTCGAATCCTGCCAGCCCCGCCATATACTTTTCCAATCAATTATTTACAATGAATCCTAATTTAATTAAGGAGGGTGCTATGCATGTTATAGAGAAATGGCATGAGCTTGTAGAAACGGGTAATAAAGATATTTACGATGAAATTCTAGCTGATGATGTGGTTTTTTATTCCCCTATCGTACACACCCCTCAAAAAGGAAAGGAAATAACTAAAATTTATCTATCTGCTGCAGGTAATGTTTTTGGAGATAATAAGAAAGATAGCAAACCCAAAGAATCATTCTCAAATTTTAAATATACAAAAGAAATTATTGGAGAGAACAGTGCTTGTTTAGAATTTGAGAATACTATTGATGGTATTCATTTAAATGGCATAGACCTTATTACCTGGAATGAAAAGAACCTCATAACAGAATTTAGAGTACTGGTTAGACCTCTGCAAGCAGTTAACATGCTTCATAAGATGATGGGTGAGATGTTAGAAAAAATGAATAAGTAATAATTCAATATGAAGTATTCTTTATCTAATAAAATTGCGGCTTGGTCAGTTCATATTTTTACTGTCTCAGGTATTTTTTTAGGATTTTTAGCTCTTCTCTCATCCATTAATAATGATTTTACTCAGGCTGTCTTTTTCTTAGCTTTAGCTCTGTTTGTGGATGGTGTTGATGGAACTCTAGCTCGTCGTGTTGATGTACAAAATGTAACTCCATCTGTGGATGGTTCAGTTCTAGACAACATTATTGATTACTTTAATTATGTCCTTGTTCCAACTTTTATGATTCATTGGTTTGAATTTTTAGGAGATAATTATTCTTTATTCCTCTGTTTTTTAATCTTATCGGTGTCTTCTTATACCTTCGCTAATAAAGGAATAAAAACCGATGACTATTACTTTAGTGGTTTTCCTGCTTTGTGGAATTTGGTGGTTCTGTATTTTTACTTACTGGATACTTCTGAATTAATAAATATATCTGTAGTTTTATTTTTATCAGTTTTCACATTCATTCCATTTAAATATGTTCATCCAATGCGAGTTCTTAGTTTAAGAAAAATAACTTTAATGATGACGTGCTTGTGGTGTCTAACCACCGTTTATTTATTATTGGCAGTGAATTCTGTAAGCGATATTACTCGATCATTGAATATGGAGTACGCTATCTATTGTGTCTGGATGTTAGTAAACCTATATTTTTTATTTATTACTTTAAGGCGCTCCTTTAATTTATGAATCTTTTGCAGGCATAAAGTGACAAAAGATATTTGCAAAAGATTTACCATTTAAAGGGATTGGTCTGCCGTGTAAAAGCTTAGCGCTTTCATAATATAAAACTTCCCCAGGCTTAAGAGTTAGCTCGTGCTTTCTATACAAATGATCCTCTATAATTAATGGCCAGTCTTCATTTATCTCTTGATCAATATTTATAATTGCGCTGATGATATGAGTTTCTTCTCTGTCTCTATGAGGCACCAGTACAGCACCTTCTTGGTAAACTCTAATTCCATATACAAATGTTGCGTCAAGGGAAGTGTTGCTCCATTTTTCTAATGGCTCTTTAAGTGTTGTGTGAACTTTCTCTTTAAGTTCCCTTGGAAGTTCTATGAGCTTGCTGGCTTCTTCTTTTGAGTCAGGAATGTAAACAAAGTTACCATCGATATGTTCTCTCTTTTTATCATTTTTATTTTGAGAATAAAAATTAATAATCTCTGAGAATAAAGTTTTATCAAGCTCTGCTTTCTTAAAGCCTCTATCGGTGTAATTTGTAACACTTAAACTGGGTTCTTTTCTAAAAATCTCTTCACCATTTCTCTCTCTGAACCATTTAGTGATTACGGCTTTATTTCCCTTTTTGATAGGATGTGCCTGATGCATTGTATTGTGGTTACCAAGTCCTGTGCTTGTTAAATTATTCCAACTTAAAGCAGTTCCTTGTTTTGGGGTAAACACGCGATTGAGGTTTATAAATTCAGTTTCACCACCTTCCTCTACATCATTGAGATAGACCATGAAAGTAAAGGTTCTTTGTCCATTTTTTTTTGTAAAATTTTGCATTTGATCCTTTTCAAAAAAGTCTGTATGACTTTTAAACTCTTCTCCAACTTCGTAATATTGACCTTGAATCATTTCTGAAAATTTTTGGTCTATACCTATAAATTCACATATTCTTCTATCTATTTCTTTTATAAGCGGGTTATCAAGGTTTCCCAGGTCACATGTTCTGCTGGTTCTAAAGTTTTTATCTTCCTCAATGCCACTTATTACAATACTAGATGGCTTCAAGCGTTTTTTAATGATGCGAATAAGTTCTTCACATTCATTCTTATTTAAGAAGTCATTTATGCAATATATTTCAGCTAAAGGAGTATCTAGTTTGTAAAATTTATCAATAGCATCTTCACTTGTAGAGGATTCTAAATTTTTTTCATCTATTAGCCTCTTTTTGACAACCTTGTATTCATCGTAAAGGGACTTTATTTTTTTTAAAAAAGAAGTTTTAGATTTTTTACTAAGAACATCATTCTCCTCTAAACCACTGAAGACAGGTTCGTACCTTAAAGATTTTTTAATATCTGGTGGGGCAAAACCTTCTTTCATTAGTATTGCGTGCATTTCATCTAGATCACAGCCTCGATCAAGATTAACTTTTATCCATTTATGCCAGTCTTTTGAAATTTTTTTTGTCATGTTTTACAAAAGTGTTACTTATATACTTAGATTTTTCCTTTTAACTTCATTTGTCATAATGAACTTAGATAAACACATGTATAATGCAATTCGCTGAAATGCGGGTATCGTATATTGGTATTACCTCAGCCTTCCAAGCTGATGAGGCCGGTTCGATTCCGGCTACCCGCTCCAGCTCCGATTCTTTTATCCCATTATTTGTCGCCAAGTCTCTATATCTGAAATTTTTAGATACATGTTATTTTCCTTTGTTTTACCCATTGATTGAAATTCTTCAGGGCTATAATGATGACCCGGATACAAAATAGTTTCATCTGGTAGGTCGCCTAATTTCTTTAAACTATGATACATATCATCTGAATTTGATCCCGGTAAGTCCACTCGGCCGCAACCTTGGATAAATAGTGTGTCTCCTGAAATTAAGTTTTCATTAATTTTAAAGCATTGAGAACCAGGAGTGTGGCCAGGTGTATGAAGAAATTCTATATCATTTAATCCTATAGTCAGATGATCGCCTGATTCAACTATATTAATATCACTATCCGATATGCCCGTTACCTTCTTTACGCCTTCAGCTTCATGTTTATTTACAAAGACCTTAACCGGATTTTTTTCTAATACATCAGCTATCCCTTCAATAGAGTGACCCCCCATGCCACCTCCAATATGATCAGGATGATAATGAGTAACAAGAATAGAGGAAAGCTTTAAGTCTTGTTGTTCTATAAAGCTAAGTAAAAAGTTTATGTCCCACGCAGGATCCACCAAGGCAACTTCTCTGGTAGATTTTGATCCAATCATGTACACAAAATTTTCCATTGGACCCAAAGGTATTTGTTCTAAAAAAAGATCTTCATTATTCATATTGTTTTAGATAATTTTATTTTAATAATTTAACCTTAAACTAAGTGGTCTTATTCTTAATTTTTGTTTATTGTTAATAAGAGAATATATGAATATAGGTAAAACATTAACAATTATTTTGTGGTTGGGTTTAAGTATTAACTTCTATCTAACTTCATATGCAATACCCGCAATGATTTCATTTAATGGGTTTGATTTTTTAAACACTCTTGCACTTATTTTAATAACAGTGCACCTAATGGAGTGTTGTATTTTTTATAAACGTATATCTAATGCAGAAAAGAATCCTGTAAAAGGATTATTTCTGACTCTTGTGTTTGGTTTGTTGTACATAAAGGATTTAAAAACTAAAAAATGAAAGACATTGAATTTAAGTTTATAGAAAGTAATGGAATTAAGATTAGATTAGCCATGATGGGTGAAGGACCTTTGATCATTTTCTGTCATGGTTGGCCAGAGAGTTGGTACAGCTACAGATATCAATTACCGGTTATTGCTGCAGCAGGTTATAAGGCTGTTGCCTACGATGTAAGAGGTTATGGAGAATCAGATAAGCCTCATGAAATAGAAGCTTACACAATGAAAAATATGACTAATGACGTTATGGGGATAATAGATGCTTTGGGATACGACACTGCAATTACCATAGGTCATGACTGGGGAGGACCTATTGCCCTTAATACGGCCGCTTTAAATGAAGATAGGATAACAGCAACAGGTACTATGTCTGTACCTTTCACAGGACGAAGTCCAATGCCACCATTAGATTTATGGAAAGAAATATTCAAAGATAATTTCTTCTATCAATTGTATTTTAAAGAAGAGGGAAAGGCTGAGAAAGAATTCGAATCTAATCTTTCAAAAGCACTTTATACTACTTACACCAATAGTGATGGTAGGGGTATGAAATTTAATTTTGAGAAAGGACAAAGTGGCTTGGTCCCTCAAAAAGACAAACATTCAACCTTCCTTGATGGCCAAGAAGTTTTTGATGATTTTCCTGAATGGTTTACGCAAGAAGACTTAGATTATTTTGTTAGCCAATTTGAAATCAGCGGATTAAGAGGACCTTTTAATAGATACAGGGCACAAAATATTGACTGGCATGAACTTCCAGAATTAGAGGGTGCTGTTCTTCAACAGCCAGCCTTTTTCATCACAGGTACTTTGGACCCGGTTAATTTCTTTATACCATCATCCGAACCTTTAATTGAGAGGATAGGAAAAAATTACAAGAATCTTCTCTTTGCTGAAGAATTAGAAGGAATAGGGCATTGGACTCAGCAAGAGGCTCCTGAAGAAGTTAACTCAGCTCTTCTAAGGTTTCTAGAAGAAGTCTCTTAACTGGCTCTATTTAGACCAGAATCAATAATCCACAATATTGTGTTTCTATGTATTTTAGTACCAGGGTCCCTGGAACTTTTCTTCATCATTTTTTCAATCTTTCTTAGTGAGTCATAAGCAGCACTAGTTGCAATTTCATCAAAATAATCTTGACTTAGAATCTGCATCAACCTTCTAACGTAGGTCGTCTGTAAGTTCTTTCTAACTGAAGTTACGTTAAGATTTAGGTCATCTTTGAATATGGAATCTGTGAGATCATCAAATAATTCATAGATATCATATTGACTTCCGTATAAGTTAGTGTCGGTTATTCTGTAAAGGACCCAAGGACTAAGTACTTGATCTAAAACTCCTTTTTGGATATTCAAAATAGCTTTATGTATTTGTGGATCTTCGTGCTCACCATATAGATCAAATCCTCTTCGTTCTATTTGAACAATATTAAGCAACTCATTGTTAAGAGGGAATGCATTCATAGAAAAAGCATTGTCAGCTAGAACTTGCATTGCCATTCTCTGTTTCTCAGTCTCAACGGGCTGATAAGGTAAATCATCGAAATCCTGAGAAGGAGTTGACCGATTCACATAAACACCACCTATGTATCTAGAGATAGTATTAAGAGATCTTGCTGTCTCTCTGAGTAATATTTGATGAGCATTCCTGTATTCTTCCCAGGAAGCAGCTTTACCATCTAACCTCGAAGGGAGATCAAACATGGTTTCATTGACTAACTGTATTCGCTGCTGAGCATAGATTATTGGTTCACTAGAAAGATCATTAATCATTGCTCTGGGGTCAATTCCTTTTCCAGGAGATCTCATATCTTCAGAGTCATTTGCAAACATGTGTTCAGGCAGATTAGATTTGCTTAGAAGAACTTCTCTTTCTTCAAGGGTCAGTAAAGGCTTGTAGCCAAATTCTATTGCCCATAAGTCATAGGGACCGGTTCTAGTATCATAATAATCTCCTTGTTTAACGCCCTTAGGAGCTAGGTTTACTGCAGGATATTCCATAACCGAACTTGTTAGACCAATCTTTTGTGTTAGTTCTTTATTATGAACATCTGTGGAATTATGTAAAAAACTAGCTTTAAAATTATGGTTTAGTCCAAGCGTATGTCCTACTTCATGAAGTGTTAATCTGATTATGCTTTGTTTAAGAATCTCAGGGTCTTCTTCATTAGTTGAAGTTAAATACCCCATCATATTGCCTTCTTGCATTAGGCTGCCAACTGAGCAAGTCATTGATCCGTGGGAACTGCTAAAGATATCTTCAATGGTTAAGCGGTTAGTTGCATAAACCCACTCAAGCATAATATCTGCACCTATAATTTCTCCTGTTCTAGGATTAACAAAACTAGGACCGTAGCCTCCAAAGGGTGCATTTGGTGATGATGTCCACCTAAGAACGTTATATCTGATATCTCCAGCATCCCATTTAGCATCATCGGGTTGTATATTTACTTCTATGGCATTTTTTATGCCAGCTCTTAAGAATGCTTCGTTCCAGGCCAAGATTCCTTCTTTTATATAATCTCTAAATTTAAGAGGGGTTGTATTTTCCAGCCAAAAAATAATAGGTTTTATAGGTTCTGAAATTTTAAGACTAGGATCTTTTTTTTGCAGGTCCCATTTGTGAATTAGGTCTACATAAGGAGTTGCGTCGTCAGTTGATAGGTCGGTGATCCTTTCAGAAAAATAACCAATGGATTGATCGGCTATTCGTGGCTCAAAATTATTTTGAGGCATGTCTATAAAGCTGTAGCGCATTTTTATGCTTATATTTCTTGGATCAGCCGCATCCTCTTCTTCATAATTAAAAGAAGGTGCGCTTTCTATGACTAATTCAACTTCAAAATCGGTATTCTCTGGATAATTTAAAACCCTTTCTATTCTGGATTTTGCGGGACTTATTTGACCCCATCGAAAAGAATTTTCATTACTTGAGGGTCTGGATATGGGTTTAATGGGAGTTAAATCTTCTGATAAAAATAAGCCAGTTACATTAACTAGAAAGCTTGTTTCTTCTTCGTTTGTTGCTTTTATTGGTAACGATGATAGAACTGAGTCTGATATATTTGCTCCTGACGATCTAGAAAGAGCAGTATTTTCATTTAATGTAAAAGAAGTATTTATCCTGGACAATCTCAAAGTATCAAAATATTTTTCTATTTTAAAGATTCCGTTATCTAAATAACTACCTTTGTTTCTTCTTGATGCTACAACTCCATCAATAACATGAGCAAAGTATATAAATTCTTTATTTAATTGTTTTTCTTCTATAACAAGATAGATATCGCTAGTTTCCGGGTCTTGGTAAGCCTCAAAAAAGCCTTCGAATAGAGAAAAATCTTTTACTAAATCTTGTATATATTCTTTTACCTCTTCCGTTTCTTCGATTTCAGCTTCAACAATCTCTTCATCTGCTGCAATTATACCCATAGATATTAGGCTCACTGAAAAAACAAGTAGTTTGATATTGGTCTTAATGTTGCTCATATATAGTTATTCTTATTAACAATTTTGGTCGACGAGATTAGACTAATTCAGTACTTATGTCATTATTCTTTCTTGTTTTTTTGAGTAAGGCTAAAAATTTTGTAATATGGACTTAAAGAATGTAGATTTAACTCATGTATGACTTGGTAATTAGAAACGGAACTATATATGACGGCAAAGGTGAAAAGCCTTATCTCGCTGATTTAGCAGTTACAGGTAAAACGATTACAAAAATAGGAGTTATCGAAGAAGCTGGTACAAAAGAAATAGATGCCAAAGGAAAAATTGTTACTCCTGGCTTTGTTGATATCCACACTCACTACGACGGTCAGGTTACTTGGGATCCCTACTTGAGACCATCAACTTATCATGGTGTTACTACAGTTGTAATGGGGAACTGCGGTGTCGGTTTTTCTCCCTGTAAACCTGAAAAGAGAGATTGGTTGATAGGTCTAATGGAAGGCGTAGAAGATATACCCGGAACAGCTTTGCATGAAGGAATAGATTGGGAATGGGAAACTTTTCCTGAATATTTAGATTCTTTGGAGAAAAAACCTTTAGCCATAGACGTAGGAACACAAATCCCACATGGAGCTGTAAGGGCTTTTGTCATGGGTGAAAGAGGAATAACGCAAGAAAAGGCTTCTGAAGAAGAAATTTCTCAAATGGGAGAGATAGTTAAAGAAGCCATTAAGGTTGGAGCATTTGGTTTTAGTACTTCAAGAACAGAAAAGCACAGAGATTCTTCAGGCTCTTTAACCCCTAGTATCACCGCAGATAAAGATGAGCTGGTAGAAATTGCGAAAGCTGTCGGTGAACTTGATAAAGGGGTATTACAAGGAATATCTGATTTTTATGATTTTCAATCCGAATTTGATATTTTTAAAGAAATGTCCTTTGCTTCTGGCAGGCCGATCTCCATAACTGTTGAACAACAAGACGCTAGACCTGAGTGGTGGTTACAACTGCTGGATGGAATTAAAGAGGCTCAGGATAATGGGATAAGAATGTATGGCCAAGTACCTCCGCGAGCTACAGGAATATTAATGGGACTTACCGCTTCTTTGAATCCTTTTACTCTTTATCCTTCTTTTTTAGAAATTTCAAATTTACCGTTAGACCAGAAGGTTGAGTTAATGAAGGATCCCGATTTTAAGAAGAAGATTCTTTTAGAAAAGCCGGTCTCTATTGGAAACCCTTTACTGGATGAAATTATCACTTCATTTAATAAAATGTTTCGCTTAGGAGAGCCAGCAAATTACGAACCCGACCCAGAGTTATCGGTACTTTCAGAATCAAAAAGACTTAATCTCATACCTCAAGAAATAGTCTACGATATGCTGCTCGAGAAGGATGGTAGAGCATTAATTTATCACCCTTTATTTAACTATGAATTTGGTAATTTGAATCATGTAGAAACCATGCTTAAACACCCTTATACCATTGCAGGGCTGGGAGATGCAGGAGCACATTGCGGTGCCATAAGTGATGCTAGTTTTCCAACAACCTTGATCCAGCATTGGGGCAGAGACAGAGATAGAGGTGAAAAACTTCCTTTGGAAACTTTAATAAGAATGCAAACGTATGAAACTTCTCAACTGTTGGGTATAAAAGATAGAGGCCTTTTGGTTGAAGGCCTGAAAGCAGATATAAACGTAATAGATTTTGATAATCTAACTATTCATGAACCTGAAATAGTTAATGACTTGCCGGCGGGAGGAAGAAGACTGGTGCAAAAGGCTTCAGGTTATAGTTACACCATTGTCTCTGGTGAAATTGCATTTAAAGACGGAGAGGCTACAGGTAAATTAAACGGACAGTTAATCAGAAGCTCCTAATATGAATCCTCATACTTTAGATTTACACGGTCTAAGACATCATGAGATAGAAATTAAAGTAGAAAATTTCATCTTTTTAAATCAAGAAGAATTTCCTTTGACTATAATATGTGGAAATAGTGACAAGATGGTATCTCTTGCAACAAAAATTCTTAACAAACATGGATGTGATTTCAGAGAAGGAACTGGTTTTGATTATGGAAAGATTGTCATTTATCGATTATAAATTTTAGTCAATGGAAGTTACAAACTTAGGTCCCGTAGGTGCACAAATTGATGGTATGGATTTGAAGTCTGTCCTAGATGATCAAAAAATTGTATCTGAGATAAGAAAAGCTTTTATAGATAACTCAGTTCTTGTGTTTAAAAATCAAAACTTAAACCCTTCTCATTTATTATCTGTTGCTGAGATCATAGGGCTGCCCATGAAGCATCCTATATTCCCTGGCCTATCTGAGCACCCAGAAATCATAAAGATTGAAAATCTAGGAGAGATGTATCACACAAATGCCCACTGGCACTCTGATGTCACTTTTGAAGAAGAACCTCCTGATGCTACTTTCTTGTATTCATTAGAAGTTCCTGACGAAGGAGGAGATACATTATTTTCTAATCAATTTTTAGCATATGAATCTCTAGCAGATGAAGTCAAATTAATGTTATCAGATAAAAAGGCGTCTCATTCAAATGCGAGTATCTTAAGTCTCATTGGCGCAGATACTTCTAATGCAAAAAGAGTTCTGCATCCTGTCTTTAGGACTCATCCTGACTCAAAAAAGAAAGCTCTCTACGTCACCCAAGCGTTTGTAGAGAAAATAGAAGAAATGGATATTAAAAAATCTGAAGACACTCTTGCAATTCTATATAGTGCTGCAAGCAAAGAAGAATTTACCTATAGGCATAAATGGTCTAAAGGAGATCTGTTAATTTGGGATAACAGAAGTGTTCAGCATTTTGCAGAGCATGGATACGGTAATAAAATTAGAACTATGCATAGAATAACAACATCAGGGAGTAAACCATTTTGAAAAATGACACGATTATCAAGAATTGCCAAATTGTTAATGAGGGGTGTTTATTAGATTCTGACGTTCTTATTCGAAACGGTCGAATAGAAAAAATTGCTCCCAATATAGATGAAACAGGGAAAATAATAGATGCAACTGGGCTCCATCTTTTTCCAGGTGTTATTGATGACCAGGTTCATTTCAGAGAACCGGGTCTAACGGAGAGAGGAAATATCAAATCAGAATCTCTTGCTGCAATTGCAGGAGGGACCACCACTTTCATGGATATGCCCAATGTGATACCTCCTACTTTAACCAACGAGTTGTGGAGACAAAAGATTGAAATAGCGTCTAAAAATGCCTCAGCTAATTATTCCTTTTACATGGGTTCAAGTAATGAAAATATTGATGAAATAAGAGCAATTAATCCAACTGAAGTTTGCGGTGTTAAGGTCTTTATGGGTTCATCGACCGGGAATCTTCTCGTGGATAACGAAGAAAGTTTAAATTTGATATTTAAAGATTCGCCTGTGCCAATTGCAACCCATTGTGAAGATACTCCCATGATTAAGAAATTAGAAGAAACTTATAAGGTGAAATATGGAGAAGATATTCCAGTGGAATATCATGCCGATATCAGATCCAGAGAGGCTTGTCTGAAATCTTCAAAGAAGGCGGTTGATTTAGCTAATAAACACAATCAAGACTTGCACATATTGCACATATCAACGGCAGATGAACTTGCCCTGTTTTCTAATTTACCCATAGAAGAAAAACTTATAACTGCTGAGGTTTGCATACCACATCTTTATTTCAATTCAGATGATTACCAGACCAAAGGAACTCTCATAAAATGTAATCCTTCAATCAAATCTCCTTCAGATCAAAGAGCTTTAAGGGATGCTCTGAAAACAGGTCTTATTGATTTTGTAGCTACAGATCATGCCCCACATTTATTGGCTGGCAAGAGCAATCCCTATATGGATTGCCCTTCAGGTATGCCTAGTATTGAACAAACATTGTTAGTTGTTTTGGAGATGGTTAAAAATGGTGAGCTGTCTCTTGAAGATGTACCAAGAGTTACTTCTCATAATATTGCCACTAGGTTTAAAATAAAAGACAGAGGGTTTATCAGGGAAGGGTATTGGGCTGATATTGTTCTTGTTAATTTAAATGAAGAGCATGTAGTTGATGATGCAGTGACAAATTATGCTTGTGGGTGGTCTCCTTTTAATGGCGATCGTTTTAGCTCTAGAATAATTGATACAATTGTCAGCGGAGAGCATGTCTTTAGCAAAGGAAAATTCCTAAAAACTAAAGAAGGTCTACAAATAGAATTTACTAGGAGTTAAAATAAAATTATGGACCCAGCTCTTCATAAAGATAACTTAAATTTTTCATGGTCCATGAAAGATGGTCCATTTGAATATCTGACAGAGAAACAAATCTCCTCGTTTAATTCAGAAGGTTATTTAGTAATGGAGAATGCTTTTGATGAAGATTTAGTAACAAATGTTATAGATAAAATTGATCCGTATGAATTTAATGTAACGGAGGCACTTAAAGGTTTAGATGAAGGTAAATTTTTTATTTCAAGGGCAGAAGAGATAACTTTCACAACGCATCTTGTTACTCAATCTGATGAATTAAGAGATTTTAGTAAACATGAAGTTTTTAGGAAACTCTGCAAAGATCTTGTTGGAGACAATGTGCGCCTCTATTGGGATCAGGCTGTTTATAAGAAACCAGGAACTGTAGATGAATTCCCATGGCATCAAGATAATGGCTATAACTTCGTTGAACCCCAGGCTTATTTAACTTGTTGGATTGCGTTAACTGATACAGATGAATTTAACGGCTGTCCTTGGATAATGCCAGGGTTGCATAAAAAAGGAACTTTGCATCATGAAGCTACTGAATTGGGATATGAAATAACTTTGGATTCTTCTAAAGCAGTGCCTGTTCCACTTAAAGCAGGAAGCATTGCAGTATTTTCCTCATTGACTCCTCACAGGACTGGGCCCAATACTTCCGAAGGAATAAGAAAAGCTTATATATTGCAATACGCACCAGAAGGGGCCGTTAGAAAAATATCCCACTCCATAACAGAGCCTCTAGATAATGAAGCCAGGCAATACTTAATTCTTAAAGAAGGAAAAGAAGTTTAATTATTCTTCAAAAAAACCACTCATCCTTTCGTAAGCGCCTATAAAATCTTCTTTAAAATCCTGTACAACGTCGCTTGCAGAAATACTCTGATTCATTAATCCAACACCTTGTCCTACCCAATAAGTGGCTAAATCTTGAGCTCCTTCATGACCGCCCGCTGCAAGTTTGTTTACCTTTTGAAGTGCAGGTTCAGCAACCATAGGCTGAAGAGGCATAGGTAGGGGTTCTGGTGCTTTATCTGACTCCCAGGCATCAGTCCATGTAGATTGAAGTTGTCTTGAATGTTTTCCTGTTCTGCTTCTAGATCTAACTGTTTGGCTTGAATTTGCTGCTATCATTTTCTCTTTAATTACAGGATCGACTTCCGATTCAATTGTTGTAAGCCACACAGAACCACACCAAGCCCCTGAAGCTCCCATACTCATGGCAGCAGCCATTTGTTTTCCGGTGACTATTCCGCCTGCTGCAAGAATAGGAACATCTCCATAAGGCTGAATTGCTTCATGTACTTCAGGTATTAGAATCATAGTTGGAACACTTCCACAATGTCCTCCAGCCTCAGTACCTGAAACAACGAGTATATCAACACCAGCTTTTACTTGATTTATGGCATGCTGAGCTGTTCCTAAAAGAGCAGCTACTTTTACATCATTGTCTTTACCCATTTGAAGCATCCAGTCGGGCGGTACTCCTAGAGCATTAGCTATTAATTTAATAGGGTGATTAAAGGCAACATCAAGTAATGCTTTTGCTCCTCCTGATTGAGTGTTAGCTGCAAAACCCGAACCCCCAGTATCAATGGTTCTCAGTTCAGATGCTTCTATATCATTATTCTCTAAAACATCAGCTCTAAAATCTGCGTACTCTTGAGGAATCATAGCAACTAGCTTTTCAGCATCAAATTTTTCATCTCTGCCTATCATCTTATTTGGTATTAAGACATCAACTCCATATGGCTTTCCATCGATATGATCGTCAATCCATTTAAGTTCTTTTTCTAGTTGTTCCGGTGACATACCAACAGCGCCAAGCACACCACAACCACCTGCTTTAGACACCGCAACTACAACATCTCTGCAATGAGTAAAAGCTACCAGTGGGAATTCAATTTCTAAAAGCTCACAAATCTTTGAGTTCATTTTATTCTCCTGGGGTTATTGTTAATAAATTGATTGTAAATATATTGATAGAAATATTTGCAGAACAACAATCACTCCTATTAAGCCAAAAAACGATGCAATAGTAACAAGGGTCTTTTTATCTTCTTCCATTTAGTTTCTCCCGTTAAATAATAGTATTATTCTGTTTTAAATATGGAAGGTCAAAGAAAATTAAATAAAAAAGCATGGAGCTGGGCGTTTTATGATTGGGCAAACTCCGGTTTTGCTACCACTGTTATGGCTGGATTTTTTCCAATTTTTTTTAAATCGTACTGGGCAGGTGATTTAGATCCCGCTCAAAGCACTTTTGCCATCGGTTCAATAAATTCTTTTGTAGGTCTGATTATTGCCATTAGCGCTCCTATTCTTGGTGCTCTTGCAGATGTCGGACGTGTAAAAAAGAGGTTCTTATTATTTTTTGCACTGATAGGCATACTATCGACGGGTTATTTATTCTTTATACCTGAAAGTTCATGGAAATTAGCAATACTTTTTTACGGTCTCGGAGTTATAGGGTTTTCGGGAGGAAATATTTTTTATGATGCTTTAATCATAGATATTTCTAAGCCTAGTGAAAGAAATAGAGCTTCAGCTTTGGGTTTTTCATTGGGTTATCTTGGAGGTGGCCTTTTATTCTTGCTCAATGTACTGATGTACACAAACCCAGAATGGTTTGGCTTGTCATCTGCTGTAGATGCTGTGTTGTGGTCTTTCTTAAGTGTTGCATTGTGGTGGTTTATTTTCTCTTTTCCTTTATTTATTAATATAAAAGAAACTAAATCAGTTAAACAAGATATAAATTCATCCATTATAAAAACAGCATTTACTAATCTTTATCAGACAGCAAGATCTATTAAAAAGTATAAAAGTGCAGCTATCTTTTTGTTAGCTTATTTTTTATATATGGATGGCGTAGACACCATAATACGAATGGCAACTTCATATGGTTCTGATATAGGTTTAACCGCTACATCAATGATAGGTGCTTTACTTCTAACTCAATTCATAGGCTTTCCTGCTACTCTTGTCTTTGGATTGTATGCCGATAAATTTGGTTACAAGAAGTCTTTAACCTTTGCTATTTTAGTTTATATAGGGGTGGTCTTATTTAGCTCTCAAATGGATACTGCCTTTGAATTTTATATTGTTGCTTCTGTAATTGGGCTTGTTCAGGGAGGAGTTCAAGCAATTAGCAGATCTTACTTCAGTAACTTAATACCAGAAGATAAAGCTGCGGAATTCTTTGGCTTTTATAATTTTATTGGAAAGTCGTCTGTCTTTTTTGGTCCATTTATGGTTTCAGGCATAGCGCTTTTAACAGGCAGTCCTGGCTACGGCATCTTAAGCCTATTGTTATTGTTTATTCCTGGATTAATTCTCCTCTGGAAGGTCCCTTGAAATTAAAATAGTTTTTGTTCTATCAAAACCTTTTTTAAAACACTGGGTTTATCCGTCATGAGTCCATCGACAGTTTTTTTGATTAGAATACGCATTTCTTCGGGATCATCTATTGTCCACACATGAACTAACTTGTTCTGCCTGTGAGCTTCCTCAATAAATGCTTTAGTGACAACGGGTATTCCCCATTGTGAAGTTGGAACTTGAGCACACATTCCAGGTTGATTATTAATAGGCAAGCCCCAAGATTTCATTATAAGTTTAGAAACTTCTAATTGACCCATGGAAGTACACGCATCTTTTCCAGCTAGATTTCTTATTCTATTTAATCTTTTTGAGGAAAAAGCTGCCAAACAGGTTCTCCTTAAGGCATCGTGAGATTTAACTATATCCACGGTCTTTTCTACGGCCCTATCAACTTTTACGTCTATATTAAATCTTAGATCTTTAAAGGAAGACAAGAGTTCATCTAGAGTAGGTATTTTCCCTCCGTTTATAAGATCTAAAGATTTAATTTCTTTAAGAGAAAGCTCGCTAATTTTTTTTTCTAAACCAGCAATCCTCTTTAAATCAATGTCATGAAACACAACGACCTCCTCATCTTTTGTAAATTGGACATCAGTTTCCATAAAAGTAAAACCCAGATCGGACGAGTATTGAAAAGCCTCTAGAGTGTTCTCAGTTTTTTCTTCATCCCCACCTCTGTGAACAAAACCATAGAAATTAAAATCTTGAAAAAATGAATGCATAATTTAATTTTTTTTAAAAAAACAGCTTACTAGCCACTTGGCAAGAAACATAGATATTGATTATTTCATGAAATAACAGTGAAATGAGTTAATGAATTATCTTTTTCTTATCTTAGTTTTAATATTTATTCTTTTTTACCTTCCTTATTTTTTAAAAACTTATCATCTTTTGACTTTAAAGAATTCAGATATTCCTTCTGAAGGGTCTTGGGTTAAGTTGACTGAAGGTAATATTTATTATCGTTGGTTCACTCCAGATGATTCAAAAGATAACGGCGAGATCATTGTTATGGTTCACGGCTTTTCAACACCTAGTTTTGTTTGGGGTGGCCTTCTAGAGAATTTAACTAGTCAAGGTTACAAAGTATTAGTTTACGACCACTACGGGAGGGGTTATTCTGAAAGACCAAAAACTTCTTACAATAAAGACTTATACGTAGACTCTTTAAAGGAGTTAATGGATTCACAAGACATAGCCCAACCTGTGCATTTAGTGGGTTACTCAATGGGAGGTCCTATCGTAGGTCACTTTGCTGTCTCTTATCCCGATCTCTCAAAAAGCTTAACTTTAATAGCACCAGCTGGATTTATGATAGAAGCCTCAGGTTTAACAGGCTGGACAACTAAACCTTTATTTGGTGATTGGTTTTGGCATGTTTTTAATCACAAAATATACGGTGTAGGAAGAATGTCTGAAACCGTCGGAAGTGATGACCCTCTGTCAATTAACGAAGAAGAATTTTTAGCTAACTTTAACAATCAATTATTATATAAAGGTTTCACAGAATCTCTTCTTTCGACAGTTAGAAACTTTAATCTATTTAATGCGGAAGAAATGTATTCAAGGATCGGTTCTATGAAAATTCCAACACTGGCTATTTGGGGAAAATTAGACGGAGTTGTTCCTTACGATGGAAGTTTATTACTAAAGAAATCAATACCTCAGGTTAAATTAGAGACTATAGATGAAGGCACACACGACATAACTTATCGACAGCCAACTCAAGTTGGTGAAGCAATGAAAACTTTTTTTTTAACGATTGAGTAGTTTATTAATTTGAAAGACTTTAAAGATATTAGCCCTTATGAAGATAACGAAGTTCCGGGAGCTATAGTTAGGCTAAAAGCTAATAACTCCTTTCTTTCTAAATTCTCACCGTTCTTTTTTCCAAGAATTTCTTCTTTTCTTCCTTTTTTAGGAAAATTCTTATTTAAATTGCAGTTTACAAAATACTTTGGATCATCAAAAAGTGTTAAAGACTTCCAGCAAAACTTAGCTCCTTTTTTTACTAAGATGATTGAATCAACCACTAGTGGTTTTTCTATTTCAGGTGAAGAGAACTTAACAAATAGAACAACTCTGTTTATAGGAAATCATAGAGATATAGCTCTAGATGCATCTTTTTTAAACTATGCTTTACATCAAAAAGGTTTAAACACAGCAAGGATAGCTATAGGAGATAATCTGCTTGATAAAAATTTTGCTGAAGAGCTTATGCGTTTAAATAAAAGTTTTGTGGTTCATCGAAATATTAAAGGGATTAAAGAGACTTATAAGAAGCTACACAAATTATCTTCATACATTTACAAAAGCATTGTAGAAGATTCTGAGAATATTTGGATAGCTCAGAGGGAAGGTAGGGCAACTGATGGCAATGATCTTTCTGATGCAGCAGTTTTAAAAATGTTATTTTTATCCAACAGAAAAAAAATGAAAATTAAAGAGTGGCTAAAAAAAGTAAATTTAACGCCAGTGGTAATTTCGTATGAATTTGATCCTCTTGATGAAATTAAAAGACAAGGAAATAGGAATTTAGTAGAGCTGGAAAAAAAAGAAAAAAACGAAAGGGATATAACTGATTTAATTAATGGAATTGCAGGGTACAAAGGCGGAGTCCATTTACACATATGCAAACCTCTTTTGAATGAAATAAGTACTTTTGATGAATTAGTAGTCAAAATTAATGACTCTATCCAAGGCAATTACAAGTTATGGCCAAGCAACTACTTTGCTGTAAACGAATTGTCTAAGATGGACAAAAGCTACGAACCTTATATTGAGGCTAACCTAGACACTTACAAAAGTTCTCAGTTCATGAACCGCTTTAATGATTTTAAAGATGAGAAGTTACAAGAGACTTTAAGAACTTATGCCAGACCAGTTATAAATAAAAAAAAGGCCAATTAGAACAATTGACCTTCTTAATCTGTTTCAGTGCCTCTATTTTGAGAAAGTAAACACCAAAGTATCTTCGTCGGCTAACCCCTTATTGGAGTCCGCGCTAAAGTCACTCAATCCTAATGAAACATTAAGTCCTGCTAATGTAACGGGCAGATCGTAACTTAGCATTGTGTATTTACCAAAATTTTCATAATCTCCAAAAGTAAGATTTAATCCAGAATCTCCTAGTGTGAATGAAGTTTCAAGATTGTCCGGAGCATCGTCCTGACCTAAGGAATAGGTGACACCGAAAAAGCTGTAATTCAACTTTAGATATATTTCTTCAAAATCTAAAGAATTTTCCCCAGGATAAGTATATGAAAGATATCCAATATCATAGCTCAAGCCTGTTTCTAATTCATTAGAATAACCAGCGTACCAATCAAGTTCGGTTGCAGCGTTGTCTCCAAATTCTACGTTTGAAGCCCAAGTTCCAAAGTATATTCCATTTTCATTGGCTATATCAAAGCCACCTGAAATTGCTGCTTCTTCTGAGGTCTGCGTCATGCCTCTCCAAATATAGTCACTAGACAGTGCCATATTACTTTCAAACTCAGCTGCACTTATGGATAAGTGCCCGATGAGTATACAACTGCAAAAACAAATTTTTTTAAGTAACGTCATTTGATCTCCTTTTAAATTAAATAAAAATACAACTCTATACATGCAACTTCTGTGCCAGACTTTAATATGGTTCTGAATAAAATTATGCTTAAAGTTGGTGCGAAAAGAAAAAAAGTAGTAAAAGTCAGTGCAATCTAGGTTAAATAGTTTTTTTTCTAGAGACTTATCGTGTAATATTCAGCCTCCCAAAAGACTACTAGGAGATAATAATGGAATTAACTAATAAAGTTGCTTTGATAACCGGCGGTGCTTCAGGTCTGGGGCTTGCAACAGCAGAAGCTTTAATAAAATCCGGAGCAAAAGTTATGCTCTTAGATTTGAATGAAGATAATGCCAAAGCTGCTTCTGAATCTCTCGGCGATAACGCAAGTTACGCTATAGCAAATGTAACTGAAGAAGAATCTGTAGCTAATGCAATTCAAGAAACAGTCAATAAATTTGGCGGCTTACAAATAGCTGTTAATTGTGCAGGAATAGGGAGTGCCAGCAAAACAGTAGGTAAGAATGGTCCGCATCCGCTGGATTACTTTAAAACAGTCGTAGACATAAATTTAAACGGCACTTTTAACGTTCTAAGGTTGGCAGCAGTAGAAATGGGCAACAATGAACCCACAAATGACGGTGAGTGCGGAGTAATAATAAATACTGCTTCAGTCGCTGCATTCGATGGACAGGTAGGCCAGGCAGCCTACAGTGCAAGTAAGGGTGGTGTTGTTGGTATGACTCTTCCAATTGCAAGAGATTTAGCCAGAATGGGAATTAGAATTAACACCATAGCACCGGGTATTTTTGATACTCCGTTGATGGCAATGGCACCGGACACAGTAAGAAATCCTCTGATTGAGATGACACAATTTCCAAAGAGACTAGGTCTGCCTCCTGAATACGCTTCGTTAGTGAAGCATATAGTTGAGAATCCTTTTTTAAATGGTGAAACTATAAGACTAGATGGCGCCATAAGGATGCAACCTAAATAAAAAAATAATGGAATTTATCATTCAATACGGGGTTTTCCTGTTGAAAGTAGTAACCATAGTTATTGCAATTTTATTGCCAGTACTAATGATTATTAATTCTTCTAAAGGAAAATCTGCTGGTGACAAAGGCCATTTACAGATTAAGAATCTTTCTGATCAGTTCGAGAGCATGGGAAATGCTTTGCAGGGCTCTTTAATGGATGCAAAGACTTTTAAAAAATTTAGAAAAGACCTTGATAAAAAGAAAAAGAAACAAGATAAAACACCTTCTAAAGATCAACAATCAATATTTGTATTAAATTTTAATGGAGATATCCAGGCCTCTGAGGTAGATAAACTTAAACATGAGATAAACGCTATTTTGCTATCAGAAACTAAGTGTAAAGAAGTTGTTTTGAAAGTAGAAAGTGGAGGTGGCTCAGCTTATGCATATGGTTTGTGTGCTGCTGAACTAAAGAGATTAATAGACAATAAAATTAAGCTTACAGTATGCATAGACAAAGTAGCTGCAAGTGGGGGATATCTTATGTCTTGCGTAGCTACAAAGATAGTTGCTGCACCCTGGGCTTTAGTTGGGTCTATTGGTGTTATAGCTCAAATGCCTAATATCAATAAGTTACTTAAAAAGAATTTGGTTGATTTTGAGATGCATACAGCAGGAGAATTTAAAAGAACTTTAACTGTGTTTGGAGAAAATACTGAAGAAGGTAGGAATAAATTTAAATCTGAACTGGAGGATCTGCACATTATCTTTAAAGACTTTGTGAAAGATAATAGGCCAGAAATAGATACTAGTGTTGTTGCGACAGGTGAAGTATGGCAGGGAGAGAGAGCTTTAGAGGTTGGTTTAATAGATGAAATTGGTACGTCAGATGATTACCTAGTTACGTTATCTAAGAAGTTCAAATTATTTGAAATAGAATATATAGAAAAGAAAAATCTCTCAGAGCGTTTTGCTTTTGCAGCAGAAACTTTCCTTAATAGAACTTTTCTTAGGATTTACGACAGATTAAATAAAAGCAGATTCATTTCATAAATTATGACTAAAACTTACAAGGCTTTAGAGTCAAAAAAAACAGAACAAGGCAATCAGCTAGATATAGTAGAAAAGAACATTGATGACCTTCCTGAAGGTGACCTTTTAATAAAAGTTCAATATTCTTCCTTGAATTACAAAGATGCTATGTCTGCAAAAGGTATTCCTGGTGTAACACGTAACTACCCCCATACTCCTGGTATTGACGCTGCTGGTGTTGTTAAGTCTTCCAAAGACAATAACTTTAAAGAAGGCGATGAAGTGATAGTGACTGGATACGATCTGGGCATGAATACTCCAGGAGGTTTTGGAGAATACATCAGTGTCCCTTCCGGATGGGCAATTAATTTACCTCAAGGTCTAACAGCCAGAGAAGCCATGGCTTTAGGAACGGCAGGTTTAACAGCAGGGCTTTCTGTACATGCTTTAGAAAAATACAGAGAATACGTGGGTTTATTGGGAACTAAGTCTATTGTTACAGGAGCGACCGGCGGTGTTGGCTCCGTAGCAGTCATGCTTTTATCTAAACTAGGTTCTGAAGTAACAGCCGTCACTGGAAAGCAAGATCAATCTGATTTCTTGTCTTCTATTGGGGCCAATGAAATTATAAGCAGGGAAGATCTTGCAGAGATGGCAAGAAAACCAATTGGTAAAAGTATATGGGACTTAGGGGTAGATGTAGCCAGTGGTGATATTTTGACTCTGTTATTAACTTCACTCAACCCAGGCGGTGCTGTGGCTTGCAGCGGTTTGGTGGGAGGTGCATCTTTTGAGAGTTCAATTTTTCCTTTCATACTAAGAGGTAATGCACTTCTAGGGATTGATTCTGTGGAGATACCGCTTGAAGAAAAAAATCATATCTGGAAACACTTTGCATCTGATTGGAAAATAAGTTTAGAGGATTCTATCAAACGGGTAGGTCTGGAAGATTTACCTAATGAGATAGAGACGATTTTTGCAGGTGGTCAGGTCGGAAGAGTTCTAATTCAACTTTAATACAAAGGAAAAAAATGACTGATAATAATGAACAGGATGAACAAAGAGAAGCAGACAGCAAGGCGGATGCTGTTGCTGCATTGGGAATAATTTTAGCTCTAGTGGCTATTGTGGTGTTTTGGGTTTCAAATCAATAATTAATAAAAATCATGGACGTAGTAAATTTTCTGAAAGATAAAACGAGATTGCCAGTAATAGGTGCACCTTTATTTACAGTTTCTTACCCTGAGCTGGTCTTAGCTCAATGCAAGGCAGGAGTGGTAGGATCCTTTCCAGCCTTAAATGCCAGGCCTGCTGAAAAACTAGATGAATGGTTAACTTCTATGAAAAAAGAATTATCCGAACATCAAGAGGCTAATCCAAATGAAATAGTAGCCCCTTTTGCAGTAAACCAGATTTGCCATCACTCCAATAACCGTCTCGAAGAAGACATGGAAGTTTGTGTAAAACATGAAGTTCCTATAATCATTACAAGTCTTAGGGCGCCTAAGGCCGTTATTGATGCCGTTCATAGTTATGACGGAGCAGTGATGCATGATGTTATTAACATAAGGCATGCAAAAAAAGCCGTTGATGAAGGAGCCGATGGTCTTATTTTAGTTTGTGCCGGGGCAGGTGGTCATGCAGGAACACTCAGTCCATTTGCTTTGGTTAGGGAAGTAAGAGAATTTTTTGATGGCCCAATTGCGCTATCTGGAAGTATTTCTCACGGAGCGTCAGTTCTATCAGCACAAGCCATGGGAGCGGATTTTGCGTATATAGGAACCAGATTTATTGCAACACAAGAAGCTAACGCCACTCAAGGTTACAAAGATATGATTGTAGATAGCACCGCCAAAGACATTATGTATTCATCAACTTTCACAGGCGTGGATGGCAACTACCTTAGGCCAAGCGTAGAGAATGCAGGCTTAGATCCTGAAAACTTACCATACGCGGATAAGAACGATATGAACTTTGGTACATCAGGTGGGGCAGGGGATAATCAGAAAAAAGCATGGAAAGATATTTGGGGCTCCGGCCAAGGAATAGGCACATTACATGATGTCCCAACAGTTAGAGAATCTGTTGATTCTATGATTGAAGAATACCAGCAAGCTTCAAGCAGGTTGGATATTAGAGCTTAATTACTCCCCACTAAACTCTGGTTTTCTTTTTTCAAAAAAGGAAAGGACTGCTTCTTTTCTGTCTTTTGTTTCATAAGACAGCATCGTTTGGTCATAGTCCATATGCATAATAGGTTTATCGTTTCCATACGTCAGTTCATTAACACTTCTTTTAATCATTTGAGCAGCCAGCGGTGGTTTAGAAGCAAAAATAGATGCCATTTTTGATGCTTCTAGCTCCAAGTCATTGGGTGAGCAAATTTTGTCATAAAAACCCCATGATAGAAGTGTTTCAGCATTTTCATGTTCGCCACCTATTACCATCTTCTTTGCTTTAGCTGGTCCTACTAATCTAACGGCCAATGGCAAACCAAACCAATTCAGATTAATACCTAGGTCGATTTCTGGATATCCTAATTTAGAATTTGTATCTGCTATCCTAAAATCACATGCTGAAGCTATACAGGCCGCCCCTCCTAGACAATAACCATTTACTGCAGCTATAGTAATTTGATCTACATTTAATATTGATTCAATGGCGGGTTTACCGTAGTTATTTCTCCAAAGCTCAAGATAACTCTTCGGTTCATTTTTTTCTTTTAGATCAGCTCCAGCTGAAAAGTTAGCCCCTCTTCCAGTGTATATAACAACTCTTGTTTCTAGATCACTTTTTAGATCATTATTAAAAGCAGTTATTTCTTTAAGAACATCGATGCTTAGAGCATTCATTGCATCAAGCCTATTCAGATAGACCCAAGTCACAAAACCCTCTTTTTTAATCTCTAAGTACTTCATATCAATCACTCTTCTAAGCTAGCTAAGTATTTTTCTGCATCCAAAGCAGCCATGCAACCGGAGCCCGCCGAGGTTATTGCTTGACGATAAATATGATCAGAGACATCTCCAGCTGCAAATATTCCAGGGATACTTGTTTGAGTTGCTGCACCTTCAAGACCTGAATGCACTTGAATGTAGCCATCTTTCATATCTAACTGATTAATAAAAAGATCAGTATTTGGTTTATGTCCTATAGCTATAAAGACACCTTCAACTTGAATATCTGTAATTTCTTCTGAATTAGTGTCTTTGATTTTTACTCCGTTAACTAATGTGCCGTCACCCAAGATTTCATCAAGATTGTTATTCCAAAGTATGTTCACGTTAGAATCAGATTCTTTTTTAAAAAGACGATCTTGTAAAATTTTTTCTGCTCTTAATTCTTCTCGTCTATGAATTAATGTGACACTTGAACATAGGTTCGATAAGTAGAGGGCTTCTTCAACAGCTGTATTTCCTCCACCCACAACTACAACATCTTTTTCTTTATAAAAAAAGCCATCACAAGTAGCACAAGCACTCACACCTTTACCCAGGTATTCCTGCTCTGATGGAAGACCTAAGTATTGAGCCGATGCACCGGTAGCTATTATTATGGCTTCAGCTTCGTATTCATTAACGTTACCTGTAAGCTTAAAAGGGCTTTCTGTCACCGAAGTTTTTTCAATATGATCAAAAATTACTTCTACGTCCAAGGACTCTACGTGTTTGAGCATTCGCTCCATCAATTCAGGTCCTTGCAAGCCTTCGCTGTCGCCAGGCCAATTTTCAACATCAGTTGTTGTTGTAAGTTGACCGCCTTGTTCCATTCCTGTGATGATGCATGGATCAAGTCCTGCCCTTGCTGCATAAACAGCTGCCGTATAACCTGCAGGTCCTGAACCAAGAATGATTAGCTTCCTTTTTAAATTATCCATTTTTTTATAATATTGCTTCTTAAGGTTTCAATTATAGCCTGAGATTCTAGTTTTACACTGAATCAGAGTTAGAAGAACCATTAAAATAAATATACAATAAGTAAACTTATATTTTTAGTGACTAAAAAATCTCAAGCAACAAAAAAAACAGCCAATCAGGCTGTCTCTGTTTCTCGCATCAAGCTAAATAGGCTCATTCTGGATTCTTGGCTTATTGTTCAGGGGTTCTTCGGCATATTTGTTCTATTAGCACTGATAAGTTACTCATTAAAAGATCCGGGTTGGACTTCTCAAACTTTTACCAGCGGTCTGGTAGACAACACTAAAGAAATATCAAATTTTGTTGGAAGTTGGGGTGCCTATCTCAGTGATTTTCTCTTAACAGTTTTTGGCTACATGTCTTATATTTTACCTTATTGGTTACTTTGGCCACTAATAAGACACTTTTTTATAGCAAAGAATTCTATACCTTTCTCAGATGCCTATTCAGGACTCTTAGGTTTGAAGGTATTTGGATGGATATTAGTTGTCGTATCCGGCAGTACCTTATTTTCAATCATTCTTGAACCTGGATTTAGCTACTTGCCACAAGAAGGTGGCGGCTTGATTGGTTCTAAAATATCTTCTTTAACTTTAGGTCCATTAAGTACAGTTGGAAGTGGATTGCTTTTTATATCCTTAGTACTTTTAGGATTAACTCTTTCATTGGAAGTTTCTTGGGCAAATCTAATATCTAAATCACAAACTTACTTATTAACCTCAGGAACTCAAATAGGTGAAAAACTTTCCAATTTCTTGGAAAACCTTCGACAAAAGCAAAAGTTAAAAAAAGAAAAAGTTGAAAGACAAGAAAAAGTTATTGAAAGCACTAAAGTAAAAGAGGTTTCTAAACCAGCAGAAGTTGTAAAACAAAAACTGAAGCTTGACACAAGCAAAAGAGCAGAAGAAGAGAAACAAGAAGAGCTATTTGAATACAAAGAAATTTCTCAACCTCCGAAATTATCTCTTTTAGATGAAAAAACAGAAATAAGTTCAGATGAAACTTCAGAATCATCTCTTCGTCAACTAGGAGAGCTGGTGGTAAGCAAGTTAGCGGAGTACAACATTAATGACGTGACTGTAGAATCCATTCAACCCGGTCCTGTTGTTATTCGTCTTGAACTCAAGCTGCCCAGTGGATTAAAAGTTAATCAAGTTTCTAATATTAGTAAAGACTTGGCTCGTTCATTGGCAAAGACCAGCGTTAGAATAGTTGAAGTTATTGAAGGCAGAGACACTATAGGTATAGAGGTTCCCAGAGAAGATCGTCAGCCTGTTCTTCTTAGTGAGGTTTTATCGAGTACAGTTTATGACGATTCCAAAAGTCCTTTAACAATTGCACTGGGGAAAGATATTAGCGGTTCAGCTGTTGTGGCTGACCTATCTTCTATGCCGCATTTATTGGTAGCAGGAACTACTGGATCTGGTAAATCAGTTGCTATTAATGCAATGCTTATAAGTATTCTCTATAAAGCCACTCCTGAACAAGTCCGTTTGATTTTAATTGATCCTAAAATGCTTGAATTGTCGGTCTATGAAGATATTCCTCACCTATTAGCGCCCGTTATCACCGATATGAAGGAAGCTTCAAGCGGACTTAGATGGTGTGTCAATGAAATGGAAAGAAGATACAAGCTAATGGCACATTTAGGAGTAAGAAATTTAAATGGCTTTAATAAAAAAGTTTCAGATTCAATAGCATCCGGAGAGTTAATAAAGGACCCAACCTGGAAAATTAATGAAGCAGCAGAAGGTGAAGAAGCCCCAACATTAGAAGAGTTACCTTTTATTGTCTTAGCCGTTGATGAGCTTGCGGATTTAATGATGGTTGTTGGTAAAACAGCCGAACAACTAATTGCAAGAATAGCTCAAAAAGCTAGAGCTGCAGGTATACACATGCTACTTGCTACACAAAGACCTTCGGTTGATGTTATTACAGGATTAATCAAAGCAAATATTTCTTCTAGAGTTGCGTTTCAAGTTGCTTCCAAAATGGACTCTAGAGTAGTTCTGGATCAAGGAGGAGCGGAACAGCTCTTAGGTAAAGGAGATATGTTGTATATCTCTCCAGGCACTTCTATTCCTCAAAGGGTACATGGAGCATTTGTTGGTGATGATGAGGTCAAGCGTGTAGCTGACGATTGGCGACAACGCGGCAAGGCTGAATACTTGGAAGAAGTTACAAAAGAAGAAGGAACTGTTTCAGGTATGCCAGGTATAGCTTCTGAGTCTGATGATGGAGAGAAAGATGAACTTTATGATGAAGCTGTAGCGTTCGTGGCTCAGTCAAGAAGAGCTTCCATATCAGCTGTACAAAGAAGACTCAGAGTTGGATATAACCGAGCAGCAAGAATCATAGAAACAATGGAAGAAACGGGCATCGTTAGCCCTATGGCAACCAACGGGAATCGAGAAGTGCTTATACCTCCACCTCCTGAGGACTAGTTTGAGACTATTTTTACTTTTCACTGCATTATCACTCAGCTCTTTTGGATGGAGCGAGGATAACGAAAATACATTGATCATATTATCTTTGGACGGATTTCGTTATGACTACCCAAATCAGTCTGTTGATGGAGGTTTCAGTAAAATAGCAAAAGAAGGATTAAGAGCTGATTATTTAACACCGGTCTATCAGTCTTCCACTTATCCTGCACACGTTTCTATGGCAACAGGAGTTAGTCCAATAAAACACGGAATTCTTCATAACGGTTTCTTTGATACAAAAAAAGGATCCTTCAGTTACGATCCAGATGCAAACTGGATAGAAGTAGCGCCGTTATGGATATTAGCAGAACAGCAAGGCATCAAGGCAGCAACTTATTTTTGGGTAGGGTCTGAAACAGACTGGAATGGCACTTCTATTTCATATTCAAAAGCGCCTTTCAACGGAAGGGTAACTGAAAAAGAAAAAATATCTCAAATACTTTCATGGATGGATATGTCTGAAGGTCAAAGACCAAGACTTATAATGTCTTGGTGGCATGGTACTGATTCGATTGCTCATGAACTTGGTCCAAATCATAAATCAGTAATAAATCAAATTAATAAACAAGACAAACTTTTACTCTCTCTTATAAACCAAATAGAAGAAAGGAAGCTTTGGAGTAAAACTACACTTATTGTTGTTAGTGATCACGGAATGTCTGAGATAACAAATTTAATAAATATTAAGGAAATACTAAAATCAGATTCTATTAATGCCAGACTTTCATTGGGGCCGGCGATAGGACATATTTTTTTAGAAGAAGAGAAGGAGATTCCTCAAGCATTGATGGCTTTAAGAGCCAATAAAGAACTGCAAGTCTACAGTCGAGATGAAATACCTACAGAAATTGGGGTTCATGAATCTCGCACGGGTGATATTGTGCTAACGACCTCTGCACCCAACATGCTCGTCAGTAGGAATAACAAAACTCCTCCTAAAGGTATGCACGGTTACAACCCTTCTTTAAATAAAGAGATGAACGGTATTTTCTATGCTTACGGTTTTGGTGTGGCAAATAAATCTATTGAAGGAATTCATCAATTGGATCTAGCACCTACAGCTGCAAAACTTCTTGGAATCAAAATGCCTGATATTATTGAAGGTAGAGCTATTCAATTGGATTGATGAGACTTAGAAATTATTTACCTTTTTATTTTTTATTAATTATAAGCAAGCCTATCGTGTCAGATGAGCTTGTAACCGAAGATACTTTTATTGATTATTTAACTAATTTAAGTTCTTTTTCTGCTTCTTTCTCACAAAAAACATACTCAGATCAAACTGAGCGAGTTGTTGAAGGTCAAATAAGAGCCAATCGAAAAGGAATGTTTAAATTAATTTACAGTGAACCAATCAATGAAGTTTTACTTTCAGATGGTATTAACTTTCATCGTTATGATCCAGAGTTGGAACAGTTAGAAATTAGACCAATTGAAAATCTCATTAACGAAACACCAATCGGCTTATTCTCTGCACAACCAGATCAATTTTTTGAGCTTTATAGTTTAAACAGTTGTGTATCAAAAAAAGATAAATTGCTATGTGTTTTGGAATCTCAATCAAAAGAAAGCTACTTAAAGACAATAAAATTGAGCCTTCTAAATAACACCATTACTTTATTGAGTTATAAAGACTCTTTTGATCAAGAGGTGCTACTTCAATTTAGTGATGTCTCTTCACAAGAAATTAATTCGAAAGAATTTCATCTAAATATTCCTGAAGGAATAGATATTGTTAAACATTAAATAGCTTTAGAATAAACAACATGCTCGATTTAAAATTATTACGTAACTCAACAAAAGAAGTTGGTGCATTACTTAAGAGAAAGGGCTATGAATTTGATTTAGTAAATTGGTCGGACTTAGAAAACCAAAGAAAAATTTTACAATCAGAAACCGAATCTCTTCAATCGGAGCTAAATACTCTTTCTAAAGAAATAGGAGAGTTGAAGCGTTCCAACAAAGACAGTTCAGGTGAAGAAAAAAATGCAACTGAACTAACCGCTCGCATAAAAACTAAGTCTAAAGATTTAGATATTCTTTTAAAAACAATCAACCAAATCGTTATGGGTATGCCAAATATACCTGATGAAGAAGTACCAGACGGAAAGGATGAAAGCGATAATATAGAGGTAAGGACATTCGGTGCTGTTCCAAAATTTAATTTTACGCCTTTAGACCATTTAGAACTTGGAAGCCTGCACAAGGGTATTGACATGGAATCGGGTGCAAAAATAACGGGTTCTAGATTTAGTGTTTTAAAATCAGACTTTGCGAAACTTCAAAGATCTTTGATTTCCTTCATGATGGATGTGCATGTTAATGAAAATGGCTACAAGGAAGTCTATGTTCCTTTTATCGTTAATTCTCAGTCCTTAGAAGGAACAGGCCAGTTACCTAAATTTGAAGAAGATTTATTTAAACTAGAAGGGGATCAATCATATTACTTGGCTCCTACAGCTGAGGTTCCTGTTTCTAATTTATTAAGAGATGAAATTATTGAGTCAAAACAACTTCCCATTAAACTGGTTAGCCACACTCCTTGTTTTAGAAGCGAAGCAGGAAGTTACGGTAAAGATACTAAAGGCATAATGCGCTTACACCAATTTGAAAAAGTTGAATTAGTACAAGCCGTAGAAGAGGGTGATTCTGATGAGGCCCTAGAAGAACTCACCAAACATGCTGAGTCCATTTTAAAAAAATTAGAGATCCCCTACAGGGTTGTTATGTTATGCACAGGAGATTTAGGATTTGCTTCAGCAAAAACTTATGATTTGGAAGCCTGGGTGCCGTCTCAAGATACTTATAGAGAAATCTCTTCTTGTAGTAATTTCAGATCTTTTCAAGCAAGACGAATGAAGGCTAGGTGGAAGAACCCCTCTAATGGAAAAACAGAATTACTCAATACAATAAATGGTTCAGGACTGGCCTTAAGCAGAACACTGTTGGCTTTAGTCGAAAATTTTCAGCAAAAAGATGGATCAATAGCTATACCTGATGCCTTGAGAGATTATTTTAAAGCAGACAGTATTAAGCAAAATTAATGTTACTACTAAGTTATTAATAGTATTTTAATAGAGAATTTTTAATAAAATTTAGAATTATTAATTGCAACATAAAATTTTCTAATATGTCACATATTTTTAATGTTTTAGTTTTCTAAAAGGTGTATGCTTTACAGTAGTTTTTATTAAATAAATGACAATAAATTTTAATAATTTTCGATTTCTAAATAGTGCATTAAGTCACACGTACATTCTGTGCAATTTTTCTTTCCCGTATCATATTCATCAATAACATAATTGGGGTCAATTCAATGAATAGTTTTCTAAAGTATATTTCAATAATTACAACTGTAACTTTTATAAGTTTTCAAGTTCTTTCTGATGCAGCAACCACATCTGGTATGAGTGGTACTGTTAATATTGGAGGTGCAACGGTAGAAGCTGTTCACACGCCAACTGGCATCAGTAAAATCACCACTGCAGGACCATCAGGGAATTTCTCTATGTCTTTCTTGCCTTTAGGTGGTCCTTACACAGTTACTGTATCTTCTGCAGGATATAACAGTGAAAAATTAACAGGTCTTTATCTTAATTTAGGTGATCCAGCAAAATTTTCTGTAATTCTTTCAGGATCCACCTCCGCAGATGAAGTTGTTGTTGTAGGTCAGTCAATCTCGGGCTTTAGAATGGGCACAAGTACTGTGATTTCTAGAAATGACATGGATGGAGTCCCTACCATTAACAGATCGGTAGCAGATTACGCAAAATTTGATCCAAGAGTTTCTGTAAATGGAGGAGTAGGTCGTGATGCACAGATAAGCATCATGGGTGCTAACAATCGCTTTAATGATTTCACGATTGATGGCGTAAGTTTTAATGATCCCTTTGGTTTAAATGCTAATGGATTTGGAACCATGAGAAATCCAATAAGTATGGATTTCATAGATCAGATGTCTATTGAAATTACTCCTTTTGATGCTTCAAGAGGAAATGCAACTGGTGGCATGATTAACGTGGTAACAAAATCAGGAACCAATGATTTTAGTGGAAGTGTTTATTATTCTCAAAGAGATGAGTCCAACGTGGGCGATTACGATGGAAAAGACTTCCCTACTTTTGAAGAAGAAGTAACTGCCTTTACTTTGGGCGGCCCAATCATAAAAGACAGATTATTTTTCTTTATTGGGTACGAAGAAAATGAGAAAGCATTGCCCGGTTTATACGGAACCGTTGATAGTGGTGCCATGAATACTGCAGAAGATGTAACAACAGCTTTAGCCGAAGAGATAAGACAATACACAATTGATAATTACGGAGGATACGACGCTGGTTACATAAACTTGGTTACCTTTCCTGAAACTCATGAGGAATACACGGTAAAAATTGATGCTGTATTAAATGATGATCACAGAGCAACTCTTAACGTTTCTCATTCAGAAGATCAGTACTACGAGCGTTACAACTGGGGAGCAACAGTATTTAGTAATAACTGGTACGTTAAACCACCTGAAATAGACAGAGCTTCAATTGAGCTTTTTAGTGACTGGGGTGAAAATTTATCAACAAAAATTAAATACTCCAGCTATGAAATGGTTGAAGATGATGAATCCGTAGGAAATGGCCTTTTCCCAGAAATGAACATAAGAATCGGTGGTGATAATGTGTTCTTGGGAGGTGACAGATATAGAGGCGCTAATTACATTGAAGTGAATAGTGATTTACTAACTTTCAAAGCTGATTATGTTCGTGACGATCACGTTTATACCTTCGGTTATGAAAGAGATGAAACAGATTTAGTTAATGAATTTATAGCTCGTTATAACGGTGAAGTTAGATTCAATAGCTTTGAAGATTATAAAAATGGCATATGGAGTCGTTTAAGAATTCATGAACCATATGCAGGACATGACAATACCAGATCTGTAGCAGCTGATTTTGAATTAGAAAAGACTACTTTGTATATTCAAGACAAGAGGACTGTTAATGACAATCTAACCGTTCAACTTGGACTTAGGTATGATTCTGTTCTAACGCCAACTGCTCCTCCGGTTAATGTTGCTTTCATAGAAAGGTTCGGTTATTCAAATAGTAATAAATTTGATTTTAGTTCATTCCAACCTAGATTCTCATTCAACTGGAATGCTACTGATTCCTTCCTAGGCAGCCCTGAAAACATAGTGGATGTGACTGTAAGAGGAGGACGTGGTTTATTCATGGGAAGAATTCCAAGAGTTTGGTACGGAAATGCTTACTCCAGAACAGGAGCAACGGCAGATTACAGAGGTTGGTATTCTTATGATCCTACTGCGTCTAATTTCCCCGGTCCTATGCCTAAAGGCGACCCCACTGCATTTTGGTTAGGAGCTGGATCAAAATATGTAGTACCTGACGGAAGCAGCCCTTACTACGCTGCACAAAGTACAGATCCAAATTTTCAAGCACCCACTTCTTGGAGAACAAGTTTAGGTATAGATATTATGACTACCGGTGGCTGGGACGTTACTTTTGAATACAATCATGATGAAGTAAAAGATGCGGTTTCATTTTTTGATCCAAGCTTGGAAAGAACAGGCACTTTGGCAGATGGCAGGGGAACTTACGACGGTAAGGGTATTTATCAATTAACAAATGATGATCAAGGTCGAACTGAAGCCTACACAATTTCTTTAAGTAAGGATTTTGGTGATCTTCAATTTAATGCGGGTTATACCCACATGAATGCTACAGATGTATATGCACTTACCAGTGCTCAGAGTGAAAGTGCTTACGGAAGAATGCCTAAGCATGATGGAGAAAATCTTTCAGCACAAAGATCTAACTTCATGGTCGAGCATAAATTTATTTCATCTCTTGATTACACGACTCAGTTAATCGGTGACAACGATACAAGATTCTCTCTTGTATACGTTGCTAAATCAGGTGAACCTTACAGTGTAACCTTTGACGGTGACTCCATGACTGACGGCAATGATGGTTATGACCTTGCATATATACCTACAGGTGCTTCTGACTCAAAAGTTGAATTTGCTAGTCCCGCAGTAGCTGCTGCAGTTATGGCTCATGTTAATAGCACAGGCTTGGCAGGTTATAGGGGCACATATGCACCAAGAAATGCTTTTAATAGTCCTTGGATACGTTCACTTGATCTTAGAATCACACAAGATATTGAAGTGATGGAAGGTCATAAGGTAATTGTCTATCTGGATATTACGAATATTCTTAACTTAATTGATGATGAAAAAGGAATAGTTCAAGAGTATGGAAATAGAAGCAGACAAATAGAGCTCAGTGGTATTTCTGCTGATGGTAAGTTTCAAATATCAGGTGTAGACCCTGATGACAGCCTTTACGTTTATAACGAAAACGGTCAATCTGCTTACCAATTTAACTTAGGATTTAAATATCAGTTCTAATTAAATAAAGAGTAAAAAAAACGCCACTTACGTGGCGTTTTTTATTCTAGGTCCCGTTATTTTGCATACCTCAGTAGCATAATCTACAGCCCTCTGAAGAGCTTCTTTATTATCAAGCTCTCCTTTCAAAGCCATAAAGACACCAATAAGCGCATCCCCGGCACCATTGGTGCTAATAGGAGTAATACTTTTAGCACTTACTTTTAAGTTATCAACAGAAGCCCCCTCATCACCGAATGTCGTAATAACGATTTCATCCTTGAGTGTAATTGCATTTCTTAATTCATTAATTTCATCTTGGTTTCCATATACGTAAGTGATGTTTTTAGAGAAGATCCAAGAAATTTTTTCATAACTCAAAGAGATAAGGCTTTTATCAGAAATACCGTAACAAATATCAACGTTGTTAATATTAGCAATTTCAATCGATTCCTTAACAGTATTAAATCCATTTTCTGTTTCAATAGAGAATGTATCAAAGATAAGTACATCAGAGCTCTTCAAGACATCTTTAGACAGGCATTCGGTTGAAAGGTCTAAATTTGCATCTAATGAAGAGGCCATTGTGCGTTCACCATCTGGCGTTATGAATACAATACATACGCCAGTTGGCTTAGAAGAGTAGTTGTTAAATATTTCTAAGTCACTGATGCTATCAAGAAATTCTCTGCCATCTTTGTCGTTTCCTATCGAACAGCTAAAAGCTCCTGCTGCGCCTTGAGATACTGCTGCACAAAGAGAGTTGGCAACAGAGCCGCCTGAGGTTCTGGATATTTCTTTTTCTTTAAACCTGCTCAAGAAGTGATCTTTCTTTTCAGAAGAGATATTCTTCATACCTCCTTTTGGTATACCTGTTTCTTTAAGTTCTTCGTCTGTGATGAGAAATTCAACATCTATAAGGGCATTTCCAAAGCCATATATATTCATCATCTCTATACCTATTAATCTAAAGTTGGTAAATTGTAACCTTGTTTTTAAAGGATTATAAATTTGTCTTCTCCTTTTTCAGTATTATCATTAAAAAATAAAAGCCAAGACCCATTGAGGTTTGCTAATGACCTCGGCTTAAACTTCATGCAATGGGGTTTTTGTGGAATAAAAGATCATTCAATTGACAAAGAATTAGTTAAGGAAGTGGTGGGTATCTTTAGCCAATTTTTCTCATTGTCTGAAGATGTAAAAAAACAGTATTATGATTCTAGTCTAGGTGGCTCTAGAGGTTATACGCCTTATAAAATAGAAACGCCTAAAGGCGGAACGAGCCCTGATATGAAAGAATTCTGGCATGTTGGGCGAGAATTATCCCCTGACCACTCTTATCAACAATGGATGCCTGAAAATTATGTTGTAGAAGAAATTCCTAATTTTCAAGAGAAAACCCAAGAGCTGTATGATCAATTTGATAAACTCGGAAAAACTATCCTTACCTCCATAGCTCTTTATCTTGACCTAGAAGAGACTTATTTTGACGGGGTAGTAAATGAAGGAAACAGTCTCATGAGATCTATCCACTATCCTGCTGTTGCATCTTCTGAAAAAGGAGAAAGGGCGGGAGCTCATGAAGATATAAACCTAATAACTCTTCTCATAGGAGGTCATCAATCAGGTCTAGAACTCCTATCTAAGGAGGGCAACTGGGAAAAAATAAATCTAGATGATGATGTTATCGTCTGTAACATAGGTGATATGTTGCAGCGATTAACAAATAATTATCTTAAATCAACCACTCATAGAGTAACGGCATCTTCAAATGAAGTTTTGACTTCACGATATTCCATACCATTTTTTGTTCATCCAAATCCGGACTGGTTCATTGATACATTGAAATCCTTTGTTACTGAAGAAAACCCCAACAACTACAAAGAAGGTATTCTTGCAGAAGATTATTTAAGAGAACGACTTCAAGAAATTAAATTAATTTAAAAATATGGAATACCTACAACCAGTTATTGGCTTCTTTGTTCTTTTACTATTGGGTGCTATTTTTAGTACTAACATAAAAAAAATAAAAATTAGATACTTGATCAATGCAATAGTCATTCAGTTTGCTTTGGCCTTTTTGTTATTAAAATGGACTGTAATCACTGATTTCTTTGAAATACTATCCAGAGGCGTGTTGGCGTTAACTTCAGCTACAGATAGCGGAGTGGCTTTTGTGTTTGGATATTTGGCTACAGGTGCACCTGGCGCGCCTTTTGAAGTAATTAACCCTGGTGGGACTTTTATATTTGCTTTCGGCGGTTTGGTGTTGGTTATTGTCGTCTCTGCTTTCTCAGCCTTACTTTGGCATTGGCGAGTAATCCCTATCATAGTCAATGGATTATCATATTTATTTAAAAAACCTTTAAACGTAGGAGGGCCTGTTGGCTTAAGCGCAACAGCTAATGTTTTCTTGGGTCAGGTCGAGGCACCTTTATTGGTGAGACCGTATCTTGCTACCATGACAAAACATGAGTTGTTAATACTCATGACGGTCGGAATGTCTACGATAGCTGGTTCTATAATGGCTACGCTCAATTTAATGCTTTTTGATGTCTACGGCGCTTCTCTAATAGGTCACTTTTTGACTGCATCTATAATCTCTGTCCCGGCAGCCATAATGTATGCAAACATGATGATACCGAGTGAAGAAAAAACTGACTTTCCTTCCGACCATGACGAGAAAATGTACAGAAGTTCAATCGATGCCATAACGGAAGGAACTCGTTCCGGCTTAGATATATTTCTTAATATCATGGCCCTCTTGATAGTTGTGCTATCGCTTGTTGCGTTGGCGAATATGTCCTTAGCCGAATTACCTCATTTTAACGGTCAAGCACTTTCTCTGGAAAGAATGGCAGGGTGGATCTTTGCACCTCTGGCATGGTGCATGGGAATTCCCTGGCATGAATCTCAATTGGCTGGAGAACTATTGGGCATCAAAACAATGACCAATGAATTTATAGCCTATATTCGTCTAGCAGAAATTGATGCTTCATTACTGTCTGAAAGAACTAGATTGATCATGCTATACGCATTGTGTGGTTTTGCTAATCTTAGCAGTGTTGGCATACTGATAAGCGGAATGGGTGCCATGGCTCCAGATAGAAAAGATGACCTAATAGCTGTTAGTGGCAGGGCGTTGGTAGCTGCTGTACTGGCTTCTTGCATGACGGGTTTTATAGTGGGAATACTGTAAGATTAATCTAATTCTTTTGAATTAAAATGCTTCCTGCAAAGAGGTATGTAACTTTCGTTACCCCCAACTTCAATTTGAGTGCCTTCGGAAACAATTGCCCCATTAGAATTTATTCTCACAACCATTGTTGCTTTGCCTCCACAATGACAGACAGTTTTAATCTCTTTTATATTATCGGACCAAGCTAAGAGATATTGACTGCCCTCAAAGAGTTCGCCTTTGAAGTCTGTTCGTATTCCGAAAGTCAGTACTGGTATGTTCAATTCATCGACTATTCTACCAAGTTGAAAAACTTGATCTTTAGATAGGAATTGAGCTTCATCAATTAACACGCAGTTGGTATGATTTTTTTTGGATTCTTCGAACACCTCTTCAAATATATTTGTGTTCTCATAGAAGTAGGTTGCAGGTGCTTTTATCCCAATTCTAGAAACTATTTCATTCTTACCGTATCTTTCATCTTTGGAAGAAGTAAATAGAATTGTACTCATTCCTCTTTCTCTGTAGTTATGGTCTGCTTGCAGAAGTGCCGTAGATTTTCCAGCATTCATTGATGAATAGTTAAAATAGAGCTTTGCCATTAATTATAGGTTGGTCTTTTATGTGTTGTGATACTATACCAAATTCTTATGTCCAGCATTACCGATGAACCTAGTGAAATTGAAGAACTTGGTGAGATTCCTCATCCAGAGTCCCTTAGTGTTTGGGGTTTAGCTTGGCCTTCTATTCTTAATAATCTCCTTTTTGCATCTGTTGGACTTGTGGCTATTAAGGCTGTGGGTAGCCTTGGAGCTGAAGCAGTAGCAGCCGTTGGAACTGGACAACGAATTTTCTGGGTATTTCAAGCTTTACTGATGGCAATAATGGCTGGCACAACAGCATTGGTAGCCAGAGCGATAGGTGGTAATAATCCAGTTGAAGCAGCTCAAGTTACGAGGGCGTCATTAGGTTTGTGTCTGTTTATATCTGTCATGACAGCCCTTGTTTTTTGGTTAGGCGCTGAAAAAATGATTGGTATTTTTGGACTTGATGAGAGCTCTCAAAAACTTTCAATACAGTACACAATTATTCTAGTAACTTTTACACCAGTTTTTGCTATCTCCATGGTCCTCTCCACGGCCCAAAGAGCAGCCGGTGATACTAGAACACCTCTTTATATTGCTGTTTTTACAAATATTTTAAATATATTTTTACTTGTGGGTTTGGTTAACGGAAGGTTTGGTTTGCCAGACCTGGGAATAGTGGGTGCAGCCCTTGCGGCAGGAATATCATTTACTTTTAATTCTGTTGTTATTTTATTCTTATGGTTCACTAAGCGATTAGCTATTGAAATAGGAACACCAGGCTCCATGACTAAAGAACGCATGAAGCAGCTAGTTTCGATAAGTTATCCGGCTGGTATGGAATCGTTTATTTTTCAGTTTGGTATGTTGGCTTTCTTTTGGATAGTTGCTTTGTATGGCACGAATGCAGTGGCTGCCTATAATATTGGAACCAATGTACTTATGCTTTCCTTTACAGTAGGTATGGGTTTTGCAATTGCAGGATCCACTCTAACAGGACAATATTTAGGGGCTTCAGATCCTGATGGTGCATACGACAGCGCTTTTAAAGCTGCGAGTTACACCATGCTATCAATGGGATCTCTAGGAATAATATTGGCTGTCTTCTCAAGAGATTTAGCAACTTTCTTTATAGATGATCCTGATGTTGTAAGTAAAGCAGTGGTTTTTGTTTGGATTTTAGGCATCATGCAACCGTTCATGGCATTGCAGTTTTCTTTGGGTGGTGCCGTGAGAGGAGCAGGAGACACGAAATCTCCCCTTGTGATAACTTTAGTGGGCCTGGTTTTAATCCGTGTTCCTTTAGCTTTTATTGTTTATAAATTAGGTTTACCTGTGGAGTGGATTTTTGCTACTCTAATAGCTGATTATTTTATTCAAGGGGTGTTGTTGATTATCCGCTTTAAGTCTAGGCGCTGGATGAAAGTGCTAAAATTAAACAATACGGTCTAACTGTTTTGGTCTTTAGTTGATCTAGAATTTTAGGAGAATGACTGTGAAAAAATACAACGACTTATCTGTGGTGCTTGAGGGGCACATCGCCACTATAACAATTCAAAGGCCACCAAATAATTTTTTTGATTATTTATTGATTCAACAAATTGCTGATGTTTTAGAAGATTTAGATGTACAGAGCGAATGCAGGGTTAATATCCTGGCTTCTGAAGGTAAAAATTTCTGCGCCGGTGCAAATTTCAGCCAAGACACAGAGATGATGAATAAGTCCAACCCTTATTCAAAGCTTTACAGAGAGGCCGTTAGATTATTTAGAACAAGAAAACCAATAATTGCTGCTGTTCAAGGAGCTGCTGTGGGTGGAGGTCTCGGACTGGCTTTAGCAGCTGATTTTAGGATAGCATCCCCAGAATCTAAATTTAGTGCAAATTTTGCAAAACTTGGTTTTCATCAAGGTTTCGGTAGCTCAGTAACTCTACCAAGAGTGGTAGGAACGCAAAATGCTGCAATGATGTTATACACCGCAAAAAGAGTTAAAGGAGAAGAGGCATTTAATTTAGGACTTGTAGATTCTCTGGTGCCAACTTCTGATATTTTGAAGAAAGCAAATGAATTTGCTTCAGAAATAGCTTCTTCGGCTCCCATGGCTGTCGAATCTATAAGAGCTACTGTAAGAGGTAATTTAGCCGATCAAGTTGAAGAAATTGTAGCTTTGGAACTATCAGAGCAAATCAGATTGCAATCATCCGATGATTTTAAAGAAGGTATAGCTGCTTCATTAGAACGCAGAGAAGCAAACTTTAACCGCTCTTAAGAACAATGACTAAAATTAGACGAAGAATAAAGTTTTTCTAAGATGAAAGCTTTATAGTCTGTTTATAATTTATATTTGAAAGGAGAGATAAAAATGAAACTTTATAATTCTATTGGCCCAAATCCACATGTGGTTCGAATGTTTATAGCAGAACTGGGTTTAGATATTCAAACAATTGAAATGGATTTAATGGCAGGCGAGAACCGTCAGGAGGATCATCTAAAAAGGAATCCTTCAGGGCAATCACCTACATTGGAACTTGAAGACGGGTCTTTTTTATCCGAAATTACAGCTATATGTGAATATTTAGATGAGAAACAGGGCAATACTGATCTGATGGGGAAGACACCAGAAGAAAGAGCTTTAACCAGGATGTGGGCAAGAAGAGTTGATTTACAAATAATTGAACCATTAATAACTGGCTTTAGATACTCTGAAGGACTAGAGTTATTCAAAACACGCATGCAAACTATTCCGGAAGCTGCGGATGGATTGAAATCTATAGCTCAAGAAAAAATCGCGTGGCTTAATGGCGAGATGGAAGGTAAGGATTACATTTGCGGAGATAGATTTAGTTTGGCGGATGTTATGTTGTTTTGTTTCATAACTTTTGGAGTAACGGTAGGTCAGAGTGTCAGTGAAGACAATACCAATATAATTTCTTGGTATGAAAGAGTTAAGGAACGATCCAGCGCTGCAGCCTAAGAAAAACTACGTGAAGTATTTTACTTTATGCCTTGTTGTTTTTCTTTCTATAAATTATTCTCTTCAAGCTTCAGAAGATACCATTGAAGGTTACTGGCTTTCTTCTAGCTCTATTATTGAAATAAAGGTATGCGATGAGTTTATTTGTGCTGAAATAAGCCATGTATTTGCCTCAGAAGGAACAGATCCATTAACTGTCTTGGATGAAAAAAATTCCAATAATGATCTGCAAAACCGACCTTTAGTTGGTATTAATTTATTTGAAGGATTTAAAAAAGAAAAAATATTAAATAAAGTTTTAAAGGGAGGGAAGATTTATAACCCCAGCGATGGAAACTCTTACAAAGCCAAGCTAACGCTACTTAAAAATAATATTTTGCAAGTTCAAGGCTGTGTGCTTTTTGTCTGTGACGAAGAAGAATGGCAACCCTTGATAGTAACATTTAATCCAGACGGCTCTAGACAGGCAAGGCTAAAGAATAAACAAGAAAACTAAATGATAGATCACAAAACTAAAGCTTCCTGTCATTGCGGTGCTGTGGAGTTGGAATTATTTTTGCCAAATGGATTTGATCTGAGAAGATGCAACTGCAGTATTTGCAGCAGGAAAGGTGCTATCGTTTCCTCGGTTCTATTTGATGATCTTAAGATATCGAAAGGCATTGATCTACTTAAGCTTTATCAATTTAATACAAAAACTGCTAAACATTATTTTTGTTCAATTTGCGGAATTTATACTCACCATCAAAGAAGATCTAATCCTAACGAGTACAGTTTTAACACTGGGTGCATAGAAGGATTTAAAGCAGAAGATTATGCTGATCCTTATTTAATAGATGGAATTAACCATATAAAAGACAGAGAAGAGCAATAATCATTGTTTGTTTCTATTTGTTATGCCGAATAGTACAATGCGCTTGCTTTATCAGAGCTACTAAATTCAAGGATAGTTGGCAGAGTCTGGTTGAATGCACTGGTCTTGAAAACCAGCAGGGAGTTAAATCCCTCATAGGTTCGAATCCTATACTATCCGCCACTTTCAGCCTATTAAGGGGTCTCAATGAGATCCCTTTTTTATGTTTGTGTGCGGTTTGGCGTGCTTTTATCCAAAGTGCTATAGTAAATCCATGAAAAAACTAACCATACTAATAGCAATGCTTATGGCCACCAATGTTTGGTCTGAAAAAACAGAACCTAATATTTGTCTCACTGATTTCCAAGAAATTTTACCTAACAATTCTATAGCCAAAGTGAAGGAAATGAGATTGAAGGCAGCAAATCATTGCCTAGAATGTGGAACGACAGCTTGTAAACTTAAAAAGTGGGATGTATCTAATAAAACCAATCAAACAATTTGTAATAGATTATTCTGTAAACCTATAAAAACAAGCAAAACTTTATTTGCCTCTAACGAAAATCATGGTTTTGGTATAACTCAAGTTAATTTTTCTTATTCAATAAACTCTTCTGGAAGAATAAAAGATGTGGTCTTAAAAGATGTCAGAGGTGAAATGGATAGGAAGAGAGCTTTTGTCTATCTGAAGGATAATTTAAAATTATTGCGTTATGAACCAATAATAATTGATGGAGAATCTTATTCTTTAACGAGCCTGCAAGGTTTAACTGGATGGAATATTATAGAAAAAGGAATGTAGTTAATAAAAAAACTAACCCTACGTAATAGCAATCCAAATTTCTATGTCCTGATAGTTCATTACTTTGGTAAGTTTATACCCTTTTTGTTTTAGCTAGGCTAGATTATTTTAAATAAAGAGACCAAATCTGCCAACAATCAGAAGAAGGTTAGGCTTCAGAAAAGACTAAGTTTCGTCAGTACACAATCTGTATATTTGGTATAGTAAATCCATGACCAAATGGGCATATGATGTTTTTCAAACCACTCCTGGCCAACTGAGAGAGGATTTAAATATCTATGGAGCAGGCGGTTGGGAACTTGTAAATACTCATCACTCTTTATTTAAAGTTTTGTGTGTTATAAAAAAACCACTAGATGAACATGACGCTTCAGCGAAACTTGAGGTGAACGATGATTTTAGAAAGATGAGAAAGATGTATGAAAAAGATTGATCCAAGAGATCTATTGGACGAACTAGATCTGCCCGAAGCTCAATGGAATGGTTATCACGGCAGACAGAAGGATCATAAGCACATCAAAAAAGTTCACTTACCAATTTACAACCTAGAGGATTGAACTTTTTCTTGATATAAAAGGAAGCTTGAGCTAGCTTAATTAGGTTATTCTTATTTAGGGGAGAGAGGAATGCTTAATATTCAAGACTTTGATGAAACAAAAATTAATTGGAAGCCTTTACCTGGTCCTGATGGTAGTCCAGCTGATCATATAGGTTGTTCAATATTACATGTCGATGATGAAGCCAAGATTGTTGATGTTCTTTTTAAGTTTTCTGCAAATGAAAAAATAGTAAACCATAGACATACTTCCGACTTTAATACTTTTGTGGTTAAAGGGCAGCATCATATATACGACTTGGAAGGAAATTCAAAAGAGGTTCGTTATCCTGGTACTTTTACTCCAGGCGTAGCAAATGATGAACCGCATACAGAGGGCGGAGGGGAAGAAGATGTAGTCATTCTTTTTAGCTTAAGGCCTTATTCAAAGGATAAACCAATTTACGAAATACTGGATGAAAATGGAGAAATAGCCTCTATAATGACGTTCGCTGCTTTAAAAGAACTGCACGAAACTGGTCAAGCCTGAGCGTTTGTGTGACTCTTCTTCACTAAGACACTGAGATAATCTTTAATATCCTAGTAGTAAAACCTTACACCATATCCAGATTTGGAGATGTAAGTTGTTGTTGTGGTAAAGATAAAATTTAACTATCAATTATTTATTGAATCAGTTATTAAAGTCAGAAAATCAGTGTTGTTCCAGTTATTAGGAGCAGTTGTGACATGTATGTTTTGTCCACTTCTTACAGTTTCAGTTCCATATTTAGTAAAATCGCTATTTCTAACTATTACAAGATCTAAGTCTTTGTACACCCAAATATCGTTTGTATGTAACCCCAAAGCGCCTATTAAATTAACAGAAGGGTACACCCACCAGTGCAAACCATAATTATCTAAGCCATCAGCAAGTTTAGTCGATTCAAGATACCAATAGTCGCTAATAATCTGCTGTCCATCCCATTTTCCACTTCTAGCATACAACAACCCAAATCTTGCAAAGTTTCTTGGGGTCGTATCAATGCAACAATACGTCATGGTGTGACCTTCTTTATCAGTCCACCAATCTCCCATCATATTTATTTTTGAAAACAATTCTTGCTGAGCGTAGTCTTTTGCTGCCAATCCTGTAGCTGAACTGATAACAGCGGAGAGAATCATGGAATCCTCGTTAGAATATAAGTATGTTTCCCCAGGATTTGTAAGAATTGAACGTTCTAAACTATGCAATAACTGGTTGTCTTTATCCGAATAAATACTAATTCCATCAGTAGGTGATAAGCCCGATCGCATTTCCAATATATCTCTTATAGAAATTTTGGATCTAGACAACGGACAATCTAAACTTAAACACACAACCTCTTCGCAACTCCATCTTTCTAAATAATTACAAGCCTTGTCATCAACTGATCCTATGTAACCCTGATCTATTGCTAGACCAATCAGAGCACTTGTAAAGCTTTTAGCACCTGACCAACTAGTTGCCAGAGTGTCCTTGTTCTTACCATCTTTGTATCTTTCAGCAACAATAACCCCATGACGAATAATAACAACCGACTGAGTATTTCTGCCTTCTTGAAAAGCATAATTTAATGCTACATTCAGTTTTGATTGATCCATGTTTGCTTCAGAAGGTTCTACGACTTCCCATGATGAAGAAGGCCAAGTGTTGACACTTGGCGCAGGAGTTTCTGGTGTTGGAGCTGAAGGAATCAGTTCAGGAGTGTTACTCTCTCCGCCACCACCACAACCAATAATTAGAATAAAAAAGAGATTGAAAAGAATTTTGTTAATGAGTTTCATTGTAAGAATTTTTATTTAAAAGTTAGAATTCAAAAATACAAATAAAGTAGATAACGACAAAAATGGACCAAAAGGAATTTTAAACTCTAAGATATTCTTATCTGAATTTCTACTCATAAATTTCTGAATAAAAACAACCAACAACCCTAACGAAGAGCTCATAAGTAAGATTGTTGGTAAGTTTAACCACCCAAACCAAAACCCAATGGCACTCAATAATTTTGCATCTCCTCTCCCAATTCCTTCTTTGTTGTAGATAAATGCATAAGTCTTTTCAATAAAAAAAATTATTAAATAACCACTTATTCCTCCAATTAAAGAGTCATAAATATTTATAAGATCAAAAAAATAGGAACCTAATACACCCATAATAATGAGAATATAGTTAATGCTATTAGGGAGGATTCCATGTCGTATATCTATAGCAGAACTAACTAATAAAAAAATAAAAAAAATGGCGAAAAAAAAGAAAAAGATAGTTATTCCAACTTTTAGATAAATTAATAAAAGAATACATGCCGCACTTATTTCAACTATTGGATACATTAAAGATATGGAGCGTTCACAAAATCTACATTTTCCTTTTAAGTATAAATAACTTACTACCGGGATATTATGATAGATCGGTATAATCTCTTCACACGATGTGCACCTTGATCTACTCCCTAGTAGTTTAAAATTTGAAGAAGTTGTTTTGTTGGGATACAAAGACAATGGAATTCTATAAATAAAAGTATTTGCTAGACTTCCTGATATGAGACCAAGTAACAAAATAGAAAATATAAGTTCCATAATTTTATTAACTTACCGTATTTATACTTTTATTCATAATCATAGTCTTTTTTTCTGAGTTTCAACAAGGAAAGGTAAGACTTAATTCTTGATTGGTTTAGCTTCTTGTTAGTTATCTTGATCTAAATTTTAATAATCATTAGAAGATTGCTAGATCTATCAAATATGAAAAGATAAATGCCTAAATAAAGAATTAATTTACTAAATTCTAAACATAAGGATATTATAATCACACCCATTGAAAAAATAATTTAATGAACAAATTTAAAAATAACTGCGCAGAAAAATCTAGTGCCATTTAATAAAATTAACACAATGAAAGACAAGCTCAGTAGTCATCTCAATAGATTTTTTAGCAAAGTTACAGATATAAAAAACCTTAGCAAGGTACCTTTTTTAGTGACCTTGTTCTTATCTTCTATTATCTTGCTTCAGCTTCTAAATCTAGGTTGGACTATTCTATTGCCAAATCAAATATCTTTTAATCAATCAGAAGCTATTGATCAGAATCTAAATAAAAATCAATATATTGAAATTTCAGGAGATCCTGTGAAAAGAAACTCGTCACAAGCTCTTCTGGATGCACTTGAAGACAGCCTGCCTCCAAAAACTTCTTCGCCACTTAAGCTGTTTGGTGTTACATATTCTAATTCTGGAATGAATAATTTTGCTATTTTGGGATTTAATATAAGAGAACAAAAGGGATATAAAAAGAATGATTTAATATCGAATAATATAACCCTTGATAGCATTGAATCTGATTTTGTTGTCATCAACAGAGATGGCATAAGAGAGAGAGTTTCTTTTGATGAAGGTTCTTCTTTAGATATAATCAATACAGAGTTTGCAGAATCAACTAAAACTCTTCCAAATACAAATGCTCTTTCTTCATTGCATAAAGTTATTTCCTTTAAGCCTTATTATATAGAAGGCAAACTAGAAGGTTATGAAATATCTTCTGGACAAAAAGAGGAAGTTTTTAATGAAAGTGGGTTAAAGAAGGGGGATGTTTTAATTGCCGTTAATGGTTTGAGTTTTAATGACCCTTCTTTAGCAAAGGAAATGTCCTCCTCAAATGTACGATTAGATTTATTAAGAGATAGAAAAAATCTTTCTTTAACGGTAGGTTTAAACTAAAGATGAGGATTATGCTTTTTGTGAAGAAAACACTGCTATTACAAATTCTTTTATTCATTGGTATTTCCGCATCTATACATGCTGCACAGATAAATATGCGTGATGCTGATATTAGAATATTTAGTGCCGACATAGCAAAATTAATAAATAAAACCATAATCTTAGACCCTAGAATTAAAGGGAATGTTACGGTTATCTCTAATCAAAATTTAGACTCCGATGAAGCTTATGCTGTATTTCTTTCGGTGCTCAGATTACATGGCTTTTCAGCTATTCAAACAGGAGATGTTATAAAAGTCATGCCTGAGTCTGGAGCCAGACAAGATGCTTCATCAGAAAGAATTTCTCAAGATTCCCTTACAACAGAGGTTATAAGACTTTCAGGGGCCGATGCAAGAACATTAATTCCTTTATTAAAACCGCTTGTTAATAAACAAGGACACATTGCTGCTTACGAACCCACTAACTCTATAATTTTGGCAGATTATGAAGGTAACGTTAACCGTTTAAAAGAAGTACTTTCTCAATTAGACAGAAGCTCAGGATCAAAAGACACTAATCTTAAAGTTGTATATCTAAATTATGCAAAAGCATCAGATATTCAAATAATTTTAGAAAAAATGGCTACTTCTTTGGAAAATGCAAAGGCTTCATCTTCAAGCTCAGGTTTAAAAACAACTTCAATTGAATCTCATGAAGCTACGAATGCATTGATAATTTCAGCTAAACAAGATGTGTTTACTGAATTAGAATCAGTCATAGATCAGCTAGATATTAGGAGAGCACAAGTCTTGGTAGAGGCTATCATTGTAGAGTTATCAGACAGTCTTGCTAAAGATCTTGGCGTACAATTTCTATTTAGGGGAGATGAAAATAATACTCCTTTAGTGGCGCAGAGATTTGATTCTCCAAGCCCAGATTTAATTACTTCCGTAGCATCTGAATCATTGAATAATAGCTCTGGCAGTTCGGCTTTAGAAGCCGCTGCTGCCAACTCTTTATTAGGAATAGAAGGCCTTGCTCTGGGTGTTGGGAGGATTAACTCCAATGGAAATATTTTTGCTTCAATTATTAACTTGGTAGCTGAAGATACTGATTCTAATATTTTATCCACTCCTTCTATAATGACTTTAGATAATGAACAGGCCTCTATTGTAGTTGGTCAAGAAATACCTATTACAACAGGTGAAACTCTAAGCTCTAATAATTCTAATCCCTTTAGATCGGTAAATAGAGAAGAGGTTGGTATAAAGCTAGAAGTCAAACCACAGATAAATGAAGGTAATGCTGTAAAGATGACTATCAATCAAGAAGTCTCAAGCGTTTTCGGGCCTATCACTCCTTCGTCCGCTGATCTTATTACAAATAAAAGAGTTATAAAAACAACTGTATTGGTTGAAGATGGAGATACCATTGTCTTGGGAGGTCTAATAGATGACAACGTCCAAGAAATTGAAAGAAAGGTTCCGATTCTAGGAAATATTCCTTTAATAGGAAGAATCTTTAGTTCAACTTCTACCTCCCGTTCTAAGCGAAATCTAGTTGTTTTTATTAAGCCTACTATTATTAGGGATTCTGAAACAATGAGAGAATATGGGAATTTTAAATATAACTTTTATCAAAATCTTCAAGAAGAGAAAATTAAAAGTGGTGAAGAAGTACCAAATTTAGAAGAGTTAAAAGAGAATATCTTAGATAATTAATTTACAGACAATTTATGTCATCTAATCCAAAAGAAAATACTCACTCTTTAGAGCTTCCTTACAGATTTGCTAAAGAAAAAGGAGTAATTTTTGATAGAATTGAAAATAAGATTGTTTATATTAAATCTAATAATTCAAGTTCTTTAAGCACCTTTTCTGAATTAAGAAATTTTTATCAACTTCCCATATCTGTAACACTAGTTAAAAATGATTTATTTGATAAAGAGTTAGCTAAACACTATTCAGAGAACGCAACTTCTTCAGCAGATTTAATAGATGATATGGATGGCACCTATGACCTCTCTGCTCTGGTTGCCAATATACCCAAAACTGCTGATTTATTAGATTCTGAAAATGACGCTCCGGTAATAAAGTTAATAAATGCCTTTATAGCTGAAGCCATAAAAGCAAGGGCTTCTGATATCCATATTGAACCTTACGAAGAATACTTGTCTATTAGATTCAGAATTGATGGCATGCTAAAAGAGGTGTTAAATCCAAATTCAAAATTAACATCCATGCTTAATGCAAGAATAAAGATAATGTCTAATTTAGACATAGCTGAAAAAAGAGTACCTCAGGATGGAAGGATGTCCCTCCGTCTTGGAGAAAAATGGATTGATATAAGAGTTTCTACTTTGCCTTCTAGCTATGGAGAAAGAATAGTCCTTAGGATTCTAGATAAGGCAGATTCGTACTTAACTTTAGAACAAATAGGTATGAAAGATGAGCTTCTTCACGATTTTAAAAATTCTCTAAAAAATCCAAATGGCATTATATTAGTTACTGGACCAACCGGTTCTGGAAAAACCACTTCACTTTATGCCGGCCTTAATCTTCTAAATGATTCTAGTCGTAACATCATCACTGTAGAAGACCCTGTTGAATATGCAATCGACGGCGTTAGTCAAACACAAGTTAACACTAAAGTGGGTATGACTTTTAGTAAAGGGTTGCGGGCAATTTTAAGACAAGACCCTGACATTATAATGGTTGGAGAGATTAGAGATCTTGAGACGGCGGAGATTGCCATACAAGCTTCCTTAACAGGTCATCTTGTACTCTCAAGCGTGCACACCAATAATGCTTCCTCTGCTATAACAAGAATGAAAGATATGGGAATAGAGTCTTACCTTTTAGCCTCAACTATAAAAGGAATCTTGGCTCAAAGACTTGTAAGAAAATTGTGCGTAACCTGCAAGGAAGAGTATGAATCAAAAACTGATGTTCATGAAATTCCAATAGGCTCAAAGCTTTTTAGGCCCTCAGGCTGCAGCGTTTGTAATGAGACTGGTTATAGTGGCAGAATTGGTATATTTGAATTCTTGTCTATTAACGACGAGTTGAAAGAAGCTATTAACAACGATTCATCGGAAGAGAATATCTCCAATATTGCCTTTAAACACCAAGATAATCTTATACAGTCCGGAGCGGAATTAGTCATAAAAGGTTTAACATCAGTTGACGAATTAATGAGAGCAACCAAAGAACAATAAAGTGCCTAATTTCGAATATCTAGCAATTAATTCAGAGGGCATAAAAAAGAAAGGTCAAATTTTTGCTGAAACTTCAGAGATAGCTAACTATCAGTTAAAAGAAAAGAATTTAACACCTATCAAACTGCAGCCAAGAAAGAGTGGATTTGGTTTGTTTAAATTTTCAGAAAAAAAACTCAGCCTCTCTGATCTTTCTCTTTTTACAAGACAATTGTCTGTTCTGTCTAGTGGAGGAGTTCCTTTAGACAAGTCATTAAAGGTTATCTCTAGCCAGGCTAGTAACTCAGTTATGAAGGAGCAATCTTCTATTTTAGCCACTAAGATTGAAGAAGGTTTTAGTCTATCGGAAGCTCTAAAAGAGTTCCCAAAGACCTTTGATAATTTATACGCAGCTCTAATTAGTGCAGGTGAAACCTCTGGAGAATTTAATCTTTTACTAGGAAAAATAGCTGACTATTTGGAAAAAAGATCTCTAGTGCAAAAAGAAGTGCTGGCTGCTTTAATTTATCCAATGGTTCTGGTTTCAATAGCACTTATTATTGTAGGTCTGATGCTAGTCTTTGTCGTTCCAAGTATAATTAGTCAATTCGAAAATTTAAATCAAGAGCTACCTTTATTGACACTTTGGCTGATAGGACTGTCTAATTTTATTTCAGGGTCAGGGATATGGGTTCTGCTTACAATAATATCTGGCATGTTTTTCTTGTTTAAAATAGGTTACAGGGAATACATAAAAAATATAATTGATGATTTTTTAATGAAAGTACCATATTTAAATAAATTTTTAATTCAAGCAGATCTCTCAAGATTCTTAAGTGCTTTAAGTATCTTGAGAAGCAATAATATTCCTATCATGAGTGCTGTTGTGATTTCTTTAAGAACGATCTCAAATTTATCTCTACAAAGAGCACTAAGAATTAATTTAGATAAAATAGCTGAAGGTAAATCCATGTCATCTTGCTTAGAAAATATCACGTACGTACCCCCTTTGGTAAAACAAATGGTAGCAAGTGGAGAGGCAAGTGGGTCGTTGGAGACCATGTTAGCAAAATCATCTGATTATTTAGATCAAGAATTTCATCAATCAACCAAGATATTTATGGGTTTACTGGAGCCTTTGGTGGTATTAATAATGGGAGTTATCGTTGCGGCAATAGTTGTAGCGATATTAATGCCTTTAATACAAATGAACAGTACTGCATTATTAAATTAGAAATATGAAAATTAATAAAAAACAAAAAAAATTACAAAAAGGATTCAGTCTTATAGAAATACTGGTAGTTCTTTTTATAATAGGACTTTTGACAACCATAGTTGCCGTTAATGTACTGCCGAGTCAAGACAAGGCAATGGTTAGTAAGGCAAAAGTAGATATTGCTATTTTAGGTGGTGCATTGGAAATGTATAGGCTGGAGAACTATAGATACCCAAATACGGAAGAGGGGCTAAAATTTCTTCTCAACCCTGACGAGAATAATTTCAACACAGCTAACAATCAAGGTTATATAAAGTCATTACCAAAAGACCCTTGGGGGAACGATTATATTTTTTTAAATCCAGGTGAGTATGGTGAGTATGATTTATTCTCCTTAGGAGCGGACGGCCAGTCTGGAGGAGAAGGTCTAAATCAAGACATAGGCAACTGGACAGAATCCATTGAATGACCAAAATGAAAATGGATTCACGCTTCTTGAAGTATTGATTTCACTTGGAATTTTAGCTTTTGTAATGTCATCAGCTCTTAAATTATTTTCTTCGAATGCTATGTCTGTGCAGAAGTTTGAAGAAAAAACTATGGCTAATTTTGTTGCTCAAAATATTTTAGTTAAGAGTTTTTTAGAGGACGACCTTGTTTATAAAGAAGGGTTTTCTCTTCAAGGAAATAGAAAATATCAATGGGAACGAGCTATAAATATACTTGAAGGCGGCGAGTCGGTGCAAATTCTAGTAAAAGTGATGGATGAAGAAAATAATATTGTTTATGAATTATCGAGTTTTAAATTTTTATAATGAATGCAAAAGGTTTCACGCTTGTAGAGATTCTTGTTGCAATACTCTTGGCAAGTTTAATAGGCTTTCTTGTCTTGTCAGGATTGTCCACCAGCTTTTCCATCAATGAGAAAACACTAAGCCGTTCGAATTTACTATCTCAAATTGCCCTAACAGATAAGGTTATAAAGCGAGATCTTTTACATGCTTTAGATAGAAAGGCCAGAGACGAAAGGGGAGCTGTGCGTAATTGGTCTTTATATGGCGAAGTATTACTTGATGAAGGTATTTTTTTAGCTTTCTCAATTCACACCCCTATAAAAGATGGTTCTAATGGAGCATTGAAATGGGTTGAATATTCAAAAGAAGGTTCACAAATAATTAGATCAGAGTATTCATATGTTGATAGAGTTTTAGATTCTTTTAAACACAGTTCTGTTTTATTGGACAGTGTTGATTCACTAGATCTAAAATTCTTTAGTTCTGGTCCTCTTGGTAAAGTATGGCCTCCGCAAGAGATCGTTGAATTATCAGAAGGACTACCTCAAATGATTGAAATATCCTTCAAGTTTGAATCCTATGGTGATGTTTTTAGAAGGTATCTCCTTACAAAAGGAGATACATGAGAAGTCAAGGCAATCAAGACGGAGGGATCTTGGTATTGGTTTTATTAGTGGTCGCCTTAGTTTTGTCTATAGGAGTTCAATCAGTAGACAAGATTCATTTTACCTTCAATCAGGTCATCAAGACGGTTAAGGATGATCAATCTTATTGGTATGCCATTGGTCTTGAATCAACAGCAAGTAATTTCCTTTTAAAACACAACACAGAGAAACACACTTCAAAACCTTTAATCCTTGATAATCAAGTCCCACTAATACAATACAAATTAAAAGGGGCTGTTGTTGAAGGCTCGTTAAAGGATTTATCTTCTTGTTTTAATTTGAATAGTCTTGTTCAACTCGATAATAAAGGAAATAGGTTTATTATTAACAATCAGGGTTTAATTTTATATAGGAATTTACTTTTATCCTTAAAAGTTGATAGTTTCTTGATTGAAAATTTAATATATGGCTTATTGGATTGGGTTGATAGTGATAACTCTTTGGTAAATAGCTATGGAGCGGAAGATAATTTTTACACCAGACTAGATAATCCATATTGGACTGCAAATCAACTTTTAAGAAATGAGTCGGAGCTTGCTAGCATCAAAAATTATAGTAGCGATATCTTAAAAAAGATCATGCCATATGTTTGTGCATTACCTGAATCAGGACTTTCAACCAACATCAATTCTATTTCTACAAATAAACCAGAAATGCTAATGATGCTCTTTGGAGAAGCTTTGACAAGAGAATCTGCTTTACAAATTCTTAGAGATCGACCTATAGAAGGATACCTGACTATTGATGCATTCTTATCACACCCAGCATTAGAAGACATAACAGTCTCTAAATCTGTAAGATCATATCTTTCACTTAATTCTAATTATTACTTATTAAATTCAAAGATAATTTCTAAAGACTACTCTTTTGTTATGAATTCTTCTTTAAAGTTACAAAGCTCTGGCGAAGTTAAAGTGTTTAAAAGAGAGATAATATTTTAATGAGTATTTTATCTTTTATCGTATCGCCCGTTAACATCTTTTCATGGGTATTGAAAGATTCGTCAGGTAATTTAATTAATCATGGTGTTGCAAATAGTTTAAAAGAATTATTAGACATCAAAGCAGAGCATATAAGGGGCTATATTTATCACCCACTTCTGACCAGAAGAGAATTGCAAGTACCTCCCGCAAAGACTGCTGAAATAAATTCTTCTATTCCTTTTCTTATGGAAGATGAATTACTCACTAATTTAGAAGATTTGCATATCGTAACTTCAAAAAGAAGGTCTAATGGTAATGTATCCTTGTCTATGATTCCTCATTTTATTATGAAGAATGTTGATGAACAGATAATAAATAGTGAATTGAAGGTTAGTAGTCTGTGCGATTTATCAGATGCCATTCCATCGAATTCTTCAGAAGCAATTTTAGTAATTTTTAAAGAATATGCAATTTTAAAGCTTGGCTCTGACTGGTCTTGGTGCTCCGACTTACAAACTATTTTAGGATTACTAAAAAATAGCTTTAATGAATTCAAATTGAATACCTTCAAGGTATTCATAAACAGCGATTTAAAAATTGATTGGTCTTCTTATACACAAATAGACCCTCAATTATTTTATGTTGAAGATGAACAGGATTATCTTCTAAATCAATTCAATCAGGACACAGATGGTTTGAATTTATTGATTAATGACTATGAACCCAGGTTGTCTTGGAAAAAATGGTATAAAAATTGGAAATTACCTATTTTTAGTACCTTATTAATTATATTGTTATATTTTTCTCAGCTTTCTTATGAATTGTTTCTAAATAATTCTTATGTAGAAAAATTAAATTTAAATGCTGAGTCTCTATTTTTTACCTCGTTTCCTGAAGAAAATAGAAACCTAGATTACAAATTACTATTAAGAAAAAAACTCAGAAATATTCCCGATGATAAAGATATTGTTTTTTTGTCTACTCTTGGAAAGGTATCACAGATCATAATTAATAATAAGAATATTTCAATAAATGCAGTCTCTTACGATTTAAATAAAAACCAATTTCTATTAGAAGTAGAACTATCATCCTTTGAAGATATTGAAGTACTGAAATCTGTAATGATTCGATCGGGGCTAGTTGTTGAGATTGGTTCTTCTCGAAGGTCTGGATCTTTAATATTGAGTGAAATATTCGTAAAAAATTAAATGAAAAATTTTTTTGATAAGTTAACCAAGAAAAAACAAGTTTTGTACTTATTGGCATCACTTACTTTGACTATCTTGTTTATCTTTTTCATCAACCTTTATGCAACTTCTAGCCTTGCTGAATCTAAACATAATTTAAATAAAGCTAATCAACTCTTATCTGATGTTAAAAATTCTATAGAGTACAGCTCCACTATCGGTAACAAGATGGATCAGGGAGGGGATGTTGCTACTTCAGTAATCACTAGCACTTCAAAAAAATATAATGTAGTAATTAATAGCATTGAAACTAATGATCAAAACGAAGTGTTGATTTCTATAGAAACTGTTGACTTTAAGAACCTTTATGAATGGTTAAAAAGCTTAGAAGTAAGCTCAAAAATTTATACAGTTAAAGCCTCCCTAAGCCGCAATCAGCTCGTTAAAGAAAACCAGGAAAGCGTTAGGGTACGACTGGTGTTGGTTTCAAGAAAATGAAACTAAAGTATTTACTTTTAGCATCAACAGTTCTAATTTTTCTTTCTGTATTAAGTTTTCCTATGAGAGGCGTAGTTTTATTTATACCAAAAGATAATATTTCTGTTTTAGGCTCATCAGGATTATGGTGGAAAGGACAAATTGATTCTTTAATAATTAATGGGCAGAATTTAGGTATGGTATCTCTGGAGCTTGATTTATTAGGTTTACTGAGCCAAAAAATTAAATTTAAAGCGCATCAAAAAAATACCATCCTTATTTCATCGGGATATTTATCTAGATCTTTTAGTTACTGGGAACTTGAAGATGTTAAGTTTAAATTAGATTTTACGCAAAGCCCTTTACAGACTTTGATTTATTCATCCGAAGGTTACGTAGAAAAATTAATATTTAATAACACGGGTTGTGTAGAAGCTAGAGGAAAGATAAGTGCAAAAGCATCTGATATATTTGGTCTATTTTCTAGAGAATTATTTTTGTCATCTAATTTAACTTGTAAAGAAGATTCTATTTATGGAATCTTTCAGGCCAAGGATAAAGAAGATTTAAATGGTTATTTTTCTCTTGATGTTAATTATCATTACAAGATGGAAGCCAATTCTCAAAAACTGAATTCAAAATTAAGTGAATTGCATAAGCTCAATTCAAATTTACAGCCTTCCATTAAAGCCGAAGGAAACTTGAGTGAATTAGTTAGCTCATTAAGACAATAATTTTTTGAAGGCCATTTATAAATTAAAAAATTACCCTTAAAATCTTTTCTCGCAAGAGGTTAAAATTCGTCTATGATTAAATGAGGTTGATTCATGCTCTAAGGTACTCGTTCTTAAGATAATCTTCAGTTACGAACTACCCTTTGGGGAGTAAATTTTAGTCGATAAAGTCTGGATCATATACTTCGTATTCACCTGTATACCAGTGTTTTATAATCTTTTCTGCTGGTTTTCCTCTAATTGATTGGGATATATTAGGAAATCCTTCCAGTGGCACCCCGTTGATAGGTTGCTGATTAGGCTCTGCGTACAATGTGTCGGATAACCAGTATCCAGTGGTTGTAGTTGTACCAAGCGTTTCAAATACGACTTGATTGTCTATTGCTCTCAGTACTGCTTCTGTAAGAATTGCTTGAGCAGAGAAATCAGTTTGTATCTCATATTGTGTGCATTCATAATAAATACCATTAAGAATTCCTTCTGTACAGAATCCATCTTCCCACCAGCCTTTTGACAAGTACCTTGTGTTACTTTGACTAAAAAAGTTAAAAATGACTTTAGGAATAGTCGTACTTGAATTATGCCAACAAGGTTGATTGTCCAAGCAATTCCATTCCTCATATTTACTTTGTATCGAAGTTGCTGCTTTATTTTGCAATAGATCAACGGTTGCTGTTGCAACTTCTTCAGTAGTCAACCTCATATCAGGTGAAAATATAACTCCATTTACTTTGTCAAATACACGTTTATCATTCCAGACAAGGCTTTCACCAATGTATACTTTTCCTGAGAATTTTTCTCTGATCTTGTCAATAATTAAACCCATTCTTTCCATGTAATAATCTTTGAGTAAGTCAGTTTCTGCTTGAGTGTTTCCTTTATCATCTACTCCACAGGAAAAGCACATCCACATTGCACTCCAATCTGCTGACATAGAGCCCACACCAATAATTTCTAATCTATCTGCTTCCCATAATATATGCCTTTCATGTGCATCCATGATGTTCTTTAACAGTGACATATCAAGCTTAACATTCCCATCAAAGGGGAACAGTAATCGATCACTATTTGCAATACGCATATTAAATTGCCATACATAATGTACGTCCATTCCTAAATCATGTGCTGTTACAGTAATAAGCTCAATATCAGCATCAGACAAATCCTTCGTACTATGCTCTACTTCCCAAATGTCACTGTCATCATTCCAGTAACCATAGTTATAAATTGATGCAGTGTTGACGCCATGATCTTTAAGTCTTCGTAAGGTCATTCTATACATGAGTTTTTTGTACTCAATTTCAGTACAATCTTCTATCCAATTAGCCCCAGCATTTTTGTAGGCTTGGTAAGGCTGTTTTACAGAGTAATCTTTGAATCCTATCGCTTTGAGGTGATTATCACCAAATGAGTTTTGAGGAATTGGTAGTTCATATTCCCCTATGTAAGTCTGGGGTATATCTGCGTTGTGTGGATTAACACAAGACCCCTCAAAGTCTTCTGAGCTTACCGTGACGGTTACATCAGAAGATGCATCACCACATGTAATAGTAAAAACTTGATCTCCTAGATAGTTTATATCTAGAGTCTCACTGCCAGATGTTGATTTATCACCAGACCAATTTCCTGATGCTGTACAAGAAGATGTGTTGGTACTGCTCCACGAAACTATCGTAGAGTCGCCTAGAAATACTTTAATGGGATTTGCAGATATAAATGCAGTTGCTGAATTAGCGGGAGGAGCCATAGCATTACTGTCACTTCCAGCATCTCCGCTTCCTCCACAGCCAGTCATTAAGATGGTTACGAAAATAATTATGAGATTTCCTTTATAACTTTGCATTAGTCCACCAAGAATGAAAATAATACTGACAACTATAAAAAATATCATAGCTGATTTGGAAGTGTCTTTTAATTTCCTTTCTTATCCATTCTTCTTCCATAATATTTATATCCATTGATATTAATACTTTTCTTTTTCCATGTGAATCATTGATATAAATAATGGGGTTTTGGCAGTATTGTGGTTACAAGGTCTACGCATTTGATATAGTTAAACAACATCTTTAGGAGAAACCATGAAAATACTTAAATACTTATTAGTATGTTTAACAGCAATTTCTGCATTCTCAATTATTTCAGCGCATCATGAAAAATCATATAATTTTTCAGATTGTAAAGGGCAAGTAGGTAATTTGTATGTATCGGAGATTCTTGAATCAGGAGCAGTGGATGGATTCAAAAAAGCCGTGGACCTGCATCAGAAGTTTTATACCGACAGAGGATATGACGTAAAAGTAAATGCAAATATTGAATACAACAGGGATGGAGACGGAACCACAGAAGAGCCATCTCGATTAACAACAGTTGTCATGTTCCCTAGCTTAGAAGTTCAGAACCAATGGATGAATCGTGAGTTTACTGATCAAGACCAAGAGGATTTTAACTCTTTTTTAGAAATCTATAATAAAAATACAAAGGTTGTTGTCAGAAAATCAAATTGCTACCTGAATTAAATCTGTAATATTTTAATCAAGGCTTAAATAATGAAAGAAGATTACTGGAAGGAATCAAAGCAAACAAAAATTATCTATCAGAGAGATGGTAAGCATTATGTTTTTGATGGCACTGAAGAAAAAGAAATTATATTGAGAATGTCTCAGAAGAAGAATGAGTGATGACAGTTTGCTGTTTAATCGTCTTGCGATAGAAGATGTTTTTGCAAGGTACGCACACGCTGCCGATGAATACGATGCATCAGAATGGCTTAATTGTTACAGCGAAGATGGTATCTTTGAAGTTGATACTGAAGGCAATCGAATACAGTTTTTAGGCAAGTCTGCATTGAAGAAATTTATCGATGCACACATTCGCCTTTTACCCGGAACTCGTCACGTCCAAACGAATCATCTTTTTAGTATAAAAGGAGATAGTGCAGCACATCTTTGTACATTATCAGGTATGTTAACTAGAGCGGAAAAGGTCTATACATTCATTTCAGGAACTTATGAAAGTGATTTAGAAAAGATCGAAGGAGAATGGAAAATAAAACACAGAATTGTTCACGTAGATAACGGTGCTAATTTTATTGACGGAGAGCTAGCTTTGCATATTAAGCCCTTTATGGAATGGATGGCCAAAAATGGGACCAATGTATAAATGAGAAGTAACGAATCCAAAGTTAATATTAAAGATTAATAAATATTATGAAAGCATCATCAGAGTTACATGAATTTAATTCAGAGATTATGGGTCATACAGTTGAAGTATCTGTTGTTTTGCCCCCCAATTTTAAGCAGAGAAGTGATTCACTCCCTTTGTTAATTAATCTCCATGGTGGCGGAGGTGATAGAAATTTTCTTTTGAACTCAATGGATATATGGGAATCCTTATGGGAAGAAGGGGAGTTACCACCGCTGGTCATGATCTCTTTTTCATCCGGACCTGGAAGCTGGTATAGAGGCAATTGGGAAAAGTTTGTTGTCGATGAATTGCCCAACTGGGCTGCTAAAAAATTTAACACCAGAACAGACAGGGAGGGAAGTTTGCTTACCGGAGTTTCTATGGGAGGTTATGGATCTCTAAAGATTGGTTTTAAGTACCCAGAAAGATTCAAAGCTATAGCGCCTATGGAGCCTGCCATAGAACCCTCCATACACAGAGAAGAAGGAAATAAACGAAATACTTGGTACAGAATGGAGGCCATGGAAGAAATGGCTTGGGGATCTCCATTCGATGAGAGCGCTTGGTTAGAAGACAATCCAGCAACGATAGTCTCTATGAATGCCGATCTTATACGCAATAGCGGTCTAGATATTTATTTAGAGGTAGGAGATAAAGATTACATTAATCTTCATGATGGAGCTGAGTACATGCACAGGATACTTTGGGACAATGACATACGTCATGAATACCATTTAGTAAGATGGGCAGACCACGTAGGTTTGAGCATGGAAAACAGAACTAAAGAAGCACACAGATTTCTAGCGGCTTCACTGGCTGGAGGTTTGGATGAACCTACAGACCTAATACTCAACAGTGAAGAGAAGAAATACTTGGATTGGGTCAATGGAGGCATGCAGAGAGGAGAACCTGATCCGTCCGATGGAGAATCATTGATGCATAAAGATCCTAAAAGAGCCCCCACGGTTCACAGGGGAGTTTGGGATCCACTAAAAGAAACTGCAAAAGATGATCCTGAGATGGAAAGAGCTTACGCCAAGTTGCCGCCTACAAAATAATTAGAGAATCGGCAGTTTATTAATAACTTCTTCAACCGAGATATTATTAATATCACCGTTGTTTCCAACAATATGGCTTTGATTATTTCCTTTGGTACCAATTAGATTTATATCGGTAGGTCCATAAAGAGTTAGGGAAGGGGTATTTACCACAGCAGACAGATGGGCAAGACCAGTGTCAGAGCAAATGCAATAATCTGCATTATCTATGATGTAAGCTATTTCATTTAACGGCAATATCTCTAAGGCAGTGGCTTTTTCTGAAACAGATGCAATATCCTTAGCTCTTAATAATTCTTCTTTATTCCCTGAAGGCAATAAAACATTCACGCCATAACCGTCAAGGTGTAAAACCAAATCCTTCCAGCAGGTAATAGGCCATTGTTTAGTTGGCCAGCTAGCATTCTGAACAAGCACAAAGTAGCGAGCTGGCAATACCATTACTGGCTTTAAGAATTTAACTTTAGAAATTCCATAGTTAATGTCAGAGGTAGGTGAGTATCCTAGAGAATATGCCAGTAATTCTTTTTGCCTATCTATGGCATGTAAGCTCTTGTTGATATTAACTTTATTAGAATACGCCCAATGTGCTGGATATTCCCTGGAGCTACTTGCATCCATTCCAGTAACTTTGTGATCTGAAAGAAATGACAGGAAAGCACTCTTAAGGTTATTTTGCATATCGATCACAAAGTCATACTCAGTAGCATTTATTTCTTTTTTTACTAAGTTAAGAGCTTCTCTGGATTCCGATGAAAAAAGCTGTTTTTTCCAGTTCCTGTGATCTGTTTTTATTATCTTATCTACAGCAGGATGCCAGCCTGGAACAGATGAAAAGGCTTTATCCACAACCCAGTCAAAACTTATATTCTTTATATTCTGTTCAGCCTCTGTCAGTGCTGGCAAGGCATGCATTAGATCGCCCATTGAAGTCAGCTTTAGAATTAAAACTTTCATGAATCTAGATAAACCTATGATTTAAAGAGCTGTTTAAAGAATGCACTTAAACGGTGTCTTGTATTATGAAGACCTAGTGATTGAGAGGAAATGTAGTTGAGTTGAAGAGATAATCTCTTACCTTCATAAGGTTGAAATCCATGCCAACAATTCTTGGTGACTTTAAATCCTACCATGCTTCCAAATATACATGGAACTTCTTCAATGTAGTTGTTTAGATCTTTACTATCTTTTAAAAGTCTCAAGTGTCCTTCATTCTCGTTCCAGTTTAGATTTAGGTACAGCAAAACAGTCACGGTTTTGGTGCTTGAATCCGTATGAATTTTTCCGTCCTTTAGTCTTGAATAGCCTCTTAGAGTTGTAACGGCCGGTTTATCCTTTAATTCAACTTTAAATTTTTCTTCTAATAATTTTCTAAATTCCGGACCTTCTAGTTCTTCAATAAGATCTTTTATGTTCTGACCGGTATTGACATCAACTGGAAAGCTTCCCCCTTCAGATATGTCAGGAAAATCTTCTACAAGTGCATACGAGTCAATATCTTCAAGAAAACTGTTACCGACAGTGAAGAAAGGAAAATAATCGTCCTTTACTTTAGTCTCCTGAATCTGTTTGAGATTAAGATAGTTGCTTGGCATCTTGTTTTTCTTGCTCTTTTAATTGAATTTTTCTTAGAAAAGATATGAAAGTTTCTGGTTGTTGCCCCCCTTGTATAAGGTATTGATCATTAATAATATAGGTAGGAACTGCTCCAATGCTTCTTTCTATTGAATCGAGTTCTTGATTTTCTACTTCTTTGACTCCCTTGTCAGATTCTAAAAAAGTTGTAACCTCTGATTTATCAAGTCCTACTTTACATGCAATTTTTTTAAGAACTTCAATGGAACCGACGTCCTCGCCATTCGTGAAGTACGCGTAAAATAGGGCTTCTGATAATTCGTTTTGCACGTTCTTTTGCTCCGCATACCAAAGTAATCTATGGGCAAGAAAGGTATTTGGTATTCTCTTTGTTTTGGAGAAATTAAAGTCAAATTCTAAATCTTTACCAATACTTACAATTTCGTCATAAACTCCTTTACCGCGATTAGATCCAAATTTTTGCTGCATATAAAGCTCTTTATCATATCCATTGTCAGGAATTTCAGGGTGTAATTCAAAGGGTTTCCAAGAAATTTTAAATGAGAGTTCATTTTCAAGTTCTTCAATCGCTTTCTTTAAGTTTCGAAATCCTATGACACACCAAGGGCATACCACATCTGAAACTATTTCTATTTTGAGAGTATCCATATCAACAAATATTTATTTAGATAAATGCTATAGTAATGTTTGTAAAAATCCATTAAAAAGCGTTATGAAAACAATCTGTGTTTATGCCGGTTCTTCCTTAGGCAACAAAGAATCTTTTAGTACAGCAGCAACTAATCTAGGCCACGCCATAGTTAATTCAGGTTTTTCAATGGTCTACGGCGGAGGTAGCAGAGGCCTAATGGGAGTTGTAGCTGATGCGGTGTTGAGTAAAGAAGGGCATGTTACTGGAATAATAACAAAACAATTAGACGACATAGAGGTAGGTCATAAAGATCTCACAGTATTGGAAGTTGTTGACACGATGCATGAGAGGAAAGCCCGTATGGCAGAGCTTTCTGGTTCAGTCATTTCTCTTCCAGGCGGTGTTGGTACCTGGGAAGAGTTCTACGAAGCACTGGCCTGGAATCAGTTGGGTTTTTATTCAAAGCCTATTATTTTGCTTAATATTGACAACTATTATGATGATCTATTCAACTTCACGACTAAATCAGTAAAAGAAGGCTTCTTGCCTCAGAAAACTTATGAAGATTTATTTCTAGTAGATAACATTGATGAAGCTATTAGTATTGTTGTCAATTTTAAGAAGAAAGACGGAAAAGATTGGTTTGAACGACTTGAAAGATAGAGTAATCTATTTAAGAATATACTATAAATCATTGATTTTATTATTTAAATAAAATATTTATTATTATTAGTTGCAAAATCTTTCATTTTTTTATAAATTTAGATAAGGACATATTTTGGAAAGAACTAGAACTCGAGACCCGGATCTGGAAGAAAATGGACAGAAGAAGAAGGGTGAAAGGAACAACGAAAGTTGACCATCTGTGAGCTGGAAAGGGTACTAGCCACACAGTGAGTAACCCACACTGACCCCTTCAACTTCGAATTCTAGTAATTGAACGTCTTAATCAGTTGGTAAGAAGTTTTTCCGGATTCAAACTCACTTTCATAAACATCAATATTTGAAACTGAGCTCTTTATGGGTTCCTTCAGTTCTGGAATCTCAAAACCAGCTCTTTCCTTGTGTTTAAACCTACCTAGAGTAATGTGAGGATGGTATTTTTTAAGGTGGGTCTCAAATCCTATCGTATTGATTATATCTTCTATTTTGCTGTGTATTTTTTTAAGCTGTGGTGTTGGGTTTATATTGGCAACAAGAACTTGACCTTTGTCGTTTGGAAAAAGAGAAACGGAGTTAATCTCAAGTGCAATTTTCGACTTTGAAATAATTATGTTTTCTAAATTAATAAACATCTCATCAATTTGCTCTGGTTCCATTGGGCCTATGAAATTGAGAGTAATGTGATGACTGTTGTTGTTTTGCCAAGATATGGTGTGATCTTTTAAAAGTCCGATCTTTAGGTCTTTCTTTATTTCAATTATTTTATCGTTAAGTTCCTTAACTGGCGTTAAGGCTATAAATACTCTTGCCATCTTTTCTTTTTTATTGATCATAATGATTACTTTTATTGAATCAAGCACTTTATATATGTTCTTAAGTTAGAATAACCATAGGAGAAATTAATTGAGTAAAAAACAAAGAATTCTAACTGGCATAACGACAAGTGGCATACCTCATTTAGGTAACTTATCTGGTGCAATTTTACCTGCAATTAATGCAAGTAATAATGAGCATACGTCCTCTTTTTTATTTCTTGCTGACTATCATTCATTAATTAAGAACCTTGATCCATCTCTAACGCATGACTCTAGTTTTGAAATAGCTGCTTGCTGGTTAGCTTGCGGCCTTAACTCTGAAAAAGTAACTTTTTATCGTCAATCTGATATTCCTCATATATTTGAACTCACTTGGATATTGAGTTGCTTGTCTGCAAAAGGACTGTTGAATAGAGCTCATGCTTACAAAGCAGCTGTGGCTGAAAACGAAACTGTTGGATCAAAAGATCTTGATAAAGGTATCACAATGGGCCTCTTTAACTACCCTGTACTGATGGCAGCAGACATATTGATGTTTAATGCAAATATTGTTCCGGTTGGACAAGATCAAAAACAACATATAGAAATGACAAGAGATATTGCTACAAGATTTAATCATCATTACGGGGATATTTTTACAATCCCTGAAGCTCTGATAGACGATGAAAAGGGAGTCTTACCGGGACTGGACGGTCAAAAAATGAGTAAATCGTACAAGAACGTCATTCCTGTTTTTACAGAGACTGATAGTTTAAGGAAAGCAGTCATGAAAATTAAGACTAACTCTAAAGAACCGGGTGAACCTAAAGATACGGAAAATTGCACGATCTTTAAGATCTACAAATCCTTTTCAAACTCAGAAGAGATTAATCAGCTGGCTTTAAAATATAAAGAGGGTATAGCATGGGGAGAAGCAAAAGAAATACTCTTTCAAAAGTTAGAAGATAATCTGTCAGGTTACAAATCTGAATACACTAAAATAATCGGTGACAGAGCTCACGTAGAAGAAACTTTAGTTTTGGGATCAAGGAAAGCACTGGAAGTGTCTCTACCATTGATAGAGCAAGTAAGAAAAGCAGTAGGTATAAAAGGATTTGCGAAACTCTAATAAAAGAAAAGTAATACCAATACATTCTGCTTGGAATTTTACTTTAGTTTCAAAAAGCACTCTAAGATTGCATGAACATGGATTGATACGAGTATTTAAAATTCTAATAGATAAAGAATCAAAAGAATTCAATCCCTATAATTTTTTCTCATCCTTGATAGATAGTGATTTTTATCAAGAGCTATTTTTTGATCATTTCAGTCAAATAAGTAAAGGCAAGCATGGTCCTTTTTTAACAGAGAACATTGCCCCAGATAACTTCTCTGAAGAAAAAATTAAGATTTTCAAAGAAGAATTCTTACAAATAGTAGCTTCACCCAAATGGGGGTGTCCAAAAATTTCTGGGGATGCTTTTGAAAAGATAAAACTCTTACTGGAGCATGTGGTTACAGACAGAACAAAGGTTTACTTTTTAGACAAATGCAGGACGTTCAATACTTCTTCTAATGAAGCTAAAATTTATGAACATGAATGGTCTCATAATTTATCAAGTTTTTATGAATTTATTTTATACGATCCGGAGGTCAAAACAGGTCACATATTGATACTGACTTATGAGTAAGCCATTATCAAAGTTACCCTTAACTATCTGGATTCTCTCTGCAGGATTACTATGCGTTGGCGCAGGCCAATCAGTAATTTTCATTACAATACCTCCCTTAGCAAGGGATTTAGGATTAACTGAAATTCAAATTGGTTCAATTTTCGCTTCATCTGCTTTAGCGTGGATGATCTTAAGCCCTTTTTGGGGAAAATTAAGTGACAGGATAGGAAGAAAAAAAGTAGTCATTATTGGACTACTGGGTTTTTCTATTTCGCTGATGTTATTTAGCTTAACTATTTCTTTAGGAGAAAAGGGAGTTTTACAAGGAAGTATTCTTTTTGCTTTATTGATAGCAGCAAGATTAATTAATGGAATGTTTGGCAGTGCAACAAGACCGTCTTCTGGAGCCTGGGTAGCAGATATCACCGACGCAGAAGACAGAAGTCGTGCTTTCGCAAGACTAGATTCTGGTTTTTCTATGGGTAGAATACTTGGTCCGGCTTTAGCAGGGTTTTTACTACTAATTTCTTACACCGCTCCCTTTTATCTTTTTGCTTTTATGACTTTCATTGTGATGATTCTAATAACAAGAGAAAAAGCCTATAAAGGCTCTCAAATTCTTTCTAAGGATCATGTCTTTATAAAAACCTATGATCCGCGGGTATGGCCCTTTCTCGTTGTCTCAGCGGCCTTCGGAATTTGCAATGCAGCTCTTGTGCAAACCTCTTCCTTTTATTTTCAAGACGTAATTGTGCCGTTTTCAGAGAACTACATCGCTATAGCAAGCGCGGGCTTTATGTTAACCGCGTTAGGGATCCTATCGGGACAACTCATTATTGCAGATAGACTACAAACATCTCCAGGGTCTCTGATAAGAGCAGGAGCGGTATTTCTATGTTTATCTTTATTGGGAGTTGCGTTAAGTAATTCTTTGTTAGAAATATATACATCCTTGTTTTTTTACGGTGTAGGAGGAGGAATGCTTGGTCCAGGAATTTCTTCTTCTCTTTCTTTATCGGTAGGTAAAGAAAATCAAGGTGCAGCGAGTGGGTTTCTGGGTATGGTTATACCTATAGGCCATGTCATTTCACCTCTAATTGCCATGCCATTATATGTTTTATCACCTAAAGCCCCTTATCTATTAGGTGTTTTTGTCATGTTAGTGGCCATAGTTTTCATTTTTTCTAATTCAAGACATCAGTGGATAAGAAAAAAAGGCTACAGAGAACTGCCGATAAAAACTATAGAGGATTCTCTGGATATCGGTTAATAAATGGTATCATTGGATCATTCCTGAGTCTCTTGAAGACTCTTACAGGTTCAACAAAAAAATGAATAAGGAGACGATTAATGTTTAAAGAAGATCTATTGAAAGGAAAAAGAATTCTAGTTACTGGAGGAGGTTCTGGGCTGGGCAAAGAAATGTCTAGATACTTTCTTAAGTACGGAGCGGAAGTTTTAATTTGTGGACGCAGAGTAGGTGTCTTAGAGGAAACAGCTAAAGAATTAATGGATGAACAGGGCGGTTCTGTAAAATGCTATGGCCTGGACATAAGAGGGCCTCAAGACGTTGATAACGTAATTAATGAAATTTTTGAAGAAGCTCCACTGGATGGTCTAGTTAATAACGCAGCAGGAAATTTTATCTCTAGAACAGAAGATCTCTCTCATAGAGGTTTTGATGCGATAGCCAGCATTGTTTTTCATGGAACTTTTTACGTAACTCACGCTGTGGGTAAAAGATGGTTAGAGCTCGGAAGACCAGGTAACATTATTTCTATATTAGCAACTTGGGTTTGGACGGGATCTGCCTTTACGGTGCCTTCAGCTATGTCCAAGAGTGGAATACATTCAATGACACAATCCCTCGCAACAGAATGGGGAAAAACGGGTGTTCGAATTAATGCAATAGCTCCTGGCCCTTTTCCCACAGAGGGAGCTTGGGCAAGACTGTCACCCAATCAAGACCCAAATGAAGCTGCCTCTGACTCTAGTGGTGCTTATAGTCAAAATCCTATGGGTAGAGTGGGAGAGATGGAAGAATTGGGGAACTTAGCTACTTTTCTTATGTCTGATGGGTGTAATTATTTAAATGGCCAAACAATAGCTATCGATGGAGCAGAATACTTAACTGGTGGAACCTTTTATCGTGCCTTAGCATCTATGAAAGATGAAGATTGGGAAGCTATAAGAGATACCATCAAAACAACAAACGAAAAGGATAAGGCTAAAAGGTCTGTCTAATTAAACAATAGGGAAAAAATATGAGCGAAGAAACAATACAAGAAATGCATCGAGTACTCGAACTGCAAAAGAAATTAAATATAAGTGAAGGTGCACCCGATATAAATCTAAGAAAAGATCGTCTGGATAGGGTAATTGCCATGGTTAATAAATTTGAAGGACAGATAATCCAATCTGTTAATGAAGATTTTGGTAATCGAGACCCCGTTATGTCAGCAGTTACTGAAGTGGCTTCTGTGATAGGACCCATGGAGCATGCAAAAAAGAATTTAAAAAAATGGATGAAAACAGAAAAAAGAAAGGCTGCCATAGCTCCTTTAGGTTCTGCTTTATCTCTTCTTGGTGCAAAGGCAGAAGTTAAATATCAACCAAAAGGTGTAGTAGGAGCAATTAGCCCGTGGAACTTTCCTGTAAATCTTGCCTTAGCTCCATTAGCTGGAATTATAGCTGCTGGTAACAGGGTAATGCATAAGCCCTCTGAACTAACACCTGCTACTTCTGATGTCTTAAAAGTAATGATAGAGGAATATTTTGACGAGGGTGAAATGGCAGTTTTTGTTGGAGGTCCTGAGGTAGGTGCTGCTTTTAGTAGCCTTGCTTTTGATCATTTAATGTATACCGGCAGTACCGCAATAGCAAAACATGTAATGAAGGCAGCCTCTGAAAATCTGGTACCCCTAACTTTAGAATTGGGAGGAAAGTCACCGGTTGTTGTAGGTAGAAGTGCAAAAATGCAAGATGTAGCTCAAAGAGTTATGCAAGGCAAGACAATGAACGCTGGCCAAATATGTTTGGCTCCAGACTATGCTCTAGTACCAGAAGAAAAGGTAGATGAGTTCGTTAAAGCAAGTGTAGAAGTTACTTCTGAAATGTATCCTGATATTAAAGATAATGATGATTTCACTTCTATTGTTAACCAAAAACATTTCGATAGGATTCAAGGGCTTCTAGAAGATGCTAAAGAAAAAGGTGCAGATATAGTTGAGATTAATCCTTCCAATGAAGATTTCTCTCAGCAACCTCATCATAAAATTCCTCCAACAATTTTATTAAATCCATCTGAAGACATGAAAATAATGCAAGAAGAAATATTTGGACCAGTATTACCCGTTAAGACATATAAAGATGTTTCTGAGTCAGTGAATTATATAAATAGCAAAGATAGGCCTTTAGGTCTTTATTACTTTGGTGAAGATACAAATGAAAAAGAATATGTTTTAGACAATACAACTTCAGGCGGTGTTACAGTAAATGATGTTATCTCTCATATTCAAATGGAAGATCTCCCTTTTGGTGGAGTAGGTCCAAGTGGTATGGGCTCTTATCATGGTTATGATGGTTTTAAGGAATTTAGTCATGCAAAGGCTGTCTACAAGCAAACCAAAATAAACTTAATGAAATTGGGTGGTCTTGTGCCACCTTACAAGAAGAAAGAAGAAAAACCTTCTGCTTAGATTTTTTTAGGAATATATTTTCAGGCTTAGAATTCTAATGAATAGTGTAAGTCTATTAATAGCCCTTCGATACTTTAGAAGTAAGAGAAGTGGATTTGTATCAATTATTTCTAAAATGGCATTTGCAGGAATAGCTATTGGTGTTGCCGTTCTAATTATAGTTACTTCAGTAATGAACGGATTTGAAAAAGAACTTCAAACTAGAATACTGCAAGCAGTCCCTCATGCAGCCATAGAAGGGAATATTAATAACAATGATATCAATAAGATAGTTGGTGCATTGTATGAGAATGATAAAGTTCTTGGAGCTGCACCTTATATCGAAACCCAGGGATTGATTAGCTCCGCCTCTTCACTTAAAGGAGTTTATATTTTTGGAATTGATCCCGTTCTAGAAACATCTATTTCAATGGTATCTGATCAAATTATTGACGGTAGTTGGGAGAGTTTGAACAAGGAGGGTTACAACCTGTTAATGGGTGACATATTGGCCATGCAGCTTGGTCTTAGAGTAGGCGACAAGGTGAATGTTCTTGTTCCCGATACCAACCTTGGCCTTGCGGGTATTTTACCCAGAACAAGACAGTTTACTGTTACGGGAGTTTTCAGTCTGGGTGCACCTGAAATGGATGAATCTTTTATTTTTCTTAATATTAAAAACTCCTCAAAACTTTTACGAATGAATAACTCTGTTCATGGCATTAGAGTAAGGTACGAGGATCTTTTTTTGGCACCTGTTGAAATTCATAAAGACCTTTTTAATATCCAAAATTCTCTAAATTTAGACTTAGAAGCAAGTAACTGGACTCAGTCCTATGGTACTTTATTCAAAGCCATCAAAAATGAAAAATTTTTAATCTCTCTCTTGCTTACTTTTATAGTACTCGTGGCTATATTTAATGTGGTTTCAATGCTTGTGATGATCATTAATGAAAAAAGAGCTCAAATAGCAATCTTAGTTACTTTAGGAGGAACTAAAAGTTTTATTCAAAAAATATTCGTCTATTTTGGTTCACTGATTGGTCTCTTTGGAACTCTTAGTGGTTTGTTATTTGGAATTTTAATATCCTACAACTTGGGTTCCATTATTGGTTTATTGGAATATTCTTTAGGTGTTAAGTTTTTAGAGGTCTATTTCATTGATTATTTCCCTATTGATGTAAGACCAAGCTGGGTCTTTTTTATCTGCTCAGGTTCAATTCTCTTGACTCTTGTAAGCAGTATTTACCCTGCAACAATAGCATCAAAGATAGAGCCGGCAGAGGTATTAAAATATGAATAGTGTTTTATATAATTGCAAAAATATTTATAAATCATACCGTCAGCCAGTTAAAGACGTAGAAGTGATTAATAGTTTAGATTTAATTTTAGATAAAGGTTCAACATTAAGCCTTGTTGGCCCATCGGGTTGTGGTAAAACTACACTTCTGAATATACTGGCCGGTCTTGACTTTGCAACAAGTGGTGAAGTTTCTTTTTTAGGTTCGGATATGAGCTTGCTAGATTCAGACGAAAGAGCAAATTTAAGAAATAAAGAAATAGGCTTTGTGTATCAATTCCATCACTTACTTCCGGAATTAAGCTCCCAAGAGAACGTTGCACTACCAATGCTTATGTCTGGTTTAGATAAAGAAAAGTCTATGAAAAGGGCATTGGATTTAATGAAGAAAGTTCATCTTTCTGACAAACTCTCTAATAGACCAGGCGAGCTTTCGGGAGGCGAGAGACAGCGTGTTGCCATAGCAAGATCTTTATCTAACAATCCGTCATGTTTGTTGATGGATGAACCAACTGGTAATTTAGACACTTCAAATGCTGAAAATATTACGAATCTTTTACTTGAATTGGTTAAAGAGGAAGGTGTTGGTTTGATAGTTGCAACACATGACTTATCTCTTGCTGGTCGACTAGATGAAACATTAAATTTAGAATCATCCTAATGGCTGATAAAACTTTACAACTAACTAGCTTCAAGCTTTACGCAAGGCTTTTATCTTATGTTTTGCCTTATATACCTCAATTTATAATAAGTATCTTAGGTTTTGCTATTTTTTCAGGCTCACAAGTAGCTGCAGCAGAATGGTTAAAACAAGTGATTGATTTTGTAAATAATCCTGTTGATGATTTTAGACTTCTATTGCCATTGGCTTTAATACTTATTGCACTTGTAAGGGGTCTGGGGTTTTTTGTAGGCAATTACCTTCTAGCATCAATCTCTAATCGATTAGTACATAACCTCAGAACAGACTTATTTATTAAATTAACTGTTCTACCAAGCTCATTTTTTGACCAACAATCGTCAGGCCATCTCATTTCAAGAATTACCTTCAATGTGATGCAAGTAACGGGTGCCGCTACTAACGCTCTTAAGATACTCATAAGAGAGGGCCTCTTAGTCATCGGGCTTATAAGTTATCTTATGTATTTAAATTGGAAATTGGCTTTGTTCCTTTTCATTGCAGCGCCTTTCATAGCCATTATTGTTGGTTTTGCCGCTAGAAGATTAAGAAAAATCAGTAGTAAAATTCAAACTGCAATGGGAGATGTCACCCATGTTGCCTCAGAAACGATTAATGGGTATAGAGAAGTAAAATCTTTCGGTGGTGAAGATTATGAAATTAATCGATTCAAAGATGCCAGTGACAACAACCGAAAGCAGAACCTCAAATTAGAAGCAACAAACTCAATTGCGTCGCCTTTAGTGCAAGTTTTTGTCTCAGCAGCTCTAGCCTTAATTACCTGGCTGGCTTTAGACACATCTGTTGTTACCACTATGTCACCTGGAACTTTTATAGCCTTCTTCAGTGCAGCAGGGATGTTGGCAAAGCCGGTTAGGCAGTTATCTGAAATAAATAGCCAAATACAAAAAGGTCTTGCGGCAGCTTCAGATATATTCAATCAACTTGATGAAGAACCAGAGTTAAATCAAGGCAAGTATGAATCACAGTCAGTTGAAGGTTCAATTAGCTTTCAAAATCTCTCTTTTTCGTACAAAGATAACTTTGGAAAGGGGAGTAGAGTACTAGAAGATATTAATTTAGAAATTTCATCTGGTGAAACAATAGCTTTCGTAGGTAAATCCGGAGCAGGAAAAACAACTTTATTGAGTTTATTGCCTAGATTCTATGAAGGATATGAGGGGCAGATATTGCTGGACGGAGTTCCTCTTGAAGATTATGAACTTAAGAACCTTAGATCTCATATATCGCTTGTTAGTCAGAACATAACTTTATTTAACGATACCATCTCTAATAATATTTCTTACGGATTACCTGAAACAGACATTGAATTGATTAAGAAAGCTGCAGAGAAAGCCAATGCAGATGAATTTATTAGGACAATGGCAGATGGTTATAACACTCTTGCAGGAGATGACGGAGTATTATTGTCCGGTGGGCAAAGGCAGAGAATAGCTATCGCAAGGGCTATCTTAAAAGATTCACCTATATTGATACTTGATGAAGCAACTTCAGCATTAGATTCTGAATCAGAAAATGTAATACAAGACGCCATGATGAACTTAACGAAAGGCAGAACCACTCTTATAATAGCTCACAGATTATCAACCATAGAGAGTGCAGATAAAATAGTTGTTCTTGATCAAGGCAATATAGCAGAAACTGGAACTCATTCTGACCTTATAGAGAAAGATGGCATATACGCAGAGCTTCACAAGAATCAATTTAAAGACGAAACATCATCTGACAGACCTTCAGCATTAGTTGAAGATTTAATTCCTTACGGACAAACTCAAGATAATCAAACAGGTTTTTTAGAAAATAGTTGGTATCAAAAAAGAAATTGGCTGTTTTTATTATGGCCCATCTCTCTTATTACTAAGTTTGTGTCTTCGCGAAAAAGAAAGCGTTATTTATCAGGTGATCTTGCTACTTGGAAACCGGATTTACCAATCATAGTTGTGGGAAATATAGTTGTGGGCGGAACGGGCAAAACACCAATAGTAATCTGGCTAGCAGAGAACCTTTTAAAAATTGGATATAAACCAGGAATAGTAAGCAGAGGTTATGGAGGAAGGGCGGCTCAGTATCCTTTGTTGGTCGATGATACAACACCCGTAACAGATTCAGGCGACGAACCATACATTATTGCCACGAACACTCAATGTCCTGTTGTGGTGTCACCTAATAGGGTTCAAGCAGTTAAGAAGTTGGTTGCTGATACAGATTGTGACGTAATAATAAGCGATGATGGTATGCAACACTACCAGCTTGATAGGGACATAGAAATAGCTGTCTTTGATGGATTAAGAGGCACAGGTAATAGTCTTTGTTTACCGGCTGGACCACTTAGAGAATCTCTTGATAGAATCAAGGATGTTGATTTTATTGTTAGTTCTTCAAAGCCCCTAGACGATGTGCTTATAAAAGAAGACTACGTAATGGAATACAAGCCTATTGAGTGGATTAGGATCTCAGATAATGAATCATTTCCTTCAAAGAACTGGCCTTTATCTAGGGCTGTGCATGCTGTAGCTGGAATAGGAAACCCTTCTAAATTCTTTAATTTACTTAGGTCCTTAGGTTTGCAGCCGATAGAGCATAGTTTTCCTGATCATTATCAGTTCACACAAGATGATCTTACTTTCAATGACCAACTTCCTGTAGTTATGACGGAAAAAGATTCAGTAAGATGTCGGAGCATAAATATAAGTAATATCTGGTATCTAAAAGTTGAAGCAAATATAGACAATGATTTAATTAAAAAAATCGCTATAAAATTAAAAGAAGGAGCAAAGAAATGAATAAATTAGATCAAAAACTTTTGGATATACTAGTTTGTCCTGTCTCAAAAAAAGCTTTGGTTCAAATTGATCAAGAACTTGTATGTGAAGAAAGTGGCTTAGCTTATCCCATTAGAGATGGTATACCAGTAATGCTTCCAGAAGAGGCTCGAAAAATCAAAGAGTAAACAGACGTGAGTTTTAATGTTCTCATTCCTGCAAGATATAACTCCAGTAGGTTGCCTGGAAAACCCCTTGCTGAATTATCCGGGAAAACAATCATAAGAAGAGTATTTGAAGCAGCTGTAAAAAGTAATGCAAAGTTAGTTTGTGTTGCTACAGATTCTTTAGAGATATTAGAAGAATGTAATTCATTTAATGGAAGAGGCATCCTAACAAGCAATACTCATAAGACAGGATCAGACAGGTTGGCTGAAGCAGTTTCTCTACTTTCTTTGGCTGATGATGATGTGGTTGTTAATCTCCAGGGAGACGAGCCTTTCGTAGATTTTAACGATATTAATAATGTTGCTGATCTTCTAAAAGATAAAGATGTTGATATGGGAACTTTGTATGCTGACTTAAAGATTGAAGATGTAATAAATCCAAATGTAGTGAAAATTTGGACTAAAAAAAATGGTCAAGTAACTAACTTTTCTAGAAATGAAGAAAAGATCTCAGATAAAAAACTTACAAGATCTCAACATTTAGGAATATATGCATATAGGGTTAAGTTTTTAAAAGAATTTATTAATTGGAAACAAACAAAAAATGAAAAAATGGAATCTCTCGAACAGCTAAGAGCGCTGGAGGGTGGTAAGAATATTTATGCAAAAAAATCTCTAGCAAAAATTCATCTTGGTATCGACACACCAGAAGATCTTCACCATGCTCATAAGCTAATAGAAAATGATTGATATCAAAACAAATTTTTCTCTATGTAACTTTAATTCTCTTCAACTCGACCAAGTTGCAGATTATTTTTGTGAAGTATTCAATGAGCAAGACTGTATTGAAGCCTTAGAGTTTGCAAAAGAAAAGCATTTACAAATTCAAATCTTAGGAGAGGGCACTAACGTCGTGTTTTCTGATGATTATCAAGGTCTGGTTATTAAAGTAAGCTTAAAAGGTATTAATTCTAATGAAGGGTTGGTAAGCATAGCTAGCGGAGAATCTTGGCATGAATCGGTTCTTTGGACTCTTAAAAAAAATCTTTTTGGATTGGAAAATTTATCTCTTATTCCGGGAACAGTAGGAGCAGCTCCAATACAAAATATAGGTGCTTATGGAGTAGAGATATCCTCTTTTATCCACTCTGTAAAATTTCTTAATTTAAACACAAGAAAGATACAGGAATTTACAAATGAAGAGTGTCAGTTTAATTATCGAAATAGTATTTTTAAAGAATTAAAAGATTACTTAATCTTAGAAGTGAAACTGGAACTCTTCAAAAAAGAAAACATTAACATTTCTTATAAATCATTAAAAGATTACATGGAAGCTGAAGGCTTAGATCTTTCTAAAGCAACAGCAACTCAAGTTTGCAGATGTGTATGCGAACTAAGAAAAACGATTTTACCAGACCCTAAGAAAGTACCTAATGCTGGAAGTTTCTTCAAAAATATTTTAATCACAAAAGATGAATACAATGACCTGAGAGAGATTATAGAGGTTCCTTATCACGAAGAGTCTAAAAAGATGGTTAAAGTTTCTTCAGCTTTTCTAATTGAAAAGGCCGGTTGGAAGGGTCATGCAGAAGATAATGTTTCGGTTTCAGATAAACATTCTCTTGTTTTCTTATGTAACGGAAAAGCCACAGGTAAAGAAGTGATGTTACTTGCTGATAAGATCATAAAAGACGTTTATCAGAAATTTGGGGTTAATTTAATAATAGAGCCTTCAGTTATTTAATATGGAGTTCTTAACAATTGCCATCCTACATTTTTTTGCCGTCTCAAGCCCGGGTCCTGATTATATAATTGTTACAAGGCAATCCATTAGATCTGGCAGGTCAGCAGCTTTGTTTACTAGCCTCGGTATAGCCTTTGGTATTTTAGTTCACTCTTTTGCAGCTATGATGGGTTTGACTTATATTATTTCCTCTAATCCATTCATATTTTTATGCCTTAAGATTTTAGCTGCTCTTTATCTGTTCTATCTTGGTTTTATATCAATTTTTAAGTCTTCCTCAATTAGTCATTCTTCTAAAGATGTTTCTTCTAAAGATTCTCTTTATTCGTTTAGAATTGGATTTATAACCAATGTTCTCAATCCTAAAGCCATCTTATTCTTTGTAACTGTATTTTCTATTGTCCTTGATTCATCAACTTCATTAATCTTATTGGCTTTTTATGGGTCATACATGGCTGTTGCTACTTTTATTTGGTTTTCGCTGGTGGCCTTTCTTTTTACTAATCCCGAGATGGTAAGAAAATATAGTGATTTTTTACCTAAATTTGAAAAGATACTTGGATGCGTGCTTTTGTTTATTGCTTTTCAAATACTAATATATGAATTACCTAATTTAAATGTCTACTAAAATAACACCTGCCTCTATATTCCAGGAGATATCTCAAATGGACGATTCAGTTTTACCACCTGTTCATTTATGGGATCCGCCTTTGTGTGAGAACGTTGATATGCGTATTGATCGAGAGGGGAGATGGTACTTTATGAATTCTCCAATTGGTAGAGAAAGGATGGTTAAATTATTTAGTAGGGTACTAAGATTTGATGATGATGGCTTTTATTACCTTGTTACACCGATAGAAAAAATTAGACTCCTTGTAGAAGATAAACCATTCTTGATCATTGATTACACAATTGCAAAAAAAGACGACTGTCAGATTATTACATTTATCACCAATACCTACGACGAATTTGAGTTAGGTGATAAACACCCGCTAAGGGTGGTAGTTAATGAAGAAAATAATGAACCTTCTCCCTACGCACTTGTAAGATCAAATTTAGAAGGCTTACTATCGAGAAATGTATTCTACAAGTTAGTAGATATTGCTGAAGATTTTGAAGGTGCTCTAGGTGTATGGAGTAACAACACTTTCTTTAAGTTAAATTGACATTAATATCAGGGTAAAAAAAAACAGAGCTATTTGCTCTGTCTTAGTTCGAGTTCGAAAGTGTCTAAATTGAGATTTTTTTTAGCTCCTTAATTGATTTCTCTGTCAATCTTGGTGGTTTAATAAGATTTTTTCTTGTTAACTTTCTTATTAAAGCTTTCTCCTTTCGTTCTCTAATCTTTTTATCTCTCCTTTTTCATCGTCTCGAGTTGTTCAAAGGACGGATAACTAGATAAGATTTATATTACTCCTTATACAAACTAATGCAAGCTTTTTTTTTTAAAAAATTAAACTTTTTTATATTCATGTAAGTAATTGATTATATTACATATTTGGATAGTTAGGACCACCTGATCCTTCGGGTGTTATCCAATTTATATTTTGAGATGGGTCTTTTATGTCGCATGTTTTACAGTGAACGCAATTCTGAGAGTTAATTTGAAATAATTTTTCATTATCTTTCTCAACTATTTCATAAACACCAGCGGGACAATATCTTTGAGCAGGCTCATCATATAATGGTAAATTCACTGAAATTGGTATAGTTGGGTCTTTTAAAACTAGGTGACAAGGTTGATCTTCAGCATGATTGGTATTTGACAAAAAGACAGACGATAGCTTGTCAAAACTGATTAAGCCGTCTGGTTTTAAATAATCAATATGTGGCATATCTGCAGATTTTTTTAAACACTCATGGTCAGGGACATCGTGGTGTAATGTGAATGGTAGTTTTCCCCTAAATATCAGCTGATCCATTCCTGCTAAAACAACGCCCAGTAAAGTTCCGTATTTATGTATGAAAGGAAGAAAGTTACGAGCTTTATGTAGCTCTTTTTCTAGCCAAGAAGATTTAAACTTAGATATATAACTTTCAAGATCTTTCGTGGAACTGGGGTTGCTTATTTCATCAAATATAGTTTCTGCTGCAAGCATGCCTGACTTCATTGCTGTGTGAGTGCCTTTGATCCTTGGAAAGTTCATAGTGCCAGCGTCATCACCAGCAAGGAGACCTCCCGGGAAACTCATTTTAGGCAAAGACTGATGTCCACCCTTAATTAACGCTCTCGCTCCGTAAGCTGTTCTAGCTCCTCCTTTTAGATATTTTTCTATTGAAGCGTGATGTTTCCATTGTTGAAATTCTTCAAAAGGACTGATGTGAGGGTTGTCATAATCTAAGGGAACTATGTAACCTATATAGGCTTGATTATTTTCTCCATGGTAAAAATAAGAGCCCGAAAGAACATTCTTGGCAGCCGGCCATCCCATTGTGTGTATTACTAGACCCTCTTGATGTAAATCAGGATCTATATCCCAAACTTCCTTGAATCCTATTCCATAATGTTGAGGATCAGTTTTTTCATCTAATTTATATTTCGCAATTATTTCTTTTCCTAGATGGCCTCTGCAGCCTTCCGAAAGAACAGTGTATTTTGCTCTTAAATCAATTCCTGGTTCATAAGATGGTTTTTTATCACCGTTAGCATCTATTCCCATGTCTCCTGTTGATATACCTACAACAACGTCATCTTTATATATTAAGTGAGATGCTGTAAAACCTGGAAAGACATCTATCTCTAGAGACTCTGCTTGTTCGGCTAGCCATCGACAAAAGTTTCCTAAACTCATGATGTAATTACCATGATTTTTGAAAGTAGTTGCTAAGAAAGTAGGTATGGGGAGGCTGGTTGAATCATTAATAAAATATCTTACAGAATCATTTTTTACAGGAGTATTGAGAGGAGCTCCAGCTTCTTCCCAATTTGGAATTAGTTCATTCAGCGCCTTTGGATCAAATACATTTCCTGAAAGTATATGTGCACCAACCTCAGAACCTTTTTCAACGACGCATATTGAAATTTCTATAGAAGCTTCATCACACAATTGTTTTAATTTTATAGCAGAAGATAGCCCAGCTGGACCAGCTCCAACGATGACTACATCATATTCCATCGATTCTCTTTCTGTTTCCATTTCTTCCATAGTTATGTTTTGTTTGTGTGCAGACTGCAGCAGTTATAGAATACGCATTTTTAAAATTAGCATTATAAAGGAAATACTTATGAAGGTTCTAGTTCCTGTAAAACGAGTTGTAGATTACAACGTAAAAGTTAGAGCTAAGTCTGACGAAACTGGCCCTGATCTTAGCAATGCCAAAATGGCAATAAACCCTTTTTGTGAGATAGCTATTGAAGAAGCAGTTCGTCTCAAGGAAGCAGGAGTAGCGGAAGAAGTTATAGCTGTTTCAGTTGGCTCCTCAGCATCACAAGAACAATTAAGAACTTGTTTAGCCTTGGGAGCGGACAGGGCAATTTTAGTTGAAACGGAAGAAGAGGCAGAGCCTCTTGGAGTTGCTAAGGCTCTAAAAGCTATAGTAGAAAAAGAACAACCAGGATTAATTATTCTTGGTAAACAAGCTATAGATGGCGATTCGAACCAAACTGGTCAAATGCTTGGAGCTCTTTTAAATTACCCGCAAGGCACTTTTGCATCTAAGGTAGAAGTTGTTGACGGATCTGTTGAGGTTACTAGAGAAATAGATGGCGGACTCCAGACAGTTTCATTGAAGCTTCCAGCAATTGTAACCACGGACCTTAGGCTTAACGAACCTCGTTACGCTTCTTTGCCCAATATTATGAAAGCAAAAAAGAAAACCTTGGATGTCATTCCAACATCAGATTTAAGTCTAGATATAACACCAAGAATTAATACACTAAAGGTTTCTCCTCCGCCAGAAAGAGCAGCGGGAATAATCGTTGAGAGCATTGATGAACTAGTGGATAAATTAAAAAATGAAGCAAAGGTAATCTCATGAGTATATTAGTAATAGCAGAACATGATAATAATGAATTAAAAGTTGCTACTTTAAATACTGTTGCAGCGGCTAGTGAAATTGGTGGTGATATAGAAATACTAATTGCAGGTAATGAATGCGAGGACGTAGCAAATCAGGCAGCACAAATCCCCGGGGTAAAGAAAATTCTATTGGCTGACAAACCTGCTTATGCAAATTTCTTACCTGAAAACATAGGGTCTTTAGTAGCAGAAATAGGGTCAAGTTACACCCATATTCTGACACCTGCCACAGCCAATGGTAAAAACTTCTTGCCTAGAGTTGCCGCATCTTTGGATGTCTCTCAAGTTTCGGATATTAGTGCAGTAGTCAGCCAAGATACTTTTGAACGACCTATTTATGCAGGTAACTGTATAGCCACTGTCCAAAGTACGGATTCCGTGAAAGTAATAACCGTCAGGACTACAGGATTTGATGCTTGTGAGGCTTCTGGAGGATCTGCTCCTATAGAAGTTGTTGACTTGGATAAAGACTTGGCTATCTCGTCTTTTATGAAAGAAGAAATAGCTGTATCAGATAGACCTGAATTAACTGCTGCTGATGTTGTTATTTCGGGCGGTAGAGGCATGCAAAATGGAGATAATTTTAGCCTTTTAAATGGTATAGCGGATAAATTAGGAGCTGCAATAGGAGCTTCTAGGGCGGCTGTTGATTCAGGTTTTGTTCCTAATGATATGCAAGTGGGGCAAACAGGAAAAATAGTTGCACCAGATTTATACATAGCAGTAGGTATATCTGGAGCCATTCAACATTTAGCTGGAATGAAAGATAGTAAAGTTATAGTTGCTATTAATAAAGACGAGGAAGCGCCTATTTTCCAGGTTGCTGATTACGGCTTGGTAGCAGATTTATTTGAAGCTTTACCTGAGCTTGAATCTAAGCTTTAAAATATAGAGTCTAGTATTTTCTAAGAATTACACCGGACTCGATATGTTCGGTGTATGGAAATTGATCAAACAAAGCGGTCTGGCAAATACGATGGCTTTTCTTAAGATACTCCAAATCTTTTAGTAAGGACTCAAAGCCACATGATATATATATAATTTGTGGAAATTCTTTAATAGAACGTAAAGTTTTTTCGTCAAGACCACTTCTTGGTGGATCCAAAAATATCGTAGAAAGATCAAAATTATGTAGATCAATATGGCTTAGTCTTCTGTACTCTCTTGTTCCATTCAAAGCATCTAAAGTTTCGTGTCCGGATAATCTAGCAAAAGAAACATTATTTGATTTGTTTAATATTAGATTTTTTTCAAGACCTTTGATACTAGGCCTGCTGTTTTCCGTGGCTAAAACTTTCCTAAAGATTTTAGAGAAAAGAATTGTAAAAGTCCCTAGACCACAATGGAGCTCAATTAAATCTCCATCCGTAAGTACATTTTTTTCCACCCAGTTAAGCATATCATTGCAAATAAGAGGGTTGGTCTGACTAAAGCACTGCTCGTAGAGTCTAAGGTTGTATGTTAATTCATTAGTGCTATATTCTTCTGTTACATAATTTAATCCTTTGATTATGCATTGCTTGTGACTTCTACCGATAATTGAGGACTCCACTAAAGAACTTAACTTTGTTGCTTTTTCTTCCCATTCTTTTTCAAGATATCTGTGGTAAATCAGTGAAATCATGGATTCCCCTAGTTGCGATACTTGAAATTCAATCTGAAAAAGTTTATTTGAAAAATCTAAATCTTGATTTAAATAAAGAATAATTTTTTTCATTAATTCATTTATTTTAGGATGACAGATAGGAAGTTCTGTTATTTGAACCTTCTTTCCTTCTTGTACCATAGAGTAGCCTAATGCTTTATTGAATTTTCTTAGTCCAAATTCAATTCTGGTCCTATAGCCTTCAGGAGGAGATTTAAAAATAGAGAATCTTGCAATTGAAGGTTTTATTTTGTTTATAAACAAATTCTCTTTTACTTTGAGTTGTTCCTCATAGGAAAGAGCGGCATTTTTAGTCAAGGTTTGGTCTAAGGTGTTTTTTGGTTTCATCAAGAGTATCTCCTCGAGATTTAGCTATCTTTTCTACCTGGTCAATTCCAATCTTTCCAACTCCAAAATATTTACTCTCAGGGTGCGAATAATACCAACCGCTTACAGAAGCAGCAGGGAACATGGCATAACTTTCGGTAAGGGAAATACCAGTTGCTTTGGTTGCTTCTAATAAAGAAAATAATTTATTTTTTTCTGAATGATCAGGACAGGCCGGATATCCTGGTGCTGGTCGAATGCCTTGATATTTTTCTTTTATAAGTTCTTCGTTAGAGAGATTCTCTTCTGCAGCATAACCCCAGTGTAATGTTCTAACTTTTTCATGCATGTATTCTGCTAATGCTTCGGCCAATCTATCGGCCAAAGCTTTTAACATGATGGATGAATAGTCATCATTATTGTTTTCAAATTCCTTACACTTTTCTTCAACTCCAAGACCAGAAGTAACAGCAAAACCACCTAAATAATCTATTTTTTTTAGTTCTTTAGGAGCAATGAAGTCAGAAAGACAAGCATTTGGCCTCGTTCCTTGTGGTTTTTGCTGACGCAGATTATTCAAAGTCTCAAGAACTAAATTTGAGTCTGGCTCGTAGACTTCGATATCGTTATGATTGATCTGATTTGCAGGCCAAAATCCTATGACACCGGAAGTTTTAATAATATCCTTTTGTTCAAGTTCATCTAGCATTTCTATTGCATCTTTGAACAATTGAGTAGCTGCTTCGCCAACGACTTTATCCTTAAGTATTTTTGGATAGCTTCCTGCTAGATCCCAAGATCTAAAAAAAATACTCCAATCAATATAATTTCGTAAGTCTTTTATTTTTATATCATTAAAAGTTTTTGTACCTAAAAAAGAAGGTTTAATAGGCTTAAATTCATCCCAATTAATTTGTGATTTATTATTGTTTGCATCTTCTAATTTCATCAAAGGTTTTGAGTCTGAGTTTTTTAGTCTCTCTCTAACTTCAATATAATCTTTCTTAATATCTTCTAAGAATGTATCTTTTTTATCTTCTGTAACTAAATTCTGAAGAACGCCAACACTTCTAGAAGCGTCTATGACGTGTATAACAGGGCCTGTCTTGTAGTTTGGCTCAATTTTAAGAGCTGTGTGGGCTTTTGAAGTAGTTGCCCCGCCAATTAATATAGGTATTTTTAGACCTTTGCGAGTCATTTCTTCGGCAACGGTTATCATTTCATCTAAAGAGGGCGTTATGAGACCGCTGAGGCCTACGAAATCTGCATTTTCAGCTATTGCTGTTTCTATAATAGTTTCAGTAGGAACCATGACACCCAAATCTACTACCTCAAAATTATTGCACTGGAGTATTACACCGACAATGTTTTTACCAATATCGTGTACGTCGCCTTTTACGGTTGCCATAACAATTTTCCCGTTTGTTTTGGTTTTTTCTGTCTTACTTTCTTCGATAAAAGGAACTAAATACGCAACAGCCTCTTTCATAACTCTCGCACTTTTTACTACCTGAGGAAGAAACATTTTTCCTTCTCCAAATAAGTCTCCAACTATATTCATACCGTCCATCAATGGACCTTCAATAACTTCTACGGGATTCGGTAAAGACAATCTTGCTTCTTCAGCATCTTCTATAATAAATTTATTTATCCCATGGACTAAAGCATGGGATATGCGCTCACCTACTATTTTCTCTCTCCAAACGAGTTTTTCAGTTTCTTTATCTTCCTCCCCCCCGAGATATTTTATTGCTGCATCTACGAGACTTTCAGTAGATTCGTTGTTCTTATTTAAAATCACGTCTTCCACTAAATTTTTTAGCTCTGGTTCAATGTCTTCATAAACAGCTAATTGACCTGCATTAACAATGCCCATGGTTAGGCCGTTTTTGATTGCATGAAAAAGAAATACTGAATGCATTGCTTCTCTCACAGGGTCGTTTCCTCTAAATGAGAAAGAAACATTGCTTATGCCCCCTGAAAGTTTTGCATGCGGTAGATTCGTGGATATATATTTACAAGAATCGATAAAATCTTTTGCATAATTGTTGTGCTCTTCAAGTCCAGTCGCTACGGCAAAAACGTTAGGATCAATGAATATATCTTCAGGAGGAAAATTTACTTCATTTACCAGTAATTCATAGCATCTCTTTGAGATTTCACATCTTCTTTCATATGAATCTGCTTGACCATTTTCGTCAAAAAGCATGACGACAACTGCCGCACCATATTTTTTACATAAATTTGCTCTTTCATAAAATTCTTCTTTTCCTTCTTTTAGGCTAATAGAGTTCACAACGCATTTTCCTTGAAGTATCTTTAATCCTTCCTCTATGACAGACCATTTAGAAGAATCTATCATTACTGGAACTTTGCATATATTGGGTTCTGTTGCTAATAGTTTAAGAAAATGTTTCATTTCCTCTTCAGAATCTAGCATTCCTTCATCCATATTTATATCTATTATTTGAGCTCCTGACTCTACTTGATCTCTTGCAACATCTAGTGCTTCTTCATAATTCTTTTCTTTTATAAGACGAGCAAACTTGCGCGAGCCTGTTACGTTCGTTCTTTCTCCTACGTTTATAAAAAGAGATTCTTTTTTAATAAAGAGGGGTTCAAGTCCACTTAGCATGGAAGTAAAATCTCTATCAGGTATAAGTCTTGGTTTGGAGCCTTTCAATTTTGCTGAAATAGCTTTTATGTGATCTGGCGTTGTTCCACAACAACCACCAACTATATTTATGTGCTGATCTTGAACAAACTCATTTATAAGTTGAGCCATGGCACCAGGTGATTCATCATAATCACCCATTTCATTAGGTAAGCCTGCATTGGGATGTAGGCTAATAGCTGTGTCTGCTATTTTACTTATTGAATGAAGGTGAGGGCGAAGTTGCTCCGCTCCTAAAGCACAATTAAAACCAATAGAATTTGGATTAGCGTGTTTCATAGAAGCCCAAAAGGCTTCTACAGTTTGACCTGATAAAGTACGACCTGAAGCATCAGTTATAGTGCCTGAGATCATGAGGGGTATTTCAAAATTTAATTCATCACATTTATTAAGGTAAGCGAATATTGCAGCTTTAGCATTCAAAGTATCAAATATTGTTTCTATAAGAATAATGTCAGCACCGCCATCCACTAATCCATTTATGGCCTCATGATAATTTTCAACCAAATAATCAAAAGTCACATTTCTTGCTGCTGGATCCGATACATCTGGAGAAAGAGAAGCAGTACGATTTGTTGGACCTAGAACCCCAGCAATTAAGGCTGCAGGGTTCACCTTATTTATAGCTTTTTTTGCAAGCCTAGCTCCTTCTAGGTTCAATTCATAAGTCACATGCTCGAGGCTGTAATCACTTTGAGAGATTGCATTAGAATTAAAGGTATTTGTTTCTATTATATCGCTACCCGCTTTAAGAAAAGAGCAGTGAATTTCTTCTATCAATTCTGGTTTGGTAAGTGTTAAAAGGTCGTTATTACCTTTTAAATCTACCTTATGATCTTCAAACCTCTTACCTCTGTAATCTTGTTCTTGAAGATTTTGAGCTTGTATCATGGTTCCCATAGCACCATCTAAGAGATGGATCTTCTTTTTTAATGATTCTGAAAACTCGACTTTAGTTAACATAACTACCTTGTTTGCGCTAAAAGAACCATTTTATAGGTTTTCTTAAACTAAATATATTTAAGTCAGCTATTACTATAAAATAAAGGTGTGAGTAACATAAAAATTAGTAAATCAGCAGAGGACTACCTTCTAGAGCTTCTGAATAAACAAGATAAGGAAACCATAGGTGTTAAAGTCTTTGTAAGCGAACCAGGCACTCCTCATGCAGAAACTTGTATCGCTTACTGCAAAGAAGAAGATGATATTTCAGGCTTTGACCTAGTTGCAGACTATCAATTCCCTTTGTACTTAGAACAAAAATCTCTTTCATTCATAGAAGATGCAAACGTTGATTATTCTCCGGATAAATTTGGAGGAACTTTAACCATAAAGGCACCAAATGCCAAGGTGCCCCAAGTAAATGAAAATGCAACATTGGAAGAAAAAATTAATTACATTCTCTACTCTGAGATAAACCCAAGTTTAGCGTCTCATGGAGGTGAGGTGTCTTTAATAGAAGTCATAGACAATGAGACAGCAGTTTTACAGTTTGGAGGAGGGTGTCAAGGTTGTGGAATGGTAGACCTTACTTTAAAGGGTGGTGTGGAGAAATCCCTCATTGAACAAGTTTCAGAAATAAAAAAAGTAATAGATGTAACTGACCATACTTATAGAGAGAATGCTTACTATAAATAAAAAGTTTAAAGTAATTAACATGTGATTATTCACAAACTAAAAAAGAGGTAGTAATTTGGCTCAATTGAATGCAGATACTTGTTATATTTTCACTGACACAGAGACCACAGGTCTTGATATAAACTTTTCTCAAATAATTCAAGTAGGTTCTATACTTACAGACGAAAATTTTACCAACGAGGCAACTCAAGATATAGGAAGCAATCTGTTGCCATGGGTTGTGCCAAGCCCGGAAGCTTTTTTAGTACATAAAAAAATAGACTGTTTAGAAGGCAAACTCCAGTCACATTACGAGATGATGATTAAGCTAAGAAAGGCCTGGTTGGAGTGGCCAAAAGGAAGAAATTCTGTCTTTATAACCTATAACGGCCATCGTTTTGACGAAGAACTCTTTAGAAGACAATTTTATTGGTGTTTGCTTCCTTCTTACATAACCAACACATCGGGTGCTACAAGATTAGACATGATGAGTACTTTGCAATTAGTGGCTAACTTCTTTCCTAAAAGTCTTAAATTTCCATCATTCGAACCAGGCGAAGTGAGTATGAAATTAACAGACTGGTCTGAGGCCAATAATATTGAAGCATCAAATGCTCATGACGCTTTGGCTGATTGCTATTTAATGTTGGAGTTAGCAAAGTTAGTAGAATCTAATGCTCCACAGGTCTGGAGAGCATCTCTTCAAGGCGCTTCTAAATTTGGGAATCTAAATATATTGCAGTCAGAACCTTTTGCGATGATGGGCGAGATAATAAGACGCAAGAGTTTTACTTACCCAGTAACTTTCTGTGGCCAAAACAGAAAAATGAATAATGAAGTGGCTGTTGCTGATCTTTATTTTGATCCTGATGAATTAAATGATTTAACAGACACAGAATTGTTAGAGCAAATAGGTAATAGCGGTTCTGCTATTCGTAAAGTAAAAATAAATAAAAGTATGCCAGTTATGTCAGCTAATTCCATACCAGAAATTAATCAATATTTAGACATACCCTTTGAACAATTAGAGGAAAGGGCTAGAAAAATTAAGAATAATACCAATCTTCAAACAAGAGTTAGCGAGTTACTTACAAACAATCAAGTGAATTACCCTCCACCTAAATATGTGGAACAATCGGTCTACGCGGGTTTTGCTTCTGAAGCTGATCAATTGTGGATGGAGCGTTTCCATTCTTTACCTTGGGATGAAAGAGCAAAATTACTCGATGGTTTTGAAGATAGCCGATTTAAAGAATTAGCGGAAAGACTTATTTGTTTAAATGCCCCTCAGCACGCTTCTCCTGAAGCCATGGGCCGTTATTCCAATTTTATGAATCAAAGACTTTACGACAAAGGCCCTTGGTTAAGTTTAGAAAAGGGACTAGAAAAGACTAATAAATTACTTCTAGATGCTACTGATGAAAAGAAATTAATACTCGAAGCTTTGGAAGATAATTTAAATAAAAAAAATTAGTTTTATTTAACGAGAGAAATCCTTAAAAGAACTCCAAAATAAGGATGATCTACATAATAGTACTCTTCTTCATCCATTTTTCTCTCTTCTTTTAATTCGTATAAGTCTTTAAAATGAACTTTCTCAATACCTTTTGGTTCTTGGTTTGTCTGTATTTTATCAAGATCAATACTGACCTCATTAAAATCTCTAAATCTTATTTTTATTTGCGACAAAATTGTATTTATCCAGTAAGAGCCATCATCATCAGGTATAGCTTCTGATTTAGTCAGGCCCTCCAGTATAGAATTGAAGTTTTTTGGTCTTACTTCTATCTGAATATTTTCTTCTTTAGTTAAATTTGAAAATCTTAGTGTCATTTCACTGTGTAAATACCTACCTTTATAGATATTTAACTGACCATAGATCCTGTCTTGATTATTCCTTGCTTCAATATAGACGGGTCGGGCATATGACTTCGAAAAAACAGGCTGATACCAAGAACTTTCAAAAAGAACCCTATAACCTCTGCTTAGTTTTAGTTTCCTTACAACTTCTTCGATCGGAGAGTTCAGAACAATTTTTTCATAAAATCTTACCGGAAGTCTTTTTTCTATCTTTACGGTTTTACCATCATTTAAGATGTCCAAACTCTCTTCTATTTGAATTTGATAATTGATGTCATTCAATTTTTTTTTGATGTCACCATTCAATAAAGGTGAATCAACTAAAAGTTCTGGATCTGGTGATAACTCTATTAAATGTTCATTAAAATCAATATCTTTTAAAGTAGGCCATTTTTCTTGTTTATCTATTTCTTCTATTTCAAGATGCTTAAGGACAATAAAATCAATTCTGTAGACAGGGGTTTTTTCATTCTTTAATAATTGAGCAAGTTCTCTTAAAGGACTGTTTTCTTGATCAGCAACCAAAAAGGGTGAAAAAAGAAGATAGAAAAATATAAAAGGTTTAAGCATTAGCTCTGGTGCCGGTAACTTGAATAACGGAATTGATTGTTTCAATTCTCTGTTCTAGCTTGTCGGGATTAATAATAGTGGTAGATTGATCAGAATCAATATAGAAAATATCAATTTTTTCTTTCTTCACATTCACTTTAGATACAGAATTTTCAAGAGCCATCAATTTAAGTTCATTTTGTAGAAAAAGGTTCCTAAGCTCTTCTGGAAATAATCCAAATCGATTAATCATCTCTATCTTTAATTCTTGCAGTTCATCTTTAGAATTAGACGATGCAATCCTGTTATACATCAACAGTCTTTGATTGAGATCAGGTAAATAATCATCAGGTATAAAGGATGACATACCTAAATTAATTTCTGGACTTTTATCTAATTCTTCAAAATTAAGAACACCTTTTTTTATGTAATCTGTAGCTTTCTTAAGAAGACGTGAATAGAGATCTAAGCCTATAGAGTCAAAAACTCCACTTTGATTAGATCCTAGGATTTCACCTGCACCTCTTATCTCTAGATCTTTTAAGGAAAGAAGAAAGCCAGCAGCTAGCGAATCTGTGTCCATTAAAGCTTCAAGTCTCGACTCAGCAGCCTTTTGATTAACAAGAAAGTTTGATTTTAAGAAATATGAATAAGCTTGCTTATCACCTCTACCGACCCTCCCTCTTAGTTGATGTAACTGAGCAAGACCAAGTCTATCCGCTTGTTCTACGATAAGTGTATTGGCATTTGAGACATCTATGCCACTTTCTATGATAGTTGAACAAACCAAGACATCTATCTCTCCATTATTAAATTCAATCATAGTGCTCTCAATCTCAGATGCTTTAAGTTTGCCATGCACAATTTCAACACGTAAATCAGGAAAAGCTTCTTTTATCCTTACTTTCCGATCTTGAACCAAACGTAGATCATTGCAAAGATAATAGGCTTGCCCTGATCTCATCAACTCCCTTTGTATGGCTTCATTTATTAGGTTTTGGTTGTATTTATAGACAAATGTCCTAACGGCAAGTCTGTTACTTGGAGCAGTAGCAATAATAGAAAAATCTTTAAGTTCTGCCAGAGCAAAATTTAAAGACCTAGGGATGGGGGTGGCTGAAAGACTCAGAATATCAACTTCTTCTTTAAGCAATTTAATCTTTTCTTTTTGCCGTACACCAAACCTATGTTCTTCATCAATAATTAGAAGTCCTAAATCATTAAATTTTACCGTATCTTGAATAACTGCATGGGTGCCTATGAGAATATCTATTACGCCTGATTCTAATTCAGCCAGCATATTTTCTTTTTCTTGTTTTGTAAGATTTCTTGTCAATACTGCTACATTTACACCGGTGTTTTGAAATCTCTCTGTAAATGTTTTGTGATGTTGAGAAGCAAGAAGGGTTGTTGGAACTAATATGCAAGTCTGTTTAGAATTGTAGCTAGCTATAAATGAAGCTCTCAAAGCTACTTCTGTTTTACCAAAGCCCACTTCTCCACAAACTAAGCGATCCATTGGTTTAACAGAAGAAAGATCCGCAATAACTTCATTAATCGTTCTGTTTTGATCAAAAGTCTCCTGATATGGAAAATTTGAAGAAAACTCCTCTAGTTCTTCTACAGGTATAGAATAATTAAAACCAACTTTAGACTCCCTTTTAGCTTGGAGTTCAAGCAATTCAGCAGCTGTATCAAAAGTTTGTTTCAGTGCCTTTTCTTTCCTTTTTTGCCAACGAGTTGAACCAAGGGAGTCCAGAGACTTGTCTTCAGGTCCAAAATACTTAGAAACCAAGTTCATGTGCTCTATGGGAACGTAAACTTTACTTTTCTCGGAATACTCTATTTGCAAACATTCAGTTCTACCGACGAAGCTTTCTATTTGTTTTAATCCTAAAAATCGACCTATACCATGAGATAAATGAACGACTAAATCTCCTTCTTTAGGAAGTGTGTGCATAGGCTTAACGACATCGTTTTGAAGAGGAAGTGCTTCATGCGTATCTTGTAAATTATCTTCAGATAAACCCACATTAAAATAGTTAATTTGATTATCTTGAAAGAGTTCAGTGATCTCTATAAATTCAGTAAAAAGTTTCTTTGGGTGCAGAAGAGGTCTTTCCAGATCATATCTATATTCTTCAAATCTATTGTCTATAAGACTCTGAAAAGCAACTGCGGCTTGAGCTGTATTTTGATCGAAATAAACAAACTGGAAGTTTTCAAGAAACTTAATCACAGAAGGTTTTGAATCGAAGAAGAGAGGAAGGTACATCTCAACCCCTTCGGCTTTTCTTCTTTTCATGACCCTGTTAAAAATATCAGAGTCTTTTTCAAAGGTATCAAAATTTAACCTCCAATTTTCTCTGAATCTAGCAACACCTATATCGTCTTTAGGATATTCATATGCAGGAAGTGAATTAATTTCTTCTGTTCTTTCCGTTGTTATTTGTGTTCTCGGATCAAAATATCGAATGGATTCTATTCTTTCTTCAAAGATCTCTAACCTGACAGGCTGTGAACTACCTGCAAGGAACAGGTCAATTAAGCTGCCGCGCAGAGAAAAATCACCACTTTCAGTTACAACTTCCGTCCGTTTATAGCCATTATCTTCTAAATCACTAATTACTGACTGTCTTTGAAATTGGTCACCTACCTTTAAATTATTAATATTACTGACATGCAGATAGTTAGAACACGGACTCATTAATGTCTGTATTGACGACACGAGAGTCTTATTTGTTTGTTTTGTTATGGCGGAGAGGGCTTTAATGCGCTCTGACCTAATATTAGGAGGTGATGAAAAAAAGTCGTAAGGCAGGACTTCGCTGTTAGGCAAGTGTACGAAATCTTGATCAGGAAAAAGTGAGTTTAAGGCACTGTATACCTTGAAGGCTTCTCCTTGTGAACTCAGGACAATTAAATTATTTTTAGAATAATCATATCCTTTTTCCATAAGGTTGGACGTAATTTTATTTATGTCATTTTTATCTAAGCTATTCACGAATTTCTTGATGTTTAAAAATGAAAATTATATAGGTAAGTGTATAATTATTTATTTTTAAATTCATCGAGGTTGCAATGGACTTATCATTTTCTAAAGAAGATCTAGATTTCAGACAGGAAGTTGTTGATTTTCTTGATAATAATTACCCTTCAGATATTAAAGAAATGCAGGACAAAAGGCTGCCCTTAGATAAAGAGCAGAACATCAGATGGCAAAAAATCTTATCAAATAAAGGTTGGTTCGCTGTTAATTGGCCTTCAGAGTACTCGGGAAGCCCTGAGTTAACCCTCACTCAGAAGTATATCCTCCAGAATGTGTTGGCCGAATACAATACTCCCGTCCAATTGCCCTTTGGCGTCGGAATGTGCGGACCCGTTATTTATACGTTTGGTACTGATAAACAAAAAAATCAGCATTTGCCCTCTATTCTAAATAGTGATGTTTGGTGGTGTCAGGGGTATTCAGAGCCTGGATCGGGATCAGATCTTGCATCTCTTAAAATGCGAGCGGATAAACAAGGAGATCATTATCTTATCAATGGTTCCAAAACGTGGACCACTTTAGCCCAGCATGCTGATTGGATATTTTGTCTGGTAAGAACAGAAACAACCAATATAAAACAAGAGGGCATAAGTTTCTTATTAGTTGATATGAAAACTCCTGGTATTGAAGTTAAGCCAATTATTACCGTTGATGGATCTCATGAAGTGAACATGGTATTTTTTGACAATGTCGAAGTGCCTTGTGAGAATTTAGTAGGAGAAGAGGGTCAAGGTTGGAACATTGCTAAATTTTTACTACAGCATGAACGAAGTGGCATAGCTGGAATTTCTAGTCTTAAGAGGGAATTATCAAGATTGCGAGATTTATCAGCCTCAACAGTGGTTGATGAAGGCAGTCTATTAGATGACCCAAGCTTTAGAGCGAAAATAGAGCAAACAGAAATTGAATTAACTGCTACTGAGTTCACTGAACTAAGAACTCTAGCAGCGATGTCTTCAGGCGGCTCTCCTGGAGCAGAAGCCTCTATATTAAAAATAAAAGGCACTGAACTTCAACAAACCATCTCAGAATTATTCGTTGAAATGTTAGGATATTACGCTCATCCTTTTTTTACAGAGAATGAGTTGGGATCGAACGAATCAATAGGACCAGAGTATGCAGGTCCCGTAATGCCTCTTTATTTAAATCGAAGAAAAGTTTCAATTTACGGTGGCAGTAATGAGATTCAAAGAAATGTTATTTCAAAAGCTATATTAGGATTGTAATTATGGATTTTACTTTTAATGAAGAACAGGGCCTTATACAAGGACAAGTAGAACAATTTATACAAAGAGATTATGACTGGGAAACTAGGCAATCTTTTATATCCAGTGATTTAGGTTTTAGTGCAGACAATTGGAAAACTTTTGCTGAATTGGGCTGGTTGGGTATCTCTCTTTCAGAAGAGTCTGGAGGCTTTGGAGGTACGTCTATTGACACCATGATAGTTATGGAAGAATTTGGAAAAGGATTGGTGCTCGAGCCTTTTCTAGAAACTGTGGTTATGTGTGCAGGACTTATAGACATGGCAGGAAGTCCTGAACAGAAAAAAGATATTCTAACTGGAGTTGTTGAAGGGAAAACACAGTTAGCATTGGCTTATGCCGAGCCACAGAGCAGATTCAACTTGTCCGATGTTATGACAGAAGCCAAAAGGGAAGGTGATAACTTTATTTTAAATGGTTTTAAATCCGTGGTCATGAATGGACCTAATGCTAATCAAATTATTGTATCAGCCCGTACATCAGGAGATCAGAGAGATGACTCAGGACTTTCCCTTTTTATAATTGACGCGAATTCTTCAGGCTTATCTTTAAGGGATTACCAAACCGTTGATAACAGAAGAGCATCTGAGGTAACCCTGGAATCTGTAACCGTTCCCGCGTCATCATTAATAGGTGAATTGGATCAGGGTTTAAGGATATTAGAATCGTCCATTGATAGATCAATATTAGCAATATCAGCCGAAGCCGTTGGAGCGATGGAGGTTCTTTATAAAACTACCGTTGAGTACACTAAAACAAGGGAACAATTTGGTACAGCTATTGGTAAATTTCAAGTACTGCAACACAGAATGGTTGATATGTTTATGGAATATGAACAATGTAAATCTCTGCTATACATGGCAACCATGAAACATGATGAAGCAGCTCCTGATGCAAAAAAAGCCATCTCTGGTTTAAAATATCAAGTAGGAAATGCCGCTAAATTTATTGGGCAACAAGCCGTACAACTCCACGGAGGCATGGGAGTTACGGATGAATTGAACGTAGGTCATTATTTCAAAAGGCTTACAACCATAGGTACTATTTTTGGAAATTCTGATCATCATCTAAAAAGATACACTGGCCTATAAATCATGACGACAGATCAACCAGATAAAAGACTTCGACCTGAGTTGCCGAAAGATTCGTTCGGTGACTTTCAATACAGACAGGCTCTTGCTGAAGAGATGCTCCCTATGATTGGACGCATATACAGAGACAATGTGCATTTACTTCTCTATGGAAAACCCGTTGTAAACTTATCTGTATCAGAATTAATGCAAGCACATAGATTTGTAAGAGAGACAGAAGACAACGAACTGAGTGAATTTGAAACTTATCAAGTCATTGTTGCTTTAAGTGAACTAGCTCTGGGTCCAGCAGAAATAGATATTGGAATCATTGCAGCAGCTTATTTATTTGATAATAGAGAACTATCCTTAGAGGAATTTGTAAAAGAATCAGTAGAGGATTTAATAGGTAAAAAAGGCTCTATATTAGAATCTGCACAAGATGTCATTCTTTATGGGTTTGGTCGAATAGGACGATTACTAACAAGAATGTTAGTTGAAGATTCAGGAGGAGGTGACAACCTGAGGATAAGAGCAATTGTAGTAAGAAAGTCCGTCAACAATGACCTAATCAAAAGAGCTAATTTAATAAGAACAGATTCTGTTCATGGTCCTTTTAAAGGAACAGTAAGGGTCCTAGAAGAAGAAAATAAGTTAATAATTAACGGAAATGAAGTTCAAGTTATATATGCCAGTGATCCAACCTCAATAGATTATACGGAATACGGTATCAAAGATGCCCTCCTGATAGACAATACTGGTGTTTGGAGAGATGAAGAAGGCCTCTCTCAACATCTCAATTGCAACGGGGTAAAAAAAGTTTTACTCACTGCTCCAGGTAAAGGTGGAATCAAAAACATAGTCCACGGTATAAACAACTCAGTTATGGATTCAAACGATGCAATTTTGGGTGCAGCTTCTTGCACCACTAATGCAATTGTTCCAGTCTTAAAAGTTCTTGATGAAGAATACGGAATAGATTCTGGGCATATAGAGAGTGTCCATTCTTATACAAATGATCAAAATCTAATTGATAATTTTCATAAAAAAGAAAGAAGAGGTAGAAGCGCTGCTCTAAATATAGTTATTACGGAAACGGGTGCTGGTAAAGCTGTAGGACAAGTTTTGCCTGATCTTCTAGGAAAACTCACTGCTAACGCAGTTAGAGTGCCTACTCCTAATGTTTCTTTGGCCATTATGAAATTAACTTTGAATAAAGAAATGGACCTAGAGACTTTGAATCTTTCCTTAAGGCAGAAAGCATTTCATTCCGAATACAAAAATCAAATAGGTTACACAAACTCTCCAGAAGTGGTCTCAACAGATTTTGTTGGTAACACGCATGCCGGTATAGTGGATTCTGCAGCAACAATTGTTAATGGTAAAAATTGCGTAATATATGTTTGGTACGACAATGAATTTGGATACACGGCTCAACTACTAGGCTTGGCTAAAGAAATGGTAGGTTTGACTTATAAAAGATATCCAAAATTTGATTAATCTCTCTAGCAAAGTAGTCACTCCCTCTTTATAATACGCCCGCGATCTGTGTGGTTTGTCTCTCTTTAACTTGCGAGGGAATGATAAAAGTTAAAAAAGGTTTAAATGTCCCAATCAGCGGTTCTCCGTCTGATGATCTGGACCTGTCTAAAAAAGTAAGATCTGTTGCCCTTTTGGGATCTGACTATAACGGCATGAAGCCTACCTTGCTTGTGGAAGAGGGCGATATCGTTAAGTTAGGACAGCCATTGTTCGAAGACAAAAAAAATCCGGGCGTTCTTTTTACTTCTCCTGCCGGCGGCAAAGTTGAAGCAATAAATAGAGGAGCAAGAAGAGCACTGCAATCTGTAGTGATTGAGATTTCTGACGACGAAGAGAGTGTAGACTTTAATAGCTTTAAACTCGATGAATTGAACTCTGAGAATAGTAATCAAATAAGAAAGCAATTAATTAACTCAGGTCTGTGGACAAGCTTTAGAACAAGACCTTTTAGTAAAATTCCAAGTGTAGATTCAAAACCTTCTAATATATTTATAACGGCTATTGACACAAACCCATTGAGTGCGAATGTTAATTACGTACTAAATAAAAATAAAGATTATTTTAATGCTGGTTTAAAAGTTATAAAAACTCTAACTGAAAATAATATTTTTGTATGTGTCGACTCTGAATTTTCTATTGAACTTGAAACTGATGAACAAATTTGTAAAGAAGTTTTCGAAGGTCCACACCCAGCTGGTCTTGTTGGAACACATATGCATTTTTTATCGCCACCAACTTTAACAAATGTTAATTGGTCTATTAATTTCCAAGATGTAATTTGTTTTGGAGAGTTATTCTTAACAGGTAAACTACCAGTTCATAAAATTATCAGTTTAGCTGGACCTCAAGTTCTTGAACCTCGGCTCATAAAAACAAGAGTGGGAGCTTGTACAGATGAAATTTGTGCAGGTGAACTCACTCATCGTGACAATAGAATAATCTCAGGTTCTGTAATCAATGGAAGAGAGGCCGTAGGTTCATATGCATATCTAGGAAAATATCATTCTCAAATCTCTGTAGTTTGTGAGTCAAGTAAGGCGGATAGGGAATTTATGAACTGGCTTACTCCTGGTCCTAGAAAGTTTTCAAAAATACCTCTTTTTACGTCTAAGCTCTTTCCCAATAAAGAATTTAAGTTTAAAACATTGATGAATGGTTCGGATCGAGCCATTGTACCTATTGGGGTTTATGAGGAGGTCGTGCCCTTAAATATTCTAGCAACCATATTGATGCGATACATTGCTGTAGGTGATACAGAAAAAATACAGGAATTGGGCGGCCTAGAACTGGATGAAGAAGATCTTGCTCTCTGTAGTTTTGTTTGTCCCAGTAAGTACGATTTTGGGTCATTACTAAGAAAAAATTTAACTCAAATAGAGGTGGAAGGTTAGTATGAAACCTTTAAGAAATTTCTTAGATAAAGTTAAGCCAAAATTTTCTAAAGGTGCGCCTTTAGAGAAATGGTTCCCCATATTTGATGTATTTGAAAACTTATTTTATTCATCAGACAAGAGAACCTTTGGGGCCTTACACATAAGAGACAGCTCCGATATACAGAAAATTATGGTGGTTGTTTGGCTTTCAACTTTTCCCGCTATGTTTTATGGAATGTACAATATTGGTTTCCAAGCTTTATCAGGTATAGAAGCTTCAGGAGGAGTTATACCCGAAGGAGATTGGCACGCTATATTTATTAATTTACTTTGTAACTATAACGCTGATAGTGTTTTTGATTGTTTCTGGTACGGAGCCTGTTATTTTATTCCGATATATTTGGTTACTTTTATAGTTGGAATAGCCTGGGAAATTATTTTTGCAATTGTTAGAGGCCATGAAATTAATGAAGGTGCATTTGTTACAACTGTGCTTTTTGCATTGTGTTGTCCTCCTGATGCGCCTTTGTGGCAAGTAGCGCTTGGTATAAGTTTTGGCTTAGTAATAGGAAAAGAGGTCTTCGGCGGAACAGGTAAAAATTTCTTAAACCCTGCATTAACAGGACGTGCTTTTCTATACTTTGCCTATCCTTTAACTTGGTCAGGTGATTCAGTTTGGGTAGCTTTGGACGGTTTTACCGCTCCCACATTGTTAGCAATAGGAGCTCAGGAAGGAACTCAAGGCATAGAATCAACTTATTCTTGGTCAGAAGCTTTTCTTGGTAGCATCCCAGGATCCGTTGGTGAAACATCGACTTTGTTTATTTTGTTTGGATTATTAATTCTACTGTATACGAGAATAGCCTCTTGGAGAATAATTTTAGGTGTACTGGCAGGTACGGCTTTCATGTCAGGCATATTTAACTTGGTTGGATCCGATACAAACCCAATGTTTGATGTCCCCTTTTATTGGCATATTGTAATTGGAGGCTATGCTTTTGGTTTAGCTTTCATGGCTGTAGAGCCGGTTTCAGGTTCTCATACAAATCTTGGCAGATGGTATTATGGAATCCTTATCGGGATAATGGTTGTTCTTATAAGGGTAGTAAATCCTGCCTTTCCAGAAGGAATGATGCTTGCAATATTGTTTGCTAATTTGTTTGCACCAATAATTGATCATTTTATTCAAGAAAGTAATATTAAAAAAAGAAAGAGAGCTATTCAGCAGTATGAAAAATAACGACACCATCTCTAAAACCCTTATAGTAGCTGTATCTTTATGCTTATTTTGCTCAGCTGTCATATCGTTTACCGCTGTTAACCTTAAAGATATTCAAGAGGCCAACGTAAGATTAGACCAACAAAAAAAGATACTGGCTTCCGCTAACTTGTTGGATGATAAAAAAAGCGTAGAAGAGCTTTTTTTAAACATCGAGTCTAAGATAATAGATCTAAGAACGGGAGAATACGACCCATCCATAGACATTTCTTCTTTTAAAGAAAGTGATTTTGCAAGAGATGCAAACACTTCAATTATCTTATCTTCTGAAGAAGATATAGCTACAATTAAAAGGAGAGAAAACTACCAAAAAGTTTACTTACATTACGAAGGAGATGAAATTTCTGCAATTATTCTACCTGTGAGAGGTTATGGCTTATGGGGAACTTTGTATGGTTTTCTAGCATTAGAGCCTGATTTTAAGACTATTGTCGGCTTGGAATTTTATCAACATAAAGAAACTCCAGGACTTGGAGGTGAAGTAGATAACCCAAGATGGAAAGCCTTGTGGAAAGGTAAGAAAATTTCTTCTGAAACAGGTGAGATATTAATCTCTGTTATCAAGGGTTCAGTGGATAAAGATTCTCCTGAAGCACAATACCAAGTAGACGGACTCTCCGGAGCAACTATAACTGGCAATGGAGTCTCTAATCTACTTAACTTTTGGCTGAGCGATCTTGGCTACGGCCCATATATAAATGAGATGTTAACTAAAAAAGGACCATCCGATGTCTAAAACTAAAGAAGTCCTGCTAAACCCTATCTTTAACGATAATCCCATCGCTTTACAGATATTGGGTATTTGTTCTGCTCTGGCTATTACAGGCAGTCTTTATCCAACTCTTATAATGTGTGTGGCTCTTACTGTGGTCGTTTCCTTCTCCAGTCTTTTAGTTTCTTTGATAAGAAAACATGTCCCAAATAACATAAGAATTATTGTTCAAATGACTATTATTGCTACTTTAGTAATGCTCGTAGACGAGCTTTTGCAGGCATTTGACTATGAAACCAGCAGAACATTGTCCGTCTTTGTAGGTTTAATAATTACAAATTGCATCGTCATGGGAAGAGCAGAAGCTTTTGCTATGCAAAATGGACCCTGGTTAAGTTTTGTTGACGGTCTCGGTAACGGCCTAGGCTACAGTGTTATTCTAATTTTTCTGGCCGTAATCAAGGAATTATTAGGGGCAGGAACGCTTTTGGGTTTTGAAATATTACCATTAGTACAAAATGGTGGCTGGTATGTAGGAAATAATTTCTTACTTCTTGCGCCTAGTTCTTTTTTTATAATCGGACTTCTCATATGGGCCTTAAGAGCCTGGAAGCCAGATCAAGTAGAAGTTCCTCAATACACAATAGCTAAAAACAGTTCAGATTCTGAGGAAAGGGTAGCTTAGTATGTTTGAATATTATTTAAATCTTTTTATAACAGCTGTTTTTATAGAGAATATCGCCTTAGCTTTTTTTCTGGGTATGTGTACCTTTTTAGCTATCTCAAAAAAAATAGATGCAGCCATAGGTCTTGGAATAACTGTAATTGTGGTTTTAACGATTACTGTACCAATTAATAATCTTATATATACGACCATCTTAAAACCTGGAGCGCTAGCTTGGGCCGGACTTCCTGAAACAGATCTAACATTCGTTGGTCTTATAAGTTACATAGGCATAATCGCTGCAGTAATTCAGATATTGGAAATGTTTCTTGATAAATACATACCTGTCTTATACAACGCACTGGGTGTTTTTCTACCTCTTATAACCGTTAATTGTGCCATTCTAGGCGGTTCTTTATTCATGGTAGAGAGAAACTATTTTTTCATGGAGAGTGTAGTCTATGGTTTTGGAGCGGGAACAGGCTGGGCTCTAGCTATTGTTGCTTTAGCAGGTATTCGGGAACGTCTAAAGTATGCTGATATTCCAGATGGCCTAGAAGGCCTCGGTATAACTTTCATTATTGTCGGTTTAATGTGTTTTGGTTTTCTATCTTTTGGAGGGATCTCTTTGTAGTAATGAATAGTATATTAGGAAATGAAATATTCTTAGGAATTCTAGTCTTTACGGTGGCAGTAAACGCTATGGTTTTAATAATCTTAGCTGCTAGGAAAATGTTGGTTAGTACTGGTGATGTAACAATTGAAATGAATCAAGATTCAGAAAAAAGCGTGGTAGTACAAGCCGGTGGAAAACTACTTCAAACGTTAGCAGCTCAAAATTTATTTTTATCTTCTGCTTGTGGTGGTGGTGGAACCTGCGCCCAATGCAAGTGCCAGGTGTTAGAGGGAGGAGGGTCAATACTTGCAACCGAAGAAGTTCATTTTACAAACAAAGAGAAAAAAGATGGTTGGAGGTTATCTTGTCAGGTGCCTGTGAAAGACAACATGCAAATCGTTGTTCCAGACGAAGTATTCGGGGCTAAAAAATGGGAATGTGAAGTTATTTCTAATGACAACGTTGCAACCTTTATAAAGGAGCTCGTTTTAAAACTTCCCGATGGGGAAGATGTTGGTTTCAAAGCTGGAGGTTATGTGCAAATGGAGATTCCTGCTTATTCACTTGACTATAAAACTTTTGATATAGCCGAAGAGTACCATGATGATTGGGATAGGTTTGGAGTTTGGGAAAACAAAGCTACTACTCTAGAGCCTGTAATAAGAGCATATTCAATGGCTAACTATCCCAATGAAAAAGGAATCATGAAATTTAATATAAGAATTGCATCGCCACCTCCGGGAACCGAATTCCCACCTGGCGAAATGACTTCTTATATTTTTAATCTTAAGGAAGGAGATAAACTAACTATCTTTGGACCTTTTGGAGATTTCTTTGCAGAGGAAACAGATAGTGAAATGATATTTATAGGTGGAGGAGCTGGTATGGCACCCATGAGATCTCATATTTTCGATCAGCTTCTTAGGTTGAATTCTAATAGAAAAATAACCTTCTTTTATGGAGCTCGAAGCCTAAGAGAGATGTTTTACGAAGAAGAATATAATGCTCTAGCAGAAAAATATGAAAACTTTAGTTGGCATGTAGCTTTGTCTGATCCTATTCCAGAAGATAACTGGGAAGGGTATACAGGTTTTATTCATCAAGTGATACACGATGAGTATCTTAAAGACCATGATGCACCAGAAGATTGCGAATATTATATGTGTGGTCCACCAATGATGATGGATGCATGTTTCAAGATGCTTGATGATCTAGGTGTAGAGCCTGAAGCTGTAAAATTTGATGATTTCGGTAGTTAGCATTTTTTGAAGACTCTTAATTCTCTTTTTTCAGCAAAATTTCTTATTATATTTTTCAGTTTGCTTCTTATGCTATTGATAGTTTTCTTTACTAAAGAAGATTCATTAGAGAGTTATTCAGGCAATACGATGGGGACTTACTACAAGGTGATAGTCACAAGTTCAGATGATACAAATAAAAGCTCCTTGATTAAAGACACTCTGGAACTTGTCAATCAAGAGATGTCTACCTATCTCGAAACCTCTTTTATTAGCAAATTAAATTCAACGCCTGTTAGATACTGGATTGACTCAACCGCATCATTTCTTCAAGTCATGAATGAGGCCATAGAAATTTGTGAGATATCAGAAGGGTATTTTGATGTGTCTGCAGGCAGTTTAGTTGATATCTGGGGGTTTGGGCCTTCTGAAATATCAAATTCGCCAGATGAAACAATAGTCTTTAATTATTTAAAAGAAATTGGTTGTGATTCTATTTCAATAGATACTTTAAACAGCAAAGTAAGAAGAGAAAGAAATGTACAGATAGATTTTTCTGCCATAGCTAAAGGTTTTGCCATAGATCAGGTTTATAACGAGCTCAAGAAGAATATCTACATAACAGGTTTTTTTATTGAAGTGGGTGGAGAAATAAAGACATATGGATTGAAAGGAAAAAATACTCCATGGTCAGTAGGTATAGCTCATCCAGAATTTACTTCAAAACCTATATTTGAATTAAAAACAAATACAAGAGAGACCTTCTCTATGGCTACTTCTGGTGATTATAGAAATATCAGAATACTTGATGATAAGGTACTTTCACATACTATTAACACAAAAAATGGTTCTCCTCTTGAAGTGCTCAATTCTTCTGTCAGCGTTGTAAATGAAAGTGCCATGAGAGCTGATGCTCTTGCTACAGCCATTAATGCCATGGGACCAACAAAAGGTTTAACTTTTGCTAATGATAAAAAAATAGATGCAATTTTTATATTAAAAGAAGAAGAAAATTATGTTGTGAAGTTTTCAGAAAGCTTTAAAAAGACGTTACAATAGATCTATGTCAACTTTGATACTAACTTTTATTATTCTCTTACTGATTGTAGCTAGCATGTCGGTAGGAGTTTTATTTGGAAGGAAGCCAATAGCAGGATCATGTGGGGGTTTGCAAGGTCTTGATCCAGAAAGAGAATGTGAGCTTTGCGGTGGCAACCCCGCTAAATGCTCAGAACTCTAGGAATAAAAAAGGGAGCTTATGCTCCCTTTTTTGATCATATCTATATTTAGAATTGATTCATGGTGTTATCATCTCCGGAGGCTTTAAGGGCAGCTTCACCAGCAAAGTATTCTTTATGATCATCTCCCATGTCTGATCCAGCCATATTTTGATGCTTAACGCAGGCAATACCTTCCCTGATTTCTTTTCTTTGAACGCCTTTGACATACCCAAGCATACCTTGATCACCGAAATATTCTTTGGCTAAATTATCTGTGGACAGAGCAGCCGTATGATAAGTAGGCAGAGTTATAAGATGATGAAAAATTCCTGCTTCTCTCGCTGCATCTGCTTGGAAAGTACGAATCTTCTCATCCGCTTCTATAGCTAATTCAGTAGAATCGTATTTTTCATTCATCAGATCTTCTCTGTCATAAGAAGATATATCTTTATTGGCTTCCTGCATTCCATCAAAGATTTGTTGTCGAAAATTTAAGGTCCAGTTAAAAGAAGGACTATTGTTGTAAACAAGCTTGGCGTTAGGCACTACTTTTTTTATTTCATCCATCATTGCTCCAATTTGTCCAATATGAGGTTTTTCTGTCTCAATCCAAATTAAATCGGCTCCGTTCTGAAGGCTTGTGATGGAGTCAAGAATACATCTTGCTTCACCAGTACCTTTTCTAAATTGATAAAGGTTGCTTGGAAGACGCTTAGGTCTTACAACTTTTCCATTTTGATTGATTAATACATCACCGTGTTGCATTTCATCAGGGGATACTTCTTCAACATCTAGAAATGAATTGTATTGGTCACCCAGATCACCAACTTCATGGGTAATTGCTATTTGTTTAGTTAATCCAGCACCCAATGAATCCGTACGTGCAACAATTACACCGTCATCCACGCCCAGCTCTAAGAATGCATAGCGAACGGCATTTATTTTAGCCAGGAAGTCCGAATGAGGTACAGTTACTTTTCCGTCTTGGTGTCCGCATTGTTTTTCATCGGAAACTTGGTTTTCTATCTGTATGCAACAGGCACCGGCTTCAATCATCTGTTTAGCCATTAAATAGGTTGCTTCTTCATTACCAAAACCAGCATCTATATCAGCAATGATAGGTACTATATGAGTTTCATAGTTATTTATTTTTTCTTGTATCAAAGGTTTAGTTGCATCAGATGCGGCATCAAGTTCTCTGAAGAGAGCAGAAAGTTCACGAGCATCTGCTTGCCTTAGGAAGGTATAAAGCTCATTTATTAGGCTAGCTACTGAAGTTTTTTCATGCATTGACTGGTCGGGCAAGGGGCCAAACTCCGAACGCAAAGCTGCTACCATCCATCCTGATAAATATAAGTACTTCTTATCATTTGAACCAAAGTGTTTTTTAATGGATATTAATTTCTGTTGTCCTATGAATCCATGCCAGCAACCCAGAGATTGAGTGTATGCAGAAGTATCGGCATCGTAAGCATCCATGTCTCTTCTCATAATGGCCGCAGTATATTTTGCAATATCAACTCCTGTTTGGAATTGATTTTGCCATCTCATCCTTGCAGCGTGCTCGGGGTTCATGTTTACGTGAGCATCTTTACCAGATGCTTTTAGATTAGATAGATTCTCTAGTATCTCTTTATATGTAGCCATCATTATTCCTTCATCTTAAGAATTGTATTAATGGAGTAAAACTCCAACCTCAACCATCTCCATTTAACCCGTTTTTTTTAATTTAATAAAAAAAAGATGGGGCATTTTAACGGAGAATATTTTTAAACAACAGTCTTTTAAATATCTTTTGCTAGTTTTTTAGCCAAACCGATGTAAGTGGAGGGACTGAGTTGATTTAAAATAATTTTATCTTCTTCTGTAATTGCCAACTCATCTATGAGATTCATTAAATCTTTTTTGTTAACGGCCTTTCCTCTGGATAGGTCCTTCATTAATTCATAGCCATTTGGGATTAAATGTTTTCTAAGCACGGTCTGTATAGCTTCAGTTAACACTTCCCAAGATGTGTCCAGATCTTCTTTAATTTTAATTTTATTAATCTGAAGTTTATCAATACCTTTTTCCAAAGACTTCAGTGCGATTGTTGTATGACCAAAGCACCCACTTATATTTCTCATTACAGTAGAGTCCGAAAGATCTCTTTGCCATCTAGAAATAACAACTGTGCTGGAGATGTGATTAAGGAGTGCATTTGATATTCCCAGATTGCCTTCTGCATTTTCAAAATCAATAGGGTTTACCTTATGTGGCATAGTAGAAGATCCAACTTCTCCTTTTTTTAGGTTTTGAGAAAAATACCCTAGCGAAATATAACCCCATACATCTCTTGAGAAATCTATTAAGACATTATTCAATCTTACGTAATTTAAGAATAATTCAGCGATATCGTCCTTTGGCTCAACCTGAGTTGTGTAGGGATTCCAAGCCAACCCCAGAGACAAAACAAATTTATTTGAAATTTTAAGCCAGTCTGCATTGGGATAGGCTACAAGATGTGCATTGTAATTGCCTACAGCTCCATTAATTTTTCCACTGAGTTTTATTGATTTTATTGACTCCCTTATTTTTTTTAGCCTAGCTAATGTATTAGCTAGCTCCTTACCCATAGTGGTCGGTGTCGCACTCTGGCCATGGGTTCTTGATAGCATTGAAATATTTGCATAAGACCTGGCTTTCTTCCTTAGCTGTCTTTCTATGTTGACAACATTATTTTTAAGCAGGTAGTTAGAGCTGTCTCTTATCATTAAAGAGTAGGCTAGGTTGTTTATATCTTCCGAAGTGCAAGCAAAATGTATAAATTCAAGGTATTTGGTAAGTTTAGCGGATTTAGAAAATTTGTCTTTTAAATAATATTCGACAGCTTTTACATCATGATTCGTCTTCTTTTCTATTCTTTTGATTTCTACGGCATCTTTTTCAGAAAAATTATTAATTAAATCAGTTAGGTATGACTTATCTTTAATACTTAAAGTCGGAAGTTCTGGTATGCTTTTTTGATTCGATAGATGGATAAACCATTCTATTTCGACTCTTATCCTGTATTTGATAAGGCCATATTCACTTAAAATATCTCTTAAATGAGTATTGACATGACTGTATCTTCCATCCAAAGGGGATAGTGCTTTAAGTGTGTCTATTTTCATGAATCTTATTTATTATAACCTACTGTTGTTTACTTTCTTGAGAATGATTCTCTGGTTTTTAATTTTATGAAAAAATATTTAAAGTTCCTACAAAAATCTTTACACGCTTTAGTTTTAATACTTTGTTTTTCTTTAGAGGGCTCTACTGTAATACATGCAGGAAGTTTATTAGATGGAACGGGTTCAGATCCCGTAAGAGAAATGAGCATCGTAATTGACGATCAAGTGATAACAAGAGTTGAAACGGGTTATATAGAGCCAGAACCTGATGATATTTATCTAGATCTTACAGGCTATTTCGTGCTTCCAGGTCTTATTGACATGCATGTGCACCTCAGTAGTGAGTATTCTTCAAAAAGCTATGAAGAAAGTATTTCATTGAATTCATCCGACTATGCTATCAAAGCAGTAGCGAATGCAAGAAAAACACTGCTTGCTGGATTCACATCAGTACGAAACTTAGGTGATTCAGGTAACGTGACAGTCTCATTAAGAAATGCAATAAACAAAGGCGTTGTGCCTGGCCCTAGAATTTTTTCTTCTGGAAAAACAATTTCTTCTTCTGGAGGGCATGGTGATCCAACAAACTCTTTGCGTTCTGACCTATCCAGCGATCCTGGACCTGCTCAAGGTGTGATCAATAATTCGTCAGATTCATTTAAGGCAGTTAGGTATCGTTATAAAGAAAACGCTGACTTAATAAAAATAACAGCAACAGGAGGAGTTTTGAGCAATGCAAAAAATGGTCAAAACCCTCAAATGACATTAGAGGAAATTTCAGCAATAGTATCGGCTGCTCGTGATTACGGTTTTAAAGTTGCAGCTCATGCTCATGGAGCAGAAGGTATTAAAAGAGCTGTTATTGCAGGAGTAGATTCTATAGAGCATGGAACTCTCATGGACCCAGAAGGAATGAAATTAATGAGAGAAAAAGGCACTTATTTTGTTCCAACACTTCTCGCAGGAGCATGGGTTGCAGATAAGGCTAAAACAGATGGCTTCTTCCCTGAGCTTGTTAGACCAAAAGCATTAGAAATTGGTCCACAGTTAAAAACGACATTTGCTAAAGCCTATCAAGCCGGAGTAAAAATAGCCTTTGGGACTGATACAGGAGTCTCATCACATGGGAAAAATGCTGAAGAATTTTATGAAATGGTCGATGCAGGGATGCCAGAAATTCAAGCCATTCTTTCGGCAACGAAAGAGGCATCTATCTTGTTGGGACAAAATTCAATGCTAGGAAGTATTACTGTAGGTAAGTACGCAGATATAATCGCAGTGTCAGGGAATCCTTTAGAAAATATACGTACGCTAGAAGCTGTAGACTTTGTCATGAAGTCTGGAGATATCTATAAATCTCCGTAGTATGAACAAGGAAGCGCGCTTAAGAGCATGGCTTTGCACTATAGTTGTATTCTTGACTATTTTTTTATGGCTTATTAGCTTTCTGATTAATTAATTTTTGACACAATGTGGTCTATCTACATACTTCAATGCAGAGATCAAACTCTATATACAGGGATAACTAATAACTTATCAAAGAGATTGAAAATGCATGAATCAGGCCAAGCAGCGAAATATACAAAAGGAAGAGGGCCTTTTGAATTAGTTTATAAAGAATCTCTTGAGAATAGATCATTGTCAACAAAACGAGAATCCGAAATCAAGAAACTTACGAAAGCAGATAAGGAGAAGTTAATTGAACGATACAGAAATGGTTTAAGAAATACTTGAGATTTCTCCACCGCCCAGACAGACTTGATCTTTGTAAAGCACCACGGATTGACCAGGTGTAATTGATCTTTGCTTATTCTTAAACTCAACCTCTATCTTATTTTCTAATATTTGAAACTTACATTCTTGGTCTTCTTGACGGTATCTAACTTTAGCTGAACCTTCGTAGACATCTGTCTTAAGTGGATTAATGAGAAAGAGATTCTTTGTTGATAACCTTTTTGAAAAAAGGAGAGGGTGATCATTTCCTTGAACAACAGTAATAACATTACTGTCTATATCCTTCTTTGCCACATACCAGGGTTTATTTTCTAAAGATTTCTGACCCCCAATCCCCAAACCCTGTCTTTGGCCAAGAGTGTAAAAGGGCAGCCCCTTATGATCTCCCATGATTTCGCCACTTTCATCGCAAATAAGCCCCGGACTGTCTTGGATGTAATTGCTTAAAAATTCAGGAAAAGGTCTTTCCCCTATAAAACATATACCCGTACTATCTTTCTTGTCGCTAGTGATTAATCCTTCCCTACGAGCTATGTCTCTAACCTTAGGTTTTTTTAGATCTCCAATAGGAAAAAGTGTCTTTTCCAATACACTTCCGTTAATGGCGTGCAAAAAATAACTCTGATCTTTATTCGAATCCGAACCTTTTGCCAGAAAACTAATACCGTCTTTTTGAGAGATTTGAGCGTAATGTCCTGTAGCTATGTAATCGTAATTGTTTTCCATTGCATATTCATAAAATACATCAAACTTTATTTCTTTATTACAAAGTATGTCTGGATTAGGAGTGTTTCCTGCTTTTAGCTCTTCAAGAAAGTATTCAAAAACTCTTTGTTTGTAATCATCAGCAAAATTTAACTCAACTATGGGGATATTTAATTGATCTGCTATAAATGTGGCATCTAAGAAATCTTCCTTAATACTGCAATAAGGAGTGCCGTCATCATCTTTCCAATTACGCATAAATAAGCCTTCAACTTCGTAACCTTGTTCTTTTAAAATAAAAGCCGAAACAGAAGAATCAACTCCACCTGATAGACCTACTAATACTTTACCTTTGCTCATTAACCTTATTAAATTTTTGCTATATAATGCCGCTCCTACGAGGACGACAACTATTTAAGTGCAATTTTATGGAATTTAAACACATAACTGAACCAAAAGATGGTTCCAAAATAACTTTAGATGATTCAGGGGCTCTCATAGTTCCAGATAACCCCATTATCCCATTCATAGAAGGAGACGGCATAGGCTCTGATATTACACCTGCAATGATAAATGTAGTTGATACAGCGGTTGAAAGGTCTTATGAAGGTAAAAGGAAAATCTCTTGGATGGAAATCTATTGCGGTGAAAAATCACTTTCAGTTTATGGAGAAGATAATTGGCTTCCACCAGAAACATTAACTGCGCTTGAAACTTACCTAGTAGGTATCAAAGGACCTTTAACGACTCCAGTGGGAGGAGGTATAAGGTCGCTGAACGTAGCTTTAAGGCAAGAACTGGACTTATATGTATGCCAAAGACCTATTAGATATTTTGAAGGCGTTCCAAGTCCTGTTGTTAGTCCTGAAAAAACAGATATGTGTATTTTTAGAGAAAACTCAGAAGATATTTATGCCGGGATAGAATGGGAAGCTGGATCACCTGAAGCAGACAAAGTAATACAATTCTTAACCAAAGAAATGGGTGTTACTAAAATCCGTTTCCTCGAAAATTGTGGAATAGGTGTAAAGCCAGTCTCCAAGCAAGGTACTGAACGATTGGTTGATAAAGCAATTCAATATGCAATTTTAAATGATAAAGAATCAGTTACTTTGGTACACAAGGGTAATATCATGAAATTCACAGAAGGATCATTTAAAGACTGGGGTTATCAATTAGCAGCTGAAAAATACGGAGCAGAAATGATAGACGGAGGACCTTGGCACTCCCTCAAAAATCCAGAAAACGGGAAAGAGATAATAATAAAAGATGTAATAGCCGATGCTTTCTTGCAACAAATATTAACCAGACCCGACGAATACGACGTAATTGCAACATTAAACTTAAATGGTGATTACATCTCTGATGCTTTGGCCGCAGAAGTAGGTGGAATAGGTATAGCTCCTGGAGCTAACCTCGGAGATAAAATTGCCTTATTTGAAGCTACTCATGGCACTGCACCTAAATACACAGGTCTGGATAAAGTAAACCCAGGTTCCTTAATTCTTTCTGCTGAAATGATGCTGAGACACATGGGATGGACAGAGGCTGCAGATCTCATTATAGATGGACTTTCAAAAACAATAAGCAATAAAACAGTCACTTATGATTTTGAAAGACTTATGAGTGGAGCTAGCTTATTGAAATGCTCTGAATTTGGTGAAGCTATCATTGACAATATGGACTAATGAGCGACGATAAAATTTATAAATATATCGAAGCCAACAAAGAAGATAAACAAAGTAATTCAGGAAATACGGCTACTATAGCCGTTTTAGATAAGCCAAAAACAAAAAAACCGCCCCTTTACAGGGTCATTGTACTCAACGATGATTACACCCCTATGGAATTTGTAGTGTATGTTCTACAAGCCTTTTTTGGATTTGATAGAGATAAAGCGCAGCAAATAATGTTAGCAATACATACACATGGGAAGGGAGTTTGCGGTATATTTACAAAAGAAGTTGCAGAAACAAAAAGCGCACAGGTTAATAATTTTGCCAAAGATAATGAACATCCTTTGGTGAGTGATATAGAGCAAGTGGAAGAAGATAAATGATAGATAAAGAACTAGAACAAAATTTAAATGATGCCTTTCAATTGGCACATGGTCAAAGTCATGAATTTGTAACAGTTGAGCATCTCTTATTGTCACTTTTAGACAATTCTGATGCTCTGGATCTACTTCAATCAAACAATATAAATACAGATACTCTTAAAATAGATTTGGAAGAGTTCGTGGGTTCCACTACCCCAAAGATAGAAAAAACTGATGACCGTGAGATACAACCCACATTAGGATTTCAAAGGGTCCTTCAAAGAGCAGTTTTTCATGTCCAGTCTTCTGGGAAAAAGGAAGTAAAAGGCTCAAATATTATTGTTGCTATTTTTAGTGAAAAAGAAAGTCATAGCGTTTTCCTATTAGAACAACAAGGTTTAACAAGATTGGATGCTGTCTCATACTTAAGTCATGGAAAGCAAAACGAGGATTTCTCAGAAGACGCAGAATTTCAAGGAGAATCTGAAGCAGATACACAACAGACCTCTGCACTAAGTAAATACACTGTAAACCTCAACCAACAATCTAAAGATGGCCTTATAGATCCCTTGATAGGAAGATCTGAAGAAGTTGAAAGAGTCATTCAAATTCTTGCAAGGAGAAGTAAGAATAACCCGCTTTTAGTTGGCGAATCAGGAGTAGGGAAGACGGCTATTGCAGAAGGTCTTGCTAAATTAATTATTGACAGGAAAGTTCCAGAATTAATAGAGGATTGCTGTATATATTCTCTTGATATGGGAGCCTTGTTAGCGGGTACAAAATATCGAGGTGATTTTGAAGAACGCTTAAAGCAAGTTTTAAAAGAATTAGATGAAGATAAAAATGCAATTCTATTTATTGACGAGATACACACGATAATAGGAGCAGGAGCAACTTCGGGAGGTGTTATGGATGCCTCTAATCTACTGAAACCTTCTTTGGCAAAAGGAGGGCTAAAATTTGTTGGCTCAACAACTTACAAAGAATTTAGAGGTATTTTTGAAAAGGATAGAGCACTTTCGAGGAGATTCCAAAAGGTAGATGTTAGTGAACCTTCTGTTGATGAAACATACAGTATTTTAAAAGGCTTAAAGTCTAGATTTGAAGAACATCATAAAATTAGATATACAGATAATGCGCTAAAGGCTGCTGCTGAACTTTCTTCTAAACATATTAATGAAAGGTTTCTACCTGACAAAGCTATAGATGTGGTCGATGAGGCTGGTGCTAAACAAAGTTTGCTTCCTAAAAGTAAAAAGAAAAAAACTATATCAGAGACAGATGTGGAGAAAATAGTCGCCTCCATGGCTCGAATACCCGTTAAAACAGTTTCTTCATCAGACAAGGTTTCGTTAGAAAAACTAGAAGAAAATCTAAAAAGAGTGATATTTGGTCAAAACGAAGCCATAGAGACTCTTGGGTCTACTATAAAGCTCGCTAGAGCTGGATTAAGAACGGAAGGGAAGCCTGTTGGGTCCTTCCTATTCTCTGGACCTACCGGTGTAGGTAAGACAGAAGTCAGTAAACAGCTGGCCTCAATAATGGGAATAGAATTTGTTAGATTTGATATGTCTGAGTACATGGAGCGTCACACAGTCTCCCGATTGATAGGCGCGCCTCCTGGTTACGTTGGCTATGATCAAGGCGGTCTTTTAACTGAATCAGTTACCAAGCACCCACATTCTGTAATCCTATTGGATGAAATAGAAAAAGCTCACCCTGAGGTTTTTAATATTTTACTCCAAGTTATGGATCATGGTTCTTTAACAGATAATAACGGCCGAAAAGCAGATTTTAGAAATGCTGTGGTGATAATGACTACGAATGCTGGAGCTCAAGATATGAGCAGAGCCTCAATGGGCTTCCAGTCACAAGATCATTCTTCTGATGCTTCTGAGATGATTAAGAAGACTTTCTCACCTGAATTTAGGAATAGATTGGATGGCATCATTCAATTCAACCCACTACCCTTAGAAGTTATAAAAACAGTTGTTGATAAATTCCTTGTTGAACTACAGGTTCAATTAGATGAACAAAAAGTTCAAATAGAAGTTTCAGATAAAGCGAGAGAATGGTTAGTTGAGAATGGATATGATAAAAATATGGGTGCACGTCCCATGCAGCGCCTCATTCAAGACACAATAAAAAAAGAACTTGCCGAACAAATACTCTTTGGTGACTTATCGAAAAATGGAGGAATTGCTTACGTTGACCTTAAAAAAGGTAAGATCAATATAAAGTATGAAGAAAATATAAAGAAGCCCGTTAAGGTTTCTTGATAAATAAATAGTACTATCTTTCTCTAAAGATAATTCTTCCTTTGGAAAGATCGTAGGGAGTAATTTCTACCTTAACCTTATCACCAGTTAAAATACGTATGTAATGTTTACGCATTCTCCCTGAGATGTGAGCAGTTACGACATGCTCATTTTCAAGTTTTACTCTAAAAGTTGTATTTGGAAGAGTTTCGATTATCTCTCCATCCATTTCAATTAAATCTTGTTTAGCCATATATAATAGATTCTGCCTTAGTTAGTTAATTATCAAAAGGGAAAGATGAAAGAAAAAGAATTTAAATTAGGAAGATTATTATTTCTTCTGGCTTCTGTAACCATTTTTTTAGCTTTCATAAGTTATATCTTGGACAGATTTTTTTTAGTTTACTAATCGTCCGTCTGAACAATATTATTGGAAATTAAGTCTTCAATTTGAGAACTATTATAGCCGGCCCAAGACTTCAAGATTTCCTTAGTGTGTTGGCCTAAATGAGGAGGAGGGGAATAACTATCTTCATCAGTGTAAGAAAGCTTTACCGGATTACCAGGCATCTTTACAAACCCCCCATCTGGATGTTCAACCTCTACAACCATATTTCTAGACAAAACTTGTTCATCTGAAAGAGATTCACTGAACTTGTTGATAGGACCACAGGGAACTTTGACTTTATTTAATGCATTTATCCAATAATCAGATGATTGTGTAACAAGTTTCTTATTAAGCTCTTGTTCAATATATTCTTGGTTAGCAAGCCTACCTGATTGATCGTCAAATTTAGGATCTCGTAAACAATCAATCTCAACTACATCCAAAAGGGACTGCCAAAAGGCATTGGTTATTACAGCAATTACTATAAAACCATCTTGCGCAGTGAAAGTGTTATATGGAACATGGACAAAATGAGCATTTCCTATTGGTTCAGGATCTTTGCCTGATAAAGTCTGCATGGTTGCCATATAAGTAAGCAAAGATATTTGTACATCTAGAAGAGAAATATCTATGTTCTGTCCTAAGCCTGTTTGTTCTTTAGAAAGTAGGGCGGATAGTATTCCAATAACACTGTACAAACCTGAGCTTAGATCTCCTATAGGTATTCCTGCTCTTGTTGGGGTTAATTTATCGGGACCTGTAATAGACATTCCTCCGCTGTAAGCTTGTACTATTTGATCATAAGCAGGACGAGATGAGTGAGGACCAGTTTCACCGAAGCCTGTTATTGAGCAAGATACGATCTTTGGATTAATTAACTTGAGTGCGTTGAAGTCAATTTTAAGCTTAGAAACAACACCTGCACTGAAGTTATTTAAGACAACGTCAGCTGTTTTAACAAGATCATAGAAAACTTGTAAACCTTCTGGAGATTTAAGATCTAGAGAAACACTTTGTTTATTGCGGTTAAGTGTTAAGAAATAGGCACCAAAACCCTTAAATGAATAATCTGGATCATTGGCCAATAGTCCACGAGTCATTTCGCCTGTAAGTAGAGGTTCTATTTTAACTACATCAGCACCCAAATCTGCCAAAACCATTCCAGCATAAGGTCCAGCCAACATATGCGTTAGATCTAGTACTTTAATTCCACTTAAAGGCTTCATAAGATATCTATTTATTAAGAAACGGCATTGTACTACAGGGTGTTATTAAAGTAGGGAACTAACCTTAATAGATAGTTTTTTGGATAAAACTGTGGATAAATCTTTAATTTAACATAATATATATTATACGAACTTATAATAACTTCATATAGTAGTTATCTATAAAAAAAACTCTATATATAGAGATACTTGGCTATCTTAATTGATATTTAATATACATATCTAGCCGTTGGTAAGTCATTTATAACTATAGAGGTGTACTAAAACTCTGCATAAGTAGAGTTTCAAAACCTATAGCTGTACTAGATTAAGTTATTTGCATGTAACCATCTATTGCAAGTTTTTGCTGACTCCTGTGCCTTTTCAGGTTGTCCAAAATAATAATGGTTTGCATTTTGAATCCAGATCAATTCTTTATTTTTATTTCCTACTGCATTATATAAATTATGAGTATGAGATGGAGTAATTCCATCATCTGCTGTATTGCCAATTACTAAAGTTGGTACTGAGATATTCTCTGCAGACTTAATTCCATCACCTTGTGCATGGTCATAACTCCATTGCGACAACCAGCTTCTTAAAGAACAAAATCTAGCTAAACCAATTGGGCTGTTATTAACTATTTCTGGTTCACCTAAAAAACACCAATTAGGTTTTCTTCCATTAGGATCAATAGATGCATCTAGCCATTTAGGATCTGCCATTGTTCTGTGAACAACAAATCCAAATTCTCTATTATTTTCTCCTCTTTTTTTAAAATCATTAAGTTTTTCTTGTACCCATGCAGTTATTTTTCTATTTCTTTGAATTTGAGAATGCCTATATGTTTGAATAAAGTCATCTGAATATTCAGGTTGATTTAGATTGTCTTTATTATAAATATCTAATTCTAATTTTCTTTTCTCAGGGTTGTTTTCGTCTAATACAGAACCATCTATCCATTCAGTAAAAGTCCGGTGTCTTGATTCATGTGCCGCAATCAACATTACTCCGTCTGCAGGAATTAAATTCTCTGAAACTAGATCTATTGGATCACCAGCTGGGGTTTTTGTTATAGAGGTGTTCTCTGCTTGAGATTGGTAGAATAAAGATAACGAGCCTCCTCCACTCCAGCCGCCAAGTATAACTTTTTCATAGTTAAGAACTTCTTTTAAATGTTTTATGCACTGACCCAAGTCAATAAGAACTTTCTCCATAATAAGAGCAGAGTCGGTTCCTCTATAGCGGCTATCACACCAAACAGTATCTATTCCTTGCTTGGCGAGAGAATTGAGCATGGGAAGATAGCTCCCTCCTCCGGTTGGATGCATAAATATAACTACAGATTTACCTAAAGAAATATCAGGTTTTAATAGGTGAGCAGTTAATGCAACCGTACCAATTTCACCTGCATAAGTGTCTTTGTATTGAGATGTTTCTTGAAATGTAACTATAAAAGGGATCCTTTTATATTTATTTAAACCAGTCAATTTAATTTTTCTTTCTTTTATCTAGATCTTCTTTTCCAAAAGAATTTAATTTCATATTTCTTGTTCTTTCAGTCCACTTCTTAAGCTCTTCATGGGCTACCTCTGCATCCTCTTTCATAATTTTGTCGTGGTCATTTGCTCTACATGTAAATTCTAGTTGAATACCGTTAGGATCAAATATGTATAAAGAAACTACAAAATCATGGTTAATTTCAAAAGAATTCCAGCCTATTAAACTTAACTTGTCTCTTATTTCATTGATATCATTCATAGTGCTGACTTCAACTGCCACGTGTGAGTCAAAACCATTCATGTCCTTAAAGAAATCAGAGGGGGCGTTATGAGGATCATCGAAAAAAGCTAGATAATTTCCGTCGTTCATTTCAAAGAAAATATGCATATACTCTAACTTCTTATCAGTACCTGAAACATGATCAAAAGCCATTGCGGCTGACAACTTCATCCCCAATATATCTTCATAGAACCATCGAGTTTGCTCTGCATCTCTGCATCTAAAAGCAACATGATGTACATTATTTATTTTTGTAGTCTCTATTTCTGACATTTGTCCCCTCCATTCAATTATTACTTTGTATCCAAAGGCATCTCATACTGATCAGTTATGGACTTCATTTCTTTTCGCAGCAATAACAAAGCTATTAAATTGGGTACTGTAGCAATGGGCCCTATTACTGTTGCTATATCCCATACAATTTTTGTATCAATTATCGCAGCAGTAAAAAAAGCACCAACATAAATAATTCTATAATAGAGAATCCAGCCCTCTCCAAATAAATGAGCAGTTGCCCTATCACCGTAGTAAGACCAGGCTATAGCTGTAGAAAAAGCAAACAATAATAAACCTATAGCAACGATGTATTGTCCATAATCACCAAACATACTTCTGGTAAAGGCCTTGCCCGTTAAGTCAGCTCCTATTAAAAGTGATTTTCCAACAACCGAAACATCGTCTGAAGCTAATTTCCCATTTATAATTTTAAGACTCCCAGAAAATAAACTTTGGTCATCATTGTAATAAATGACATCTTCAGATACTGACCTGTTATGAAGTAAAGTAATTTGATCAATTAATGTTGCTTTACCTTCTGCAACTTCAACAGGACCAGAGAAGCTTAGTTTTCCATTACAGGTATAAATGTAATCTTGAAGAATCTTTACATCTTGTTCAGATTGATCTGAGTAATTACCTTCAAGGTAGCACATAGAACTTTCTTCAAATTTATTCTCAAATTTTTCTATCCACACACCTGAAGATAAAATAGCCAATCCTGTGATAGAGCAAATTATTATAGTGTCTATAAAAGGTTCAAGGATAGAAACCATCCCTTCTTCGACCGGATTTTCTGTTTTTGAAGATGCATGAGCAATAGGCGCAGACCCCTGTCCGGCTTCATTAGAATACAGTCCTCTATTTACTCCGCGTGTTAAAGCAGCTGCAACACTGGCTCCTAAAAAACCACCAACAGCTGCTGTTGGTGTGAAGACATGAATAAATATTAACTTTAAAGAGGGAATAATATTTTCATAATTCCCAATTATTACGGCTAGGGCACCTGCTATATACCAAAAGGCCATAAAAGGAACTAGCTTTGAAGCTATTTGAGCAATACGTTTTATACCTCCGATAATCACCATCCATAAGAGTACTGCCAAGACTCCACCGGTAACTATTTTAGGAATATTAAAAGTATCGTTCATGACAACAGCAATACTGCTAATTTGAGGCATATTTCCTGTTCCCAGGCACATCATCAGCAAACAAACTGAAAAAAGAATAGCTAACCATCTCATTTTGAGCCCATTCTCTATGTAATACATTGGACCGCCTGAAATAGAACCGTCAGGAAGTGTTTCCCTGTATTTATGAGCTAGAGTTACTTCTACAAACTTAGTTGTCATGCCCAGGAAGGCAGTTACCCACATCCAAAACAATGCGGCTGGACCTCCTAGAAATATTGCTAGCGCAACTCCACCTATGTTTCCTGTACCTACAGTACCTGAAAGAGCTGTTGTTAAAGCTTGAAAAGGAGTTGTTTCGCCTTTCGTATCATTTTTTACATACTTGCCAGATAGGACTCTCCAGCCATGCTTAAAAAATCTAATTTGAGGAAATCCTAAATAAAAAGTAAAAAATATTCCTGATCCTATCAAAAAAGCAGGAAACCAATATTGATCAACGAGCCAGTATGTTAAGAATTCAAGTATAGAAGTAAATGTAGCCATTATTAACCTAGTTTATTTATTTAAATGGGATTCTAGCTCTGTATATCCTCCGATATATTGAGAATCCATTTTAATTTGTGGGAATGTCCTGGCGTCTGGAAATAGCGCCATGAGATCTTCTCTAGAATAATCTACTTCTATCATGTACTTCTTATATTCTAGACCTTTCATTTCACAGAGCTGAACTGCCTTGTCGCAAAATATGCATTGAGGTTTGGACCAAATTTCAATCATGTTTATTATTTATAGTTTATGGTTTAAATTACTAGCCTAATGATACTGCAAGCCATAAAGATATCTAATCAATTTTATTTAAATAATTTCTTAAGGATTTTTCAAACGTGTATTTTGTCGGTCATACTAGTTAGTGCGTTATCAGCTAACTCCCCGTATCTTTCTTCCAGTTCATCAATTGTTTCAGTTATTGTATCGACGTTCTTGCAAGTTCATTTAACTTGCATGTTGGTGATGGTGACTGCAGATATTATTAATAATTCACAACAATCAGTTATTAACTACTATTTTAAATCAGTCTTTTACGTCGTACCTTTATTGCTTGTCGGTCTGATAGTTGGATTTGCTCTAATACTTGGTTTTGTAGCTTTCCTACTCCCTGGTATATATTTATTAGGTAAACTTATTTTTGCCCAATACTTTCTAATATTAAGGGGTAAAGGCATTTTAGAATCCATAGAATTATCTTGGGAGATCGCCTCAGAAAAGGCATGGAATCTTGGCTTAGTTATATTTGGTATGGTATTAGTGTGGGGACTATTTATTAGCTCAATATCTTCTTTGCTTATCATTGACAGCAATGTCCTCGAGCCGAGTTTGATCTTCTTTACTTCTGTTTTTAGCTTCATTGGCCTAAATATCTATTTAAATACTTTTCTTATTCACCTTTTTATAATTGAGGAAAATAAATGAATCTTTCGAAATCTAATTCAAACAATTTTTATTATTCTAAAGGCAAAGGTCAGCCAATGGTTTTTCTTCATGGATTTCCTGATTGTCCAGAAAATTATGAGAACCAAATGAACTATTTTTCTGAGCTAGGGTATGAAGTTTTCTGTCCATTTATGCCTGGCTATCATCCAGAAGATAAAGAATTATCTTCCTATGACCCTACTACCATTTCTTTAGAAATTATAAAATTCATTAATTCGTTAGACGTTGGCCCTGTTACTTTAGTTGGTCACGACTGGGGATCGTCAGCCGCCTATGGAGTGGCTTCCATGGAGCCTTCTATGGTGTCTCGTTTAATTACACTATCGGTCCCTCATGGTAGCAAGTTAGTGGAAGCAATATTAACTGACGGAGATCAACAAAGAAGATCTTGGTACATGTTCTATTTTCAACTTGATTTAGCAGATATCGCTATCCCGGTAAATGACTATGAATTTATAGACAGGCTTTGGAGAGAGTGGTCACCTGATTGGCCTGACTACAAAGAGTTCTCAAAAAATACAATAAAAGTTTTATCCGAAAATGGTGTTTTGAATAAAGCACTTGGTTACTACAGAAGCACTTTTCAAACCACTCTGTCCGGTTCTGAATTAAGTGCAGAGCAAATGGAACGAAGAGATCAAAAAATCTCATGTCCAGCTCTTTACTTGCACGGTATAAATGATGGATGTATCGGGAGTAATTTGGTGAACGGAATGGAAGAAAACTTTAAAAATCTTACTATAAGAATTCTAGATGGTTGTGGTCATTTTCTACATCTTGAAAAACCAGAAGAAGTAAATAAAATTATTTTAGAATTTTTATCAAGCTGAGATACCTAATTTATTTTCCCAGTTAATGAATAGCGATTGCAATTGATAGTCCGGTTTTAAATTAGTTCCTTCGATAAACAGGCTCCATAAAGTATTCGTTTCAGTCAGTAATTCAAAGAGAATATTAAATTCTACTTTTTGTCCTAAGTACATAGTGATGGCAGAAGTGTCTATTTGAATTTCTTTTTCATCGCCAGTTATTTGATAGCGTATTGCATCCATCATGAGATTACTCATCCATTCCAACTTAAAAACTAAAGTACTTTGATCTTTAGGCCATTCTTCAGAGAGAGAAATTATATTTTTACCTTTTTTTATTAGTTGAGACATCTCAGTAATAAAATTATTTCTTGAATCTAAAATATTATCATCCAAAAGTTCTTTTATTTTTAAAGGACGACCAGGCGCTAAATCCAATGCCAATTTTAGATTTTCATCACTGATATTTTCTTGTTTGAGCCAATTTTTAATTTCCTGTTTTGATGGATTATTAAGGAAAACTTCAGAACAGCGACTTTGGATGGTGGCTGAGAGCTGCTTAGCTCTATGAGAGGCTATTATAAAATAGGTATTTTTTGGCGGCTCTTCTAAGACTTTTAATAATGAATCTGATGCATCTTTTGATAAAAGTTCTGCATTCTCAATCAAAAAAATCTTGTTGCCATTTAAAAAAGAAGATTCATAAAAATTTGTTTGTAACTCTTTAATTTGATTGATGGATATCTTCTTTTTGCCCTCCTCCATTTTAATGGTGTAAAAATCAGGATGATTAGAAGATTTAAATAAATTACAAGACTGACAGGTATTGCATGGCATGTATTCATTCTTTTCTTTGCAAAGAATGAGTTGAGCTAACTGAAGAGAAAATTGTTTTTTTCCTACTCCTTCTTTTCCTCCTATTAAAAAAGCATGATGCAATAATTTAAGATCTAAATGAGCAAGGTATTGATCGAACCAAGGAAGTGTTTTAACCATTGGCTTTAAAGAATAGATTAAGAGTCTCTAATAATTGGAATTCCACATCCTGTTTTGATTGAGAACTATCAATAACCTTAATTCTATTGGGATGGAGCATTGAAAGACTTAAGTACGAATCACGTATTCTTTGATGGAATACTTCCGGCTCTCTTTCAAATCTATCAAGGTTACCTCTTTGCTTTGCCCTTGCCAAAGCGACGTCAATCGGTAAATCAAACAAAAGTGTTAATGAAGGTTCTGGTAAATTTAAAATTGAAGCAGTTGCCAATATTTTTTTAAGATCAATTTGCCTTCCTCCACCTTGATAAGCAATAGTGGAATCCATGTACCTATCTGAGATAACCCACTTATCTTTATTTAAGTTTGGTAAAATTAAATTGTCTACGTGATCCTTTCTGTCTGAAAGCATTAGTAACATTTCCACTTCAGGAGAAATGACCGAGTCCACGTCCAAAAGAAGGGATCTGAGTTTTGGTCCTATGGGCCCCCCTCCGGGTTCCCTCGTATTAACATAAGAAATATTTTTTTTACCTAAATATTCGTTAATAAATTTAAGATTAGTTGATTTCCCGGAACCCTCAATTCCTTCCAATGTTATAAATTTAGATTTCACTTTAACTGATATTCTTTTACGGCTTTATTGTGTTGTTCTAGTGTAGCTGAAAATTGGTGAGTTCCATCACCTCTGGAAACAAAATAGTAGTCATTTGTCATTTCAGGCTGCAGAGCTGCTTTTATTGATTCTAGACTAACCAGGCTTATCGGACCAGGAGGAAGGCCTTGAATCATATAGGTGTTGTAGGGGTGTTTTAATCTTAAATCTTTTTTTCTTATGTTGCCGTCAAAATTTTTACCTAATGCAAATATTACGGTCGGATCTGATTGCAATCTCATTTTTGCATTCAATCTATTAATAAAAACTCCTGCAATTCTTTTTTTTTCTACACCTTCTTTTTCTATAATAGAAGCCATCGTTAATGCATCTTCTTCAGATTTATAAGGCAAGCCTGGCATTCTGTTTTTCCAAAGAGTATTCAGTTCTTTTTTTTGTTGCATATAGGCACGAACTAAAAGACTTGAAGCCGTATCACCCTTCTTATAATAATAAGTGTCTGGAGAAAAAATTCCTTCCATGGAAGAGTATTTTGAGCCAGTTTCTTTTGCTATGAGTGAATCAGGATTGACTTTTAAATTATCAACAATTCCATCTAACTGTTTAAGTAGTAAAAGTAACTGTGAGAAGGTAGATCCTTCTTTGAATCGAACGCTTCGATAATAGATTTCTCCTTTAGAAAACTTATCCAGTAAGCTAAAAATAGAATCGTTATTCGTTACTAGATACTCACCGGTTTTTATTTGAGTTGATTTACCTAATATCCTTGAGTATTGGTTTAAAAAAAAAGTTGAGTACAAAAGATCATTCGATTGCAAGAGAAAAGATATGTCTTGCATAGACATTCCTTGCTTAACATCCACAACTAATTCTTTCTTTAAATTAAATTTTGAATCAAAATTTACGTACAAGAGTCCTACTAAACCTATAAGAATAATTGATGAGTACTTAAATAATTTCAATACAAATACGTCCTGAAATAATTACAGTATCACTTGTTAAAATAAAGCCAAATAAATTTTAAAAGAAACTAATCTAAATGCAGTGATATAGTAATAAAAAGAACTGAATAAACCCGTAGGGATTTATTAAATTAGTCAGGCTTTAAGCCTAGGTTTTATTAAGAATTGTTTGTTATGTAATCAACGGCATTCTTGACCGTTTGAATTCCCTCAGCTTCTTCATCAGGAATTTCTATTTCAAACTCTTCTTCAAAAGCCATAACAAGCTCAACTGTATCAAGAGAATCAGCACCGAGATCGTCTATAAAAGAGGCTTCAGATTTAACTTCTTCAGCCGAAACTCCTAGTTGTTCGCAAACAATTTTTTGTACTCTTTCTTCAATACTCATAAGTTTTACTCCCCGTCTTTGACTTTTGCAGTCCGATTATAGATTTGAGTTGCGCATATTACCCAAATTTTTGTATAAATGCATTCTTTAAGTAATTAGATTTGACCGGATGTCAAATCAATCTACATATAGAGTCCGCCGTTGATGTGTATCGTTTGTCCAGTAATGTAGGAAGACTCTTCTGAGCATAAGAAATTTACCAAATGGGCAATCTCAGCACTATCACCAAACCTTCCAAGAGGTATTTGTTTTATCAATTCTTCTTCAACAACACCACTATTCGATTCAGTCATATCGGTCTTTATAAATCCTGGAGCAACTGCATTAACGGTTATTCCCCTGCTGCCAACCTCACTGGCTAGAGATCTGGAAAAAGCCTCTATTCCGGCTTTAGCAGCAGCATAATTTGCTTGACCCTTATTGCCTAATACTGCCGAGGTTGAAGATAAATTTATTATTCTTCCCCATCGTTTTTTTAACATAGGTTTAAGAAGCCTTTTCGTTATTCTAAAAATTGCATTTAGATGGACGTTCATAACGTCATTCCATTCATCTTCTGACATTCTTAAGATCAAATTATCTCGAGTAAAGCCGGCATTGTTTATGATTATGTCTATGTCTAAATGCTCGTTTGGTATTTTTTCCCAGGATGTATTGATTCTTTCTAGATCATCAAGTTCTAATTTGTATCCTAAGATGCCTTCTTCAATTAATTGCTCCACTCCTTCAGAAGTGGTGGCTGTTCCAATGACGGTATAATTTTCTTCTAAGAGAGATTTTGCAATTGCATTGCCTATTCCCCTGCTCGCTCCCGTTATAAAAACTTTTTTCATTGGTGTTTATCAAAGATTTCCTTAAAAACAGAGTAATCATCAAGGCTAATAATTTCAACATCGTTCACTATCCTTTTAATCAATCCACTCAGAACTTTGCCTGGTCCACATTCGATAAAAGTATTTATGCCCTCCGAATGAATATTTTCAATTGTCTCCACCCATCTAACAGGACTGTCTATTTGATGAACTAAGTTGCTTATTATTTTTTCCAGATCCATTGTGTAGGATGCATCGTAGTTTTGAAATATTTTAATGCTAGGATCTTGAAATTTAATATCTTCAAGATGGTGTGAAAATTTATCAGCCGCTGCACTCATGAGCTTGCAGTGAGCTGGAACGCTCATAGCCAATGGTATTACTCGCTTTGCTCCCTCTTCTTTGCAACGCTCCATTGCCAAAGTAACGCCTTTAGAGGTTCCAGATATAACTATTTGTATCGGAGAATTTATATTTGCTGGGCTAACTAACTCTTGTTTAAAATTAGTTATATCCGAGCAGATGAGTTCTACGGCATCTTGATTGAGGCCTATAATCGCCGCTATGGAACCTTCTTCTTCTGGTACGGCTTCTTGCATGAGTTTTGCTCTAACAGAGACAATATTCAATGCATCATTGAATTCTATAACTCCTCCCGCCACTAAAGCTGCATATTCTCCTAATGAATGTCCCGCCACGGCACCAAAAGAATTTGAATTCAGATCAAGCTCTCTCCATAAAGCTATATTAGAAGCTAACATCAAGGGTTGTGTTATTTCAGTTCTTGCAAGATCATCTTTTTTATCGGAAAAAATTAGGGACTTAAAGTCGACATCCAAGATTTCCTTAGCCTCATCGAAGGTTTTAGAAAAAATACTTTTATTATCGAAGTAGTCCTTAAGCATTCCTAAGGATTGTGAGCCCTGCCCTGGAAAAACTAGAGCAGTTTTAGAAAGATTCATTAACGAAATTATTCTTCAGATTCTTCTTTAGGTTGCTTCACTTCGACAACCTTTTTTCCTCTGTAAAATCCATCTGCAGTCATTTGATGACGCAAATGCCTTTCTCCAGTAACGCTGTCCGTAGAAAGAGTTGGATTTGACAAAGATTGATGTGCCCTTCTTTGTAGCTTTTTAGACTTAGATTTTTTACTTTTTTGTACTGCCATAAAGTGTCTCCGGCGCGGATTCTAGATGAACTACTCTAGCAAGTCTCTAATTTTTTTAAAAGGTTGCAACTTTTCTTCTTTTTCTGGGTTAGCAAAATCCAGACAATCTTCAGTATTACACTTAACAACACTGGGGTAGTTTAAACAAATTTCTTCTTCAACAAGCCTTTCTATTTGAAAATATTTTAGATTTTGAAAATGACTCTCATCAGGTTTGTTCGAAAAATCTAACAATACATCCTCATCTTTAATGATTAAGTTTGTTTCTAAAGTCAGATTAATCTCTGCTTCTTTTAAGCATATTTGACAGGTATTAAGGAAAAAAGACTCAATAACTCCTTTGCAAGAAAATAAATCAGAGGAAAGCTTTTCAATTGATAGATTGATCTTCAATGGATGCTTAAGAGTTCCTATATTTAAACCATCAGATAAAATCTCAATGGATGTTTCTAATTTAATTGGAAATTTACCTTCTCTTAAATTTAAGTAGTTAGTCATACTTCTTCATTAATCTAGTAAAGTCATCAGGAATTGTTGTAGATGCTTCAATTTTCATATTCTTAAATTTTATTTCATGGGCGTGCAGCATCATCCTATTGATATCAGGTTTAAGTGCTTTATTAAAATTTTTATCCCCATATTTTATATCACCTACTATAGGATGTCCTGAGTGAGTGGCATGAACACGAATTTGATGAGTTCTGCCCGTAATGATTCTACATTTGACCAAACTTAATGTTTTTTTAGCCTTCACTACTTCAAAATGTGAAATTGAATTTTTTCCTCTTGAATCAATTTGAACTTCTCTTTCTCCAGATTTTAATCTGTCTTTAAGCAAACCAACCTCTACTGTGTTTAAGCTTTTTGGCCAACTTCCCTTCACTAAAGCTAAATAGTCTTTATCAACATGGCCCTCCCTTATTTCCTTATGAAATTCTCTTAAAATAGATTTTCTTAGCGCTATAACCAAACAACCTGAAGTGTCTTTATCTAATCTATGCACTAGTTGAGCCTCTTTATAGCTCTTGTCTATTTGTCTGAAAGCTTCTATTACCCCCAAGGAAATGCCACTACCTCCGTGACTGGCAATTCCCACAGGTTTATTTAAGATAATAAACTTTTTATCTTTAAATATGATGCTGTTAATTAGTTTATCTTTTAGATTATTTTCTGCTTTCTTTGTTGCTTTGTGTTCATTTGAATACGGTGGAATTCTAACCTCATCACCTATTTGTAATTTTTGACTTGGCTTACAGCGGGATTTATTAACTCTAACCTCTCCTTTTCTTATAGTGGAATAAATTTTACTTCTGGGGATACCCTTCATCTTCGAAAGTAAGCAATTATCCAGCCTTGTACCCGAATAATCTTCAGTGACTGTGTAAATTTGTACGGGGTTGAATTGAGTGGTCATTTTTTTAGATATAAGGAAAAGTATAATAATATGTTCAATTATGTTATTTTGACTAAGTAACTGCGCAATTAAACGTTAAAAATAAGACGCAGTGTTAAATTATATAAAAAATTAAAGCAGAAAAGAGTTATAAGCTCTATTAATAAAAGAATTACAGTCACGTAGGTGTGGCGACATCGTTTTTATAATTCACCTACCAGATCCGATAAATAAAGCACTAACATAGCTTATTTATACTATAAAGCAAATTAAAGCTTTCCTGCTTTCCTATAAGGAAAAAAAATGAAAAGAATGTTGATAAACGCAACGCAACCAGAAGAATTGCGTGTGGCACTAGTTGATGGACAAAGTATCTATGACTTTGACATGGAGCAGATAGGTCAAGAAAGAAAGAGATCAAATATCTACAAAGGGAGAGTATCCAGAGCAGAACAAAGCTTAGGCGCTGCATTTGTTGACTTTGGATCAGAGAAGCACGGATTCCTTCCGGTTAAAGAATTGGCTCCGCAATACCAAAAAAATAAAAACGGTAAAAATGTCATAAATGAGTGTTTGTCTCAAGGCCAAGAAATAATTGTTCAAGTTGAGAAAGAAGAGCGAGGAACAAAAGGCGCAGCTCTCAGTACTTTTATTTCTCTGCCAGGGCATTACTTAGTCTTAATGCCAAACAGCCCCGAAGCTGGTGGAATTTCTAAAAGTATAGAGGGTGAATCCAGAGACGATATGAGAACAAAAATGCGTTCTTTGGATGTACCGGATGGCATGGGTGTTATCTTACGAACGGCTGGAGAAGGTGTAAGCTTAGAAGAATTGCAGTGGGACTTGGATTACTTGCTTAACCTTTGGGATGCCATTCAAGAAGCAAACCAATTAAGAAAGGCTCCTTTTCTTATTTACAGAGAAAATGACCTTGTTTCTCGGTCGCTTAGAGATTTCTTAAGATCAGACATAACTGAAGTATTGGTTGATACTGATGAGGCTTTTGAAAAAGCACATGACTTTACTTCGAAACTTATGCCTGATTTTGAAGATAGAATTAAACGTTACGATGAAGCAACGCCTCTATTCACTCGTTACCAAGTAGAGAGTCAAATAGAAACTGCTTTTCAAAGGGAAGTTACTTTACCAAGTGGAGGTTCGATAGTTATAGATCAAACTGAGGCTTTGGTTGCTATCGATATCAATTCAAAAAAATCTACGAAAGGAAGTGACATAGAAGAAACAGCTTTAAACACAAATCTAGAAGCTGCAGTGGAAATATCTAAGCAGCTCCGCTTACGAGACATGGGTGGTCTAATTGTTATAGATTTTATTGACATGCTTTCTTTAAAAAATAAAAGGGCCATTGAAGATAAATTATGGTCCTCTCTATCAATCGATAGAGCTAAAGTTCAAGTGGGTCGTATTTCAAGATTTGGTCTAATGGAAATGTCTAGGCAACGACTAAGACCTTCTCTTCAAGAGAGGTGGACTCAAGATGTAGCGAGTTTGTCTACGGCTGTACTGAGACTAATAGAAGAGGAAGCTGGTAAAAAGAAAAGCGGTGAGGTCAGAGCTGTCGTTTCTCCTGATATGTCAATCTTTTTACTGAATGAAAGAAGACCCAGAGTAAACGAAATAGAAGAAAGAACAGGTGTCAGGATAGTTGTTGTTTCAGATCCTACAAGATCTGATAATCGTTTTGAAGTATCCAGACTAAGAGACGATGATAAAAAGCTAAAAGATTCAGCTAGTTATGAAATACAAGATGAAGTAGGAAGTTCAGCTCCTGCGTCTAACAACCCTAAAAGAAAGGCCAGGCAAGAAACGCCTGCTGTTAATATCAAACCACCTAAAAAACCTAAACGTAAAAAAGAAGGATTTCTTAAGAAATTTATAAATTCACTGACAAAGAAAGAAAAAGAGGAACCAAAACCAAAACCTGTTCCAAGACGCAACACTAGAAGAAGCAACCAAAACAGACCCAGGCAAGGTGCTCCAAGAAAGAGTACTTCTAATCAGCCCAGAAAGAATCCTAATCCTAGGTCCAAAACATCAGAGCAAACTAATGCTAACAACAAAAAATCTGATACTAAGAAGCCTAATCCTTCAGTAAATAAATCTGATAAGTCTAAAACTCCAAATAAACCACAAAGCAATGCAAAGGGTGATCAGAAAAATACTGCAAGAAATCCTAATGAAAAACCAAAGAACGCCAAGCCAAAACCTAAGAAGGCAGAAAAGAAAGAGCCTGTAGAAAAAAATGGCAATGTAATAACTGAAGAAAAAGAAATAGTTGAAGTAGACGGTAACGTAATGCCTGATAAGTCTTCTAGATCATCCAATAGAAGAAATAAAACTACTGATAAAACTGTAGCTCAGACAACTGTACAGAAAGATCTAAAATCTTCAGAAGATGTACAAAACTCTAATACGGATTCTAAAGATCATTCTGCTGATGCTCAAAACCCTAAACAAGAAAAACCTACTAAAGAAGTTAAACCTGAAGAAACTGCTGTGAAAGAAGAGATTGTTAAGGAGGTTAAACCTGAAGAAACTGCTGAAAAGAAAGAGCCTGCTAAGAAAGCGAAAGATTGGGGAAGAGCCTCCAATGACCCAAGGAATAAATAAGTCCTAGTTTTTTTGCTTCAAATCCAGAAAATGCTCTATTAGTTTTCCTGATATGGATATATTTCCTGTAGGCACAGCTGGTAATTCAAGGTAATTGAACCAGTCGGCTTCATCGATTTCTTCTCCGTCAGGTAAAATTTCTCCTGAATCATATTCAGCATGATACCCCAGCATCAATTGACTGGGAAAAGGCCAAGACTGACTTCCATAATATTTAATATTCTTTACCTTTATGCTTACCTCTTCTTCTATTTCCCTATGAATTGCATCTTCAGCCGTTTCACCAGGTTCAATGAAGCCAGCTAAAGTACTATAAAATTTACCTGGGAAATTTTTATTATGAGCCAAAAGAAGATCATCTTCTTTTGTTACTAACACAATTATGCAAGGAGAAATTCTTGGATAGATAAGCATAGCATTGCATTCGCAATACATAGCTCTTTCAGTTTCATGCTTATTCATTTCGGATCCACAAGATCCACAAAATTGATTATTCTTATTCCATTCACTAAGTTGTATAGATCTGGAGCAAACTGTAAACAATGAATCTGGAATCCTCCCTAATAGATTTCTTAATGGGGTAAGCATCAAGTTTTCATCAAGCTTACTTTCACTTGTTAACTCTGATAAAAAACAAGGTTGTTCATTTAAATACCCAATAAATTGTTTATTAGCTAACTCCATTTCTGTCCATTTAAGATCATCATCTTCAAATATTAAAAAATCCGATGTTTTTGAAGTTAGAAACTCTTGATTTCTTAAAATAATTGAGATAGTTGGATCTTTAGAAGTGTTGATATTTCCTGGAGTAAATATTAAATTATCATCTATAGATATCATTTATTCAGTTTAAGCTATATATCTATAGTTTAGAATAGATTAATTAATTAATAGGGGTAAGTATGGAAACCATTATTTTGGACCAAGGGATGTTAGTTTCTGGAATTATTTTGGCTGCTAGTTTTATTCTTATATTCACAGAAACACTGCATGGATTTCACAGAGTAAAAGTAGCGATGGCAGGTGCTGCTGTCATGCTTGTGGTTGGTCAATCATACGGTTTCTACTCACCGGAGGCAGCTTTTGAAGCAGTTGATTGGAATGTGGTATTCCTTCTTGGTTCGATGATGGCTGTTGTAGCGATCATGATTAACTCTGGAGGTTTTGAAGTTCTTGCAGCCAATATAGGTAAGATAGCTAAAGGTAGGCAATTCATGCTCCTGGCCCTACTTGGAACAGCTGTAACGGTAATATCATTATTACTTGATAACGTCACTACGGTTGTAATTTTTGGACCATTGATTGTATTAATCTGTCAAAAAATGAAGGTTAGTGCAATACCATATTTGATGGCGGCTGCTTTATTATCCGATACTGGAGGTGTAGCTACTTTAGTAGGCGATCCTCCTAATTTAATGATTGGATCTGCATTTGACATCGCATTTATGCCATTTGCATACAAGATGTTTCCTATCGTTTTTGTAGCTTGGATAGCAACACTTTTCTTCATGAGATATTTATTTAAAGAAGAGCTGGCAATCGTACCTGAAGGTAAATTTGAAGATTCAATTCCCTATAAAGATAAAAGCTTATGGAATAAATCACTTTCAATTTTAGGACTGATGGTAATTCTTTTTATCATCCACAACCAGATACATTGGGAGCCATGGATGGTTGCTGGTACAGGTTTAATTCTTTTAACTGTTCTTGCTAAGGAAATAGAATTTGAAGATGTAATGAAGAATATGACTCATGAAATACCGCTACTGATGTTTTTTGTTGCATTGTTTATGATTGTTGGTGGCGTCGAAGGAAGTAAATTTCTTGAATACCTAGGTCAATTTATAATTCCCTTCATAATTGATCCGGTCTCAGGAGAGGTTATTCAGGAAAACTTCATGATGACTTGCATCGCTCTAATGTGGGTTGCAGCTATTATGTCAGCAGCTATAGATAATATTCCATTCACTGCAGCCATGATTCCGATCATTGCATCATTAGAAGCTATTGGGGTAAATATTGCAGCATTATGCTGGTGTCTTGCTATAGGAGTTGGTATGGGCGGTAATGGCACCCATATCGGTTCAACAGCAAATGTATATATAGTTACTGTTTCAGAGAAACTTGCTAAAACAACAGGCAATCCTGATATGGCAATTACTCCCCTTAAATGGGCTCAAAAAGGTTTGCCTGTGATGCTTTTAACTTTAGTGATATGCACCATAATCATGTACGCATTTTTTGATTATTACGCTCTGCCCCTTCACACACCTTAATGAGCCATAGATTTTGTGTTGCTCCTATGATGGATAGGACTGATCGTCACGAACGATATTTCTTGCGCACGTTATCAAAAGAGATGCTGCTCTACACGGAGATGATTCATGCCAATGCAGTTATACATGGAGATAAAGACAACTTACTTAAATATCATGCATCAGAACATCCTTTAGCTATTCAATTAGGAGGAAGTAATGCCGATGACTTACTGGAAGCATCGCTTATAGCTGAAGAGAAAGGCTTTGACGAAATTAATTTAAATGTAGGCTGCCCCAGTCCTAGAGTTCAAAGTGGTTCTTTTGGTGCTGTATTGATGAAGCAACCTTATTTAGTCAGAGACTGCCTAAAACTATTGGTTGAAAATACAAACATTCCAGTAACAGTGAAATGCAGGATAGGTGTAGATGAAATGGATGAAGATAAAGATCTAGATAACTTTGTAACAACTGTAAAAGATTCAGGCTGTAAAACTTTTATTATTCATGCGCGTAAGGCATGGTTGAAAGGATTAAGCCCAAAAGATAACAGAGAAATACCACCTTTAAATTATGAAAGAGTCTATAGATTAAAAGATAGTTTTCCTGACCTTGAGATTATTATTAATGGCGGAATAGAAACAACCGATGATGCTTTAGAGCATTTAAAGTTTGTAGACGGAGTTATGGTTGGAAGGTCAGCCTATGATAACCCCTACCCTCTAGTGAATGTTGATAAAGAAATTTATAGTCGCAGTAAACTAATACCAACTCGAGCAGAAGTCTTAGAAGGCCTTGTTCCTTATATGGAAAATGAAATTAAAAATGGAAATAAATTAGGGTATCTTACAAAACACTTAATGGGCCTCTTTAAAAACACAAAGCATGCAAAAAAAGCCAGGCATACTCTTGCTAATATTGATGATGACATCTACCCAATGGATAAATTAAAATTATTAATTAATGAAACAAAAGAATTATGTTAAAAAAAATTAGATCTATTTTTAATCAAACTTCCGAAGAAGTAACTGAAAAGGAACAAGTGTCTCAAAGAATAGATAAGACTTGCGCTGCGCTTATAATAGAAGTTGCACTTGCGGATAAAATTTTTGATGAATCTGAAGTTAATTTATTAAAAGAAATGCTACTAAAGGCTTATGCGTTGGAAGCTGATGATATTGAGGAATTGATAAAAAATGCAGAAACGGCCGTTGAAGAATCGACCTCTCTGTACGAGTATACAAGAGAAGTAAATGATAATTTTGATTATGAATCTAAACTCAACCTAGTAGATCAACTGTGGAGAATCGCTTTTGCCGATGGTCATTTAGATAAATTTGAAGAGCATGTAGTGAGAAAAATTGCTGACCTTATTCACATAAGTCACAACGACTTTATTCAATCTAAGTTAAAAAATAGAAATTAAATTTAGTCAAAATCTTCAAAATCTTCAAAATCATCATCTATAATTCCGTCAAGAATTTCATACTCTCTATTCTGAAAATAAGCATCCTTATAAAATAAATAATCATCTCCAATAACCAAAGATTCCATTCCTAAATATCTTGCCCTTGTTTCCAATAAATCCACTAGAGTTAGTTCATAGGAAGTTCTCTCATGATCTACAAAAAACAATCCTCCAAGGAAAGCATCAGGTATCTGAGCAATGGTGTCCCTTAAGGAACTTGGTCCAATAAACGGTAAGACGATATAAGGACCAGGTCCAAAACCCCAATAGCCCAATGTTTGACCAAAATCTTCATCATGTTTTTCAAGTCCTATTTTTGAAGCAACATCTATAAAACCTAAAACACCTACAGTTGAATTCAATACAAGTCTACCTATATCAGAAAATCCATCTTTAATTTTTCCTTGCAAGAGGTTGTTAAGCCCAATATTTACATCTTCATAATTAGCTACAAAATTGCTGACTCCAGTTTCTAATTTATCCGGCATTATGCTGACATAAGCTTCTGCAATAGGAGCAGCAAAATTTTCATCAACCTTTGTATTAAATTTATGCGTTATCAGATTTATGTCTTCAAAAGGGTCAACATCACAATATGAATTAAATGAAAACATGAGACTTAAAGATATTATAAGGATTTTAATCATTCTCTAGTTTGAATCTGAGGTATTTTCTCTACCCTAGTTTTATTTAATTTAGCTATGCCTTTAATTGTCTTTTCTGCCAATTCATTAAATAAAATACTGAGCTTAGGAATGTCATAAAGTAAGGTATCTTCATTAGATTCCACCAACGGAATTTGTCCGAACAGATCTAGATCGTAGTCCTTGGCTAATTCTGTGCCGCCATTTTTTCCAAAAATATGATATTTTTTATTTGTATCATTAGGTTCAAACCAACTCATATTTTCTACCAGTCCTAATATTGGCACTTCCAGTTTTTTAATCATTTCAATGCCTTTTCTGCAATCTGAAATAGAAACTTTCTGAGGTGTTGTAACAACTAAAGTAGCTGTTACAGCAATTTTTTGAAGAAGAGTTAATTGAACGTCGCCTGTTCCCGGCGGAGTATCAATAATTAAGAAATCTAACTCGCCCCAATCTGTTTGAGATAGTAATTGCATCACGGCACCACTAACCATAGGTCCTCGCCATATAACAGGCATTCTTTCACTTGAAATCAGACCCATTGAAATAAATTTAACACCTTTCTTCTCAATAGGTGATATGATTTTTTCATCTTTAACTTTTAAATCACCTGGCAATAATCCAAGCATAGAAGGCTGACTGGGGCCGTATATATCGGCATCAATTAAACCCACTTTTAAACCTTTTTCTCTAAGAGCTATGGCTAAATTAAGAGAAATAGCAGACTTCCCTACTCCTCCTTTGGCAGAAAAAACGCCCACAATATTCTTAACCTTTCTTAAGGTTTCAGGAATTCTTAAAGCGTTTTGGTTGTTAGACATCTTTTATCTGTGAATCATCAAGTTTAACTGAGTTATAATTCATTATTCTAGCATTGCTGGCTAAGGTTCAATATGTCTTTAAAAGAAAAAAATAGAAAAATACTTGTAACAAGCGCCCTTCCGTATGCAAATTCCCCCTTACACCTGGGTCATATCATGGAAAGCGTTCAAACCGATATATGGGTAAGATTTCAAAGAATTAATGGCCATGAATGCACTTATGTCTGTGCAGACGATGCTCACGGCACGCCAATAATGCTTAAAGCTGAGGAACTAAAGATAACACCCGAAGAATTAATTTCTCAAATTTACAAGGATCACAAAGAAAGTTTAGAGAATTTCAATATAGACCATGCAAATTTTCACACTACCCATAGTCAAGAAAACAAAGAGCTTTCTGAACTTATTTTTAGACGTCTCGAAGAAAAAAACTTAATAGAAAGTAAAGTGATTAAACAGCTATACGATAAAGAAAAAGACATGTTTTTATCTGATAGATACGTAAAAGGCACTTGTCCAAAATGTAAAGCAGATGATCAATACGGAGATAATTGTGAAGTTTGTGGTGGAACTTATGATGCTACAGAATTGTTAGAACCCATATCCGTGTTGAGTGAAAGTGTCCCTGAAGTTAAAGACTCAGAGCATTTATTCTTTAAATTGAGTGAGCTAAAAGATTCCATTAATGACTGGATTGACAGTTCATTTGTCCAGCCACAAGTTGTAAATAAACTTTCTGAATGGCTTGATGGAGAACTTAGAGATTGGGACATAAGCAGAGATAAGCCTTATTTTGGTTTTTCTATACCAGGTCATGAGAATAAATATTTTTACGTATGGCTTGATGCCCCTATAGGTTACCTGGCCAGTCATAAAAACTACCTTGACAAGATTGGAGACACAAAAACATTCGAAGAATGCTGGAATCCTGAAAGTGATTATGAGATTTACCACTTCATAGGTAAAGACATAATGTACTTTCATACCCTTTTCTTCCCAGCAATGCTGAAACATTCTAATTTTAAAACACCAGATGGAGTTTTTGTGCATGGATTCCTGACATTAAATGGAGAGAAAATGTCAAAATCTAGAGGCACTTTTATCTTAGCCAAGACTTATTTGGACAACCTAGATCCTGAATATCTAAGGTATTATTTTGCAACAAAACTTGGACCGGGAGTAGATGATGTAGATTTAAACTTAGAAGATTTTAAACAACGCGTAAACTCTGATCTTGTGGGTAAGTTTATAAATATAGGAAGCCGTTCTGCTAAATTTATTAATAAAGATTTTAATAATGCCCTCGCATCACAATTGCACAACCCCGAGCTTGTAAAAGAATTTATTACAACAGCATCGAGTATAAAGGTTCTCTATGAAGCAAGAGATTTTAATAAAGCCATGAGAGAAATAATGTCGCTTGCAGACAAAGCCAACCAGTACGTTGATAAGATGCAACCTTGGGTTTTAAGTAAAGCAAGCCCTAAAGATGAAGTTGTTCAACAAATTTGTACTACATCTTTAAATTTGTTTCGTATACTCGCTATAATGCTCAAACCGGTCACTCCGGAACTTGCGAATAAGATAGCAGCTTTCTTTAATGATGATGCCTATACGTGGAATAATATTGATGAACCCCTTTTGGAACAGAATATCAATCAATTTAAACCTTTGCTAGGAAGGATAGAGGACCAAAGTATCGAACAATTAATTAAACCAGAGAAATAATGGAAGAAATAACAATAGAAGATTTCATGAAGATTGACCTTAGGGTGGCTAAGATACTATCAGCTGAGCCTGTTGAAGGTGCTGATAAATTACTTCAACTGAATTTAGACATAGGAGAATTTGGTACTAAAACTGTATTTGCCGGCATAAAAAATGCTTATAAGGTAGAAGAACTGGAAGGGAAAATGGTTGTTTGTGTGAATAACCTTAAATCTAGAAAAATGAGATTTGGAACTTCAGAAGGCATGATCTTGGCAGCGGGAGGAGATGAAGGGGTTTTTATGTTATCACTGGACAGTGGAGCTTTTGCTGGTATGCAAGTTAGATAAATGAGCAAAACAAAAGAAGTAGATATAATTATTATAGGTGCAGGTCCTGTGGGACTGTTTACCGTATTTGAAGCCGGCTTACTCGGACTAAAATGCATTCTTATTGATAATCTCGACAAAGTCGGAGGTCAGTGCGCAGAGCTTTATCCGGATAAACCAATATATGATATACCCGGCGTTCCTATGCAAACTGCTGAAGAACACGTTAGTGCCCTTCTAGAACAGATTAAACCTTTTGATTACTCAACATTTTTAAATCAAAGAGTGGAATCTATATCTGAGATTTTAAGTACTGAAGACGAGGTGTCTAACTGGACTGTCACAACTTCTGAAAAAAATCAGTTCACAGCAAAAAATATATTTATAGCAGCGGGTGCCGGTTCTTTTGAACCCAGAAGACCGCCAAACATCGAAGATCCTGATAGATTTATTGGAAAAGGGGTCTCATATGCCGTAAGAGATAAAAGTCTTTACGAAGATAAAGATGTGCTTATTTTTGGTGGAGGCGACAGCGCCCTAGACTGGACAGTTGATCTTTCAGGCGTTGCTAAATCTGTTACTTTAATACATCGAAGAGATGAGTTTAGAGGAGCGCCCAATACAGAATCTCAAATGAGAAAACTAATTAAAGAGGGTGTGGTTAATCTTAAAACACCGTACGTCATAGAATCTCTAATCGGTGATGATGTCATCAGTGGTGTTTCAATAAAAAACTTTGAAACAAAAGAACTTGAGAACCTTTCATGTGATGAAATTATCTTCCTCTTTGGTTTAAATAAAAAACTAGGACCAATAGTGGATTGGAATTTAGATTTGGAAGGTAAAAAAATCGCCGTGGATACTGAAAAATTTGAAACCAATATAGATGGCATATTTGCTGTGGGCGATATAAACAATTACCCTGGCAAGCTTGATCTAATTCTCTCTGGTTTTCACGAAACTACCTTGGCAGTTCAGCATGCTTACAAGAGGTGCTTTCCTGGAGAACGTGTGCCTTTCGGATACACAACTTCTAATACTAAGTTACAAAAAAAATTAGGAGTTATTGACTAAATTATTTATTTCTTTTTGCGTTTAATCTTAAACGTAATGAATTAATTTTAATAAATCCAGAAGCATCAGCCTGATCATAGGTGTTTTCATCATCTTCAAAAGTGACAACCCTAGGGTCGTATAAACTAAAATCCGAAGTCCTGGATTTAATATTGATATTACCTTTTAGCAGGCTTAGTGTTACAGAACCAGTGACTTTTTCTTGAGTTTTATCTATAAATGCTTGCAGGGCTTCACGCTCAGGGCTCCACCAAAAACCATCATAAATTAATTGGGCATATTTAGGCATTAACTCATCTCTAAGATGTGCGGCATGTCCGTCCAATGTAATTGATTCCATTGCTCTATGAGCTTTAAGTAGCAAAGTTCCTCCTGGAGTTTCATAGCAGCCTCTGGATTTCATTCCAGTAAATCTATTTTCTACAAGATCTAATCTTCCTATGCCGTTCTTGCCAGCCATCTCATTTAGTGTCAATAAAATTTCTGATGACTTTAATGGTTGTCCGTCTAAAGCCACAGGATCACCATTTCTAAAGTCTATTGTTACTTCTGTTTTTGTATCGGGGGTATCCATGATATTGGCTGTTTTTTGCCATACTGATTCGGGTGCTTCAACAGAAGGATCTTCTAAGACACCTCCTTCATAAGAAGTGTGAAGCAGATTTTCATCTGTAGAGTACAAAGGGTCATCAGGGCTGGCATCAATATCTATTTGATGTTCTTTACAATAATTAACCAAATCAGCTCTTGATACATAATCCCAAATTCGCCAAGGGGCTATAACTTCAATGTCTGGGTTAAGCGAATAGGAACCTATTTCAAATCTTATCTGGTCGTTGCCCTTCCCTGTTGCTCCGTGAGCAATAGCATCAGCACCCTCTTGCTCTGCTATTTCCACCAACCTCTTACTTATAAGAGGTCGTGCTATAGAAGTGCCTAATAGATACTCACCTTCATAGACGGTATTAGCTCGAAACATTGGAAATACATAATTACTTACAAATTCTTCTTGTAGGTCCTCGATAATAACTTTGCATGCACCAATTGAGTTAGCTCTCTCTTCAACAAGGACAGGATCATGTTCTTGTCCTATGTCGGCTGTAAAAACAACTACTTCAGCTTTGTACGTCTCTTTGAGCCAATGAAGTATCACAGAGGTGTCGAGTCCTCCTGAATACGCCAATACTATTTTATTGTATGTTTTTTTCATGTTGTAAAAAAATGAGCCGTTATTGTATACGGTAAAGGTTAAAAGACTAGTCAGGGAGACTAAAACGTTCTTTTAGTGGTTCTAAAGATTTTTTAAGAACTGATAAATCATTTTCAAAATTTTTCCAATGATTAAGGCCTTTTTTATAAATAGGCTGCCTAACTTGCTCTGAACTAGCTGTCTTTACTGCCCTTTTTGTATTATAGAACTGTAAAGTTCGATCTTCGAATTCTAGTTCACAGAAATTTAAAAGGTTTCTGGTTTCTTCTTCTTGATCGGTGATCATTTTCTCGTAATGAACTCTATAAATAAAATCTGGGAGCATCGCATCCCAGTGATCCATTAGTGTTACGTAATTAATGTAGTACCTTGCTAATTCAGAGAGATCGTAGGTGAAAACTTGGCCTCTTGCAAACAGTTGCTTATAACAACTAAAGCAAGTGTCCAGAGGGTTTCTTCTGGCATCAATAATTTTTGCATTAGGTAATATTAATTTTATTAATCCTATGTGGCTAAAATTATTAGGCATTTTGTCAATGAAGAAAGGTGATCCTGATCTTAAGAACTCTGTATCTTCAATGTAAGATTTACCTAAAAAGCTTAAATCTTGCTCAGGTAATTCAGATATAATCTCCGGATAGGCCGTTTGATCTTTGGTGCTGTTACCCATTTTTCTGGCTATATTCATCATGTTAGGTAATTCCATGGTTCCCTCGACAGCAGAATGACTTGATAGTATTTGCTCCACCAGAGTGGATCCAGACCTAGGCAATCCAACAATAAAAATTGGGTCCTTTACGTTATAGCCTGAACCTTCTGTGCTTGAAAACAAATTCCTATCAAAGAAACTAATTAACCTTTTTGTTAGAGCTTCAATAGCCTTTGGATCATAACTACTCCTGCCTCTGTTTAACTCATTTCCGTTATGGTAATACTGAAATGATTGATTAAAATCTTTTATATCTTCCAATGCCTTCCCAAGTGCAAAAAGAAAATGTACACGCTCTCTCTCATTAAGGTCTTTTCTATCAACCTGCTTTTGCATTTCTTTTATTTCAGAGCCTGTAAATTTATATGTTTTAAGGTTGGCAAGACTCCAATAGGCTTCTCCAAATCCAGAGTCATATTTTATTGCCTTCTTATATGAAATGATGGATTGTTCAGGCTCACCTATCGTTTTATATATATGACCCAAACTTAGATGCACTCTGGGTTGCTTTATTTTTAGCTCTAGAGATTTTTTATAAGAAGATATTCCTTTTTCATGTTGAGAGCTTCTTGTTTGCATTGTTCCAAGCCCAGCCCAACCTTCCGCCCAATCAGGCCTTAACTCAGTCGCTTTTTTAAAGCAATATGACGCCATCTTTATGCTTTCAGGGTCATCTTTTTGTCTATACAGCTTAGCCAGGTTTTCCCAAGCTAAAGCATAATCTGGAGCTACCTCAGTACATTTTCTGAGCATAGCTATTCCTTGATCTAAAGCACCACTTCTAGATGCTAAAAGCGCAAGTAAACGTAAAGCATCTACATTTTCAGGATCTTCTGCTAATAATTGCCTGTATATCTTCTCGGCTTCTCCTAGTTGACCCTTTTGTACCAACATCATTGCATTTTGAAGCTCTTTATATTTCTTATCACTGCCTAAGGCATTTTTGTATGCCCTATCCGATTCTTCATTCTTACCTTGATCAGCTAAAAGGTCTCCCAAGTCCTTCCAGCCAGAAAAATTACTTCCGTCTATCTCTAAAGATTTCTTTAAACAGATCTCAGCTTTTTTTAGATCTCCAAGCTGAGTCAATGCATTAGATAGGTCTTGATGTGCTTTGGCAAAATCAGGTGCTGCCTTTATGGCTTTTTGAAGAGGTATTAATGCTATTTCGGGTTTGTTTTGTTGTAAAGCAGAGACGCCGCTTAAACGCAATGCATTTGGTTCACCGGGAAACCTTCTTAAAATTTCGGCTATTTGCTTTTCTGCAAGCTCTATATTTCCTTTTTCTAAAAGACTGGCCGCATTATTAAATGCTCTCTGAATAGAGACTTCTTGTTCTTTTTCTTTTGACACACTTACATTCTAGCTTAGTGAAGGTTATGCTTCATCAAATGGAGAGGATATTAAAAGCCTTTAGTGGTGAGAATGTTGATTATATAACCTTTATTACCAGCTTGTTGGTAGTGGTTGGAATAGCATTTTTTATTCTATATGACGCTGAGGCTGCTAAAATTTTAATAGGCAAATCCTACGACAACATCGTAAATATTTTCGGACCGGTTTATCTTATTTTAACCATTTTCTCATTTTTTTTCTTACTGTACATCTGCATATCGAGACATGGTAACTACAGGTTAGGTGGGCAGAATCAAAAAGCAGAATTTTCATACTTTAGCTGGATTGGAATGCTTTTCTGCTCAGGCATCGGTGGAGGCTTGGTTTATTGGTCGGGAGTAGAATGGGCCTATTATGTCGACATACCTCCTTTTGGTATTGAACCAGGCTCTGATGAAGCGTTTGCATTAGCAACTGCTTACGGATTATTTCATTGGGGTATCAGTGCCTGGTCAATATACGGCATACCTGCCATTGCTCTTTCCATAGCCTTCTATAAATATAAATTAAGCACTCTAAGATTAAGTTCTAGTCTAAGAGGACTTGGGATTAAGAACGTAGAGGAGTCTTTGGGAGGAAGACTGATTGATTTTATATTCGTTATAGCCACAGTTGGTGCTGCAGGGGGGACTATTGGATCGTATATACCTATGTTAAGTTCTGGATTTTCGGATATCTTTAGCATAGAGAAAAGCTTTTCATTGGATCTTCAGGTACTAGCACTTTGCGTAGGACTTTTTGGTTTTAGTGTCTATGCAGGCCTAACAAAAGGCATTAAAAGATTAAGTGATTTAAATTTATTACTGGCCATAACCTTTTTAATTATCATCTTGTTTATTGGTCCTGGCTTAGATATCTTGCGATCGTCGGTTGAAGGTTTTGTCTACACGGTTAAGTATTTTTGGGATATGAGTACGTTGGGTGTTTTAGAACAATCTGATTTTGCGGACGCATGGACAATATTCTACTGGGCCTGGTGGGTAGCTTTTGGACCCTTAGTAGCTTTATTTATTGCTCGAATATCCAAGGGGAGAACTTTAAGAGAGTTAATATTAGGTATGTTAATATTTGGCTCCCTAGGCACTTGGCTTTTTTACATGATACTTGGAGGCTACTCAATGAGTCTTGAACAAAATGGAATTATTGGAGTGATGGATTCTTTAAAGGAACTGGGTCATGCCGACACTGCAATCAGTATAGTACGAACAATGCCTTTTGATAGTATGATGCTTCTTCTGTTTTGTGTCATTACCATTATATTTGTAACTACTTCTTATGATTCCATGTCTTTTGTAATTGCCTATCATGTCCAAAAAAATTCCTCCGAACAAAAAGACCCGGATAAAGAATTAAGGTTATTTTGGGCTCTTGTTTTAGGAATTCTTCCTGCTGCTCTAGTTATTTACTCGGACCACTCTGTTGCAATGGACTTGATTTTAATAACCTCCTTACCATTACTATTTATTTATCCTTTAATGGCCCTCGCTATAATTAAAGATCTAAACCAGGAGAAGAAATGAAAAAGCCTCAAGATTTGAAACCAGATACTTTATCTCTACACGCAGGTCAAAGACCAGACAAAGAACATGGATCTCGTGCAACACCCATTTATCAAACCTCTTCGTTTGTTTTTGAAGATACAGAATCAGCAGCTGGAATATTTAACGTAGAAAGAACGGGGCATGTATATTCGCGCATCACCAATCCCACTAATGCTGTTTTGGAAGAAAGGATATCTGCACTTGAAGGAGCTGTCGGATCAATTGCAACATCTAGCGGACAAGCCGCATTGCACTTAGCAATTGCCACCATAGTTGATTCAGGACAACACGTTGTGGCCTCTAATTGTCTTTATGGCGGAAGTCATAACTTATTGGAATATACCCTTCCAAGGTTTGGAATTGAAACTTCTTTTGTTGATTTTAGAGACCTTGATGCTGTTAAAGATGCCATTAAGGCTAATACTCGTCTTGTTTTTGGAGAAACACTAGGAAATCCAGGATTAGACGTGATGGATATTCAACAAATATCGGACCTAGCACATGATAATGGAATTCCTCTTTTAGTAGATTCTACATTCACCACCCCTCATTTAATGAAGCCTATCAATTATGGGGCAGATCTAATATTTCATTCAGCTACTAAATTCCTTTCAGGGCATGGTGTTGTAATAGGTGGTTTACTTGTTGATAGCGGTAATTTTATCTGGGATCAAAACGATAATTTTCCGCAACTCTCTAAACCCTATAAAGGCTTTCATGATATGATTTTTACAGAAGAATTTGGGCCGGCTGCCTTTATTAATAGAGCAAGAAAAGAAGGCGCAAGAGATTTCGGAGCTTGCATGAGTCCTCATACAGCTTTTTTAATTCTACAAGGTGTAGAAACTCTCGGATTGAGAATGGACAGACATGTCCTAGCTACAAGAGAAATTGTTAATTTCTTAAGTCAGCATAAAGCTGTTTCAAGTGTCAGTTACCCTGAACTTGAAAGTCATCCAGATCATGAACTTGCAAAAAAAATTCTTCCTAACGGATGCGGTGCAGTTTTTACTTTTGAGCTTAAAGGTGGAAAAAAAGCTGGGCAGAATTTTATAGAGAATTTAAATATTTTTTCTCACTTAGCAAACGTGGGAGATTCAAAATCTCTTGTTATACATCCTTCCAGTACAACACATCATCGAATGGATGAAGATGCTCTAAAGAAAGCAGGAATTTCTGAAGGCACGGTAAGGCTCTCAGTAGGACTGGAAGATATTGAGGATCTGAAAGATGATCTGGATACTGGTCTTAGGTCAGCTCTAAAAACATCTTAAATTATGCATATTTTTTCAGGAACAAGAGGACTTCAGGGGGATACAAATCCTATAGTATTCATACACGGAACGGGAATGGACCATACAGTATGGACCTTGTTTGCTAGATATTTTCTAAGACATGGAAGGGATGTTATTTCTGTAGATTTACCTGGACATGGAAAAAGCAAAGGGCCTCTATTGGATTCAATTGAATCACTTTCTTCTAACCTATTAAATTATCTTGATTCAAGGAATATTAATAAATTTTCAGTAGTGGGCCATAGCATGGGTTCTTTAATAGCTCTAGAGGCAGCGTCAACACAACCAGAACGGGTTAACAGTCTGGTAATGATTGGTACTGCTTTACCAATGGCGGTCTCTGATGCTCTCTTAGATTTAGCAAAAAGAAACGATCCAGGAGCTATTGATATACTTACTTTCATGGGATACAGCAACAATGCTAGAATTGGAAATAATAAAAATCCTGGTATGTGGATGACAGAAGGAACCAGAAGATTGATGCAACGATCGAGTAAAGATGTAATTTTTAAAGACCTAATGGCATGTTCTAATTACGTTGATGGCCTAGAAAAAGCAAAAAATGTTTCGGCAAACACTTTGTTAATTTTAGGAGAAAATGATTATCTAACGCCTAGACATAGAGCCAAAGATTTAATTAATAATTTTAAGTCAGTTAGAGTGAAAGAGATTAAAAATTCTGGTCATACCATGATGGTAGAGAACCCCAACCTTGTCTTAGACTATTTATCGGAAATCTTATGAAAAAAATAATGTTAGGTGATGGCGGTATGGGTACTGAGCTTCGTTTTAGAGGTGTTGAAGTGCCCTCTCATGTTGATGATATTTGGTCGGCATTAGCAATCACTGAAGCTCCTGAAATTATTAAAAATATTCATCTAGACTATATAGAAGCTGGCTCAGACTACATAACAATCAATAATTACGCTGTAACCCAGCCCATACTGGCTAGAAATAACATCTCAGATAAGCTTGAAGACCTTACTCTTAGATCCGTAGAATTGGCGAAAGACGCCGTGAAAGAATCAGGAAAAAATACTCTAATAGCTGGTTCATTGCCCCCTTTAGAAACAAGTTACAGAGCAGACTTAATTTTACCAGAGAATCAAATGCTAGATTATTATAACGAACTAGTAGAAATTCTAGACAATGAAGTGGATATAATAATTTGTGAAACTATGTCAAGTTCCTCTGAAGCAAGATGTGCTTTAAGTACTATTCAGCAATCAAAATCTCAAGCTTGGGTTAGCTGGACGCTTCATGGCAATAGAGTGAATCTTCTGCCAAGTGGAGAGCATATAAATGAAGCATTCTCTGATTTGGAAGAATTAAAAGCAGATGCGTACCTTGTTAACTGTTGTGGGGCTAATTTATTAGGGCAAGCAATTGAAACTTTATCAAGTTTAACGGAAAAACCGATAGGCGGTTATGCTAATGCTGAAAATATAATAACTTTTTCAAGTAATCTAAGTAACAGTAATGAAGCTGAAAATGATCAGAAGGATTCTAGGCTCGAGATAAATGAAAATGAATACGCATCAGAAGTTAAAAAATGGATGGATTCAGGGGCTACCATTGTGGGTGGTTGTTGTAGAACTCGACCAACTCATATTAAAGAGCTTAACAATCTAATAGCTATAAGGTCCTAAAACTTATATTTAAGCCTCATTCCCATTTCTCTGGGTCTGTTTGTAAATTTAGTTTCTGGTCTATATCCAGAATATTCCATAATTACAGCTCTTGTATCAAAGATATTATCCATATAAATAACCGTTGCCCAGTTTTCTCCCTCTAGAGTGGCAGAAAGGTTTCCAAGCGTATAAGCCCCTTGATCTATGGGATTAGACAAAGAAGATTTTCTTTTTCCCGTTCTGGTAAGGTTTAAATCCCAATAACCATCTCTTCCGCCAGCAGTTTGAAATTCTTTGTTAATAGCTATAGAAAACTTATGTTTAGAGACATTCGCTAATTGTGTTCCTGGTGTGGCCTGTATAACGCCACTAAGAATGAAATTATCGTCTAATTCGGGGTCGGTAAAAGCTGCTCCCGCAATAATGGTAAATCCATTTTCAGTTAAAAAAGTAAGATCAGTTTCTATGCCTTGAATTACAGCATCACCAATGTTTGTGTTGAATTGTATGCTGGCTAAATTTCTATCAAAGACTGCTGTTTGCATGTCTTTCCATTTCATTAGGTAATAAGCACTGTTGAACTTAAGTGTGCCAGTGGCATTGGAATACTTATAACCAACCTCATAATTATTAAGTTCATCCGAGTCGTAATACAAAGGAGCGGCATCACTATTCTTATTTGTGCGGTTTGTTCCTGCCGGCCTGTAACCCTGTGAATAGTTAGCATAAACCAATCCACCATTATCAAGTTTATGAGCAACTGCCAGTTTGGGTGAAATTCCGCTATCTTTTTCTATTCTATCTGCGTCGTGCCCGTAGAAAGCTGTACCAAATCCTCCAAAATAACCGTCGCTGGCATCAAAGTGAAGCTCAGAGTCAAAAGATCTTAATCCTACAGTGATAGCAGTTTTATCGGTCAAGGCATAAGTGGCCTCTCCATAAATAGCCTTTGTTTCATCTTCCCTAAGATTATCTGCTTCCCACCACATGCCCTCTCTTCCAGCCAAACCTGTACCGTTCCAAGTTCCGTCTGAGTAATAGCTTTGTAATCCCGGCCATTTGTATGTGTATTTGTAAGGATTTTCTAACTTATCATAGAATACACCTATTAACCATTGCAGCCTGTCGCCTTCTTCTCCTCCGGTAAATCTTAATTCATGAGTTTCTCTTTCCATGTTTAAGGAGTAATCAGCCCACATTGTTGGGTCATTGCATGCTCCTTCAAAAGTTCCATAGTAGTAGTAGGAATAATAGTCACAAGTGTAGTAGCTGTTATAACCGAATCCGTTTGTAGCAGGGCTGTCTAAATTATAGTATTCAACATAATCATTATAGTCCCATAAATATCTTACATCTCTATCAAAAAAAGTACCTGCATAAGTGAAGGAAGTTTCGTTAAAACTACCTTCTAAAGTTAAGCTAGTTTGGCTCCATTCATCGTCCGTGTATTCACCTATCACTTTACTACTCTTTAAATCACCCAGAGTTTCAGGCTGATGATCCCAACTTCCAGTGGTCATAGATTCTTGATTGGAATGGGTTAAAGTTGCTGTAAGGCTGTCATTTATCCAAGCTCTAAAGGAAGCACGATAACCTTCAACCGAGCTCTCATTATGATCTTCCTGGCTTAGAAGAGGCACCGTATAACCGCTTGCTGAGAAAGTCCTAGTTCCCCCAACAAGATCTATAAAGCCACCTTCATTTACACTGTAAGCAGACACTCTGGCTGCCATATTATCCGATATTGGCAGGTTAACAAAAGCTTCAAGGCTATCACTATCTGCTACTTTACTGCCTGTTGATCCGTCTAATTCAAAACCTCCTTCGAACTCCTCCCTTTGAGGCTTATTGGTAATAAGCTTAACGGTTCCACCTTGAGCACTAGAACCATAAAGAGTTCCTTGAGGGCCATTGAGGACTTCAATTCTTTCCATATCATAAATATGTAAATCTGGATTCAATCCGACAGTATTAATTGGCGAGTCATCAACATACATCGCTACCGTGGTATTAGGTCCTGCTAAATTACCAAAATTTCCATCAGACGTTCCTCTTATGTAGAAAGCTGATCTACCCGGTCCGTATTGGATATAAGAAAGCGAAGGTATTAATTCTGCGTAGTCCATAAAATCGCTAACACCTGCCTTATCCAAACGAGATCCTGTGATCGCTTGCACGCTCATAGGTAAATCTTCTATTTTAGATTCCCTTTTGGTTGCTGTTACGACAACCTCTTCTACATCACTTGTTACAGAATCATCAGCAATTAAATGATCACTCTCTAAAGCCGATAAAGCTGCAACCGAACCAAAGGCAATTGCTTTTTTGATGACTAGATCGTCAAGTTCAAATGGGGGTACTACTTGGTACATTTTTACCTCTTTAAGATGATTTACAACCTATTTTTAACAGTTGTAAGTCTTTAAGGCAAGTCCAGAAATAAGATTTATTCTTCTATAACCACTTCGTCAATAATTTTTTGAAGCTCTCCATTTTCATGGAGTTCAGACAGAATATCACTACCACCAACCAATTCTCCTTTCACGAATAATTGCGGAAAAGTTGGCCAGCTTGAATATTCAGGTAAATTAGCTCTTATTTCAGGATTCGAAAGAATATCCACAAAAGAAAAAGGCTTTCCACAAGCTATAAGAATTTGTGAAGCTTTTGAAGAAAAACCGCATTGAGGAGCATCAGGAGAACCCTTCATGTAGAGTAAAATAGGATTTGCTTTAACTTGTTCGTCTAGTTCTTTTAAAATTGTCATAGGCTTATTATATCCTTCTCGAATAAATTCAACTAGCCTTTGATTCTAATCGCTAGAGAATGCAAGAATTAAAAGACTATTGGCAGATTTCTAAATAATTATGAACGGTCCCTTCCAAGCCTTCTTCTAGAGCATCCGATATAAGAGCTTGCCCAATTGAAACCTCATCAACATCAACTTTTAGTAAAAAATCTTTTAAATTAACTTGATCTAAATCATGCCCTGCATTAACGCCTAACCCCATTGATTTAGAATATTGCGAAGCTTCGGAGTAACTTTGTAAATGCTTTTTTCTACTATCTTCATCAAAAAAAGCTTCTGCGTATGGACCTGTGTAAAGTTCAACACGATCAGCTCTTAAATTCTTAGCTTCTTTTATTTGTTTCTCATTAGGGTCCATAAATAAGCTCACTCTTATATTTAAGTCATGCAATCTATTAATACATAGTTCTAAATCATTGTTATTATTTGATAAATCCCATCCATGGTCAGATGTTAATTGATGATCTTGATCGGGTACAAACGTGCATTGTTCTGGTCTTAATTCTTGTACAAGTTCCATAAAACCCGGGTAGATTGAGGAAGCTTTAGAGAAGGGGTTGCCTTCTATATTAAATTCCACAAAATTTAGTTTTGTTAAAGCCCTTAAATCTTTTACATCTTCTGGTCTTATGTGCCTTAAGTCTGGCCGAGGGTGTACCGTAATCCCATTGGCTCCAGCATCAATGATTCTTTGGGATAATTCTACAAGATTGGGTCTGCCGCCCTCTCTGGCATTTCTTAACCAAGCTATTTTATTAACGTTTACACTTAAGTTAGTCATCTACATCTCTATTACTACTTTTCCTGATGAATGGCCTGTTCCCACTTTATCATGGGCTAAATTTATATCTTTAATAGAAAAAACTGAATCAATAACGGGTTTCACTTTTTTTTCTGACACAAGTTTATTCAGCTCTTGAAGACCGGACAAGCTGGGTCGATACAAAGACCAATGAACATTGATAGGCTTATTCTCTCGTTTAACTTTCTGTCTAAGATAAAGAGCATGGGGCAAACCAAGTAAAACACCTTTATCATCCATTGTTCTAACAAAAGGATGGTTTAAAGTTATGTAATGAGAAGTGTCGAGTGGTTTAAGAACTTTAATACACTTATTCATAACACCTTCTTCACCAAGGTCACCTATGGAGTCTAAAACAATATCGTAATCAGTTAGAACAGATGAAAAATCTTGTTCTAAATAATTGATTACAGTTTGAGCACCTAATTCTTCTACTAATTTACGATTCTTATTACTACAAGTAGTGGCTATATTACAATTCCAAGAACTAAAGAGTTGAATAGCAAAAGTTCCTACTCCACCAGCTCCAGCCTGTATAAAGACTTTTTTGTTTTGTATATCTTGAGGTCTCAAAGTTGCCCATCTTATTAAAGCAGCCCAAGTTGTTAAGGCTACATAAGGCAGTGAAGCAGCTTCATTAAAACTAATATTGGATGGCTTAAAATCCACTTCATCTTGATTAAATACACCGTATTGTGCATAACATCCTCGATTAGGATCAGAAGTACAACCCCAGACTTCATCACCTTTAGAGAATCTGGATACTTTTGAACCCACTTCTTTAATAGTACCCGCAAAATCAGACCCTAATATCCAAGGGAAGGAATTAGACCTTTGCTTTTCAAACACAGATTTCCCGTAGCCTTCGCGCTTCATTAAATCTATTGGGTTAACAGAAGATGCGCGTATTTCAACCAGCACTTGATTTGCTTTTGGTTTAGGCTCATCCAATGAGTCTTTGTATTTTAATACGGAAGATCCTCCGTATTCACTAATTACCGCTCCGTACATCACAAGCCTGTTACTCCATCGTAAAGTAATTTAATTCCAATTATCATTAAACAAAAATAAGTTACTGAGTAGAAGGATTTTGCTTCTATTCGGTGAGTTAAATAATAGCCTATAAAAAAACCTAAAGGAGCAAAAGGTAAAAGAATTGTAGCAGTTAAAATATTTTCAATCACCAGTTGATCTAAATAATAATACGGAAAGAGCTTGATGAAATTTATTACTCCAAAGAATAGAGCAGAAGTTCCTACGTAAATTCTATGATCCAACTTTTGTGGCAACATATAAATACTAAAAGGCAGTCCTCCTGCATGAATTCCAAAAGAGGTGAAACCTGAAACAGAACCCCAGATAGCTCCTTTCCTTAAAGAGACTCCCATTTTTTTATAGTCGTCTCCAACCAGCCAATAATTTAAAACAAATATTATTGCCATTAACCCAAGGAAGATTCTTATGTGATCATCGGAAAGATATTTAAACCAAAGAAATCCAGCGACTATGCCGGTCGTTGCAGCAGGTATGAGTATTTTTAAGTTCTCAAAATGAAACTTACCTCTGTATTTATAAATACTGATTAAATCCTGAATGCATAAAATAGGAAGTAATATAGCAGCTGCTTGAATTGGAGATATTACTAAGGCCATCAATGGCACTCCTAAAATGGCTAATGGCGCAGCGAAGCCGCCTTTGGCGATTCCATAAAGTAAAACTGCAGGTATAGCTGCAGCATAAAATAATGGCTCTACTATTATCACTATGAGTTTTGGTTATGCCTCGGGATCAAAAACTACTTTTATGCTTTTTAAACTCTTGTCTTGAGCAACTCTAAATGCCTCTTCTGCATCTTCCAAAGAAAATCTATGAGTTATCATTGCATCTCCTATCTCAGGATTTAATGCTAATAACTTGGCCGCCTGTTCAAAATCTTTTACACCAGAAGACGCTCCGTACATGATGGAGGGAAAAAGTTTAATTTCATTCATGATTATTTTCATGCCCGGTAACAAAATACCCTCCATGGGTATACCTAGTAAAACTATCCAAGAGCCTGGCCTTGCTGTCCGAGCACTCAGCCCTAGAGTTTCCTTTGTACCAACGCAATCTATTACGCGATCATAAAGGCCATCAACAAGTCCAGCTCCTAATTTATTACCGGCTTCTTTTTGATGATCGTATCGTGCATGTAAATCAACCTGGCACCCAATGAATTTAGCAGCTGCTACAGCTGCGAGGCCTATAGTGCCACCTCCAATGACAGCAACTTTATGAGTTGCCTCAGTTTTTGTTCTTATAAATCCGTGTAAAGCAACGGCTAACGGCTCTATCAAGCAAGCATCCTTCAATAAGATTTTCTTGTCTAGCGGAATTAAACAATTTTCAGGTACCATTATCTGTTCTGCCATCCCTCCATTTATACTCATGCCCATGCCCTGAAAATCTTCTTTGCATAAATGGTAATCTCCTGACTTACAGTTATCGCAAAGCTGACAAGAGATTATTGGTTCAATAGCAACAGGAGTTCCATTTGGTGTGATCCCTGCAATTTCATGCCCAGCAACGTGGGGTGAATGAGCACCGGCATTTAGTAAGTGAAGATCGCTGCCACAGATTCCAGCCGAGCTTATGTTCACTAAAACACCCTCACCTTCTGGCTGTTCTACATTTGTGGTAAAAACTTTTCCTTCAGAGTAAGAAACGGCCCTCATCAAGAGATATTTAAAGTTTTGTAAACTGATTCAGCTACGTCTGTTGCAGTTTTCCAAGCAGTTATGCCAGGGTGCATCTGATTCATTGTAAAACCAAGAGATATTTTATTGTCTGGATCTGCAAAACCCAGAGAACCGCCTGCTCCACCATGGCCCATTGCATCTTTATTGGGTCCCATGCTGACATCTTCTGTTCCAAGCATGAAACCTAGGCCAAATCGCGTATGTAACTGTCCTAAAACTAAATCTTTTCCATCAGATTCGGTTTGTCTAGCCATCTCTATGGTTTCTTGACTAAGAACGTGAACACCATCTCTTGATCCTCCAATGGCTAAGGCTCCGTATAATTTTGCTATTGAGCGTGCTGTTCCATGGCCATTCGCAGCAGGTATTTCTGCTTTTCTCCATTCAGCAGTATTGGCTTCCATTTCTCCAGTCTGCATAGACATCTTAGGATTGTTAAAAGCTGCACCTGCTGGAGTTGTTGGATCTGTGAAATCAAACAGCATCTTAAGAGATCCAGGGGCTAGTGATTTAGGAAGTTTTAATAAAATGGGCATTAATATCTTTTGAAGGAGACCCGGTTTATCTGGGTTTATATCAGTGACTCTATTGAATTTATCTTCTGGCAATCCTATCCAAAAATCTAAATTTAATGGCTCTGCTATTTCATCATTAAAATATTGACCTATGGACTTTCCAGATACTCTCCTTACAACCTCTCCTACGAGATGTCCGTAAGTAATGGCATGGTAGCCATGGGCAGTGCCAGGTTCCCAAAAAGGTTCCTGCTTAGCTAATTCTGAGCAAATTAACTCCCAGTCCGCAAAAGAGCCTTGATCTAGTGGTTCTCGCACCCCACATAGACCAGATTTATGACACAACAAGTATCTAACTGGTATATTTTCTTTTCCACTAGCAGCGAATTCAGGCCAATATTGTGAGACAGGAGCATCAAGATCAATTAGGCCTTTTTCAACAAGTTGCAACAGACACATGGCTGCCATACCTTTAGTTGTTGAGAAGACATTCACAATCGTGTCTTCCTTCCATTCTTTTGTCTTATCAAGATCTGCATGACCACCCCACAAATCTAAAACCACTTTACCTTCAACTTCCATAGTAATTGCACAACCCAGTTCAAATCCTGAATCGATACTCTCTTCAAAGACTTTTTTTGCTTCTATAAATCTTTCATCACAGTATCCATTTACCATAGGTATCTCCTTTTTTTATTATTTTATCTTTTTGAAGGCCACAATATCAATTGACGTGTCTTAGACATGTAGTCTTGATAATTGGGTCTTTTTAGCATGCTTCTTTCGTCCATCATTGAACAAGTTATTAAAGAAAACATTAAGTTCATTATCAAGGGACAAATAAATAGTGGCCAGTAATTAATATCAAGGCTGATGGTCATAAAATAGATGCCCCACCAAAATAAAATTTCACCAAGATAGTTGGGATGACGAGAATATGACCAGAGTCCTTTATCCATGGTCTGATCGTTATTATTGCTATCTTTTTTAAAAGCATGCATCTGTTCATCTGCCCATGTTTCGAGAACAACAGCTAGGATCGTAAAAATACTGGCTACATAGAGCAAAGGAGTTACGTTAGTAACAGACACGGACAGAGCATAATAAGCTGGTAGTAATGACAAATTAACTTGTAACGTAGGATAAACATGAATCCCGAACAAATCTATCAATCCAGAGAAAGGCTTTTCTTTAAGATTGATATATCTAAAATCTTCATCTTGAAGTCCTTTCCAAGATCGCATCCAATTAATAGTCAGTCTGAAAGACCAAAATAAAATTGGAACAATGATTAGAGCAATCTTTTCTAAATTGATTTCTTGAGATTCAGGCCAAAAAGCAAGGTAGAAAACTATTGGAGCTGGAGCAACAGACCAAAAAGGGTCATACAAACTTGAGTTTTTATAAAATCTACTAGCAGCAAAAACGACTATAGTTGCCGTTAGATGCGCTATTAAAATCATCAACCATTCATTAAGAAAAGTAAATTTGCTGGCCATAAGCACTGCACAAAACAGACTCAGACTGTAAACAGCTAAGGTTATTAATAAACCCTTAAGTTTGTTGCTCATTTATTAAGAGCTTGCTACAACCCCACCATCACAAGTGATGGTTTGACCTACTGTATACGCACCTGCTCTTGAACTTAGAAATATAGCTAATCCTGCTATATCTTCAGCAGTACCTACCCTGCCTCTTGGGTTGGTATCTCCAACGACACTCCAATCAATATCAACGTCTCCACCTGAACCAACACCGGTACTTAACATCCAAGTTGGGAAAGGTCCTGGAGCTATGGCATTGACAATAATATGGTCCTTCACAAGACTCGCAGCAAGCACCCTTGTTAAATGATGCAAGGCAGCTTTTGAAGGGCCATAAGAAAAGGCGTCAAAAAGACCAGTTTTAATTCCATCGATAGATCCAATGTTAATGACTCTTGCAGGATCTTCGGCATTTCCTGAAGCTTTGAGAAGAGGAAGTAATTTTTGAGTTAAAAAGAATACTCCTTTGACGTTAGTGTCCATTACTTTATCCCAACCTTTTTCTGAATACTCTTCTATTGGTTCGCCCCAAGAAGCACCGGCATTGTTTACAAGAATGTCTAAACTGCCCTCGTCTTCTTTTATCTTAGAAACCAAAGCCGCTATTCCATCTAAATTCGATAAATCAGCAGGAATCGAAATGCAGTTACCTTCGTACTCTTTACTCAATCTTTCAGCTGTAGCATCGCATGCTTCTGCTTTACGTGAACTTATATAAACTTTTGCTCCATTAGCCAGGTAACCAGCAGCAATCATCTCCCCAATTCCTCTTGACCCACCGGTTACAAGAGCAATTTTGCCTTTTACTGAAAATAAATCCTTCATCATGACTCCTTTTTTTAACTTTACTTTATCAATACATTGCCTAGTATAAATTAACTTAATGAACTACGGAGGTTCTATGAAACAAATTTTACTATCTTTATTTCTCGTCTTGTCTTTAAGCGCTTACAGCGCTCATCACGAAGAAGGTGAAGTAAAAAATCAATTCCAACTTCTTTCAACGTATGAAATTGCAGCCGGCCAAAATCCACAAGACTTGGCTGAAGAACTAATGGAAATGCAAAAGAATCAAGAAAGTTATGGTTATAACAATTGTGGAGTTTATCGACACCAATTCGGTGCAATGAGAGGTTTCTATACTTATTGTAACTTTGATGACATGAAGCAATTTGCTGCTGTAATGAAAAAATCCATTGCTGCTCAATCTAGTGATCCATCTCCCGTGCAAAGTTATGCTTCTCATAGCGATAACATTGTTGCAGTCCTTGAGAGAAACTTAACAGAGGCTCCTAATTATATTCTTAATTCAGAATATAATTTTGGTCCCTACCTCACTGCCAATGAGCAACTTGATAGAGCGAATAAATTATACGATGTCTATAAAGAAGGTTTCGGCGCATGCAATCTAACTCAGCATCGTTACGGACCTGAATATTCCTTTTACATAGTTTGTGGATTTGATGATTTTGATGATTTTGCAGAAAAATCTGCAAAAACAGATTCTATTTACGAAAAGAGTCTCATGGATGAAAAATTAGACATTAAGGTCCATTCAGACAATATGTTGATAAAGGTGATGGATTAATGAGTAACTGGGCGGCGCTCTAGTTGTCGCCCTTTTTGCCTCTTTTAAACTTATCTGGATTTGAAATATCTGTTATAAATTTTGCTATTGTATCTATACCTGATACCACAAATTCTTCTACCATCTTAGATTTATTAATTACATTCTCCTCAACTTGCTTAGCTCGATCAGAGTATTTCGTATCTTCATTCTCCATTTTTTTAGATTACATCAATAACGCAGTTAATTGGTAAAATATCGTTATGAAATTTATTAATGCAAATAAAAATTTTGATGAATCTTTAAAAATTCTCGCCATTAAAATCAAAGAACTGGAAAAAAAATCGATGTCTTTAATTATCTATCAAAGCCTTAATGGGTATAAAGCTAATGCAAAGCAAATTATCAATGCACAAGAAGACATAAGCCCTTTATTAGAATTCTTAAATCTTGAACACGAAAAGAACTCTATGGTTCTATCAGATGACGAAGAAAGTTTATCCGGAGAATCTATTCAAAGGATGTACATCCTCTCCATGCCTTTTTTAAGCAATGATGAAGAGGACTCAATCAGTAGATATCATCATGAATCATTGCAAGATGTGAATTTACTGAATGTTCTTACAATTCAATACAAGAACTATTTTTTAAATATTGTAGAGTGAATCTTAGGATTTCTATTTTTTAAACAGAAGAGTCATTCTGTCGCTCTCACCAATATTCTTATATTTCTCCTTATCTTTTTCTTTTAGTCGATAAGATGGAGGCAGTGTCCAAACTCCTCTCGGGTGATCTTTGGTGTCTTTAGGGTTCGCATTAATTTCTGATTTAGCCACAAACTTAAAGCCATGTTTCTCAGCTATTTTGATAGCTAATTCTTCCGTTACGTAGCCACTTTTCTTCATTACTTCCATAGAAGTTCCTGGTTTAGCACGATGCTCTACGATCCCAAAAACCCCTCCTGGTTTTAAAGCTTTATAAGAATTACTAAAAATTAAGTCCATTTGAGGCCCTAACCAGTTATGAAGATTACGAAATGTTATAACAGCATCAATGGAGGAAGCTTCTGCAAGCTCAGAATCTATATTAACCAATTCAACTCTTCCGTAAACCGGACTTGATTCCATTTTCTCTTCAAACCTGCCCCTCGATCTAGCGTAATAATCTCCTGCATCTGGATTAAAATGAGCAGCAATAAGGGTTCCAGGATAATGGATATAGTTAGCAAGTATTTCTGTATACCAACCTCCACCCGGAGAAAGTTCTACAACTGTCATGTCTGACTTTATTCCAAAAAAAGAAATTGTTTGATTGGGGTGCCTCGCACTGTCCCTCAAAATATTTTTTGCAGATCTGTCGTCACTGCTGATTGCTTTTTCTAAACTATGAGACTGAATGACACTAAAGGAAAGTGCTATAACTACCGGAAGAAGGGATTTATATAATTTATTCATAAGGTTTATTTTAATTAATAATTAAATTGCTGTTCTAAGAAGAGTCGCTATAACTCTCTCCAGCTGATCTATTGAGCCACATTGAAACACTTTAGTGCAATAAGCAGAATAGTTTTTCATCACAGAGTCACCTGTATTCCATCGGTACTTACCTTCAGGATTTAACCAATAAACTTGCTTCGCTCTTTCATAGACTAATTTCATTAGATGTGCTTTTTCAGGACCGAAGTTATTTCTGGCATCACCCAATATCACTACGGTTGTTTTTTTATCAATGTCGTCTAAACAAAGGCTCACAAAATCAGAGAGGGCTTGACCGTAATCAGTAGACCCTCCTCCATGTTTTTGTAGAGCTTTTTCTATTGCCGGCTCTAATTGAGCATCTTTGAAATCCTGAGTAACTTCACCTAAATTAGAAGAAAAAACAAAAGCCCTTATTTTTGATACGACCTCGGTAAGACTAAATAAAAACATCAACATAAAACGAGCATAAGCACCAACTGAACCACTTACATCACAGATAACCAAGATTTTAGGTTTATCAACTTTTTTGTATGACCACCTCAAGTTAAATAAAATTCCTTGGTTAACCCAATTGTCTCTGAGGGTTTTCCTTATATCCAACTTTCCACGTCTAAAGTTTTTCTTCCTTCTGGAGTGCATATTGGCTAATTTTTTAGCCATTCTTCTAACTAGGGAATGCACTTCTTGTAAATAGGATCTATCAATTTGAGCCATGTTCATTGATTTAAAGACCTGTTCTCTTAATTGCTCGCCGGAAACATCTCCGTGAAGCAAGAACTGTTGTTGCACAAAATCAGAAACTCGCTCCCTAAGCCCGGTTAATTGTGATCTGAGTTGTTGTTCTAAATCAGAAGGAGTGTCGCCATCATTCTGAGATCCCATTTGCATGATTTCATCTTCAAGCTTGCCTACTCCCATTTGTTCAAGAATTCTTCTTGTAAATACAGATCGCTGAGTAAAGTATTTTATTTCTCTAATTTCTGATTCTTCTCCAGCTTCAGCTATTGCCAACATTATTTCTGCTTGTGACCCTTCCATTAAAGTTTTGGCAAGGTCTGAAGAATCGTTGTTAGCCTTTTGGTTTTTGTCAGGTAAATCAACTTCGACAGCAGCCTTTATTTCATCTGTAAAAAAATCATCAAAACAAGAACTAAATTTATCTTTTTCTTCTGGAGTTTTTGGCAACACTATTGATAGCGTTCTTTTAAGTAGGTCTTTATTTCCGTAGCCAATCCTATCAACCACTTCCATGGCATCTAGAGTTTCTGCAGGCGAAACTCTAACATTTGCGTTTCTTAACGCCTTAACAAAATCAGTTAATACTCTTTCCACTAGGTGATCCCATTGAATCTGATATTAATCTAGGAACTTCTTTTGCAACAACTTCAATGTCTTGCTGGTGTTTTAATAAAACATTTAAAGTGTCTGTAGCTAGTTGAGCATCCAGTTCTTCGCTGTTTAAAAGAATAAGTGTTTTAGCCCAATCAATGGTTTCACTAATTGCAGGTTGCTTCTTTAAATCTAGTTCCCTTATGCCTTGCACAAAAGCTACAAGTTGTTTTTGTAGAGATTTTTTAATTTCAGGAACTCTGGCTTGTATAATCTGTCTTTCTAATTTTGCTTCTGGAAAAGGTATGTAGAGATGTAAGCAACGTCTTTTAAGCGCATCACCAATCTCTCGGCTGTTATTACTAGTAAGCATTACCAAAGGTTTAACTTTAGCTTTCCTTACTCCAAGTTCAGGAATAGATATTTGAAATTCAGATAAAATTTCTAACAACAGAGCTTCAAACTCTTCATCTGCCTTGTCAACTTCATCTATTAGTAGAACGGCACCTGTTTCAGTCGTGAGAGCCTGCAAAAGTGGTCGTGTTTCCAAAAAATCTTCTGAAAAGAAGATATCTTCAAAATCCATAAGTCGGCTAAGAGATTCTTTTAACCCCTTGGCTCCTTCAAGAACATCCTGCATTTGCTCCTTTAAAATTTGGGTATAGAGAAGCTGTTTACCGTAACGCCATTCATATAGAGCTTTTGATTCGTCCAAACCTTCGTAACATTGCAATCGAATAATTTCTTGTTGAAAGTGAAGAGCTGCAGTGTTCGCTAATTCAGTCTTTCCTACTCCAGGAGGTCCCTCAATTAAAATTGGTTTCTCTAACTGAGAAGCAAGATAAACAGCAGTTGCGATTTGCTCACTACAGATATATCCGTGCTTTGAAAAACCTTCCGTAATTTCCTTAATACTCTTTTCTGGTCCATCACTCATCAAACTACTCCTAGTATTTTTTTTAACTCTTCTACTACTCTCAGGGGATCATCAATAAAAAGGTGATGCATTGTTCCTGGAACTCCCACCACTCTTTCATCGGGTAAATTACCAACATACTTTGTATATTCAACCAGTTCTGCTGGAAAAATCTGGCTCATTAAACCATAGACTAAGTAAACAGGACATTCCGGAGACATAAGAATGTCAGTTAGGTCGGAAGATTGGTAAGTCTTCATCATCTTGCCATCTGATTTTAACAACCATCCGTCGTTGGTTTCTTTAAATGAATTCTTAGCAATGTGTTCTAAGATATAATCATTTCTGCAAGGTTGTGGCGGGATTAACCTAAAACTTTCAACTGCACTGTTGAGTGTTTCGTAATAAAAATCTGCTCTAATCATCGACTTACCCATAGATCTAGCCTTGTCAGGCGGGACAACGACTATAGAATCTAACAAGATTAATTGAGTAAATATTTCTGGGAAAAAAGATGTTGCTTTTAAAGAAATTGAACCACCCATGCTGTGAGCTATGAAAGTAGTAGAGTTCCACTGCCTGTCTTCACACACGGCCTTTAGTTCTTTTGCATACAATTCTTGAGAGTAATTTTGTCGATGATCACTATCTCCATTTCCGGAAAGATCAACGGCAACAACACAAAAATCATCTAAAAAATGAGGTGCTATAAAGTCCCACCAATTGCTATTAGCACTATAGCCATGCACAAAAAATAAACCTGGTTTTGATGAGTCACCCCAGAGTGAATAATGTATATTCGCACCTTCAACATTTACGTAATGGTGTTCGGGTGAGTTATCAATAGCAGAAACGAACCATTCTGGCGAAGTCATTTTTAAGTACCTTTAATTTATACTACGTATAGCAGTTTTAAGTGCATCGACAATAATCTCAATGTGCTCAGGCTTTGCTATGAGGGATGGAGAAAGTACTAAAAATTCGCCTGAAAATCTAACCAAGACATCATTTTCATAACAATGTTGGAAAACTTTTGATGCGAATTCTGCAGCAGGAATAGGATCCGATCCAAAATGCAAAGCACCCATCAATCCAATATTTCTTATATCAACAACTTGATTTTCACCTTTAAGACTATGAACAGCATCTTCAAAAACAGGTTCTAGTTCTTTTGCTTTTTGGAATAGCCCCTCTTCCTCATAAACTTCAAGTGTTGCTAAACCGGCAGCGGCTGCTACTGGATGCCCCGAGTAGGTATAACCGTGGAATAATTCGATCATATTCTCTGGTCCTTGCATGATGGTGTCATGTATTTCATTCTTAAAAGCAACCGCGCTCATAGGTATAACTGCACCCGTTAAGCCTTTGGCCATAGTAATAATATCAGGAGTTACGTCAAAGCGTGTAGCAGCAAAAGAGTCTCCCAGTCGACCAAACCCAGTGATAACTTCATCAAAGATCAATAAGATATTGTGTTTAGTGCATATCTCTCTAATTCTTTCTAAATAACCAACCGGTGGAACAATAACACCTCCAGAACCAGTAACCGGCTCAATAATAACTGCTGCAACAGTGGAAGGATCTTGCAAGGTTAGAATCTTCTCTAGCTCATCGGCAAGATGCAGACCCCATGAAGGTTGTCCTTTTGAGAAAGCCATTTCGTCTAAGTTCCATGTATGTGGCAAATGGTCCACTCCAGGCAACAAAGGTCCAAAAGACTTTCGGTTAGGAGTAATACCGCCAACTGAAACCCCACCAAAATTGACTCCGTGATATCCTTTTTCTCTTCCAATGAGTTTTGTTCTTTGCCCTTCTCCATTAGCTACGTGATAAGCCATGGCTACTTTTAAGGCAGTTTCTACCGCTTCTGATCCTGAATTTCCAAAAAAAATCTTGTCTAAACCATCGGGTGTTAAGTCTGCTATTTTTTCTGCCAATTCGAAGGCCTTTGGGTGTGACATGTTAAAGGCGGTAGCATAATCTAGAGTTTCAACTTGATCCTGTACGGCTTTGACAATCTTGGGGTGACAATGCCCAGCGTTGCAACACCACAAACCAGCTATACCGTCTAAAACACTTCTTCCATCTTGAGTTTTGTAATACATTCCTTCCGATGCAACAATTAACCTAGGATCAGATTTAAATTTCCTATTTGGTGTAAAAGGCATCCAGTAGTTATCAAGATTTATATTTTGCAGGTCTTCCATGGTTTTTATATTTTTGTAAGGATTGGGTGTAAATAAAGTATACTTTTTTAAGTTATTTTTTGAAAGATTAATGGTCTTAGAAATTCACAAACCAAATATACCAAAGCAAGACAGAAGTCTTAAGCGTTATGAGAGCGCATTAAAGACAGCAGATTTTATTCTTAAAGAACAAAACATTCATGCCGTTACTCTTAAAGAGATAGCAATTAGATCTGGAATTAAACGATCCTCTCTTTATAAGTTTTTTCCTAGCAACATGGCAATCTTGTATGCCCTATCAGAAATACATTTAAATAAACTTCTTAAAATGGTCAACGCCAATACTGCGGATGTTAATTTTAAGAACTCAATGGAGTTTACAATGTTAATAATTGACTTGTTAACTATCTACCTCAACGAGCACAAAGGCTCAGCAATTATGTTCCTTAGTAATGATTTGCCGACTAAATTAGAAATTACCTTACATTCGAATACGCTTTTTTCTTCAGAGATGCTCAATAAGATAAATCAAAAGGTTTCTAATGTTGACAATGAAAGAGTAAATAATAATTTCAGTATTATCTTTGCACTTTTATCTCAAGGTTACCAAAAAGAAGGAACAATTAGTCCTAGGGTTGTTAATGAAACAAAAAAAGCCTCACTGGCTTACCTTTCCGCTTACTAAATTAATTTAGCACCTCAAAAATACAATTTTCATCATTGTGGTTAGGGTTATTGACGTAAGTTGAAACTGGATAAAATTTAATCCTTTTTGCGAAAGCTTCATCAAAGAAATTGATGTCTTTATTCTGAAGCCAATCTTTGTAGAGAGACCTTTGTATAATAAAAGGCATGCGATCATGCAACTCTTTAAGATTGTCTGTTGCTTGTGTTGTGATAATTGCGCATCCCACTTCTCCTCGATAACCTCCATAAACACCTCCGAAACAAAAAGATTCTCCTTCCAGATGATGATAAAAAGGAATCTTCTTATCTCCATTGGCTTTCCACTCATACCAACCATCGGCAGGTATTAAGCATCTGGTGGAGTTTTCAAAAGAAGGCTTAGTGGATAAAGTCTCAGAACGCGCATTGACCAAATTAAAGGGTTTGTCTGCCCAGAAAGGAGTAAAACCCCATTTTATGTAGTTCAACTTATCCGTCATAGCAGCAATTTTTTGGCC
>Ga0209425_10000023_pt1 | contig 174168 bp, 164 predicted proteins | sample COG_05_FD_184749 | JGI IMG/M metagenome (GOLD analysis project Ga0209425, IMG submission 184749) | Pelagic Microbial community sample from North Sea - COGITO 998_met_05 (SPAdes) (version 2) | ecosystem: Environmental > Aquatic > Marine > Neritic zone/Coastal water | place: Helgoland, sampling...
TGGAATTTCAGGGCAAATGTAGGGAATAGCTGAATTATAACATGCTAAAATACATTTTTTAGATTTAACTGTATAGGCTTTATTATTTCTCACATAGGTTGTTAAAACTGCTCTTTCACTTTCAATGTTTGAAATTTTTACAGCAGTGCTGTTTAGTCTAATTTTAATATTATTATCAGTTCTATCCAATTCTGAATAATTTGCTCTAGTTAATACCACGTCCTCCATAGTAGAACCAGGCATAGCTAAAGGTATTAGCTTTCTGACTAGCAATCTTGCTATTGATGCATTCCCGTCAGGGAAATGAAATATATACGGCTCATCATTTCGGTGCCCTGTTCTTGGTAATGTGTGAGTTACACCTGGCATGCCACCATCATAGTCCTGTATTGATGTGGTTGGAATTTCATCTATCCCTACGCACCAAAAACTCATTCCCCATCTTTTGTAAATATTGATTATTTGTTCATCGATTTTGCAGTAATTACGTAAATAGTCCTCATAGCTTGTCTTCTTCAAAAGTTCATATTTTTCTGTCAAATTTAAGTTTGGTAAATAGTCTTCTTTGGATGTATGTACTCTTACAAAGTCAGATTTTGCTTTGTCACTAACAGGCATATCTGCTGCAAAATCTTTCCAACTGCGAGACCCATATCCGAAAACAATTTTATCTTCCCCAAAGGTTTCTTCATCGAACACTATAGATTTTGATAATTTATTACGCGTCCAAAAATCTTGATCAAAGTAATTATAAAATTTCTCAATTTTAATGCCTATTTCACTTAAAAGTTTAATAGACTCTGTATTGTAGGCGGACGGCGTATCTATAGCTTCAGTTCCTCCGTAGCCAATACGAAGATCTCCATCTATGTTAAATTCATTTCGCTTAGCATGTCCCCCAAAATCATCATGGTTGTCCATAATCAGAATTTTACTATTTGGTTGCTCTTTTTGAAAAAAATAGGCTGCTGAAAGTCCGCTAATTCCCCCACCGACAATTACAAGATCATACTCCTCTGATATTTGTTGATGCGGAAAATCTCTACCTGATACCCGGGAGTGCATTGTTTCCCAAGATCCGTCGTGACTTCCTCTTAAACCAATTTTTTGTGGGGGGTAATATGTGTCAGGCAGTTGAAAAACGTTAGAATATTTCAGTTTCGAGTTAGTTTTGGAGCAAGAAGAAATAATAGAAGGATAAAGTGCAGCCCCTATTGCTATTTGCGATCCACTTAGAAAATCTCTTCGAGTTATTTTATCCTTATGTACCAACTTTTAAAATTCATCAGGTCTTAATTGTGCATCAGTTCCGCCGTCCACATATATAATACTTCCTTGCATATAATCTGCACTGTCAGAGAGCATAAATTCTATAACACCTGCTATCTCATCAGCCCTAGCTACTCTTTTCTTAGGGATTGGTATCATCCCAACACTTTTTCCGATTTCTGGGTGATCAGCAGCTCCGCGAAACATAGGCGTTTCTGTTTGTCCAGGCGCTATGGCATTTAATGTAATTCCTAATTTGCCCCAATCTGAAGATCTTCGTCTTATGGCCCGTGCAACAGCATGTTTCGATAATGCATAAATTTGGGCGCCATGCGCATCACCTATTTCTACCATTGCTTTAGCCTCATTTTCTTCTAAGAGATGCTTAATTATAATGTTTTCTGGATCAGTTCTCATTTGCGCTGAATTAGAGGAAATAACAACAACCCGCCCATTGCTTTTTTCAAGTACTGATTTGAATCCATCCAATAACTCAATACATCCAAAATAGTTTACTTTAGCTACTAGCTGACCATTTTCTATGTGTCCTCCTACCCCTGCAGCTAAGACTAATTTATCGATACGATTATTCGATAATTTCAATGTTGTATTTATAGCATATTGCCGGCCCTCAGGAGTTGATAGGTCAGCATCAATTTCTTGTCCTTGCAAATCGATGCCTATTACTGAATACCCTTGAGCTTCCAATCGAGTCTTTATGCATGCCCCAATACCTGATGCGGAACCAGTTACAACTGCTATTTTCATAATACCCCCTGTTAGTATTTCGTAATTACTAGTATATATTTTTACGCAAATCGAGATGAAAAACCTTTTAAAGTTAAAAATTCATAGTCATAAGTATTAAATTTTACGTTGTAGGATAATTTTATGAATAAATTTGATAATGGAGCTGCTGTGGTTTTTGGGGCGACAGGCGGCATTGGTCGACATGTGTGCCTTGAATTGGCTAAAAACGGATCTGATGTAGCAATTGTTTGGCGCTCGAATGAAATATTAGCTCTTGAGCTAGTTAGTGCGATTCAAAAAATGGGTCGCAAAGCAACCGCTCACCAATGTGATGTTTTAATCTCGGGTTCTGTGGATAAAGTTTTTCAATCTGCCACTCTACAGCACAAAAGAATTCATACACTTGTTTGGGGCGCTGGACCGATAGTAGAGCAAGTCTATTTTAGTGATGTTGGTTATGAGCAATGGCAAAACGCTTTGAATGTTGAGGTGAATGGATTTTTTAATGCCTCAAAGGCTGCTATTGTTCATATGAAGAATAAGGGCGGATCAATAATACATCTAGGTTCTGCAGGGGAGTTAAGTTGGCCCGAGAAAGACGTTCTCTCTGTCGCCCCAAAGGCTGCTAATGAGAGTTTAATAAAAGCAATAGCCCGTGAAGAAGGTAAAAATGGTATCAGAGCAAATTCAGTTTTGATTGGTGTTATTGAGGCTGGAATGTTCCTTGAATTAAAAAGACAAGGGGTTTTTGATCAGGAGTGGACTGAGGAAGTTCAGAAAAATCTTGCCCTTAAACGATGGGGTCAGCCTGAAGAAGTTGGTTATGCAGTTGTCTTTCTTGCCTCTAAGAGGGCAGGTTACATAACTGGACAGCAAATATCTGTAGCCGGAGGTTATGGTCTATGAGTCGAATAAAATAGATAACTCGTTGCAACTGTTTGCGTAACAAATATGCAACAATACTACGCAAAATAACATTTTAAGACCCTTTTTATTGTAAAACGCGCATTTTTTTACATTTTTCTTGCGAGTATTCCATTGCGCACTTTTTTAAAATGAAGTAGTGTAAATAATGATATGGGCAAGAATGCCTGGTACTACACAAGGGGAAACACATATGTCATCACGAACTATTAAGGGTTTAACGGCTTTAGCCTTATCAACCTCACTGCTAGCAATAAGCGCTCCTGCTTTTGCGCAGTTGGATGAAATTATTGTGACAGCGCAGAAGAAGTCAGAAAATTTACAAGATGTACCTGTAGCAATCACAGCATTTGACTTAGAGGATTTAGAAACTAATCGGATAGAAGGGTTACAAGATATTGGCACTTTTACGCCGGGCCTTTATGTAACAAGTAACCCCGCTGACCCGAACGGTGTTAGGGTAAGTATTAGAGGTATAGGTACTTATGACCCTCAAGTAGGTCAGGACAGTCGTGTCGCCATTTATCAGGATGGTGTATATCTGGGCAAAACTCAAGGTTTGGGTATTGATATGCCAGACCTTGCTAGAATTGAAATCTTAAAAGGCCCTCAAGGTACCTTATATGGACGTAACACAGTTGCTGGCGCCATTAACCTTGTATCAGCGACCCCAAATCCAGGCGAGCTTTCTGGAAAAATTAACGCCGAATATGGTAATTACGACCATAAAAAAGTTTCAGGCGCAGTGAATCTACCAATGGGTGACAAGGCTGCTGTAAGGCTCTCTGGTTCTTATATGGATAGAAGCGGTTGGGTAAAAAATAGTGGCCCAGGCGCAGATTTTGGCGGTGAGAAAAAATACGGTATGCGCGGTGCATTTGGTGTTGAGTTTTCTGACGCTTTCCGTTTGGACCTAGCTGCTGATTATAATAAAACTGAAGCAGAACCAATTTTCTATCAATCAGTAACTGATCTTGGGGCTGGTTTGTTTGCTCCTGCTATTTCTACTTTCGATGATGGTAGACAAGAAGACGTAACAACATCATTTACAAACGAAGCGGGTGACCTTGTCACGCAAGGCGTTTCAGCAATTGGAACATGGAGTCCAGCTGAAAACCATGTTGTGAAGCTTACAGCGGCTTATAGAGAAGTTGAAAGCTCAAGATTTGTTGCCTTAATTCCAACTGCAAACCCTGCTGTTATTAATGCTATAACAGGCGGATTTAATCAGGCTTTAGGAGCCTTACCATTTGCTTTTGGGGCTACTCAACAACCACTTCGCCCGGACTTTGGTTCTCAGTTTGACGGATCTGTTCCAGATCGTGGACTATTCTTGTCACCTCCTGGCGGAAGTGCAAATTTACCAGACCACAATCAGTTTAGCTTAGAGGCGACTTACACCGGCGAAACTAATGACGGTAAATTAGAATACACAGCAGGGGCATTTTTCTTTGATGAAGAAACTGGTTCTCCAGTAACTCAAAACTTAGCTAATGCAAACGACTATCTATTTGTTCTTGGACAGTTTGATCCGCGCGTTACAGCTCCTAACATTACTGGATTTCTAGGTGGTCTAGGTGTTCCTGCAGCTGCTATGGGTCCGATCCCAGCAGCTGGAGTGCTTCTATCATTCCTTCAAGGTCCACTAGCGGCTCAAGCTTTTCCGCTCTTAACACAGTTAGTTGGTAATGGCACCACTTGTACGAGTGCTCCATCAGCTGCAAACAACTTTTGTTTGCCGACATTATCAGTAGCTCTCAATAGCACTATGCAGACTACGACAAATTCTCTTCAAATTGATACCACTGCCTTAGCGCTTTATGCTCAGGGAACATATCATGTTTCGGATGACTTTCGTATAACTGCTGGTTTGCGTTACTCAGATGAAAGTAAGGATGGTGTAGGTCAAATGCAGTCTGCATTCTTTAATGATAATGTAACCCTTACAGGAAATGTTATTGCTCCTAATGAAGCGAGCTTTGATGATGATGTTCTAGATCCATCTGTAACATTGGAATGGGACGCAAATGATGATGTAATGATATATGCCAGTTATAAAGAGAGCTTCCGTTCGGGTGGTTTTAATGCATCTTCAGCTGGTTTTCGTGTACCAGGCCAAACCTACAGTGCTGACTTTACATTCCAACGTGAAGACATAACTGCTTACGAGGGTGGATTTAAAGGAGACTTTGGGGATAATGTTCGTATTAATGCAGCTGCTTATTATTATGATTTTGCTAATAAGCAGGTAACATTCGCTACTAATCCACTGATCGCTACTGAGCGCGCTATAGTGAACACAGATGATGAGGTTTATGGTTTCGAAGTAGATGGAACATTTGTTTTAAATGATAACTTCACAGCCCGCGGTAGCTATGCCTACATAGATGGTACTGCCGGTGATACAGTTAACCCACTCAATCCAGCTGATGTAAGAAGCTATCCCGAGTTACAGGGAACGCCTAAAAATTCCTACATGATGGCAATTGATTACAATGGAAAGTTAGGTAACAAAGATCTCTTTGGTAACCTAACATTTAGCCATAAAGATGATATTCTTGCTATTCCGGAAAGTGCACTTCGTCTACCTGCCATCGACCTTGTGAGCGGTAGAATTGGTATGAGTTTTGACACTAGTAATGGTGCTAAAGCTACAATAGCTCTTTGGGGTACAAACCTCCTTGATGAAGAGTATCTAGTAGACTCACTACCATTTGAGACGTTTGCTTATCGAACTAATGTATACGGTCAGCCTAGATCATATGGTATCACAGCTGGATTAACATTCTAAGATAGCTGCAATATCTAAACTACTAAAGGCTGTCTATTTGGCAGCCTTTTTTTTATAACTTAATACTGCTTAGGTTTTATTTTATTTAAAAACTTGAAAGAATTAATATAATGCGACTAATTTTCTTCTTTTTTTGTATGATCTATATATCAGCTTGTAATTTAAGTGTTGAAGAAAGTAATGACCAAGTTTCTGAAGTTAAAACCGATAAATCTTTAACTACAAATACATTATCTGCAAACTCACAATTGCCAAATATTGTTATTTTACTGGCCGACGATCTTGGGTGGGCCGACTTAAGTTATCGGGGGAGCGATATTCAGACACCCAATATTGATAGTCTTGCAAAGGAAGGTCTTACACTCAACCGGTTTTATTCGATGCCAATTTGTACTCCAACAAGAAGCGCTTTAATGACTGGGAGAGATCCCATGAGATTAGGTACGGTTTATGCGGGTTTTCAGCCTTGGCAAAATGGCGGTGTATCTCCAGAAGAACATTTTATGCCAGAAACTTTTCAAGCAGCAGGGTATCAAACCGCTATGATTGGGAAATGGCATTTAGGTCATACAACTGAACCTTTACTTCCTAATTCACGAGGCTTTGATTATTTTTTTGGTCACTTAAATACCCAAATAGACTATTATGACTATACAGTAGCGGGGGGGTATGACTTACAAGTAAATGGTTTATCATTTAAGGGCTCCAATCAATACGCGACTGACCTCCATGCAGAAGAAGCAGTTAAATTTATTAAAGAAATCCGTGATACTGAAAGACCTTTCTTTATGTATGTTCCCTTCCTTTCACCACACGCTCCAATGCAAGCCCCAATAGAGTTAGAAAATAAGTATAAATCTAGGTCTAATCGACCGTTCCCTAAACGCACCTATGCTGCAATGGTCGATAGCCTTGACCAAGCTATTGGGGATATATTGCAATCTTTAGAAGAGGAAGGTTTAGAAAATAATACTCTAGTTTTTTTCTTCAGTGATAATGGCGGTTTAAAGGCATTTGGTGCCGATAATAGTCCTTTCAAGGGGGGGAAATTAGAAACCTTTGAAGGCGGTATTCGTGTTAATGCATTGATGAAATGGCCGGGCCGTATTACAGGTGGATCGCGTACAAACAACGTTGTTTCTGTTTTAGATGTTTATCCAACTTTATCTGATTTAGTTAATATTCCTATGCTGAATAAAAAACCTTTGGACGGACAGAGCCGATTAGGCGCCATTATCAATTCAGGTCAGGACTTAAGGAATGGGGATCTTTACTTTGCATCAAATTCTCCAATTTTTAATAAGTATCATTTGGCGGTTTTAGAAGAAAAATGGAAACTCGTTCAAATTATCGACCATAAGTCTCAATCAACTGAGATTGAAAACTTTCTTTTTGATATTATTTCTGATCCTGAGGAAGAAAAAAACTTAGCGAAAGATTATCCATCGCGAGTAAAAAATATGAGTGAAAAAATTCGTAAATGGAGAAGTAATCATCCAATAAATGGAGTACGTGTGGCTTTGTCACCGCACCCAGGATGGAGAGCACCTAAGGACTATGCTGAAAATGTGACGCCAACGGCAAATCTTCAGAGCGAGGGTTATAATACATATGTTTCTGGGATGCGTGCGAAAATTTTACAAAACCGTCATACTGATAAAGGGCTAATCGAATATGATTAAAGCGTTCAAATATACTTTTTTTTTAATATTAATTTTTTTAATGGGTTTTTTTCTAATATTTAATTTTTCGCCTAACTTTAAAAAAACTGTTCAATTAAAACTAGTAAACCAGATTGATGATATTGCATCGAATAGAATTTCTAGTAATCCGAATGCTAAAGGTTCAGTTGCGGCTGAATTCATAAATATTCCTATTGAAGTCAGAAAAATTGCTCCAGATATTATGCAAATAACAGGTGTTGGAAACACGCATGTGATAAAAACTTCTGAGGGAGATGTCATGTTTGATACAGGTCTTTCTATACAGGCGGCTAAGCAAATATCGGCATTAAGTAAGGTGTATCCCGAGGTAAATGTATCTCATGTAATTTTATCGCATTCACATGCTGACCACACGGGTGGTTTTAAGTTTTGGTTTAAAGATGGAATGCAAATTATCACTCATGTTGAATTTGAGGAAGAACAAAGATATTTAAAAGAGTTAGAAACTTATTTGTGGAATAGAAATAGAACATTATTTCCTTGGATGCCTGAAACTCCTCCTAAATTAGATCTCCTATTAACTGGCGGGGTAAAGCCAACACTTTTAGTAGATAATAACGCACCTTATAAGTTTACAAAAGGAGGTATGGATTTTGAAATATATGCCTTATCTGGTGCAGAGGGTTCAGATAATCTTGTTCTTTGGCTTCCACAGAGAAGAATTTTATTCTCTGGTGATTTCTTCGGCCCTCTTTTTCCCCAGTTCCCGAATATTTTCACAATGCGAGGTGAAAAAATAAGAAAACCATTTGAGTACATAAAATCACTTCAAAAAATAATTGATCTGGATCCGATAATGATCATCCCTAGTCACAAAGAGCCTATAGATAATAAATTTTTTATAGACGAGGGGCTTAGAAAAATTCTTGGGGCCACTCAACACGTTCATAACGAAACCATAAAAGGAATGAATAATGGACAAACAGTAGAAGAGTTAATGAGGACAGTAAAATTACCCACTGAACTTAGTATTTCTCAAGAGCATGGAAAAGTTTCATGGGCTGTAAAGTCCATTTGGGAATATTATTCTACTTGGTTTCATTTTGATAAAACTACTGAGTTATATGCTGTTCCGCAAAGTGATGTTTATACTGATCTTTTGGGTATTATAGATACTGTAGAAATGCAAAAATTGATTCAAATATACATTGATAGGAGTGAATTTTTAAAAGCATTACACTTAATAGAAATTGTGCTCGCTGATAATGATTATCAGGGCCCTGTATTAGATTTTGAGAATGTTGTTTTAAAAGAATTATTAAAGCAGGCTAATAATACAACTAAAAATAGTTATGAAATATATTGGTTAAATCACAAGCTGACTAATAATCAGGCTAGACTAGAAGCCCAATAATCAAAACTTTCACAGAGAAAACCAATTGAATCAAAAGCAAAGTGATTGTGACCTGTATCTTTAAGGATAATTAATTTCGTATTCGATGCATTTGTATAATATTTTTCGATCTCTTCTGAAGGAATTCCGATGTCATGGTCGCCGCATGCAAAAAATATAGATGTATCAATTGCTTTGACTTCATTGGAAAAACTACCTTTTATCATGCTCATTAGCCCTCCTGCTGCATAAAGCTCGCATGAAATTTCTCTTAACCGAGCAGTTAATGTTTCTGTTTGTCCGCCGAATGTTATTGAGTTACCACTGGGCCCCGAAGGTATTTTTGTAAACTCGCAGCCAAATTTTGCATAAACTAACTTTTTTATATCTTTGGAAAATCTTTCAGGTTTATTAATATATGTTTTTTCATGATCATTTAACCCCCAGTCTAGGCCTCCTGCATTAGAACCCAATAGTGCGATTGCTTCAAAAGTCTTATATCTTGCTTGAATTAATGTTACTGTCATCCCTCCCATGGAGTGGCCAACGCCTATAAGTTTTCCTATATTCCACTCATTTAAAGCTAACGATATATACTCCGCCGAAATTCGTGGTTTTAAAAATGGCTGATTAAGTGGAAGTTGATTTGACGCTGTTCCGGGGTGATCCATCGTAATTACGTTATATCCTACTGAATTCATTCTTTTTACAAAGCTGTAATCTGGATGCAAATCAAAGAACTCAGCTGATGATCCGCCCCCAGGCAAACAGAATAAAGTGAAAGGTTTTTTATCGCCTAAGGCAGCGTAAAACTTAGCAGATAAATTAACACCTTTTATGGTTGTTGAAAGCTGCTCAAACATTAAGCTTCTGGCGCAATCACAATTTCTGCTCCATCATGTATATCTAATAGTGTTATTTGACATGATAACCTTGAACTTTCTTTAACTTCTACAAAATCACTCAATCCCTCAAGCATGTAGCCTTCATCCTCAGTCTGGTCACCTGCGACTGCAGGGTCTTTAAAGTAAACATGGCATGTGCCACAACTTGCTGCACCTCCACACGTTCCTTCTACTAAGCTTTCCGAATTTAAAGCTTCCATCATTGAGCATCCTATTTCAGCTTCTATTATGTGTTTTTCCCCAGTAGGGGTGGTAATATATAATTTTGGCATCTTTCTTCTCTTTATATCTTGACTGTAGCATTACAAAAGCTATTTTCGAACAGCGTTCGGAAACTCCCTAGCGTGACAATTACAATAAGGCAAGGGTACTATGGCGGGTGTATTGAACGGTATTAAAGTTCTCGATCTATCTTGGGGTATATCGGGTCCCATGGTTGGCATGCTTTTAGGTGATCATGGAGCTGATGTCACTCGTATAGAGCGTCCTCAGGGTGATCCCTTTCAAGAAATGCTAGGGTATAAAGTTTGGCACAGAGGTAAGAAAAATGCTATATTTGATTTTAAAAACAAAGAAGATCTTGCGTTATTTAAGAAGCTAGTCGCGGATGCAGATGTGCTTATTGAAAGCATGACTCCTGGAAAAATGAAAAACCTAGGTTTAAGCTATGATGAGTTATCTGTACTAAACCCACGATTAATATATTGCTCTATTTCTGCTTTTGGTGATGATGACCCAAGGTCTGCTTACGATGCTGAAGTAGCTGCTGAATCAGGTCTTCAATGGGAGCAACGTGGGTGGCCAGAAGGTGCTTTAAATCACATGTCAGGACGTGAAGATCCATTTTCAGGTGCAATTGATATTGACCCTAACCTATTGCAGGGTGCTAACAGAGAGGGGCCATTACATACGGCGTCTAAATGGCCTAGTATGGGTGCCTTTTTCTCAGCACTTACAGGTATTTCAGCAGCTTTATTTGTTCGTGAAAGAACTGGTAAAGGGCAAAGAGTAAGTACAAGTTTACTTCAAGGTGCAATGGCGTGTGGGTCTGGGGTTTGGCAAAGAGCTGAAGATATAGATGCACAAGGGTTCAACACTTGGATTATGGGATCTTCATCTCCAAAAGGCCACTTTAAATGTGCTGACGGTAAATGGCTTCATAACTGGGTGCCTAACCCAAGATTTATTTTGGAAGCATCAAAAGGAGAAAGTTTGGAAGCTTCACCAGATTTATCAGTACAAAATGATCCAGATAGATTTGGTATAGGCCCAGAAGAAATTTTAGTTATGGCGCATTATCAACCTATCCTGGCTGATGCTGTAAAAAAGTTTAATTGTGATGAATGGGTAGAGGCTGCCGCTAATGGAAATATGACAATGCAGCCCTGTCGTTCAATAGAGGAAAGTTTGACTGATCCATACTTAATATCCGACAAATGCGTTACGACCATAGATGACCCCGAACTAGGTGTAATCAACCAGGTAGGTATAACTTATCGTTTATCTAACAGTCAGGGTGAAGTTAAGGGGCCAACACGTAAATCAGGTACTGATACAAATGTTGTAAAAAAATATGCAGAATCATTGCCAAAACCAAGTATGCATAAACTCCCTGCTGAACCAACAGGCAAGGGGCCTTTAGAAGGTATTCGCGTCTTAGACTTAGGACTTGCTATTGCCGGTCCATTTGGCTGCCAGCTATTAGGCGACATGGGAGCCGAGGTTATAAAAATGAATACTTTGTGGGATAGCTATTGGCATAAGTGTCATATAGCTGCGATGGCCAATCGTAATAAACGCAGTTTTGCTGTCATGCTTAAGCATCCGAAAGGCATGGAAGCTCTTAAGAAATTAATTGCTACTTGTGATGTTGTTCAACATAATATGCGTTACCCTGCCACACAACGACTAGGCCTTGATTATGAAACTTTAAAAAATGAATTTCCAAGTTTAATTTATTGTCATTCAAGAGGTTTTGAGGAAGGTCCCAGAAAAAACCTTCCTGGAAATGATCAAACTGGAGCTTGTTTATCAGGAATTCAGCACGAGGATGGCGCCTTGTATACTGGTCGTGAGGATACATTTCCTATTTGGTCTTTAACTTCACTTGGGGACACTGGGAATGGTTTTCTAACTGCTGTAGGTATTTGCAATGCTTTAATGGAGAGAGAAAGAACTGGGAAAGGTCAGTTTGTTGACACTTCGATTGTTAATGCCTGTTTATTAAACACGAGTTATGCAGTTTCTAAACCTGATGGTACGCCAGTGGAGAGGCCACGTCTTAATTTTGATCAAACAGGTTATGGTGATTATTACAGGCTCTATCAAACTGAAGATAATAAATGGATTCAAGTTGCGGCTATAAGGCCAGAGCATAAGTCAGCCTTCGATATTCTTGCGGGTGATAATAAATCTAGTTCATTTCTTGCTCGAGGTTCTAAAGAATTAATGATAGATTTGAAGTCTGCTGGAATACCAGCAGCAATATCAGATGAAAATGCTTCGAAAAGATTATTTGATAATAAGGAATATAAAACTAAAAAATGGACTGTTGAGTACCATGATCGCCATGTAGGTAAGCTGGAGCAAATAGGACTAACATATAACCTTTCTGATACTCCAGGTGTAATCAGCCGTCCTCCCCTCATAGTTGGTGACTGCACAAAGGAAATACTTGAAGAACTTGGTTATACAGAAGCTGATATATTAAGCATGGCTAATGAGACTGCAATACTATGTGACCCACCTGTTCCAGGACAAAAAGAAATGAAAAACCCATGGGGATTATAAATGCGGCCTGATCCAATAAAACGAATTGATACTGCATTTTTTTGGGAGGCTTGCGAACAAAGAAAATTTGTAGTTCAAAAATGTGAACCCTGTAATACTCTTTGGCACCCACCGCGCCCTATGTGTCCAAAATGTCATTCCATTGAAAAAACCCATCAAAGACTAACAGGAAGGGGTGTCGTAATATCTTGGGTTAAGCAAGTAAGACCAGCGAGTTATGGATTTGAGAGTAGTCCTTTTGTTATACTGGTTGAGCTTGATGAGGGTTTAAGAATTGTTTCAAATTTAATTTCAGTTTCTGTTCCTGTGATAGGTGATATCGTCGAGGTTGATTTTGAAAAAACAATAGGTGGAAAATCTGTACCTATTTTCAAGAGAGTTGTAGTGTAATGGTTTCTAGTTTTCAAAAAGCCTGTATCGTCGGTATTGGGCAAACTGAGTTTTCTAAGGCTTCGGGGCGTAGTGAGCAACAGCTTGCTGCTGAAGCTATATTAGCAGCTTGTTTTGATGCAGGTATTGATCCGGCGTCCATTGATGGAATGACAACCTTTAGTTTAGACCATTCTGATGAAGTGGACGTGATGAGATCTCTGGGCTGTGAAGAAATTAAATATACGACACGTTTACCTCAGGGTGGGGCTGCTTCAGTTTCAACAATCGTTCATGCTAAAAATGCTGTAGAAAGTGGTATATGCGATACATTTTTAATTTTTCGCGCAATGAACGAACGTAGTCAATATAGATTTGGCCAGCCGCATCATAGTATGAGTCCTGATGCGCATAGTTCTACTTTTATGGAATGGTGTTTTCCATTTGGAGCACAAACACCTGCATCATGGGAGGCTTTATCTTGTGGTCCTTATCTACATAAATATGGCATTACTTCGGAAGATTTAGGAAGGATAGCTGTAACTTTTAGAAAGGCTGCCTCAACAAATCCAAATGCATGGTTTTATAAAAAACCAATAACATTAGAAGATCATCAAAGTTCTCGCTGGATAGTTGAGCCAACATTAAGACTTTTAGATTGTTGTCAAGAGAGCGATGGCGGAGTTGCTATTATTATCACACGTGCAGATAAAGCCAAAGATTGTAAGCAGACACCAGTTCAAATTTTGGGTGCAGAGTATTCCATGTTATTTAATCATGAAATAATCTCTGACTTCTACCAAGGAGATCTCATTCGTACAGAAAATAGTGAAATTGTAGCTGATCGTTTAACTGCTTCTGCTGGAATCGCTCCGAAGGATACAGACGTTGCAATGATTTATGATAATTTCACCCCACAAGTTTTGCGTCAACTTGAGGGTTTCAAATATTGTGGAATTGGAGAGGCCAATGATTATATAAAAGACGGAAATTTAGAGCTTGATGGTAAAACTCCTTTATCACCAAATGGAGGTCTTATGGGAGAAGGTTATATTCATGGAATGAATAATATTACTGAAGGTGTTCGGCAAATGCGTGGATCCGCTGCTAATCAGATAAAAAATGCAAAAACAGCTATGCTCGCTTCTGGCGTTGCAGGTGCTATAATTGGAGTTTAACATGGCGCAAATTTATAAACCAGGTGTTAAACTATCAAGTAGAGTGTGTAAGACACAAATAATGGTCTTAAGGATTCCGGCTGTAGAACTCGAAATATTTTGCGGTGGGTCTCCTATGGAGGTTGGTGACCCTGTTGCTTTGAAAGAACTTCAAGGAGAAAATAATGGAACTTTGGTGGGTAAAAGGTATACTGATGAGTCCGAAACAATGGAATTTCTTTGTACTCGCGGAGGTGAAGGCTCCATATCTATTAGTGGTTATAAAATAGGTATTAAAGCAGCTAAAAAATTACCAAGTTCTGATTAAATGAATATATACTTGATATTACAGATGGCTGTAGAAGCTATGGGGGAACGAGAAGCTGTAAAATTAAATGATTATTCAATTACATTCTCAGAGTTGAATAATATGAGTAAATCTGTAGCTTCACTTGTTAAAAATAAAGAAAAAATAGGTTTTCTATCAGAAAACAATCTTTTAATGCCAGCCGCCTTATTTGGTGCTGCCATAGCTGGTGTTGAGTTTGTACCATTAAATTACCGCTTGTCTAAAGAGCAGTTAAATATGCAGTTGAAGAGGATATCACCAGCAATTCTTTTTACTGACGAAGACATCATGGTTGAAGGCATTAGAACTATCGGTACTAATACGTTAACATTCGATGATATAATAGAAATTGGTTATGATAGTGATGATGAAGCAGTAGCTGTAGAACTATTCACTAGTGGCACCACTGGCGAACCCAAATCTGCAGTTTTGAAGCATAAAAATCTTATGGCTTATATTTTGGGTACAGTTGAATTTATGAGTGCAGAAGAAGAAGAATCTGTATTATTATCTGTCCCGCCATATCATATAGCCGGTATAGCCGCTGTTCTATCATCAAGTTATTCGGGTAGAAAAATAGTTCAACTTCCAAATTTTTCGGCCCAAGCTTGGACAGAATTAGTAATAAAAGAAAAAATAACTAATGCTTTTTTGGTGCCAACAATGCTCAAAAGAATCGTTGAACAATACAGTGAGGATCTAAGTTTACCATCTTTAAAAAATGTAGCTTATGGTGGGGGTAAGATGCCTAGATCAGTTATAGAGCGTGCTATGAAGTTATTGCCTAATGTAAACTTTACCAATGCTTACGGTTTAACTGAAACGAGTGCTACAATTTGCATGCTAGGCCCTGAGGACCATAGGTCTGCATTCAACAGTAGTGATATTTTAATAAAACGTAGGCTGTCTTCAGTTGGAAGGCCTATTCCTTCGATTGAACTCATTATTAAAGACGATGAAGGGAAAATTTGTTTATCTGAAGAATTAGGAAATGTTTGGGTTAGAGGAGAGCAAGTAAGTGGTGAATATAAGGGTATCGGTTCAAAGTTGGACAGTGAGGGGTGGTTTCCTACCAAAGATCGCGGTTTCCTTGATAACGACGGGTATCTCTTTATCGATGGGCGTGCTGATGACATTATTGTTAGAGGTGGAGAAAATATATCACCGGGAGAAATTGAAGATGTTGTAAGAGCTCATCCGATGGTCGAAGATGTTGCAGCAGTTGCAGTAAAGGATACAGAATGGGGAGAGGCGGTAGGTTTAGTAATCGTAGCTAAATGTCATATAAATGATCGTGAGATAATTGAATTGATAAAACGGAAATTAAGGTCATCACGTGTTCCATCAATTATCAAGTATATGGATGAGTTGCCCTATAATGAGACGGGTAAATTATTGAGGCGGGTAATAAGAGATAATTTTGCTAACTAATCATGCACAAAATTACGCAAATCAATTACTATCCGATTTAGGCATTAAGAAAGTTATATTGAAGCAAAGTGATCACCCGGCTTTAGCTTATCGACGCTCAGGACTTTTAGATATAAGTAGTCAAATGATACCAGTCCCGCTAGCTAGTCATGCGGATGGCGCCTTATTAGCTTTGAAAGCAATTTCGCAAAATATTAGTAAGTTACCGATATGTGGAAGCCAGCTTCTAGGGGAGCGAGCCAGAATAATGGGATTAAAGTCTAAAAAAAGAAAAACTGCTGGAGGCAAAGGGCGATTAATAGATACCGATGATGGCTGTATAGCGTTAAACCTTGTTCGTGATAGTGATTGGGATCTAATACCAGCATGGCTTGAGGCTGATGTTTCGAACTGGGCTGATTTAAAGAGTATTGCTAAAAAACTGAGTACTAATCATTTATTATCCCGAGCAATAGATATGGGTTTAGCTGTAGGTAAAGTTAGTATACCAAATAAGCCAAAGAGATGGTTTTCCTTTAAAGAGTACAGTAAGGCAAATATAAAAAAACCTCTTATACTTGATCTTTCATCTTTATGGGCAGGTCCTTTGGGCTCCAGTTTATTAGGATTGACAGGTGCGCGAGTAATTAAAGTAGAAAGTCCTGATAGACCAGATGGTTTGCGGTTTGGAAATAGAAAATTTTATAGTTTATTAAATGAAAATAAAGATTGTGTTGCTCTGGATTTTCATACCAAGGAAGGATTAGAAAAATTAAAGTTCTTAATGCATCAAGCAGATGTAATAATTGAAGCCTCTCGCCCTAGGGCTTTTAAGCAGCTTGAAATATCGGCAGTAGAATTTGTAACAAAAAAGCCAGGTAAGATTTGGCTTCGATTGACTGCCTATTCGAGAGACCAGAACCGTATCGGTTATGGTGATGATATTGGTGTTTCTGCGGGCTTGTCAGGAATTATGGAAAATCTTTATGGCTACCCTAGCTTTGTAGGCGATGCTATAGCTGACCCGGTGAACGGAATACATTTAGCTTTGTTAATACAAGCAAGTTTATATAAAGGTAAAGGAGGAATAATTGACATAAATATGTGTGATGTTCTGCGTCACGCTATGGGCGAACTTGATTTAATTAAAGATGAGATATTACAAGAATGGAGTAGTATTTCAGGTGATGATAGTATTCCTCTTTATGAAATGAGGGATATATCAGGTCATGCGCGAGGTTTGGGGGCCGATAATTCGGTTTGGTTATGATAATTAAGAATGCTGAAATAAATGGAAAAATCAAAGATATATTTTTAGATAAAGGCCGTATTGCTAAAATTGATAAAAACATCTTTGGAGATAATTATTATGATGCAAAGGGTAACGCTTTAATACCTGGATTACATGATCATCATATCCATTTAAATTCAACTGCGGCGGCCATTAATTCCGTTATCTGCGGTCCACCTGATGTTTCAAATGAAAATGAATTAATAAAAAGAATAAATCAGCCCGGTAAAGGGTGGATTCGTGGGATAGGTTACCATCATAGTGTAGCGGGCGAAATAGACAGACGGTGGCTGGATAAAAATGGCCCAAGACGTCCAGTTAGAATTCAACATAGAAGCGGCAGGCTATGGATTTTGAATAGTCTCGCCTTAAATATAGTTGGTAATAATATAGATTCTAATGGTCGCTTGTTTGATGATGATAATTCAATTCGATTTGGATCAGAATTTCCAAATTTAAAACCTCTCATGAAACTACTTTTTTCTTATGGAGTTACGGGTGTCACTGAGGTAACTCCAAGTAATGGAGTTGAAGAATATCAAAATTACATTGATAAGGTCAAACCATTAAAAATAGATATAATGGGAAAGTCTGATTTAAATTCTACTAAGTCCCAATATTTAAAGATTCACTACCATGAACCTGATCTTCCTAGTTTGGAAATAATAACTAATGAGATTAAGTTAGCACATAAAAACGGAAGAAATATTGCTGCCCATTGTGTTACCAGATCAGAATTAATGCTGATTTTAGCAGCATTAGATGAAGCCGGTGCAGTAAATGGAGATAGAATTGAGCATGCAGCTATAACTGATAGTTTTTTAATAAATTGGATAAAACGATTGAATCTTATTGTTGTTACTCAACCAAATTTTATGGCTGAAAGGGTAGGCTCTTACATAAAAGATGTTGAAGAGTTTGAACAAAAAAACTTATGGCGTTTAAAATCATTCATTAATTCTGGCGTGAGGCTTGCAGCAGGTAGTGACGCCCCCTTTGGTAACTCGAATCCTTGGTTTGCTATGGAAAGTGCTGTAAATCGTCCAGCAGGTTTTGAGGATGAATCTTTATCCCCTGAGGAGGCTTTGTCTCTTTATCTAAAACCGTCTTACAATGCTGGAGGTGTTGCAAGAGAGGTTAAAGAGGGAGAGATTGCTGATCTATGTCTTCTTAATATGCCTTGGTCTGATGCACGATTGAAACTCAATGATATAAGACCACGAGCTACTTGGATAGATGGTAGATTAGTGTTCAATCGCATCAATTAAGCCCCATTCCAAAGCTTTTTTAGCACTTACCTTTTTTGCTGTAATAGCCATGTAAGCTGTTTTTTGACGCCCAATTCTTCTGGGGATGCTAACAGTTCCGCCTGCACCAGGAATTAACCCATATTTTAATTCAGGTAGTTGAAACCAAGAATTTTGTGAAGCAACTATTTTTTTACTAAAAGCTGCCATCTCAATTGCTGCCCCTACAGCCCCACCATTTATATTTACGCATAATTTATCTTGAAGCTGTATTAACTTTTTTGCTGGTAGACTAATACTTCTTATCCAATGTGCAGAAGCTGGATCTGTGACTAAACCAAATTCTTGCACGGCCCCTCCTGTTGAGAATATTCTTCCATTTGCGCTTAATGAAATTCTTGAGATATTAGTATCGATAATCGCCATTTCAAGAATTTCATTAAGTTCGTCTCTCATTTTACAGGTTATCGCATTCTTAGTGTCTGCACGATTAAGTATTATTGAGAGAATATTATTTTCTAAATTTATTAATAAGTCTGGTGATTTGGATACTGGTAAATCTACCTCATTTTTTTTTAAGAGCCAGTTTTTAAATTCCATTCCTTTTTGAACGGTACTAAATGCAAAACTTTCAACGATAAGAGAGTTTTGCATAGATAATTTTTCTGTTGCTCGTAAAAGCTGAATCAATACCATTGATGTCACGGGGTGCTCAATAATATTCTTTGATATCTGAGGTAAATCTTTCATATTGTTGATTGCTAAATCACATTCAGATTTTAATTTTCCTTCACCTATACCAATTATAGGACATGGTGAATTTCGTATCCAATCAGTTAGGCTATCATCGGAACCACTTAGGTTAAATGCCAAATAAGGATTGTTTGAATTTGGTCCAAAATTATCTAAATGGGGTTTATTAGCAATTAAATTTGAGAACTCTATAAAACTTAGTGGCTTTTTCATTGACTCATCCGTTTACATAAGTGAATATCCGAACAGCGTTCGGAAAGTCATATATGAAGTCATTTATAACTAGAAAAGAAACAAAAGAAACAACTTATGGTCGCCCTCGCTTACTTTCCCATGAAGGAATTTTAGAAAGTGCTGTAGATCTTGGTCTTGAGGGTCTAACCATGAAGCGTCTTGCCAGTCATTTAAATGTTGGAACTGCAACATTATACCAATATTTCGATAGTCGCAAAAGTTTAATGCGAGCTGCTGCAGTCTATTCTCTATCAGATGTTCCTCTACCAATTGATGATGGTCAGCATTGGTCAAGGTTATCAAGAGATTATGTGTATGTAATACAGAATTTATTAGCTGAAAACCCAAGTTTTATTCATAGCTATCAGTACACGGATTACGGATTTGAAGTTCAATTTCAATTAATTGAAAAATTTTTAGCTTCAATGTCTAAAAGACAATTTACACCCAAAAAAGGAATGGAGTTATTTAATATAATAGGAATGGTAGCATTTGCTGGGGCAATAGAAGTCACCAGGCAAAGAGAATTCGAATACAATGATGAAACTATGGAAGATGTAGCAAAACGTCAATTCATAAGATTAAATAAAAAAGAATTTCCATATATGGCTGAAGCTTTAAATGTATTTACACAAAGCCCAACAAGTAAGTTGGAAGTATTATTAACTTCAACATTTAAATCAATTGCTCGGGAACGCGGGGAAAATGAAAGCGATATAAGTGCATGTTAGAAAAATCTAATACAAAAACTACAAATAAAAAAATTCCTTTAGTCAAAGGTATCCCTTTTATCGGAAGTACATTCGAAATGGCCAAAGACCCTGCCGCATTTTTTGTCAGAGCCTATCGCGATTATGGTCCAGTTTATCAGGTTAATGTTTTTGGTAGAAAACAATATGTCATTGCTGGAGTTGAATCAGCGAAATTAATGTCAACTAAAAAAGGTAGAGATGGACTTCGGTCAAAGGAATTTTGGCAAGACTTTGTTGATCATTTTGGAGCCTCTAAAACACTCACTCAAATTGACGGAGAAGAGCATCGTAAAATGAGAACAATAATGAGAAAGGGATTTTCGAGAGAGGCTGCTGCTGGAAAATATCATATGCTTACTGATATCGGTGATAAGTCTATCACCCGCGATTGGAAACAGGGAGAAAGTATTCCTGTGGTAGAGGCTTTTCAATACATGATTGTTCAAATGATTGGCGAGATGATGAGTGGTGATGCTCCATTAGAATATGTCAAAGATATAAGAACGAATATACTTTTTCTTTTGAACACTTTGGTAGCACGGGTTCGACCAAAATTTTTTCTGAAATCCCCAAAATTTAAAAAAGCTAGTAAAAGGGTTGATGAATTGGGTGAGAAGTTGATTGCTCAATTTAAGGCTTATGCTGATAGTGGTGAGCTCCCTGATAATCTTCTTGGTGATGTTTATCAGGCACATATTGATGACCCTGAATTTGTTCAATCTCGAGATCTGAGTGTTTTATTAACTGGTCCCTATGTTGCTGGGTTAGACACTGTTGCTAATACTGTTGCTGCTGCAACATACGGGATACTAAAAACACCTGGTGTTTTGAAAAAAGTGCAGAAAGAAGCAGATGACCTATATTCAAAAGATACTATAACAGAGATGGATATAAGAAATCTTAGTTATATTCAAGGCTGCTTGAAAGAAGCAATGCGTTTATGGCCAATCGCTGTAGCTCAAATGAGAACTACTAATCACGATATGGAGTTTGAAGGATATCTTATTCCAAAAGATGAATTGATTTTTATTGGAACTTCAGTACCTCACTTTATGGATGAATATTTTCCTAACCCTTTAGATTTTGACCCTGAAAGATTTAATGAAGAGCGCAAAGAGCATATGAAACCTGGGGTTTATGCACCATTCGGGCGGGGCCCTCATAGTTGTTTAGGTCAAAATTTGGCTGAAGTTCTGATGGGTGTTATCATCGCAAGAGTATTCCATAGGCTTGATTTGTCTCTAGATCCGCCAAATTATGTTTTGAAAACTAAATCTGCGCCAACGCCAGGTCCAGCGATGAGTTTTGCAATTTCTGTAAATTCCGAACGAAACCCAGCTAAAAAATTAATTCCTGAAATATTAGAAGAATAGGAGACAACCATGAACACTATTATAAGCTCAGATCATATCCAGACAGGTGAAGAATTGGAACGTTGCCCGTTTCCCATTCCTTACGGTTGGTATAATGTGCACTTTTCACATGAGTTAAAAGTGGGAGAAATAAAAACTGAAAAAGTTTTTGGAAAAGAGTGGGTGCTTTTTCGCGGTGAGGATGGTTCTGTAGGTATGACTGATCCTTTCTGCCCTCATTTGGGTGCGCACCTTGGAAAAGGTGGAACTGTACAGGGAAATAATATTCGTTGTCCATTTCATCATTGGGAATTTAATAATGATGGTTGGTGTAAAAAAATACCATATGGCAAGGTTATGCCAGGTATAGCTCGAAAAAAACCTATTTTAAAAGCTCTTCCTGTTATTGAAAAATATGGTGCAATATGGGCTTGGTATCATCCTGAAGGTTTAGACCCAATGTGGGAAATACCTGTTGTTCCAGAAATGGAAGATCCAGATGGACATGTCGAGGTCAAATATCATTATTGGGACATTGGTACTTGTATCCAAGAGATGGGTGAAAATTCCGTTGATACGCCTCATCTAAAATTTCTTCATGGAGCTCCAATTATACCATCTGTAGAAGCAAAAGCTGAGGGGCATATTTGGCACTATGATATAATGGATGGATATATTGTGGGTGAGAGCCATGGACCGGGAATACCTATTAATAGGCATAATAAGGATGGTATATCAATGTTGATGTTTGCGACTCCAACACCAACTGATGCAGAAATGTCTAGAGTTAGAATGATGTTTACCTGGAAAAAATATCCTGAAGGTTCAAAAGAAGCAGAAATTGCTCATCACTTGTATAAGCATTCAATTGGTGAAGCTGAGGGCGAAGATTCTGCTGGATTTGAATCGGTTGACTTAATAGTATGGGATAATAAGAAATATAGACCTAAACCATTATTATGTGACGGTGATGGTCCTATATTGGCATGGCGTAAATATTTCCGACAGTTTTATGTAGGTTTGGATGAAAATGATCCTGCGGTGGCAATGTAATGGTCGGTAGATTAGAGGGAAAAGTTTGTATTATAACTGGAGCTTCTCGCGGAATGGGCGAGGCTACCGCTAGGTTGTTTGCTTCAGAGGGCGCAATAGTTGCTTTAGGTGATGTAATGGTGTCTGAAGGCACTGCGGTCGCTAAAGATATTGGAAATAATGCCTTTTTTCAAAAACTTGATGTTTCTGATGATAAAAATTGGAAAGACTTTGTGTTAGGAGTAATATCTAAATTTGGTACTATTGATGTATTAATTAATAACGCCGGACTGGTACACTTTACTCCAATTGAACACTTCAATTCCGATGATGCTGAAAAAATATTAGGTGTAAACACTGTTGGTCCCATGCTTGGTGCAAAACATGTTACTCCATTTATGAAAGCTGCTCAAAAAGGCTCAATTGTGAATATTAGCTCGGTTGATGGTTTGCGAGGGTGTAATGGTTTAACTCTATACACAGCTAGCAAGTGGGCTTTGCGCGGTCTCACTAAGTCTTTAGCTTATGAATTGGGTACATCAGGAATTCGTGTGAATTCTTTACACCCTGGTGGAGTTAATACACCAATGGGAAATGCACGTGGCTTACCAGCTGATCAGTTGGCTCATGCCTTTTGTCGTGTTCCTCTTCAGCGAATTGGAGAGCCGGTTGAAATTGCTAATGCATCACTTTTCTTGGCAAGTGATGAGGCGAGTTACATTACAGGAGCTGAACTAGCTGTAGATGGTGGTTGGGGTGCAGGGTATTACCAGCCTGTTCTTCCTGGAGCACCAGATGGATTAACTCCATAATAAATAGTGAAAAATGCTGAAATTAATTTCTAGAATATTTTTAACATTATTTTTATTATTATTCTTGGCATTTATTTCTATAAAATGGATAATGGATCATGAAATTGCTTCTGTTACTCCACTATCTATGAGTACTATAGAAGTTAATCTTAATCCAGTAGTTGATAAAAACCATATTTTTAAAAATCTACCGGAAAATAATGAGCCCCAGCACCCGTTTATGGCTAAAACTGATAGAAGTGCTATGCATGCCGGAAGTTGGGAAAGCGATGTTCACCCAGCGAGTGCAGTTTCATCTAAAAATATAAAAATAATCTCTAGACGAGCAGGAGGTAGTGCCGCCCGTCAATGTGCAACTTTCACATTTATAGAACAAGGTCACCCTTTGATTCTTTGTGGAGGATTAACTAGTTTTCGATTGCAGCTTCTTGATAAAGATACGTTGGAGCTTTTAGCAAAATATGACCTTCCAATGCGCCCCTCGACATTTGAGTCAATAGTTAAAAGGGATACCGATATTATCTTTACTGATACTTCAGGTGGAGCATATATGTATCTAGATAATGAAGGACGCGCTGTACTAGCTGATGCCAAGCAGAAAATTCGTAGAATAAAGCCAACGCAAAACAATAAAGGTACATGGAAATTTGTTGAAATAGATAGTTGGGATATGAATAAATATGTTCCAAACGACTGCTATCATTGGAATAACCTTTTCCCCAAAGGAGAATGCGACGGAATAACAACAGTAATGCCTGATTATAATGGCTTACTGTGGTGGGTTACGCGTAATGGAAGAGTAGGGTCCCTAAATACCGAAACAGGTAAAGTATTGTTCACAATGCTGAACGGCGAAGAAATTCAAAATTCTTTTGCAGTAGATAAGGAGGGTGCTTATATCGTATCTGATTACGCTATGTATCATATGAAGCTTCTGGATGGCCAGCCCATTCAGCAATGGCGGTTTGAGTACGATCGCGGATCCGGAAGAAAAGTTGGATCAATAAATCAAGGTAGTGGAACTTCACCCAGTCTTTTTGGCGATAATTATCTTACTTTCACCGATAATGCAGATAGCAATATGAATATTTATGTAGCTCGTCGAAATTCATTAAATGGAGATGAAGAACGTATAATCTGCAAAATACCTGTTTTTAAAACAGGCTTTAGTGTCACTGATAATTCTATGATTGCGTATAATCGTTCAATAATTTTAGAAAATAACTCAGGGTATACTAATTCGATGATACAAACAAATTATGAAGATGTAGTAGGAGGTGTTGTAAGAGTTGATGTAAGGAAAGACGAAAGTGGTTGTGATAAGATTTGGACTAATGATTTAAAAGTTCCCTCAGTTGTTCCGAAGCTATCTTTGGGAAACGGTATTGCATACTTCTATACTTTTGAGTTGCTTAAAAATGGTGACCGTCTTTGGTCCTTGGTTGGTCTTGATTTTGAAACAGGTAAAGAAATTATTCGTATTCCTACAGGTACAGGAGAGGCCTTTAATAACAACTGGGCTAGTATAGCAATAGCCCCCAACGGCAATACGTGGATTGGCACTCGCAAAGGTGTGCTAAATATTAAAGAGTACTAAAGACTTAAATCATTCAGCTGCAGTTGGCCATGGATCACGTTCTGTACCCTTTGTTACCCAATGGCCATTTGCTTTGCTTTGTAGTGATTTAGTTTCTGATCTTGGGTTGTAAAATTGTTTATACCAAGCACGAGCCTTTCCAAAGGGGCCGTCACCTACTACTTGCATTATAGATATGCATGGTGCTTTATTAGCCCATACTTCAAAATCCTGAAGTAAAGCAAGTTTTGAACCTTCTTGAAAAGCTGGTACTGCTGCCTCATCTTCTTTAGTCATAGGGAAATTAGGTGGTTGTACCGTTAATCCATGCCACGCCCTTAAACTTCCATCCTCAATTGGAGTATGGCATATCATCATCAGAGAGTTATAATAACCATTCATTCTTGATAGAAGTATTCCTGGCCCTGTGTACCATGTATCATTTGTCATTATATCATCTGCTAATGTGCGGTGCCCAGCGGCCAGAACTTGACGAATTACATGGTCTTTGCATTCGCTTTCGAAGTACTGCATATCGGTCGAGCCATGAATTGGGCCTAGATGAGCCTTATCGGTCATATTGTCTATTATTTCTTGTGGGTGGCAATTAAGCACTCCTAAGTGGTCAACTTTCCAATTAACCCATTTAGGATCATCCCATTCAGGTAAAGGATGGGGATCAAAATTTGGATCTTTTTCCTCTTCATCATGCCACATAAGTATTAGTCCTCCCCACTCTTTAACAGGGTAACTTCTAATTTTTGCAGCTTTGGGTATAGGAGCGGGTGAATAAGGAATTTCATTACACATTCCGTCGGGTCCAAATTTCCATGCATGATATGGGCAGCGAATATCATCACCTTCAACCTGTTTACCATCTAATACAACATATGAAGTTTCATTTTTAGCTAGGTGGGTTTTCATATGCGGACAATAAGCATCCATAATGACTACACGCCCTGAAGCTCCTCGATACATTATTAGATCGCGACCAAAATAACGAAGTGACGATGGCTTGTTGGTTGCTTCTGCCGCTTCTCCGACCATAAACCATCCACGCGGGAATGTGAATTGACCTATTCCATATTCATTTGTTTTTGCCATTATTATCTCCAATTAGCTTCATATCAAAAATTTGAAGCAGGTATAGTATTTAATTTTGGTTCATGACCTTTATAACCTCCATCTTCAACACAAGAGGTACCTCCTGGTGTATACATCAAGGTTACGCATTGGTTACAAGCGGTACAGCCAGAATTACGGATACTCCCATTTTGTAGGGAGTTTACTAAATTAGGGTCATAAATAAGTGCCCTACCCAAACCAATTGTGTTAAACCCTTCCGACATTACCTTGTTGATGTTGGAAATACTTTGAGCGCCGCCTAGATAACAAAGTGGCATATTAACTTCATTTCGGATTTTTTTTGCAGTTTCGAGTGAGTATAGTTGTTTGAATTCTTTGTCAGGTTCATTACTTTTTGGCTGCATTAACATTCCAAGTCTTATGATTAAATTTTTGGGTTTTACCGAAGACTTTGGTAAGGGGTTACCAAACATTGTATCAATGGACTCAACATTAAGACCATTAGATAACTGCGCCATATGAGCTCCAGATTTCTCAAGTATTTTAGCAATTTCAATGCCTTCCTTTATGGTATTTCCACCTTCTTTGCCGTCAGTTTGGCTAAATTTAACAGTGACTGCTAAATCTTTTCCTACTGCATCCAGAACTTTTGAAAGCACTTCTGATGGGAAACGCATTCGATTACTTATATCACCCCCGTATATGTCTTTCCTTGTGTTATAAAAAGGTGTGATAAATTGAGCTAAGAGATATCCATGACCCATGTGAATTTCTATAGAGTCAAAACCGGACTCCTTTGCATGAATAGCTGCTTGTACAAATTCACTAGAAATTTTATCCATATCATCCCGAGTCATTTTATGTTTTAGATAACGTCCCGTCATAACGCCAAATTTATTAAACCCGCCATTAGCTGATATGGGTTTGAGGGAAGAGAATTGTTTTGGAAGAAATGTAAACGCACCTGCATGTGTAATCTGTGCTTGAGCTGCTGCTCCATGTTTGTGTACTGCGTTTGTAAGGAACTTAAAGTCTTCAATAGTGTTTTTGGAAAGATGCGCTTGATCAACAAAAGTTTGGCCATCTTTAGAAGTTGCACAATAGGCTACAGTAGTCATTGCTGCTCCACCCTTAGCTACTTCTTCATGAAACTTAGAAAGACCTTTAGAAATTATACCGTCTTTACACATTCCCTCATTCGTAGCTGCTTTGATAAATCGGTTCTTTAATGTCAGAGGTCCAATTTTTATTGGTGTAAAGCTTAATGAGTTGGTATTCATAAATATAGTATATAATCTAAATGCGAAATAAATCACGCTAAAAATGTCGAAAACTACTATTTTTTCTTTCTTTTTTCTTCAAATGCGTAGTATTGTTGCGCATTAACTACGCATTAGGAGTACAACACTGTCCCAATTTCATTTAGCTGACTTATTCAAGTGCGTGGTAAATCGAGTGCCTGAACGCATTGCATTGTTAAGCGCCGATGGGCCTGTAAGTTTTAAGGAGCTAGACCTACGTTCTTCAAAACTTGCTGCGGGCCTATATGCGCAGGGTATAAGGCAAGGTGACCATATAGGCATTTACTTGATGAATGGACCTGAATTTTTGGAAAGTTACTTTGCCATAATTAAAATAGGGGCAGTGCCTTTTAATATCAATTATCGATATGGCTATGAAGAACTGTTATATTTGTTTGATAATGCATCGGCCAAAGGAGTTATTTATGATGTCCAATTTTCTGAATATATAAATAATCTTATTGATAAAATACCGACACTTGAAGTTTGCATTAGTGTAGGTAATAAAATGGGATTGTCATATAAAGAATTCAGATACCATGACCTTTTAAAGTACGATAATGACTTTGAAGATTACTTTAGATCTGAAAATGATTATATATTGCAATATACTGGCGGTACTACCGGATTACCCAAGGGGGTAATGTGGCCTCATAAAAACTTTTTTTTTGCATGTTTAGGCGGAGGAGGTATCTATGCAGGGTTGCCCCCAATATCAATGCCTGATGAGCAGGGGAAAATCGCTTCCGATGCCAGTCCAATGAAAATTCTGCCGTGTGCGCCTTTAATGCATGGTGCCGCTATGTGGACTGCTTTGTCAGGTATATTAGGTGGTATGACTATAGTGCTTGATCCAATGAAGAATGGCTTTAACGCTAATAAAACTTGGGACAAGGTTGAGCATGAAGGTGTTAACATAATGCAGATTGTGGGGGACGCTATGGCTATTCCGTTGCTAAATTCATTAAAATCTAAAACTAAAAAATGGGATTTATCAAATTTAGTTCATCTTGGATCAGGAGGAGCTGTATTTTCTCGGCATATAAAAGCAGAGTTTAAAAAAATATTGCCCAAATGTACAATTGCAGATGGAATGGGAACTTCAGAAACGGGAATATCGGGTATGGGCTCAATGTCCTTGCAGGAAGGCATTATGCAGTTGCCTTTGACCGAGAATCAGCAAGTTATAATTGATGACAGAATAGCCGGCATTAACGAAATAGGTTATCTCGCAAAATCTGGTTATACCCCAATAGGTTATTACGGAGACGAACTAAAATCAAAAGAGCTCTTTAAGTATATTGATGGGAAAACTTGGGTACTTACCGGTGATAGCGCTAAACGCAATTCTAAAAATACATTGGTGCTATACGGAAGAGGTTCAACTTGCATAAACACTGGAGGTGAAAAGGTTTACCCAGAGGAAGTTGAAGAAATTTTACGCTCTCACCCATCCATCTCTGATGCGGCGGTGGTTGGTGTGTCTGATGCAAAATGGGGTGAATTAGTTTGCGCAGTAATTTCTTTAACCGAAGGTTTTGAAAGTCCGAGTCTATCGGAAGTAAAAACTTTTTGTGCAATAAAATTGGCTGGTTATAAGTGCCCTAGAAAGTTAAGAGTTGTGAGTGTTCTTAAAAGGTCACCAGCAGGCAAACAAGACTACAAATGGGTCAGATCTGTATTAGGCGAGGGAAATAAAAAATGAAACTTTTAGATACCTCTGTACAAAGTAGAAAATACGCATGGTTTGTATTGTTTATGATGGTTTTACTGTATTTTATAAACTACGCAGATCGCACCCTAGCCAATGCTTTACTGGAAAAAATTAAGCAAACTTACCAGGTTAGTGACACCTATATGGGCTTTGTTATTGGGCCTGCTTTTGCCTTAGTTTATTGTGTAGCGGCCATACCTATCGCAAGGCTTGCGGATCGACATAATCGAGTACGCATTATAGCTATGGGTGCTGTAATATGGAGCATTTTTACAATGCTGTCTGGTCTTTCTAAAACTCCAGAGATGTTTGCTTTGTCAAGATTTGGTGTAGGAATTGGTGAGGCTGCATTTTTGGCTCCTGCATATTCTTTATTGTCAGATTATTTTCCTCCTAAGAAGCGAGCTTTCGCTTTTGCAATAATGAATTTGGGTGTTTATTTCGGAGGTGCATTTGGAAATATTGGCGGCACAGCTTTAGCAGCAAATTATGATTGGCAAACTACTTTTCTTTGGCTAGGTGGACCAGGAGTACTATTGGCTGGTTTGACTGTAATACTTGTTAAAGAACCAGAACGAGGGCGATTGGACGGTGTGATAAGAACTAAGACCGTCCAAGATAGTTTTTCTAAAGTCTACTCGTCGCTTATAACGACTCCATCTTTTAGGTTAATAACAATAGCTGCCCTTTTTGGAGGGTTTGCAACTATTGCTTTTGGTAGCTGGGCTATTGCTATGTTTGAACGAATTTTTGAAATTTCAAACCAATCTGCTGGAGCTAGATATGGATCTGGAGCCTTGTTAGCGGGTATGGTAGGAGTACTTTTAATGGGTGTCTTGTGCGACAAGTTTACAACGAAATACCCTAGGGCTCCATATTCATTGTCTGCTGGGGGATTATTTTTATTTACATTACTCGCAATAGGAATGTGCTTTTCACCAAATGTCAATATAGCTACAGCGCTTGTATATCCAGCCAGTATTGTTGGTGCGGGATGGGTTGTTGCTTTGCAGGCTGCCCTGCAAGATTTATTACCTGCTAAACTGAGGGCAACTGGGACTTCTATTTGGGCTTTTGCTCTTACATTCGCTGGCCTGGTTTTGGGCGTTCTGGTTGTAGGTTGGATCAATGATGCTTTAGCTTTGCAGTATGGAGGTGAAGCCATTCGTTATTCGATGGCTTTGACTTTGTTAGCTGGAATTCCTGCATCCCTTTGTATTTACCGGGCTGGTAAAACAGCTGATTTTGATAAAGCACTTTTGGCAATTGAGTATTGAGATTAATTAGTATGACTCAAAGCTTATAAAACCTTATTTTTTAGAAGTAATAACTTCCGCCATTAGCAACTAAAACTGATCCTGTTACAAAAGACGCATCATCAGATAATAAGTAATATACTGCTCCAGCAACTTCACTGGGATTTGCCATTCGCCCTAGTGGAACAGATTGTTCCATTGAGGTTATCCACTCTTTTGGTAAGCCGCTCATTATCGGAGTTTTAGTTGGCCCCGGTGCAACTGCATTCACTCTTATCCCCCTGGGAGCAAGCTCCCTAGCAAGTTGTCTTGTTAGCCCTATTAGTGCTGATTTACTGGTAACATAGTGTGGTGACCCTTCACCAGATTGAGCTGATGTTGAGCTAATATTTACAATTGATCCTTGAATATTATCTTCAGCCATAATTCTTACAGCTTCTCTGCAAGCGTAAAATGCTCCATTTAAATTAACTGCTAAAACACTTTCCCATCCTTCGTCTTCCATATGTATCAGATGGTCGATAAAAGTTTCTGATTTACCATTTTTTGCAATTTCATCATTTCTTTTATTCATTGACGCATAAAATTTTTCTGAGCCATCACCTTTTGCTTGTCCTATACCAGCGCAATTCACTAAATAATCTAGCCTACCAAATATTTTTCTAGCTTTACGAACTGTTTTGATGACATCCTTGCTTTGTCCTACATTGCACTCCAAAGCCAAATGATTTCCTTCTAATGATTGAATTACTGACTTTACATTATCTACGTTGAGGTCAATTGCAGCTACACGTATACCGTTTTCTGATAATTTTTTCACTATTGCAGCTCCGATTCCTTGACCTGCGCCAGTAACTACAGCTGTTTTGTTGATTAAATTCATAGTTTTGTCCTAAGTTGGTACGTATAGTTCATTAGATTTCCCGCCATCGACAGGTATGCTTGCACCTGTGATGTAAGATGATTCATCAGATGCTAAAAAGTATACTACATTCGCAACTTCTTCAGGAGTTCCTATTCTGCCCATCGGATTTGCATTAGCTATGGCAGTTCCCGCATTTGGATCACTATCAAACCAAGCCTTTGTGGCGGGAGTCATTATTGGTCCAGGAGTTATTGAATTTATTCTAATTCCAAAACGAGCCCCTTCCATTGCGGCGTTTCGTGTGAAATGTAAAAGTGCAGCTTTTGATGCGCCATATCCTGACATGCCTATCATTGCTCTCTCACCGTTTATTGAACTTATGTTTATGATACTTCCACCTTTTCCTGACATAGCCTTCATTGCAGCTTTAGTGGCTATGTATGGTGCGTCCACATTAGTTCGAAAATTTTTCTGAAATTCATCGAGGTTGACATCTTCAATTAGACCCATGCCAACATGTGCTGCATTATTTACTAGGATATCTAAGCCATATTTTTCAGCAACGTCTGTTATCATTCGTGAATATTCTTCAGCCATGCTTATATCCAGAACATTCCCATCGCATTTCCCACCTGATTTTCGTATTTCTTCTGTTACCTCTAATAGTTTTTTTTGATTTCGGGCGCATATTATTACATGAGCGCCTTTCGATGCTAATTTTTTTGCTATGGCAAGTCCAATTCCATCACTGCCGCCACTAACAATAGCAATTTTATCTTTTAAATCACTCATGAGATTCCCCTTTTATGTGGTAACTTATAATTTAAAATGCGTAGAAAATAAACATAAAAAATACGCATTGTAATTAAAAAGCTATGTTGATTATCCATAATGCGTAATATATGCTAGATAAAAAAACGAAGGTACTTTTTATCTCAAATGATAAGCGCTGATCCAATAGTTGAAGAGTTAATGGCTCCTGGCGGAGTATTCGAGGTTGTATCTAAAGGGTCAATTCGTGTTTTTAAAAACTCTCCTAAAAGCATGGGCTCAATATTTGACCAAGCAAGAAAATTTGGTGAAACTGAATTTTTAGTTTCGGGTGATATTCGTCTTAGCTTTGATGATATATTTGGCTATGCAGACGGGCTCAGCTTATGGCTAACAAAAGAGATTACTAACATTAAAGGTAAAACGATAGCTATTTGCATGAAGAACCAACCCGAGTGGATGATTGCTTTTATCGCTATAATTAATGCTGGAGGAATTGCAGTTTTGATAAATAGTCGAGGAAAGGGTGAAACTATGCTTCGAGCTGTTAACGATACTAATTGTGTTTATGTAATTGGAGATAAAGCTCGACTAGATGCTCTTTTTAAAGAGGGTTATAAAGGTAAATATTTGTCTGCAGATAATTTCCCAGAGAAATCAAATCAATTCAAAGCAGCTCAGACTGAAAGCGATGATATTGCATGTATGTTTTTTACTTCAGGTACAACTGGAGTTGCTAAAGCTGCTGTAATTACTCACGGTGCATTTATATCAGGGGTCATGAATACCCAGATGGCTATGGCTGTTGTTCTTAAAAAAATGGCATTGAGTTATGGTATTGATGTTGAAAGCTTAAAGTCTCAGATGCCACAAAGCGGATCACTTTTAATATTTCCGTTATTTCATACAAGTGGTTGTAGTGCTGTGTTTATGACTGCTTTAATCAATGGTGGTAAATTGGTAATAATGGATAAGTGGAATCCTGATAAAGCTCTGTCATTGATAGAAAAGGAAAAAATATCAAATTTTGGAGGCGTACCAACAATGTATTGGGACTTGCTACGTTCCCCTGTTTTTAAAAAATTTGATCTTTCTTCATTAGTTTCAGTTTCTTGTGGAGGGCAAGCTTTACCGATTAACTTGCTTAATGAAATACATAAATCCTTTCCTAAAGCTTTCATAGGTGCAGGTTATGGTATGACTGAAACATGTGGAGCAATATCTCAAGCAGTTGGTGATGTTTACCTTGCTAATCCCTCTGCAGCTGGTCAAATACTTCCAATGTTTGATGTGCAAATCACGAGTGAGAACGGCAATAAACTACCCATTGGTGAAGTTGGAGAAATTTGGGTCAAAGGAGCCACACTTATGCAAGGTTACTTTAATAGACCAAAAGAAACTTTGGCCAGTATGTCAGGTGATTGGTTTAAGACAGGAGATGTAGGAAAAATAGATAATCAAGGATATCTCTACATTGTTGATAGGAGAACTGATATGGTCATATCAGGCGGTGAAAATATTTATTGTGCAGAGATTGAGCAAGTATTGGGACGTCAAAAAAATGTCCTCGCAATTTGTGCATATGGTATCCCTCATGAAAGATTGGGCGAGGCACTAGTTGTAAGACTTTATGTTAAAAATGGTTTGTTAGAGAAAGACATCTTAAATTTTGCAAAAAAAAATTTAGCTAAGTATAAAATACCAGAGCAAATCATTATACAAAATAAACCTTTTGAATTAAATGCTATGGGTAAAATTGAAAAAAATAAAGTAAGAGAAATTCATATAATGCAATTAAAAAAAAAGCAGAAGCAAAATGACGTATCCTAAAGACATAAAAATAATTGATACAATGTTAGGCATACCCACGCATGCAGATAGATCCGATTGGTACAGTAGCTTTCGTCCTTTGCTAAATGACCAACAGAGTCGTGATATGTTTAAAATGCCTGCGCAATATATGTTTAAAGATATACCAGAGCCATCTGCAGATGAGGTTAACTTCGTAAGTTGGACAGTTACGCAAATGAATGCCTATAACATTGAAATGGCCATGGTTGGTTTTAATAATGATAAAACCTCCGAACAAGCAGCAAAAAATTACCCTAAACGTTTCTTTTTTGATGTGCCGTGTAATCCGAATGGCGGTATGAAAGAAGTAAAAAGGTTAAAATTTCTTTATCAAAAATATGGTATAAAATCAGCCTCTGTTTTTCCTGCAGGAACTTGCCCACAAGTTGCTATAAATGATGCACGGATGTATCCGCTTTATGCTGCCTGTGTAGAGCTAGATATACCTATGGTGCTCAATGTTGGCGTGCCTGGCCCCAGAATACCCATGCACACTCAAAAAGTTGAACATCTGGACGAAGTTTGCTGGTTTTTTCCTGAACTAAAAATTGTGATGAGACATGGAGCTCAGCCTTGGGAAGATTTGGCTGTAAAACTAATGATAAAGTACCCCAATTTATATTATTCCACTTCAGCCTTTGCCCCCAAGCATTATCCAAAAGCAATAATTGAATATGCGAATACTAGAGGTGCAGATAAAATCATTTATGCAGGATATTTTCCAATGGGTTTAAGTTTAGACCGTATTTTTACTGATATGGAAAATGTACCCTTGAAAAAACATGTATGGCCAAAATTTTTGCGAGAAAATGCAATAAAAGTTTTTAAGTTAGAGGATAAGTAATGAGTTCGAATACTACATCTCACGTCGCTGTATGGGCTCAATTAGAAGGCCTGAAGGGGGAGGGCTTAACTGCTTGGAGAATGAATTCAGTTGATAACAGAGCTTCAATTAAAGACCGCAATCTTGACACATTACCTCTGCCATTTGGATGGTTTATGGTTGCATATTCGGATGAACTCTTAGTAGGTGAAGTCAAACCTCTTTTTTACTTTGGTAAAGATTTAGTTCTTTGGCGAGGTGAAGACGGACGGGCTAGAATTATTGATGCATACTGTAAGCACTTAGGTGCACACATGGGTTATGGCGGTAGAGTCAAAGGAAACTCATTGGAGTGTCCATTTCATGCATGGGAATATAATAGCAAAGGAAGTGTGATAGCTGTACCTTATGCAAAAAAAATACCACCTTCCGCTGCCAGACCTTGCGAAAAAGAGTGGATTGTTGAAGAGAGCAACAAACAAATATTAGTTTGGTACCATCCATTTAATGAGCCCCCAAAGTGGCAGCCAGAGACTTTCGAACAAGTTCATGATAAGGACTGGACTGATTATAAAAAATATGAATGGATTGTCCATGGGCCTGTGCAAAATATGGCGGAAAATGGAGTTGATGCTGCTCATTTTAAATATATTCATGGTACAAATGATTTTCCTAATTACAATTTTGAATTTGATGGGCATAAACGAACGGCAAGTGTTGATGCTAAAATGCCAACCCCAAAAGGTGTTGTTGATGGTACTATAGCTTATGGAACTATTGGAGCTGGACAAAGTTGGACTAAATTTTCGGGAATTTCTGAAACTTTGATGGTAGCTGGAATAACACCTATAGACCAAGAAAGAACTCATATTAGGTTTGCATTTACTCAGCCAATAAAAGAAGCTGAAGGGCCCATGGCTAACTTGGCAAAAGCTATGAGGCGTGAAATTTGTAAGCAATTGGATCAAGATAAGGTAGTGTGGGATCGTCAAAAATATATGCCGAAACCCAGTATATGTGATGGCGATGGCCCAATACTTCCATTTAGAAAATATTTTTCACAATTTTATGCAGAGTGGGGTAATGATAAAAAAAAAGTAACTAAGCTCAAAATGGATAATAGGGTAGAATAATTGCAGAACGTTAACATATCCCATGATGGTCCGGTCACTTTCATAAAACTAAATCGCCCGGAGGCAATGAATTCAATTACTGATGAAATGCATCATAATTTGAATGCCGCTTTTGATGATTTTTCATCAAATAAAAATCAATTAGTTGCAGTAATTTCTGGGGAGGGTGATAAAGCTTTTTGCGCTGGTAGTGACTTAAATGATGGTATAGATGGTGAATATCCAAGAGGCGGATATGCTGGATTAATAAATCGTTTCGACTTAGCAAAACCGGTCATTGCTGCAGTTGATGGATATGCTTTAGGGGGTGGATTTGAACTTGCATTAGCTTGTGATTTAATCGTAGCCAGTAAAAGAAGTACATTCGGCTTGCCAGAGCCTTTAGTCGGTGCTGTAGCATTAGGTGGTGGTTTGCATAGGCTGCCTCGTCAAATAGGCTTAAAAAATGCCATGGCCATGATACTTACATCAAGAAAATACTCAGCAGAAGAAGGTTTGCGCATGGGGTTTGTGAATGAAGTTGTTCCTCATGATGAATTGTCGGGTGTAGTAAAAAAATATTGCTATGATATTCTCAAGGGAGCACCCATGGCTATCCAAGCCTCCAAAATGACTGTTAGTAATGGGCTATCCGAGGAAAGTTTAGAAAATGCAATTGCCAAACAGGAAAGTTATCATGAATTTATAAATTGGAGAAATAGTAACGATGCCATTGAAGGCATTAAAGCTTTTTCAGAAAAAAGAAAGCCAAACTGGACAGGAAGTTAAGAGAAATTATGTTTAAAAATATTTACCTAGGAAGCGCTGCATGTTGTCTATTGTTAACTACAGGCTGCATGGAAAAATCAGAAAAAGAAATTTCTGTGGTTGAATCAAAAACAACTCCGATTTTAATTGAAAAAGTTGATACAAGAAATGCATATTTTGGTGACTTGCATGTGCATACAAAAAACTCTTTTGATGCTTTTATAACAGGAACGAGAACAACCGCAGATGATGCTTACCGTTTTGCAAAGGGTGATACCATTGATAATGGGGCAGGTAAGGATATTACGATTTCTGGTCCCCCTTTAGATTTTTACGGAGTAACCGATCATGGGGAATATATGGGTGTTCTAGCTGCAATGCGTGATAGAAATAACCCTATTTCCAAAACAGATACAGCAAAATCAATATTTGGAATATTTGGTGGGTCAAGAGAGGCTCGAATTGAAGCCTTTACAAAGGTTGGAACAACAATAGTAACAGGAGACCCAATAGAAGATATTTATGATAGGGACTTCATAGATAGTGCGTGGGCAGAGAATGTTCTTGCAGCAGAAAAGCATTATGATCCTGGTAGATTTACAACTTTTGCTGCTTATGAATATACTAATATGAATATTATTGGTGAAATAGCAGATAATTTGGGAGCAATTAACTTGCACCGTAATGTAATTTTTCGTGATAGAGCCCCTGAACGTTTGTTTTCAACACTTGATTCAACAAACCCTGAAGACCTTTGGAACTGGATGAATGATAAACGGGATGAAGGCTTTGATGTATTATCAATACCTCACAACTCTAACGCATCTAACGGCCAGATGTTTTCTATGACAATGTCTGATGGTTCCCCCATTACTAAAACCTATGCAGCAAACCGGATTAAAAATGAACCTATAGTAGAAATGACTCAAGTTAAGGGCACCTCTGAAACACACCCTTTACTATCCCCTGAAGATGAATTCGCAAATCATGAACTTTATGAAATTTTGGTTGGCATGGCGACAGAGAGTAAAAAAGTCCCGGGTAGTTTTGTTCGCCAGGCCCTTTCCAGAGGAATTGGTATCGAGCAGAATATTGGTAAAAATCCATATGAATTCGGATTTATTGGATCATCTGATACTCATGTTAGTGCTCCATCGTTATCTGAGGAGCAGCATTTTGGTAAGTTCTCGCATGATACTGATCTTGCTAATCGAGGATCAGTGCCCCCAGATGGTAAAATGTCTTGGGAAAATGTTGTAAGTGAAGAGACGGAGTTAGCTTTTATATCTTCTGCCTCATACGGAGCGTCTGGTTTAGCTGGTGTTTGGGCTGAGTCCAACACACGCGAAGATATATTTGATGCTATGAAACGTAAAGAAACCTTTGCAACATCGGGGCCACGTATCAAAACACGTTTTTTTGCAGGAAACTACAATGATACGATTTTATCATCAACAAATATGCTAGAAGAGGCATATAAAAATGGAGTACCAATGGGTGGTACTAAAAGTAGTGGAACTAATTCACCAGATTTTATTGCATGGGCCATAAAGGATCCTGATGGATACCCTTTACAGCGAATACAAATTATAAAGGTTTGGTCGGATGAAACTGATAACCTTGAGCAGATTTATGATATTTCTTGTGCAGGAGATCTTCAGCCATCCCCTGACACAAATAGATGTCCTGAAAATGGCGCATCAGTTGATTTATCTAACTGTCAAACGAATGATGAGACGGGTAGTAGCGAACTCAAAGCGCTTTGGTCTGACCCTAACTATATTCCTGGGCAAAAATCTGCTTACTATATTCGTGTATTGGAAAACCCAAAGTGTCGTTGGAGTACTTGGGATGCGGTTCGCAATGGAACACCTCCGAATCCAAATATGCAGGCTACTATTCAGGATCGTGCATGGAGTTCAGCTATTTGGATAAAATAATTACATTTTATTAATTATCAATTCTGCGCCTTTTTCTGCGATTGCTATAGTAGCAGCATTTGTATTACCTGAAACAATTCGTGGCATTATTGAGGCATCAATAACGCGCAACCCTTGAACACCATTTACTTGTAAATTAGAGTCTACTACTGAATGTCTTTCATTTCCCATCCTACAAGTACCAACAGGGTGGTACATTGTAGTGCCAAGTTTTAGCTGCCATTCTATTTTTTCATCATTGGTTATAATATTATGCCCAGGAAGTTTTTCTTGATCAATGATATTTGATAATGATGGCATTTTTGCTAGTTCTCTAGATATATCCATTGCTTTTATTATTAAATGTCTATCCATTTCGGCCGACAGATAATTATGAGATATTACTGGATCATCAAATGGATCATTTGATGCACATTTTACAAATCCACGCGATTGCGGTCGCAACTGGGCTCCCCCAATTGTAAGTCCTGGGTACTTAGTTAATTTTGCATTTTCTCCCCTGCTTGCGGCTGAAAGATCACCGGTTACCGCCAAGCAGTGGAACTGCAAATCAGGACGGTCTAAGCTTTCATTACTTTTTATAAAGGCTCCAACTGATGCTGCAGGGATGGTCATTGGACCTTTTCGAAAAAGATAATATTTTATTATATTTTTAATTAAATTTAAGTTTCGTAATTCATTGTTATAACTAAATGCTCTTGGTTTAAGTGACCAGGCCATTGGCGCCATGTAGTGATCTTGAAGGTTTTCTCCTACTTCAGGGCTATTAAATAAAACTTTAATGCCTATAGACTTAAGAAATTGAGCTGAGCCGATACCTGATAACTGCAAAAGTTGAGGGCTTTTATAAGTACCAGCAGAAAGAATAATTTCTTTGTTCACCCTGAGTGTTTCTGTTTTTTTTCTATTATCAACAACTACACTTTTTGCACATTTATTTTCGAAATTTATTTTTTTAACATACGTATGCGTAAGAATAAAAAGATTTTTTCTTTTTTTAACCGGTTCCAAAAAAGCAGTGGAAGTTGAGCATCTTTTACCATCTTTTATATTTACATCATAGTAGCCTACGCCTTCTTGGTAATCACCGTTGAAGTCATAATTCTTAGGAATACCGTATTCAGTAAATGCTCTAATAATTGAGTCGTTAGTCGGATTTTTATCAATAATTTCTGAAACAGTTAAGGGACCGTTTCCACCATGTAATCTATTTTTACCCGATTTATAATTTTCTGATTTTTTAAAATAAGGTAAAATATCTTGAAACCCCCAGCCTTTGCAGCCAAGGTTGGCCCACGTATTATAATCTTCCTTATGCCCACGAATATATATCATTCCATTTATTGAACTTGAGCCACCTAATACCTTCCCGCGGGGTAACGGTAAAATTCGCTTATTCATTAAAGGTTCAGGTTGAGTTCTAAGGCTCCATGATATTTTTGGGTTATAAAGGCTTTTTCCATATCCAATGGGCATGTGAATTGCTGGATCAGTATCATTCCCGCCTGCTTCTATCAAAGCAACTTTTACATTAGGTTTTTTACTTAGTCTATTAGCTAAAACGCATCCAGCTGAACCCGCACCTATAATAATATAATCAAATTCTTTAGTCATTAAATTACGCATTTAAAGAAAAACATAGCTTAAATTTATACGTTTGCAGAGGAAAAGATAGTAAAATATACGCAATATTGCATTTTGAAACTTATTATCTATAAGCTAATTATAGCAATCATTTATTAAAACGTCTAAACATATAAGATAAGGATTATAATGTCGGATAACAATTTTCAATTTAGTGACTTAGATAATGCTATTATAAAAATCTTGAAGAAAGATGGACGTACCAGTAACCAAAAAATTGCTGATCAATTGGGTGTAACAACTTCAATGGTTACAACACGAATACGACGAATGGAGCAATCAAAAGCAATGAAGGTTGTTGCTGTTTCGGATTTTTCAGCTTTTGATTATAATGTTTTGTTACCAATTGGTGTTGATGTTAAGGGAAGGCGTGCAAATGATGTGGCTGCAGACATTGCATTATTATCAGAGGTTGCTTCGGTTCAATTAGTAGCTGGAAAACATGACATTGAAATTTTAGTTACACTATCAAGTATGAATAAAATGTCAGATTTTTTACTAAATAAATTGTCTCAAATAAAGGGTGTGAGAAGTCTAGACCCTAGCTTTGCTGTTGATATAATTAAGTATGATTTTGATGTGGCACCCATCTAGGAGTTATAAGTGACTAGTTATAAGATTGATGACCTTGACCAGAAAATAATACAGTTATTATCTACAGACGCACGTCTATCAAATCGCAAAATAGCGACACAACTTGGTTTTACGGAAGGTACTATTCGCTCCCGGGTAAAAAGGTTGGAAGACGAAAATTATATCCGTTTTACAGCAGTTACCAATATGTCTAATCTTGACACCCCTCAGCTAGCATATATTGGAATTCATGCTGAGCAGAATTCAATAAAAGAAGTAGCAAAAAGAATAGCTAACTTGCCAGAAATCAATGGTGTTATAATTCTTTTAGGCCGTTTTGATATATTGGCAATAGGTTTGTTTGAGGGTCTTTCTGAAGTCCATCAGGTTGCAAGCAATAAAATATTAGACCTTGAGGGAGTTCGATTGGTTGAGACGTCTGTTGTTGTGGATGTTGTAAAATATGATAACAGAGTAGCAAAAATTGTCACACCCCTTCTGGATAACTTTTAGATTTATGAATTATGTATAAGCTTCAAGAAATTTCTGATCGTTTAGAGATTCAAGATTTACTGATGTCTTATTGTGAAGCTATTGATACTCGTGAATGGAAGTTGTTAAATGAGATTTTCACTGATAATGCTATTATTGACTTTACAGAGGCAGGAGGAATAAAAGGCAATTTAAAAGAGATTAAACTGTATCTCGAAAAAGCTCTCAAGCCCTTTTTGTCAATGCAACATATGATGGGATTGCCAAAGATTGAAGTGGATGGATTAACTGCACAATCAAAAACTATGCTTTTCAACCCTATGGTGATTGAACGAAATAAGTCTCCGCATACTTTTTTTGTGGGGCTTTGGTATTTTGATAAATTAGTTAAAATTTCTGGTAGTTGGAAAATTGCCGCACGATATGAGTCCCTAAGTTATTTTCATAATGTTCCTGAGGACTTTGTACCTATTTCTAGTTAGATATAAATTTTTCTTCAGCATAAATTTTTAATGCATCCGCTGTATCATCGAATGCTTGTTTAACCCATGGTCCTGCAAATCTCATCACATGTATTCCATTGGGGCCTAGAAATTGATCTGTTGAATAGTAAGCACTACTATTTTCGCTTAGTTTTTTAATGAATTGATCTCTTCGTGCTGGATAGGGCCATGCATCATAATGTGGCAGTTCCCATGATATTTTTTTTTCAGAAATTAGTTCGCATACAAATTCAGTATTATTGAAATATGATGGTTCGCAATTGACGTATGACTTTAACTTCATATTTACAGCCGCACCAATTTCTAATGTTGATTCACACTCAACGCAAAATGGATTCCATTTATTATAGTTTTTCATATCAAGTAAAATTTCCCAAACTAAACTAGAGGGGGCATTAATTTCTACAGTTTTGGAAACAACTACAGCTTCTGGGTCTATGTAGGTTAAATTCTTATCCATTTCTCTTCCTTATATATTTTCATTCCAATTAATTGTTAAGCCCTCATCTTTAAGAATGCCATCAATTATTGTTCTTGGTGTTGATTTAGTGAAGCAAATTCGCCACCCATTATCAGTTTTTCTGTAACGATCTTCATATATGCTACTCATCATACGAAAATTTTTAGTTCGCGGGTCATAGGTGGCAAAGCCAAGATTCCATCTACCATTTGCAGTGGAACCTTGAATCTCAATTTCGCCATTATGTCCATGGTGAATGTCGGATATTGGTGTAGTAGCCGCTACTTCTTGGAAGATTTTAATTAGGCCCTCTAAATCAAAATTACCAAGTGGAGGAAATTGAATTTCGGCATCAGAAGTGAAGCAATCTCTCATAAGCTCAACATTTTTTGTATCACAAGCATTCAGGTAGCGAGCTTTTAGCTTTCTTATTTCACTTTCTGACTCAAGTTTTTGAAGACGTATTTCCAATTCAGACATTTATAACCTCCACTTTTGGTAAGGGATGACTTTCTGCCCCTGTCCATCTCCATAGCATCGTGCCTCGTTTGTGTTCGGCTGTATCAAGCCAATTACCCTTTTGGGGTTTTTTTGAGATTATTATAGTTACAGTGCCATCTGGGTTTTTTTCTGCTAAAATATTATTTGTATGAATATTATGATTTTTATAATCAAGACTTTCCATCCATATATTATTTATTTGAAAATTCCAGCCGATACAATTGGGCAAAAAGCATGATATTTTTAATGCCTGATTATCTTTTAATTCCCACCATCCGTGAAGATAATAAATCATTGGATCTCCACCAGCTTTTGAAAACATAGATTGCTCAGTTGTGCTAAGCCTATTTCTGTGTTGCTCTTTAAAAAGTGTTGCCCAATTTAGAAATACTTTTGATGTGCCGTTTATGAAGAGTGGAATATTAGAAAGTGAAACTGATAACTCTTTTAACCTAATTGGTTCAGGTTTATCGAATTGGTTAATTGTTTTGATTTCTACCCGAGCTTTTTCTTCTTTTGAGCGATCAAAAAAAGTTTGCCTCACAATGAGTATGCTTGAGTCATTCTCTAAAGGTAGCCAATTTCCATCAACTTTGTCTTTACTTACAATAATTTCAAAAGACCCATCATCTTCACAGGAAATATCTCTTATGTCGAGTTCTCCTGTTGATGCCATAGTACCATCTACAGCGTACCTATTAGCTTTTGTACCAAAGCTTAATATGGGAACCGTCCCTCTATGTCCTGATATTCTATATTTATAAGAACTTGAAATGGTTGCATTTTGGTAAAAATTATCTGGATTGTCTGCCCCTATTTTAGCAGTTGAATGTGAGGCTTGATAAAAACTTGGAAATTTTGGGTTATTATTTTCCAAATGCATCTCTAAACCTATGCGTAAGAGACGAGTGAGATATCTAATACCTTCTGCTTTATCTAACTCACTTAGTGCAAGGCTTGATTTTAGAACATTTTCACCAGAAATTTTGAGTTGATCACAAAAATCGCTCCATATTTTTTTTGAATCATTCATTATGGCGCCATGTATTGGCCACCATTAACGTCCAGTGTTGCTCCTGTAATGACCTTGGCATAATCAGATACAAAATACAGCACAGCTTTAGCACAATCCTCTTCCGGTGGTATAATTCCGATTGGAATTCTATCGGTGATTTCGTTTATGACATCTTCACGCTTTCGTCCGTTATTTACTTGAGCATCGATGTACCCATAAACCGGATCACCACCTATCCAGCCCATTCTGCATGCGTTGACTCGTATACCAAAGCGACCAAAGTCATTTGCCATGTGTTTGGTTAATACATTAAGCCCTCCTTTACTAGCTGCATATGACGCTTCACCGGGAAATGGATTAACAGTAGTCATGGTGGAAACATTAACAATTGCTCCACCGCCACAAGATTTCATGTATGGCAATACAGCTTGGGCCATCCTAAGTGCACCTACACAGTTAACATTATAAATATCAGCCCAGCTATCTGCATTAGTACTATCAGTTGTTGCCCACTCTCCATGTTGATATGCACTATTAATCAGTCCATCTATGCGGCCATATTTTTTTCCAACTTTTTTTACCAATTTATGACAATCTTCTTTACATGTAACATCAGTTGAGCAAGCTAATGCTTCTCCACCTTGATTTATTATTTCATTTGCTACTGTATTTATGTAATCTATATTTCTTGAAGCAAGACCTACCTTAGCCCCTTCTAGAGCAGCTAACTTTGCCATTCTACTTCCCATGCCAGCTCCAACACCACTGATTATAATAACTTTATCTTGAAGTAACATGAGTGCTGTTTAGCTTAAATATCTACGAATATAAAATAAAATCTTTTAAATATGTTTAGATTTCGTAGTAATAAGATAAAAATGAAACGAAATGGTTATATTTATGGTTCCTAATAAGGAAATTTTAATTAACAAAGCAATGCAAGCCACAGGTTTAAGTGATTTTGGGGATGAATGGTTTTTTCCAAATATTGATGTATTTATTAAGTCACTTAATACTCAAGCTAGACTTTCAAGTGAGGGTTATTTTGGTGCTGAGCAAATGATTATTGGTGCACTAATAAATAGGTTGAGGCATAAGAATTTGATAAAAATGCACCCGCAAATACTTAATGAGAAAGTGGATGTTAAGGGGGTTCTAACTGGTCTACCTAGGACAGGTAGCACTATGTTGCATCGTATGCTCGCGTCGGCTCCTGAACTAACTGCTGTAAAATGGTTTGAGGCCCAAAACTATACGCCACTTGAAAAAGAAGAGTATAACAATCCTTCTCAAAGAAAAGATCTAGCTAAAGTTATGTTAAGCTTCATGTTGGAAAAAATTCCTCATCTAATGTCAATTCATCCAATGGATATTGAGCAAGCAGATGAGGAGGTAATTATTCTTGGCCAGCTTTTTTCTAGCTCAATGCTTGAGAGTACTTACTTTGTGCCTGATTATGCAAATTGGTTAACTAATCAAAACCCAGATAAATCTTATTCTGATCTAATAGAAATATTGCAATCTTTACAATGGCAAGACCCAAGTAGAAAAAATAAAAGCTGGATTCTTAAAACTCCAGGCCATTTAATGTCTTTAGCTACTGTGGTTAAATATTTTCCTAAAGCTAAATTAATAATGACCCATCGTGATCCTTGTTCAACGGTTCCATCTTATTGCAGCATGGAGTCAGCTCTTTATAAAATAAATACAAATAATATTTCTGATTTAGACATTGGTAATTATTGGCTTAACCGTCTTTCGTATTGGTTAGATAATTTTATTAAAATTCGAAATTCTTTCCCAGAGGACAGGTTTGTTGATATCAATTATTTAGATTTAGTTCAAACACCTCAGAAAATAGGAACTGAGGTATTGAAGTCTATTGGTATTAAAGATGATTATTTTACGAAAGAAATGATGAAAAATTGGATAAATTCAAATAAGCGTGAAAATCGTCAAAAACATAACTATAAGCTAAGCGATTATGGTTTGACTGATGAAACCATAAGTAACAAATTTAAACATTACATAAAAACATACTTATAGAGGTGAAAGTGATAAAATTTTTTTTTCTATCTATCATTTGTTTTTATATTGTTGGTTGCAATGAAGTTAATAATTCCTCTCAGAATCATATAGCGCCTAAAGCTTCTTGGGTTAAACTTGAGGGCGCATGCTTTAGTATGGGAGAAGCTTCGATATACATTGAGGAAGGGCCAGTGGTAGAGGTTTGTGTGGAGCCATTTGAAATTTGGTCGCACGAAATATCAAATTATGAATTTAATATATTTGTTAATGAGACGGGTTATGTATCAAAAGCTGAGTCTGGGTGGGATATTGATACGGATGTTAATATAGATCCAGGCTCTGCTGTATTTATCATACCCGAAAATACTAGATCCAATAGTTGGTGGAATTATAAAATTGGTGCAAATTGGAGAAATCCTCAAGGTTTAAATAAGGCTAGTTTTAAACCTCAAGAACCTGTTGTACATATTACCCTTGATGATGCAAAAGCATATGCCTCTTGGGCAGGAGGCAGAATACCGACTGAAGAAGAATGGGAATATGCAGCCCGAGGTGGTTTAGATGGCACTCTTATGAGCTGGTCTGATGCAGAGCAGAGTGCTTTAAAAAACAAGGCTAATACTTGGGATGGAATTTTTCCAGTAATTAATACAAAAGACGATGGGTTTGTTGGAGTTGCGCCTGTTGGTAGCTATCCGCCTAATGGTTTTGGTTTGTATGATATGATTGGAAATGTTTGGGAGTGGACATCTTCTGTTTATTATCCAGGGCATAAGCCTGGGAACCTTAAAGAATTTTACCCTACTGGCTATGACCCAGCTCAAAATGATATTCCTGTAGGAGTTATCAAAGGAGGCTCATATCTTTGTGCAAAATCTTACTGTTATCGATACCGACCAGCTGCAAGACAAGCTCAAGATCTTATGCTTAGTACTTCCCATACTGGTTTTAGGATAGTACGTAGTTATTAAATTTTCTTTTTATTATTAATTGATGTTGCTGCACGGCGACCAGAATAGATACAATCTGCTATAGATAAGCCGCTGACATAACTCCAAGATGCAACACCTATAGCGTTTCTTCCTGCAGCATATAGTCCGGAAATAGATGTATTTTGATTATTCAGTACTGAACCAGTTTTTTCATTTACAGAGAGTCCACCCAAAGAAAGGGTGGGGCATGGAAATAGTTTAGCGTTTAAACTAATATCAATAGCAACGATATTATTTAGATTTAACTCTTTTGTTTCATATTTGGTTTTACCAAATGGATCTAAAATTTCACCTCTTGCTATTTTGTTGTATTTTAATATTTCCTTTTCAAGGTTTTTCGCATTAACACCTATTAATCTGGCAAGCTTAGTTACAGAATTCGCTTTTTTAGAGCCAAAGTAGATGTTTAATTTTGCTAGTGCTCGTTGAAATGCTAATGCTTTTTTCTTTTTGACATCTTCTAAAGATTTTTTGACTAATACTTTATCCAGAATCATCCATGCTGAACCATTATGATGCTCTGTCATTTCAACACCAAGAGTTGCCCCGTAGACCATTTCATTTATGAAACGTTTGCCATCAGTGTTTATTATCATGCCTTTAGCAAAAGAAATTGGTGGATTTATAAACCGCCATGCTGTCATGCGGTCCATATTTTTAGCAATTCCTCCAACTGATTGACCAAGTCTAATGCCCGAGCCATTATCACCCTCAGTACCTAGGGGATATCCATCTTTGTATTTAGGGGCATAATATTCTACCATTCTTCTGTTAAAAACAAATCCTCCAGCAGATAATATAATTCCTTTGTTGCATCTTATATAAATTTCTTTTCTTTTGATTAATAAAGTATTTGCTTTTTCCATTAATGACATAGCTTTTTTGAAGAAATATTTAGATCCTGGCACTATGGGTGGAAATAGAGCTAATAATTTTGATGCTTTTTTCCTAAGATTTTTATACTCTTGAAGTTCGTTTTTATCATTAAATTGATAAGCTTTTAATCCTATTACCTCATTTTTTTTATTAGTTATGAGTTGCCTGACTTCTGTAAAGTTATGAATTACTAACCCTTTTTTTATTGCACTGGCCTTTAGCGGGTCAAAGATTGATCCGCCTAAATTAGTTGCCTTTGCCCCTTGTTTTTCAGGAACATAGCCACGGTGACCGCGTGCAGCAGGAAAAGCATTTTTTTTATAGTTTTCAACAAGACTATTGTCACTGTGATACAAAAAATATTCTGGTGAAGGATATGATGTTTTATACTGCCAAAGAGTACTTCTTAATTCGACACCATGATTGATAAGCCAATCAACAGTGGAGGCACTTTTCTTGCAAAAATCTTTCAAAGTTTGATCTGATACTATATTCTGGGTTTCTAACTTTAAATAGTTAAACATATTTTTGGCAGTATCTTTGACTCCTGCCTCTTTTTGCAAACTTGTTCCACCCCCTGCATATATTACTCCACCACTTGCTTTGGTGGCTCCACCGCTCTCATATTTATCGATCGCTAAGACACTATTTCCAGATTCAATTGATTCTAAAGCTGCTGCCACCCCAGCTCCGCCTAGGCCAACAATAACTACATCTGCTACTACTGACCAAGTTATATCATTTTCTGTTTCTAACACCATTTTTGATTCTACATCCGAGTGCCAGTTTTTATTATCCGGTGTCATATTTAGCCCCCATCGCAAATTATATGTTATTTTTGTCTAAAAACTACGCAAAATCAAGATAAATGACCTATTATTTCTTAGAATACGTAAAATTATGACAAAATTATTGCGCATTCTAACATCTCTGTTATTGGTTATCTAAAGATTTTGTTATTTATGGGGGTAATTATGCCAAATCCGAAAGTTGCAATTGTAACAGGCGCTAGTAGAGGGGCAGGTAAAGGTATAGCACTGGGTCTAGCAGAAAAGGGAATGACTGTTTATGTTACTGGAAGAACAAAAATAGTAGGAAAGGCAAAGGGCTGGGATGGAACTGCTTTGCCAGGTACCGTTGAGCAAACTGCTGAAGAGTGCAGTAATGTTGGAGGTAAGGGTATAGCTGTTATTTGTGACAGCGCTGATGATAATCAGATCGAAAATCTTTTTGAAAAAGTTATGGATGAACAAGGGCGTCTAGATATTTTGATGAATAATGCAGCCTATATTCACCACCAACTTATTGAGCAAAAGCCTTTTTGGGATAAGGAATTAAATGCCCAGAATATACTGAACGTTGGATTACGATCGGCATATGTAGCGAGCTGGCACGCAGCAAAGATTATGACTAAACAAAAGAGTGGATTGATCGCTATGGGCTCATCTTTTGGTGCGAGTTGTTATATGCATGGTCCTGCTTATGGTGCTCAAAAAGCTGGCTTAGATAAACTTGCTCATGATATGGCAGTTGATTTAGAACCATTTAATGTTCAAGCTGTATCGATATGGATGGGCCCTCTCTTGACAGAGCGTGCGCTTATCGCTGCAGAGGTTCACCCTGAGCAATATAAAGATTTTATAGCAATGGCTGAAACTCCTCAGTTCACAGGTCATATTCTATATGCGATTGCTAATGACACGAAAGCCCAAGAAATAAGTGGTTATACATTAGTTGGCGCTGAAATTGCAAAAGATCGCTACGGAATTAAAGACCGTAACGGCAAGCAACCGCCTAGCCATAGAGAGATGTTAGGTTCGCCAAACTTACCGAATCCGGCAAGAGTATATTAGAGTGAGATTATTGAAGGCTAATATAACAATTATTATTGCAGTATCTATGGTCTCTGCTATCGGCGGATTAGTGTTTAATACAATGCCTATTTTATTAGGAACAGCAGGAGAAGCCTTTGGCTTTAATAATGCTGAATTAGGTAATTTATCACTTATGGCAGGTGTGGGTTATCTTGCCGGAACTTTAACAGGTCCACTTTGGGTTGATAGTTTTCAATGGCAGAAAACAGCTTTTTTTATAATTTTAGCAGTTGCTTTTTCTTTTTTAGTATCAATGGGATTGCCTCGTGATTACATTTATTTTGGATTTTTAGTTTTTGGTTTTTTCTGTGCTCTAGCTATTGCCCTGGCAATGAGAGTCTTAGCTGATATGCCTGATCCAGAGCGTGCTTATGGTACTCGGTTGTCTGTGGAGTTACTTTCAATTGGGTTATTTTTAGTTTTTCTTCCTTCATTTTTTGTTTCTAATGCAGGCTTTACAGGTGCTATGTTTGGCATGGCTGTATTTACTATTTTTTTGGGAATAGGTGTATGTGCTTTTCCTAAACATAGTACATCTAAGACAGTTGAAAAACTTAAAGGTTTTCCAAGTTGGCGAAAATCAGGATCTAGCTGGTCTGTTCTTTTGATATTTACGATATACCTTCTTGCAAATGTAGGATTGTTCTTCTTTCTTTATATTATTGCACAAAAATTTTCACCTACAGATGCTCAAAATGGTATGATGTTTGGTGTCTTAAAATGGCTTGGCGGTGGAGCAGGTGTTTTGGGTGCCATCATAGGTGCTAAAGCGGGTTTACGTATGCCTCATTTATATGCTTTCCTAATTCTAATTGTAGGTGTTATAGGATTATTTACAGCTAAAAACTTTACAATTTTTATGATCTCTAGTTGGATATGGGAGTTTGGTTTTACACTAGGTTGTCTTTATCAAACAGCGGCTATTGTTAGATTTGATGTATCAAATAAACTTGTTGTATTGGTTCCAATGTCTTTTGGTATTTCTATGATTTTTGGTGGTAAGATAGCGGGACGCCTCCTAGAAGGGGGTAGCACCAGCAGTCTTTATATGTTGGTTTTTATTTGTTCATTACTACCTTCAATTTTGATCTTTCTAACTAAACCTAATCCAGTTGATAACAATGAATTTCTTGGGGGGTGATTTTGTATAAGTATTATTTAATTGGATTATCGCTTATAATTGCTTCTTGCAGCTTCCAAGATACGGAACCCCAAAAATCAAAGGTGAAAATTTCTAGCGTTTCTTCATCTTTTGATGAACTACAATTACCAAAATTTCCTGATTACCCTATACCCAAGACAAAACTTGATGAGGGCGTTTCCGGCTATATCTATTACTCCATAAAGAGCCCTTATGATTTTTCCAGAGTATTAAATGGTTACGACGAATTACAAGTGCATACAGGTAAAGCAAAGCTAGTTATGCCCGATGGTGCTAGTAAAAAGAATCCTGTTCCTGCAGTTATTATAATGCATGGTTCTGGAGGAATAAAAAATGGTAGAGAAAACGGTTATGCCAAACTTTTTTCCGAGAATGGTATAGCGGCATTAATCATTGATTATTATGAACCACGGGGTGTTACTAAGGATACGCCTTATGTTATGAAAACAATGATTGCTACTGAAGTTGACATAATGTCTGATGCATATTCAGCTTTAAAAATTCTCTCCACCCACCCAGCAATAGATCCTTCCCGTATTGGAATCACTGGTTATAGTTATGGAGGAATGGGAGCTAGGTATGTTTTGGATGATCGTTTAAAAAAAATAATGGCTCCAAATACTCCACCTTTTGCTTTGCACATGGATATTTATGGCCCATGTCACCAAACATTAGGTCATAAAGTTACTACGGGTGCACCTTATTTAGCCATACATGGAGATAGCGACAATTCGGTTGACCCAGAGCTATGCCAAGAAGTTTATAAAGAAATTATAATGGGCGGTAGCAGCGTTGAAAGTCATGTAATTCATGGTGCTGGGCATGCCTGGGAAAATTCTGAACCTTTAAGTAATTTTTCTGGAAGCTTTGTAAAAGATTGCAAATTTTCATTTGATTCAGATGGCACTTTTTTGGTTAATGGAAAGTCTAGTCGTTTTAACCCCGCTTCCGGTATGAGTAGAGGTCAACGTGCAAAGATCAGAGCTGGATTAGGAGAATTAGCAGGGTCTTGCCTTGGTCAAGGTTATATTGTTGGAAACAATCCTGAAGCCGATAAAAAAAGTAAGGAGATACAAATGAACTTTATCAAGAAAATATTTGGACTCTGATTAATGTTAAGTAAGCGTACGCAAAAAGAAATAATTTTTGATGATTTAGATAGTCCTAAATTAACATTTTTACAAAAAATTGCGTTGAGTAATTCAAAGAAAGGTAAAATCAATTTTACGCAAGCTGCAGTACTGGATGCAGCTAAAAAACAAACAGGGTTATCCGATTTTGGAGATGAAAGTTTTAGGGAAGCCCTTCAAGTATTACTCGATGCTTATAAGAGTGATAAAGAGTTATCTGGTATAGGTGAGCAGCAATGTTTTAAGGATTTGGTAAGATGCGCAAGTAATCACTTGATTATTCAAAATAAAATCAAGGAAAATCCAGATTATGAAAAAATCAAAATTAAAAAACCACTTTCTGTTTCTGGCCTACCTCGCTCTGGTACTACACATTTAGTAAATTTATTAGCATCAGACTCTCGTTTTATGTCTCTTCCTCTATGGCTTGCTCAAGAACCTTTCCATGCACCAGGCAAAGAAAAAGCAAGTATTGGACTTAAGTTATCATCTAGATTTTTAATGAGGCTTTTAAATAGTGGTGATAGTTTGGTGCAAGATGACCCGCGTTATTTAAGATGTAGTGCTAGATGGTCAGGAATGCAAATAATGGGTCCTGATTTGGCGGCAATGCATCCAATGAACCCAGATCACATACATGAAGAATTAGAGCTTATGACTTTTAATTTTGGCTCTAATCAATTTGAATGGACATCTATGGTGCCTAGTTATCGCGATTATTATTTTTCTAAAGATCAGACCCCTCACTATGCTTACATGATCAAAATTTTAAAGCTTTTACAAATCGATTCTGACGCTGATAAATGTTGGGTACTAAAATGCGTTCAGAACCCTGAACAGTTACCAATTCTTAAGTCTGTGATGCCTGATGCCACTGCAATTATAACCCATCGAGACCCAGTTGCTGTTATTCAATCTACAGCTACAATGATTGCTTATGGCCATAGAATTCTAAGAACCTCTGTAGATACATCAAACGTTATTGAGTATTGGACTAACCGAATTGAATCTCTGTTACGGGCGTGCGTGCGTGATAGACATCTTTGGAGACCTGAGCAAAGCTTGGATGTACTTTTTCATGAATTTATGGCGGGCGATATGAATACTATCGAGAAGATATATGATTTACATGGCCTTGAATTAACTAGGAAAGCAAAGAATGAGATGAATGCTTTTATTAAAGCTCACCCCCGTGGAAAGAATGGCCGTGTCAGTTATAATTTAAAGAAACACTTTGGTGTCCAACCTGAGGAAATTAGGGAGCGTTTTGATTTTTACTATAAAGCTTTTCCTGTTGAGGTAGAGGTTTGAAGAAATTCATTAGGCGGTGCAGGCTCCACCATTAAGAGGTATAGTTTGCCCTGTCATCCAGCTTGCTTCATTAGAGCAGAGATATAAGGATGCTGCTCCTACATCTTGTGGTGTGCCAGCTCTACCTACCATTGTACTATAAGCTGCTCGTTCATGGCCATCAAAATTGTTCATTGAACCAAGAGATAGGGCATTAATGGTTATTCCAAAGCTCCCAACCTCAGAAGCTAATTGGCGCATATATCCAAGAGCTGCTGATTTTGCTGATGCATAATGGGATAAGCCCATAGAAAATCCTAATCTGTGCGATTCTGATGTTATTATTAATATACGACCATGTTTACGCTTTTTCATCTCTGGTAGATACATCATACATAGTCCACGTATTGAATTAAAATTTAGGTCAAGTTGTCTTTGATAGTCAGTTTCTTTAAGTTTATGTGCATGATTTAAACTGGTTGGCATCTTAACAGGAACACCAGCATTATTAATTAAAATATCTATATTTCCTGTAATTTTTAAAAAATCATTACGAACCTCTGCATTAGTTATATCGCCTGGAACTGCCATGGCATCAATATCTTTAGCGGCTTTTTCAGCACGACCTTTATACAAATCATTAATGTAAACATCTGCTCCAGCATCTTTTAAGGCTTTTGCAATTCCAAACCCCATTCCTTGTCCAGCCCCAGTTATTAAAGCTTTTCGTCCATTTAAATCAAACATAACTAACCTATAAAAACCTGTCCGCCATCAAGTGCTATAGTTTGACCTGATAAGTAGCGTGCTCCATCACTACACATCATTGCAACAAATTCACCTATATCTTGTTCGCAATCACCAACATAACCAAGTGGTATGCTAGCTTGAAAGTGTTTTGCTTCAACTGGGTTTGCATCCATCCATCCTGCAAGTGCTGGTGATTTTGCATGAGGCATTATTGCATTGACTCTAATGCCATCTTTACCCCATTCATTTGCGGCAGCCCGAGTAAGTTGCTGGGTTGCAGCTTTCACGGCAGCATATACACCGTAAGTGCTAACATCCCACCTTTTCATTACGGAGCTGCACAAATTAATTATATTTCCTTTGCTTTGAACTAGATGTGGATATGCCATTTTCATCAGGCGAAAAGTTGCTAATGGACCGGAATTCCAATTATCATTTATCTGTGTATCTGAAATATTTAGTAGAGGCCCGCGTGCTACTTCTTGGGCATTATTCACTAGAATATCTAAGCGACCAAATTTTTTAATTGTAAGGTCAATACAATTTTCTAAATCTCTGGTAGACTTTACATCGCACCGGATTGGTAATGTATCAACATTTAAAGGCTTGAGAAGATCAACAGTATTTTCACATTTTTCTAATGTTCTTCCAGTTACAACTATGTTTGCACCTTGTTTAGCTAATGATTTGGCTATTCCTTGGCCAATACCTTGGCCTCCACCCGTAATTAACGCAACTTTATTTTTGAGCATATTTAAACCTACCATAGCTCTGGAATATCTGATCCAGTAATTTTAATTATTTTTTTTAGAAAGTTATTAGCCTCTAACAGCTCATCATTTGAAAAATGCTTAAGAAGTTGCTCTTCCAGAGCTTTAGATTGAGCTAGAATTTTAATAAAAATTTGACGCCCTTTTTTTGAAATACATATATTATTGTTGTTTGTATCAATATATTTTTTACGTGCTAGACGTGCGAATATCTCAGAGTCAGGGTGATGACCTGTGTGCTCTAAACGGCCGATAATTTCTTTTTTTGGAATTGGTCCGCTCATAGAAAGTAATGATAAACAAAAATATTCCGGTTCACTTACACCCATTTTTAGGCACTCTTTTCTAACAGGGAAACTTGTTTGAAAATGCGCTCTTGATAATAAATATAAAAGAAAATCATTTGAAAATTGTCCTAACCCCAGATCAATTCCTGCAGGCTGTGGCTCATGTTTAATAGGCTTTTGTTTAGCATATGCGTATTTTCCAGCATGAAAAACTAATACAGGTAAATCATTGGTTTCATAACTAATTACTTCACCAACAAAGATAATATGATCTCCCCCTTCGTATTGAAAATTAGTTTTACATTTAAATAGAGCGGCGTATTCAGCTAAAACTGGCATTCCCTCTTTACAACGACTCCATTCTACATTTTCAAATTTGTCCTCTTCGCTACGGGCAAATTTATTGGATAAATCCATTTGATGACTTGCAAGTACATGGACATTAAATCCACCAGAATTTTGATATGCTGGCATAGACTTTGCATTCTTTGATAAAGACCATAAAACTAAAGGAGGGTCTAAAGAAACAGAATTGAAGCTGCTAGCAGTGACACCAACAGGAAGGTTTGTATCGTCGACTGTTGTAACTATAGTAACACCAGTTGCAAACTGACCGAGTGCATTGCGAAAATTATTTGGATTAATCTTGGACATTGTAAATTTGCGTAGTAAACATGCTAATAAAATACGCAAAATAAGTTATAAGTCAAAAGAATAGAGTAAATTGCGTAGTTCATTATGTTAATATATAGCATGGGAGTAAGAATGAACAAGTTTGAAGCAAGAATAGACAGATTAGAGTCTCTTGAGGCTATACGACAACTAGTTTCTAAGTATTCCTTATCTCTAGATATGCGGGATTTAGATGCACATGTGAATTTGTTTGCTGAAGATATAAGGGTAAGTAAAAATACTTCCGGAAGGGAAGCATTAAAAAGCTGGCTTGATGATACTTTGCGATTTCAGTTTATCGGAACATCTCATCATATAGGTAATCACATTATAGAATTTGATGATCCGGATACAGCCCATGGTATTGTTTATTCCAAAAATGAGCATGAAACTCCCAGAGATGACGGCGGAACAGACTGGATTATAATGCAAATGATGTACTGGGATAATTACCAAAGAATAGATGATACCTGGTATTTTAGGCGAAGATTGCCTTGTTATTGGTACGCCACTGATTTGAATGCTCCGCCAGTAGGTGAAAATAAAATGCGATGGCCAGATCGTGAAGAATATGAAGGAGCTTATCATGAGCTCTTTCCTTCCTGGAATTTATTTTGGAAAAATCCACCCAGTGGTAATGACTTACCTGAAGTTGCGATACCAGCTCCACGCGGAGAGTTTTTAAAAGCGATGCGTAGAAATTCCCCTGACCCTAAAATAAGAGTAAGATGATGCCAACATTATTCGATCAGGTCACAATTGGCGATATATTCTGCAAGAATCGAATTGTAATGGCACCTATGACTCGCTCGCGTGCGGATAAAGATGACTCCCCCTCAGACATTACTGCGCTATATTATGGTCAACGAGCAGGGGCTGGGTTAATCATAACAGAGGGTGTTTACCCGAATATTGATGGCAAGGGGTATGTCAGAACTCCAGGTATTGTAACAGATAAACAAATATTAGGCTGGAAGGCGGTTGTTGATGCTGTGCATTCAAAAGGGGGTAAAATTGTGATGCAAATTATGCATTGTGGACGTGTTGCTAGTTACCATAATAAGGCAAAGAACGCCCGTACTTTAGCACCTTCAGCAATACGTGCAAATGGTGAAATATATTCTGATGTAGCGGGTATGGTGCCCATAGATATGCCTGAAAAAATGACAATAGTAGAGATCAAGAGAACTATAAAAGATTATATTAAATCTGCAGAAAATGCTGTCATTGCTGGTTTTGATGGTGTGGAGTTGCATTGTACAAGTGGTTATCTACCTGCACAGTTTCTTTCTACAGGAACTAATCTGCGTCAAGATATGTATGGGGGTAGTCTTTTAAATAGATTACGTTTTACTACTGAAGTTTTAGAGGGCCTAATTAAAACAATTGGTGCAGGTCGTGTTGGGCTGCGTATTTGTCCTGGTAACCCTTTTAATGATCTTTCAGATTGCAACCCCGAAGAGACTTTTAGAGAGCTTATTGTATATGCGAATAAATTAAAAGTTGGCTATTTGCATGTTATTCGCATGAAAGCTGGAGTTGATAATGTTAAATTGGCTTCTAAATTTCATGGTGATGTTATTCTTAATGATAGTTATAATTTGGAACGCGGAAACCGTGCTTTAAATAATAAGGAGGCAGATGCTATATCTTTTGGCAGGGCATACATTGCTAACCCCACCCTTGTTGAGAAGTTTAAAAATAATATTGAGTTATCCTTACCTGACTTCAAAACACTTTATACCCCTGGGCCGAAAGGATACACTGATTACAAATGATTGACGGCAAACCAAGTAGAACTGCATTTATGACTGCTTTGCAGAGAGGTTATCATAACGCTAACGCGTCCGAACCTAAAATTCTTAATGATAGTTTAGCACTTGATTTAGCTGGAGTCTCTTTTGTTGAAGCAAAGTTTTTTATTGATAATTTAATAAAGACTTTTGAAGGTTTAAGTGATTTAGAAACCGCTAATACTTTTATGCACAGAATTGACTGTGCTGTTTGCATGAGAAGTAGAGTGGTGGAAGAAAAACTACTCCTAGCGCAACAAAAAAATATAAAGCAATTAGTTATTTTGGGTGCAGGATTGGATACCACAGCTTATAGAAGATTTGACTTGACTAAGGGTCTCCAGGTTTTCGAAGTTGATCATCCTTCAACGCAAATTTGGAAGCGTCAAAAGCTCAAGGCAGCTAACATTGAAATTCCAGAGAATTTAAAATTTGTAGCATTTGATTTCGAGAAACAAACTTTATCACAGGCTTTTAATGTTGGTGATATAAGAACTGACCAAGTTACTCTTTTTACATGGCTCGGGGTGCAAATGTATTTAACTGACCAGGCTGTCAGGGCTACATTAAAAGTATTAGGCCGACATCCATCAGGTAGTGAGCTAATAATGGATTTTATAAGCCCAAGCTATGTACTTGAAGGAGGTATAGCAGAAAAATCTGTTGATTATCTTCAGAAGGTTGTGACTGATATGGGTGAGCCAGTAAAAAGTAAATACTATGAACATGAACTTGAAGCTATTTTACAGGAATCAGGCTTTTCAAGTGTAAAGTTCCTATCTGCAAAATGGCTTGTAGATAATTACTTAGATGGAAATAAAGCTATTTTTGATATGCCGGACAATGCAACTTCCATTTTATCGGCAAAAATTTAACTAAAAAGCCTAGCTCTTTCTTTTAGGGCAGCTTTCATCCCTTTATTTCTAACTAGTTTAAAAAATGATAAAAATGTAGGGCTTTGGTGAAATTCTGCATCTAGGTCTGATGCCTGACGCACTGACTTTTCTAAATTCATATTATCATAAAAATTATTAGTTGCTTTTTTTAGAATTACCAAATGATTAACAGGTGTTTTTGCAATATCTAGAGCAAGATTTCTAGTTGTGCTTTCTAAATTTTCTGGGCTAACGGCTTGATTTATGAGGCCAAGATTTTTAGCTTCATTCGCATCAATACTTTTTGCGGTATATAACATTTCTTTGGTCTTCCGCATACCTATTGTTAACGGCCATAAGAAAACAGTCGGAGGAATTCCAAGGTCACGACCTGCTGGATGTCCAAAAGTCGCTGTTTTACTGGCTATTACAATATCAGACACTGCCAACAATTCTCCAGCTCCTGACAGACATGCACCTTGAACTTGACAAATTATTGGCTTTGGAAATTTCCAAATTTCTATCCAATAATCAAGCAGTGCCATTATATCTTTTTTATCAAGTTCAAGATCTATTCCATCAGGATAATTTGCTGGATATTGTGAAGTAACCCAGTTTTCTTCATTGAGGTCATAGCCGACACAAAAAGCTCTTCCAGAGGATTTTATTATGACAACTGAGACTTCATCATTTAAAGAAGCGTTGTCTAATTCAGCTTTTAGTTCAGCAAGCAAATTGGGCGATAATGCATTTAACTTTTGGGGACGGTTAAGTGTTATTGTGAGAATTTTATCTGAATATTCCGTGAGTATATTATTTTGCATTATTTTCCTTTATTAATTCTTACGAAAGACATAACTACTGCTGCAAGAATAGCTATAGGGATTAATATTGTAAAAGCTTCATCATAGTTTTGATTTTTAGAAAAAGAATTTCCAACAAAACCAACAGCTATCACTGCAAGCAAAACAGTAAAAATATTCATCATACCTATAGCAGGCGCGAAATAAACTCTTCCAAAAGTATCAGCAGTAATGCCAGTCCAAACTGGATATATGCCACCTATAGCCATGCCCACGATTGCCGAAACTGTAATAAGAGTAGAAAAATTTGTAACAAATATTGCTGCAATTAGAAAAGAAATATTTGAAAGGCAAACTAGAGCAAAAATTAAACGTTTATCAAAGCGCTCAATTAACCATCCTATCAAAAGCTTTCCTGCTATTGCAGAACCTGCAACCACAGTCGGTATCAGAGTGGCTTGAGTGTTATTAAAACCTAAGCTTTCACCAAATGGTTTGAGAGAGACAAGTAATGCTTGATCACTAGCTAAAAGTAAGCCGCAAGCAAGTGAAATTATCCAAAAATCTCTATTTTTGAGTATCATTGATGGCTCTTTTGCCACAACTTTTTGCTCAATCACTTGATTTACGCCGTCAGGAAATTGTCCAATTATCTCAGGGGTAGATATAAAATAACGTATAATCAAAATAGTTGAAATTAATGTTATGCTTAGACCCATATAGATCAAAGCTAATCTCCAGCCGAAACTATAGATTAAATAGCTAAATATAGGCTGTATAAGAAACCCACCGGCCGAAGTTGCAACAGCTGCTATACCTAGTGCGCGTCCACGTTTCTCATAAAACCAATTTGTAGTCAATGTATTAGAAATAAATGGGCCGCAGGCCGTAAACCCAAATCCTATTGGAAATAATATAATCAATATCATTTGTTTTGGACTTTGTGAAATTGATAAACTCAAGAAGCCGATTGCAAATGATGCTATTCCAAGCAATGCTAATAATTTAGGATTTATCCTTGTTATTGACCTCCCAACAATTGCTGCCCACACGGCTGAACTTAATAAAAATGCTATCATTCCAAGATTAACTTGATCTCTAGATAGGTCGAATTCTAACTCGATTGGAGTAACAAAGTGTTGGAAAGAATAAAAGGTTGCTCCAGCCATCAACATTGCAGTAGTGAAGCTTGCTCCTAGTACGTGCCAGCCTTTAAAGTTTTGAATCATACAAACCCTTTTTTAATAGTAACTGAGCTTTTTCATCGCCAACAACGCGACTTTCTCTACTGTCAATTTTCCATTGACCGTCAACTATTTTTACAATCCATTTGTTAACGGCAAGTCTCATTAATTCATTATCATGATAGACGCGCGAGTAACCAAGTGTAACAGCTGCACTACCTTTTATTTTTACAATTAGTGGGCCAACAGTATGGGCACAGCTTGGTAGCAAGGACTGATGTGTTTCTGAGTTTAACATTTCAGCAATTTCTGAATGGCCACGAAGCTCTAAGTCTTGAGTTTTTACTCCCCGACCAGCATTCGGGTTTGCTATTCTGTAAGTAGCATTTTTTGTATGACAATTTATTGCTGTTTCTATATCACCGCAATCAACAGCTAGACCGTATTTCGCAATCAGGTTCCGAATGGAAAGTTCTGCTTCGATGTGTGAAATTCGATCAGTTAGCTTCATACTAAATTATTAGCTTCTTCGGCTATTTTTAAAAAACTAGGCGGTTCACCTCCACCAAAAACTTCGAGGCATGCACCTGAAATATAGCTATTATCAGGGTCAGCAAGAAAAACACAAGCTTTTGCAATATCATCTGGAGTGCCCATCCTTTTCATTGGAAGATTGTCTGCAAGATATTTCATTCCTATCTTACCTCCATAATGATCGGAACTAGCCTTTGTTTTTATTAACCCAGCTATTATTGCATTTACTCGAATAAAGGGAGCCCATTCCATTGCTAAAGATGTTGTAACATTTATGAGACCTGCTTTGGATGCACCATAAGCAACAGAGCCAGGGGAGCTTCTTGTTGCTGAAACAGATGAGATATTAACAATTGAACCATTATTTTTTTTTAATTGCTCGTATGCGGCTTGAGAGATATTTATTGGAGCAAGCAAGTTTAACGAAACTACTTTTTCTGTTAATTTGGGGCTTGCTTTGCTACTTTCAATTGGAGGCCCCCCTCCAGCGTTATTAATAAGACAATCTATTCGACCAGTTTTTTCAATGGCGAAATCTATCAGTTTCTTTGCGGCATCAATATTCCTTATATCAAGTTCTATAAAATAAATATTTTTAGCTATTTGTTCCGGAGCCTTTCTTCCGCAAATTATAACATTTGCCCCTAGGTCGTGGAAATTTTGGGAAATTCCTCTACCTATACCTCTAGAGCCACCTGTAATAATTATAGTTTTATTTTTGAAGTTCATCTTATACCTGCGTAATATTTTGTGTCTTATGTTGCGCAAAATCATCGGTTTGTATAGTAAAACTCTGTAATTGCGTAGAAAGAGTATTATATGAGTACTATACCTGGTGTTTTATTTACACAAGCTATCAAACAACCAAATGCATTAGCAATAGAAGATTTGGGCTGGAAACTTTCTTATGGTGAGCTTGCAGAAAAAGTTAAAAAGGCTGCAGCTGTTTTGCGTGAAATGGGACTTTCTCGAGGAGATAACTTTGCTATATGGGCTCCAAATTGTGCAGAATGGATTATTAGCGCTCTTGCTGGCCAAGCTTTGGGCGCAGTACTAGTAACTCTTAATACTCGGTATAAAGGTGCTGAAGCTGAGGAAATATTGAAACGATCAAAGTGTAAAATTTTATTAACTGTTGAGGATTTTTTGGGTCATAATTACCCTAATCTAATTAATAAAGATAATTTACCTTTTTTAGAGCATGTAGTAATAATTCGCGATAGAAGAGGACATGAAAAGTTTAATGCTTTTTTAAAAAGTAACATAAAGCCTCTGGAAAATGTAGATGTTACGGAAAACGATATATCTGATATTATTTTCACGTCTGGAACTACGGGATCGCCTAAGGGAGCGATGACAACTCACGCACAAAACATAAAAGTGTTTGAAAGTTTTACTGATGCTATTGGTCTTAATAATAGTGATAAATATTTAATCATAAATCCTTTTTTTCATAGTTTTGGTTATAAAGCTGGGTGGTTATCTTGCTTAATTAAGGGTGCTGCGATTTTTCCTTTAGCTATATTCAAGGTTGAAGAGGTCCTTAGAATTATTCAAAAATCAAAGATTACTGTAATGCCGGGGGCGCCTACAATATTTCAGAGCCTTCTGGATTACACAGATTTATCAAAATATGATATTTCTAGTCTGAGAGTTGCTACAACAGGGGCAACGACTATACCAGTAGACCTCATTGGAAATATGCATCATAAATTAGGCATTAATGATGTTTTCTCTGCTTATGGCTTAACAGAGTCCACGGGAGTGGTATCTTTATGCAGAAAAGGTGATGATTTTGAAACTATAGCAACAACATGTGGTCGACCATTACCGGGAACTGAAGTTAAATTAGTTAATAATGAAGGCGGTATGGTGGAGTGTGAAAATTCTGGTGAAATCTTGGTGAGGGGCTTTAATGTCATGAAGGGTTACTTTGATATGCCAAAGGCCACTGCTGAGGTTATAGATGAAGATGGCTGGTTGAAAACGGGTGATATTGGAACTTTAGATAAGAATGGGTATTTACGGATTACGGATCGAAAAAAAGATATGGTTATAGTTGGGGGTTTCAATGTTTATCCGGCTGAGGTTGAAAAAGCTCTTCAAAAACACAAAGATATTGCTGAAGTAGCTATTGTTGGTGTGCGCAATGATAGGCTTGGAGAAGTTACTCATGCGCACGTAGTTACAAGAAAGCCAATTAGTGAGGCTGAATTAATTTTATGGTGCCGTGAAAACATGGCTAACTATAAAGTACCTAGAAGTATAAGCTTTCATGAAGATTTACCAAGAAATGCATCGGGCAAAGTAATGAAGTATTTACTAAAAACGTAATTATGTGACACTTTGTTACGCAAAGTAGGATAAATATTGTATAAAAACTCCATTTTGCGTATTTATTATCATTGAAAAATGCGCATTCTGTGATAAGCTAACGACTAAGCTATCAGGAGTATATTATGGGACAAGCAGCTTTGAAGTCAGTTGAAGTTGATCAGTATCTAGATGTGAGCGATGCATTAGACATTATTACCGATTGCGCGGCTGAAGGTAGGGATAAAAGAGAAATACCGACTAAAGTAATTAGTGCTTTAGCTAAAACGGGTTATTTCCGTTCGTTTCTACCGAAGCAATATGGCGGATTAGAGCGCCCTCCGCAGGAGTTTTTTAAGGCTTCAGTTGATATAGCTGAAAGAGATATGGGAACTGCTTGGGCTTGCGGCATTATAGCAGTTCATGCATATCAATTATCATTAATGGACCCAAAAGCAGCTGAAGATGTTTATTCAACAGGTCCAGATACTCTTATAAGTTCTTCCTACAATCCAGCAGGCGCTAAAGTTGAAACTACTGATGGTGGTTTTCTGTTGTCGGGTCAGTGGGGCTGGAGTTCTGGTTCTGGTCATTGCGATTGGGTTTTGTTAGGAGGCCTGATTTTTGATCAAGGCCAAGAAAACATCCATTACAGAACATTTCTTGTGAAAAAGCCTGATTATGAAATTAAAGATACATGGTTTGCTATGGGATTGCAGGCAACCGGTTCCAATGATATTATCATCGATAAGCCAGTTTTTATTCCAGAGTACAGAACTCACCATCAAATGGACGGATTTAATTGCAAGCATTATCAGGACAATCAAATGTATGCGATTCCGTGGGCTCAAATGTTCGTGAGAGTAGTTTGCACCCCCGCAATAGGGGCAGCAAAGAATGCATTGCAACTATTTATCGATAATGCCCAAGATAGTTCCACCGATGTTACTCGTTTAGCTAGCGACCCCGATGTTACCAGAAGGGTAGCAGAGGCTTCAAATCTTATAGATGAAACTGAAGCTATTTTGTATAGAAATTTTGATGAAATGATGAATTTAGTTAAATCTGGTAAAGAGATACCTATGAAAGATAGAGTAAAATATCGCTACCAAGCTAGTCTTGTTATAGAGCGAATGATGAAAGCAGTGGATATGCTATTTGATGTTGCAGGTGGTAGGAGTGTGTACAAGAATTCCCCAATTCAAGATATATGGCATGATATTCACATTGCTCGAGCTCATGTGGCTAATAACCCTATTAGCTATGCAAGAAACTTAGGGGCTGTTCACCTTGGTGCAAATAGTACTGATGTTTTTGTTTAATGAGTATAAGTGAAAATGGACCCCCTGAAGGTCAGTATGTTGATGCTGGACAAATTCGCATGCATTATCTGGAGTTTGGAGATAAAAATGGGCACCCAGTAGTATTCTTACATGGCTCAGGGCCAGGGAATAGTGCCTGGGCAAATTTTTACTTAAATAAAGATGCATTTGTAGAGGCTGGCTATAGAGTAATAATGCCTGATTTAGTTGGCTTTGGTTACTCTGATAAACCAACGGATATGGGGGATTATACTCTCGATTTTTTTTGTAGTACCTTGATGCAAGCCCTCAAAGAGCTCAAAGTTGAAAGCTGCAGTTTTATAGGAAATTCACTAGGCGGTGGTGTGGCCATCCAAATTTCATTGGATAACCCTGAGTTTGTGTCTAAATTGATATTAATGGGCCCAGGTTGCTTGGAGGAACAATCAGCATATTGGTCCATGCCTGGGATTAAGAAAATGATGGAAGTAAACAATGCTGGGATAAGTAAAAAAACTCAAGGTGATGTCATGAGGCTTTTCACTTATGACGCTAAGCATGTTACCCAGGAATTGATAGATATGCGCTGGGTAATAGCTAAAGACCAGCCTAAAGAAGTACTGAGTACAATGCGTACACCTGAACTTGGCCCGCGGATGAATGAATTGAATTGCCCAATACTTACTTTTTGGGGGGCAAATGATGAATTTATGCCATCACAAGGAAAAGAAAAGTGTCTAAAGGCAAACCAAAAATCGAGATTTATAGAAATAAATGCTTGTGGTCATTGGGTTATGATTGAGCATTCACGAATGTTTAATTCGGCTTCAATTGACTTTTTGAAGTTTGGATGATGTTATCCTCTGTCCAACATATGAGTATTGCTAAATCTCTATTTAGTGCTTTAAGGAGCGTTGAAGCCTTACCCTCAATCTCTGAAATTTATCCTGATATAAGTATAGATGATGCATATAAAATATCTTTAGCTTTCTTAAACCTAAGGATTTCAAAAAATAATGAGAAGGTAATTGGTAAAAAAATAGGTGTAACTTCAAAAGCAGTTCAGGATATGTTAGGTGTGTTTCAGCCTGATTTTGGATTTTTAACTGATGCGATGGCTGTGCGCGATGGACGAGTTAATGTTAATAGACTTATTTCCCCGAGGGCTGAAGCTGAGATCGCTTTTAAGTTAAATGCAGATTTAAAAGGTCCAGGTATTACTGGGGAAGATGTTTTGGCTGCTACTGAATATGTTCAGCCCTGCTTTGAGATTGTTGATAGCCGTATTTTAGATTGGAAGATAAAAATCCAGGATACTGTTGCGGATAATGCTTCTTGTGGTGTTTTTATTTTGGGAGATAAAAAGGCTAACCCTAATGATCTCGATATGGCTTCACTTGAGGTTGTTGTTAAAAAAAATGGTGGTGAAATTAGCCGTGGAATGGGATCATCTGTACAAGGTTCACCTGAAAATGCTGTTGCATGGCTTGCTAATAAGCTCGGAGAGTACGGAATACCATTTTTAGCTGGCGAAATAATTCTTTCAGGTTCTTTGGTGCCTCTGGAGCCAGTGGTTAAGGGTGATAAAATGAATATGGTGATACCAAATTTAGGTTCGTGTGAAGTAGAGTTTATTTAATGAATAAGATAAAAGTTGCTATAATTGGTTCAGGTAATATCGGTACTGATTTAATGATTAAGATTGATGAGAGCTCAAGTATTTTAGAAGTTGCTTGTGTTGTTGGTATAGACAAAAACTCTGAGGGACTTGCAATTGCTAAAAAGAGGGGCTTTTCTACAACCCATGATGGAATTGAAGGTGCTCAAAAACTAAGTGAATGGAAAAATATTAAGTTAGTTTTCGATGCAACATCAGCATATGCCCATGCTAAGCATGCGATGATCTGTGCGTTAGACGGAAAACAAATGATTGATCTAACTCCAGCAGCATTGGGCCCATTTTGTGTTCCAGTTGTCAATATGGATGAGCATTTAGATTCGAAAAATGTAAATATGGTAACATGTGGCGGGCAAGCCACCATACCTATGGTGGCAGCAGTGAGCCGAGTTTCTGATTCCACTCCTTACGCCGAAATTGTTGCTTCCGTTTCATCACGATCCGCAGGTCCTGGCACCCGTGCTAATATAGATGAATTCACAAGAGCAACTGCTAAAGGGATTGAAGTTGTTGGCGGAGCACAAAAAGGCAAAGCAATAATAATATTAAACCCGGCTGAACCTCCTATGATAATGAGAGATACCGTATATGTGCTCTCTATTGGAGGAAGTGAAGAGGATATAAGGGCATCAGTTGATGATATGGTTAAAGATGTACAATCATATGTTCCGGGCTATAGGTTAAAGCAAGAAGTTCAATTTGAAAATTTTACCGGTAATAATAAGCTTCATATACCCGGTTTAGGTACATATGAAGGAACTAAAGTAACAATATTTCTTGAGGTTGAGGGGGCGGGACATTATTTGCCAAAATATGCAGGAAACTTAGATATAATGACATCGGCCGGCATGGGAACTGCTGAGGCTATTGCCCGCAAGAAATTTGGGGTAGAAATATGACAGGTATTTTGCTTAATCCTGAGTCCGAGAGATTATATATACAAGACGTTACTCTGCGAGATGGCATGCATGCTATACGTCATCAATATTCTCTTGAACAGGTTAGAAGTATAGCGAAAGCTCTTGATGAGGCAGGTGTGGATGCAATTGAGATAGCTCATGGTGATGGGCTTAATGGAGGAGCTTTTAATTATGGTTTTGGGGCTCATACTGACTGGGAGTGGATAGAAGCTGTATGTGATGTGGTAAATAATGCTGTAGTTACTACATTAATATTGCCGGGAATTGCTACAATTGATGAGCTTAAACGCGCTCATGATTTAGGTGTTAGCTCAGTGCGTGTAGCAACTCATTGCACTGAGGCGGATGTATCTCGACAGCATATCGAAATGGCTAGAAATCTAGGAATGGACACTATCGGATTTTTAATGATGAGCCATATGGCGGAGCCAAAATATTTAGCTAAACAGGCTAAGTTAATGGAAGATTATGGAGCTACCTGCATATACGTGACTGACTCAGGTGGTGCTCTGGATATGGACGGTTATGCAGATCGTTTTAAGGCTTATAATGACATACTAAAACCTGAAACAGAGCGTGGAGTTCATGCTCACCATAACCTTTCTTTAGGAGTGGCCAACTCAATAGTTGCTGTTCAAAACGGCGCTAGAAGAGTTGATGCTTCCCTAGCTGCTATGGGCGCTGGAGCAGGGAATGCGCCTTTAGAAGTTTTTATTGCTGCAATAGATAAGAAAGGTTGGAAGCATGGGTGTGATGTTTATAAATTGATGGATGCTGCTGAAGAATTGGTTAGGCCTTTGCAGGACAGGCCTGTTAGGGTGGATAGGGAAACATTATCTCTTGGTTATGCTGGTGTATATTCGAGTTTTTTACGTCATGCAGAAAAAGCAGCAGAAAACTATGATATGGATACTCGAGAGATTCTTGTTGAATTAGGCAGGCGCCGTATGGTTGGAGGACAAGAAGATATGATAATTGATGTAGCCCTAGATTTAAAAAAAACTAAAGGGAAGTAGTTATGGGAATTATGAATTTAGGGTACGTTATCCTTGAAATGAAAGAACCCTCAAAATGGTCAAAATTTGCTCAAGATGTTTTAGGTTTTGGGGAGGCAGAGTCTTACGGAGAAAATGGTACTAAGTATCTAAGAATGGATAATGCTCCTTTTCGTTATATGATAAGAAAAGGTACGGAGGACCGATTTTTAGCTGGTGGTTATGAGATATCTTCAAAGAATGATTTTGAGAAGCAAATAGAATTATTTAAAAGATCTTGTATTGATGTCTACCTTGGATCTAAAGCTGAAGCAGATTTTCGAGCTGTTGAAGCCTTTGCTTCTGTTAAAGATCCGTCTGGAAATACTGTTGAAATTTTTTATGGGCGGGCTTCAGGTAAGAGTTTCCTTCCAGGACATGGTATAAGCAAATTTGTAACTGGCTTAATGGGCTTGGGTCACATGGTGCTACCCGCTCCTGAAACTGAAAAAACAATAAGTTTTTATGAGGATATTATGGGTTTTGGAGTTAGTGATGACTTAACTTTGCCTGCATTTGCTCCCGAAATGCCAGAGCAAAGAATTTATTTTATGCATAGTGATAATCCACGGCATCACACACTTGGTCTGTATAATTTTCCTAATCCAACAGGTGTTATTCATTTAATGGCAGAAATGACAAGTATGGATGAGGTTGGTCATTGTTTAGATCGCGTTAAAGCTGCTGGTTTACATATTTTTGCTTCTTTAGGGCGTCACGCTAATGATGAAATGGTAAGTTTTTATTTTTTTGCCCCAGGCGGTATTGGATTTGAAGTTGGATATGATGGAAAGCAGATAGATAATTGGGATAGCTATGAGCCAACGAAATCAGTTATTGGTGATATTTGGGGTCATGAGTATGATTTCCCAGTAGTAGGTTAAGTTAATATGAGCAGTTTTGAAATAAACAAGTGCATGTCTCCAAAGGAAATAGTGAGTCAAATAGAAGACGGTATGACAATCGGTATTGGGGGTTGGGGAGCTAGACGTAAGCCAATGACTCTTATCAGGGAAATAGTAAAGTCAGACCTCAAGGATTTAACAATCGTGTCTTATGGAGGCTGTGATGTCGGAATGCTTGCTAGCGCAAAGAAAATTAAAAAACTAATATTTGGATTTGTTTCTCTTGATGTAATTCCTCTAGAGGCACACTTCAGACGTGCACGTTCTGAAGGTGAGTTCGAAGTTATGGAGGTGGATGAAGGTATGTTTCAGCTGGGCCTTAAGGCTGCAGCAGCAAGATTAGATTTTTTACCATGTTTAGCTGGTTTAGGAACTGATGTCTTAACGCATAATCCAGAAATTAAAGTCATTAAGAGTCCATATAGTAGCGATCACTATGTAGCTATGCCTGCTATAAAGTTAGATGTCGCATTATGTCATGTGACAGAAGCTGATAAACTTGGGAATAGTTTTATATCAGGCCCAGATGTTTTTTTTGATGAGTGGTTTTGTAGAGCCGCTGATAAATCATACCTGACAGCGGAAAAAATTGTTTCTACGTCAAACTTTGATGACGATTATAAGATAATGCGAATGCCTATAGAAAGGAGTTTGGTAGCGGGTGTTTCTGAAGTTCCTTTTGGTGCGCATCCTACAAGTAACGGACCTGATTATGGTATAGATGTAGAACATTTAAAGTTGTACTCTGCAGCGGCTAAAGGTGGGTGGCTGCAATATGTTGAAAACTTTATCAATTGTGAGGACTATATTGAATCCGTCGGTGGAATTAAAAAAATTTCACAGTTACCGCTTCCGGTATTTTAGGGGATACATATGACTGATTTTTCATTAGCCGAACTTTGTATAACCGCAGGATCCGACATATTCCGCGATGAGACACCGGAGGTATTTGCAACTGTAATTGGATTGGTCCCTAGACTCGCAGGATCATTGGCAAAGAAAACATTTTTACCAGGCTTGATGATGAGCGACGGAGAATATTATTTTGCACATGAACCTGTGCCTGTCGGACCAAGAAACGGTTATAAGCCTATCAAGGAGGGTGCTATTGGTTACGAACGTGTATTTGATCTTATTGCTAAAGGTAACAGACATGCCTTTGTTGGGCCTGTTCAGGTTGATCGATATGGGCAGATGAATTTATCTTGCATAGGAAAATATTCCTCACCTAAAGTGACAATGCTAGGGGTTCGAGGTTTGCCGGGGAATACAGTAAACAATCGAACATCAATGTTTTTTCAAAATCATAATAAACGTGCATTTGTATCTGGTGAGGTAGATATGGTCAGTGGAGCTGGCTATAATTCTAAAAGATATCCTGATGGAGTTTTTCCAAAAGGTTTAGATCATAGAAGGATAATTACTAATCTTTGTGTTCTAGATTTTGAGGGATATAATAAGGCTATTCGTGTTAGATCTCTCCATCCGGGTGTTACTTTTGATGAAGTTCAGGACAATACAGGATTTGACTTAATTAAACCAAAGGATTTATCTGAAACGGCTGCTCCGACTAAAAACGAGCTAGCACTAATAGATATACTGGACCCTAATAACCTACGTAAGAATATTTTTAAAGACAACCCAAATGGAAGGAGGTCTTGATGAGTAATGAGACAGAGCCAAAAGTTGCTGCCGATGTTGTTTATGAGGAGGAAAATCCAGTAATATATAAAAAGAATGACAATATTGCTTTTCTAACTCTAAATCGAACGAAATATCATAATAGCCAAAACTCTCAAATGCTTTATGCGCTTGATGACGCCTTTTTTAAAGCTACATCTGATGATGCTGTAAAAGTCATTGTATTAAAAGCTAATGGAAAACATTTTTCTGCAGGACATGATATTGGAACACCTGGACGAGACTTTCATCAAGGTAGAGATGATAGACGCTCAATGAATTATAATCATGATAACAAACCAGGAGCTGAAAAAGCTTATGTTCGTGAACAAGAGGTATATCTAGAGTTTTGCAGAAGGTGGAGGTCTGTGCCAAAGCCTACCATTGCTCAGGTTCAAGGTGGCTGTATAGCTGGAGGGTTAATGCTGGCTTGGGTATGTGATTTAATAATAGCCTCTGATGACTCTTTTTTTCAGGACCCAGTGGTTCAAATGGGCTTCCCAGGAGTAGAGTATTTTGCACATCCATTTGAGCTAAATATACGGCAAGCAAAAGAGTTTTTGTTGTTAGGAGAGCGTTGGTCTGCTGATCGAGTATTGTCTGCAGGAATGGTAAATAAAGTAGTTCCAAGAGCGGAACTTGATAAGGCAGTATTAGATTGGGCAATAAAAATCTCGAAGCAACCTAGGTTGGCCATGGCTTTGACTAAACAGGCTTGCAATCATATTGAAGACCTACAGGGGAAACGATCTGGTATGGATATGGTATTTGGGTACCACCATTTTGCTCACGCTAATAATACCATAGTGAAAGGCGATTATATCGCTGGTTTTGATGGAAAGAAAATGGCAAAATCTAATAAAAATAAAGAGAGTTGAATGCACCCCTCTTTCAAAACCCCTTTAACACAAGTACTTGGATGCAATTATCCAGTTATACAGACTGCTATGGGTTGGGTATCTACATCGCAACTCGTTACTGCGACTGTTGAAGCGGGTGCCTTTGGATTTTTGGCAGCGGCTGTGATGACACCCCAAGATTGTGAAAAAGAAATTCAATTTATAAAATCTAAAACTACAAAGCCATTTGGAGTAAATATTCACGCTTTTCAGCCAGATGTAGATAAAATAGTAGATATGTGCATAGATTATGGTGTTATGGCAATTTCATATGGCAGAGGCCCATCTACAAAAATTATCGAAAAGGTTAAAAACGCGGGTTTAAAATGTGTTCCAACAATTGGTTCAAGTCATCATGCAGAAAAAGCAGTTGAAATTGGTGCTGATATTCTAGTCTGTCAAGGACATGAAGGAGGAGGGCATACTGGTGCAACACCTACGTGGTTACTTTTAGGGCAAGTTATAGATAAAAACTTAGGAGTTCCTGTAGTTGCCTGTGGTGGATTTAAAGACGGCCGTGGTCTAGCAGCAGCTCTTGCATTTGGAGCTGATGGTGTTGCAATGGGAACACGATTTATGATGAGTTCTGAGAGCCCTACGCCTGATACAACTAAAGCGGAGTATCTTAAAGCTGAGGTAACAAAAATACTTGTTTCTAAAAAATTAGATGGGTTACCTCAAAGAATGATTTTAAATTCAACTTTAAAAACGCTTGAGAACTCTAGTAAAATCGGCATGTTATTTCGGGCATTTGGTAATAGTCTGAAATACAAGTCTCAGACAGGCATGAGCCTTCCTCAAGTTGTCAAAACAGCATGGAGTATGAAAAAGAATACTGATTTGACGCTTGGTCAAACTATGATGGCTTCGAATGCGCCTATGATAATTCAAAAAGCGATGGTGGAAGGGTTGCCAAATGAGGGAGTTTTACCAAGTGGGCAAGTAGCAGGTCTAATAAGTGATTTACCGTATTGTTCCGAAATTATTCAAAATATAATAGAAACTGCAACTTTGAGCTTAAAAAAATTAGAGAGTTAATATGCCAATTCATACTCACGTTGAAAATGAAATTGCGGAAATCATTTTTGATTTTCCACCAGTAAATGCATTTAATAGCAAAATATGGAATGATATTCCAGGAACTATAAATGATTTAGGCTCACGACAAGATGTTAAAGTAATATTAATTAGATCTAAGGGTAAGGGCTTTTGTGCGGGAGTAGATATAAAGGAACTGGCTAGTGATTCCAATGCAATAATATCTGTAAATGAAGGTAACTATCTCACTGGACATGCTATACATCATTGCGAAATTCCAGTTATTATAGCCGCACATAAATTTATCATTGGTGGCGGTGTGATTATGTGTGGGGCAGCTGATATTGTAATTGCATCTGATGATGCATATTTTGCACTTCCTGAGATTGATCGCGGTGCAATGGGTGGTGCATCGCACTTGCAGCGTATGCTCGGGGTTGCAAAAGTTCGCTCAGCATTTTTGACAGGAGGAACTATTACAGCCAAAGAGGCCTTCCGCTTAGGTGGTATAGAAAAAGTAGTTCCTTATGAGTCTCTGGTTCAAGAAGCAATGGATTATGCGAACATTTTAACTAAAAAGTCCCGTGTTGCCCTACGAATAGCTAAGAAAGCTTTAAACGGTATTGAACCATTTGATGTTGATACCAATTATCGTTGGGAGCAAGGCTTCACTTATGAAATGTATTTGCATGAAGATAGTCAGAGAGCACGGGACACTTTCGTTGAAACCGGAAATTCAGTAGATTACAGAAAGAAATAACCTTTGAATATAGAGTTTACATCTAAACAAAAAGAGTTTCGTGAAGAAATCCGTGCGTGGCTTTCTGCGCATGTTCCGAAAAAGAGACTGAAGAGCTTTGATACTGAAGAAGGTTTTGAGCAACATCGTGATTGGGAGAGAATTCTCGCCAAAGATAAGTGGGGAAATGTTAATTGGCCAACACAGTATGGGGGCAGGGGGCTTGATCTAATATCATGGCTTATTTTTGAGGAAGAATATTACCGTTCAGATGCCCCTTTGCGCGTTAGTCAAAATGGTATTTTCCTTCTCGCTCCCACAATTATGGAATACGGTACAGAAGCACAAAAGGCACGATTTCTACCTCCCATGGCAAGTGGGGAAGAAATATGGGCCCAAGCATGGTCTGAAAATGGTGCAGGTTCTGATATGGCGGCAATACGAACTAAAGCTGTAAGAGACGGAGACCATTATATTATTACAGGGCAAAAGACTTGGTCATCTCGGGCTGCATTTGCTGATTGGTGCTTCGCCTTAGTTCGCACAGAAGAAGGTAGTAGTCGTCATAAAGGATTATCAAAAATACTTATTCCACTTAATTCTAAGGGTTTATTACGTAGACCCATAGCACAATTGGACGGTGACCCAGGCTTTGCTGAACTTTTTTTTGATGAAGTTAGAGTGCCTGTTGAAAATTTACTTGGCCCTGAACATGGGGGCTGGGGAGTGGCAATGTCAACCGCGGGTTTTGAAAGAGGTTTGTTATTAAGATCGCCTGCTAGATTTCAGTCTGCTGCAGCTCGATTAGTTAAGTTGTACAAATCACGCGAGAAGTATCTATCCAGTGGTGTTGGTGAAAAGGTAATTCAAGCTTGGATCGATACTGAAAGATTTTGCGCAGCAACCTATCAGTTAGTTTCTCGAGTAGAAAAGGGGGCATCAATTAGCTCTGAATCTAGCGCAAATAAATTATTTTGGTCTGAAATGGATAAACAAATGCATCGTACAGCAATGACAATTATGGGTGCTCAAGCTGAACTTGAAGAAGGTTTGGACTCAATTGAAAACGGTCGATGGCTTGATGGTTATATGTTTTCTCTAGCAGGGCCCATATATGCAGGAACTAATGAAATACAAAGAAATATTCTTGCTGAACGAGTTTTAGGGTTGCCTCGCTAATGGACTTTTGTTTCACAACCGATCAACAAGATTTAATAGATGCCGCAAAAGATTTTTTTGATGGTGAAAACACCCTTGAACGTATGAGGTCTATTTCTAAAGGGCAAAAGGTTGAGAGCTTGTGGCCTCAATTTGCAGAACTTGGTCTTTTGGGTATTATGGCTCTTGAGAGTGACGGAGGTATGGAGCAGCCATTAGTCCTAATGGCAGCTATAGCCGAAGCTGCAGGCTACTCAGGATTACCAGAACCTTTTGTAGAAGTGGCAGGAATTACTGTTCCCATTAGTTCGTCACCTGAAAAATTAATATCTGGGTCTTCAAAATTGGCTGTGTTATCTGAACTGCGACAGTATATAGATCATAATCTAGTGAATGGTACTAAAGTTAAGTCTATTGACCCATTAAGAAATCTAGTAAAGGTTGAAGGTATTGGTAGCGACAAAGCAAATTATCATGGAGCAGTACTTTCTGCTGCGCAACTCATTGGCTTGTCTCAACGTATGATTGACATCTCGGTTGATTATGCAAAAGATCGCCATCAGTTCTCTAAGCCTATTGGTTCTTTTCAAGCAATTAAACACCACCTAGCAAATGTATATACTCAAATAGAATTCTCACGCCCTATTATTCAACTAGCAGCAATAAATGGCGGCATTAATGTTCACATTGCTAAAGTTACTGCAATTGATACAGCTATGATGGCTGCTGAGACTGCAATTCAAGTCCATGGTGGAATGGGCTATACTTATGAAGTGGACTTGCACTTATTCATGAAGCGAGCTTGGTCACTTTGTGGCGAATGGGGCGATAGAAACTATCATATGAAAAAAATAGAACAATATGTATTGCAAGGGGATGCTAAACTTGGCCCCGGAAATACCTTTAATTAGGAGAATTATATGTCAGAAGCCTATATAATAGACGCAACTCGTACGCCTACAGGCAAAAGGCGTGGGTCTTTACAAGATTTACATGGTGCTGATCTTGGTGCGCATGTCATTAACCAAATAGTAGAGAGAAATAATATTCCTGAAAATGAATATGATGATGTTATTTTCGGTTGTTTGGATACTGTTGGGCCGCTAGCAGGAAATATAGCACGCACAGCTTGGCTTGTAGCAGGTTATGATCTGTCAGTTCCGGGTGTAACAATAGATAGACAATGCGGATCATCCCAGCAGGCAGTTCATTTTGCAGCACAGGCTATAATGAGTGGTACTCAAGATGTAGTAATAGCTGGTGGGGTTCAAACAATGTCTAAGATACCAATTGGTGCATCGATGATAGCTGGTCGCGAATTAGGATTTGATCACCCCTTTCATACCTCTACCGGCTGGTTAAAACGTTTTGGTGATGCACCAGTTGATCAGTTTTATGGGGCTTCTGAAATAGCAAAGAGATGGGGCTTTTCTAGAAAGGATTTGGAATATTACTCATTAAATAGCCATCAACGAGCAGATAAAGCTAGAGAATCTGGTTGGTTCGATAAGGAAATATCAGCCATTAATGGTTTAAAACAGGATGAAACCATACGTGCTAATACTTCAATGGAAAGGATGGCTGAATTAGAGGCCTTTGATGAGCATGGCCTTATTACAGCCGGAGTAGCTAGCCAAACTTGTGATGGCTCTTCTGTAATATTACTTGCTTCAGCTAATGCTGTGAAAAGGTATAATTTAAACCCTCGAGCTAGAATTCATCATTTGGAAGTAATGGGCGATGACCCGATTTTGATGCTTACGGGCCCTATTGCGGCAACAAAGCGTGCATTAATGCGAGCGGGCATGAAGCCCAGTGAAATTGATTTAGCTGAATGCAATGAAGCTTTTGCACCAGTCCCAATGGCATGGATGCAGGAAACTGGAATACCCCATGAAAAAACCAATGTGAATGGCGGGGCAATTTCCTTAGGTCACCCACTTGGGTCGACGGGTACCAAACTTATGACAACCTTGCTTCATGAGATGGAACGACGTGGATCACGATATGGCCTTCAAACAATGTGTGAGGGTGGTGGTGTAGCTAATGTAACAATTATTGAAAGGCTTTAATAATGTCCGCTTTCTGCAAAGATCGAACAGTAATTATAACTGGTGCCGGTGGCGGCTTAGGCAGATCTTATGCATTAGCCTTAGGCACGGAAGGTGCTAATGTTATTGTAAATGATATAAACCCCATTACTGCTGAAAAAACTGTATATGATATTATTTCTTCCGGTGGAAATGCTATTGCTAATACTGATGATATCACGTGTTATGATGCTTCTTTTGATATTGTAAATTCGGCAATCAAAGAATTCGGAAACCTTCATGCTGTCATAAACAATGCGGGTAACAACCGTGACCGTATGTTTACTTCGCTCTCTGAAGATGATTGGGACCAAGTTATTCGCGTTCATTTAAAAGGGCATTTTTGTATTAGTTCTCACGCCGCAAAATATTGGCGCCAACAAAGTAAAGAAGGGAAGAGTGTAAATGCCCGTATAATCAATACTAGTTCTGGCGCAGGGCTACAGGGTTCGGTTGGGCAAACAAATTATTCCGCTGCTAAAGGAGGAATTCTTTCTCTAACTTTAAATCAATCTGCTGAATTAAAAAGGTACGGTATAACAGCTAATGCTGTAGCACCTCAAGGCCGTACAGGTATGACTGAAGAGGTGTTTGCAGATATGATGAAAATACCAGAGGATGGCAGTTTCGATAAGTTTGACCCAGCTAATGTTGCTCCATTAATTTGTTTTTTAGTGAGTGAAAAATCTTCACATATTAACGGTATTTGCTTTGAGAGCTTTGGTGGTAAACTTTCGATTGCTGAAGGATGGAAAACAGGTCCGATAAAGGATAAAGGCGCGCGTTACAAGGTGCATGAGATAGGTGAGGTAATATCTGAATTAGTGGCCATTACACCTGCTGCCCAAAAAGTCTACGGGAGCTAAAATGGCTTATCCCTTCAGTAGTGACCATGAAATGATACGTGAGGTTTTGTCTGATTTTCTCCAGAACTGGTATGAAAATGGGAAGGGGCCAGAACGTATTTATCAGTCAGGAAAGTCTTTTGATGAAAATATCTGGAGTAGATTTGCTGAGGACCTAGGTATGGCTGGTGTTGCAATAAGTGAAGACTTTGGGGGGGGCGGACTTGATGATTTAGGTCGCGTGGTTGTCATGGAGGAGTTAGGGGCTTCTTTGTGTGCAATTCCATTTTTAACCACAGGGGGTGTAGTGGTTGATATCATTTCAAAAATTGCAAAAAACCAATTTAAGGAAGAGTATCTACAAAAAATTGCTAAAGGCAAAATAAAAGGTATTTTTTGTCCAGGGCATTTGAGTGAAGAAAAAAAATGTATTAATTCTGCTAATGCAGACACAGCTGATTTTATACTAATTTCAAGATTAAAAAATAAAATTATTGAAGTTGTTTGTTTGAAAGTCGGCACCCCAGGTCTAGAAATAAATTCGAAAAAAACTATAGACCCGACGCGTAGTTTTAGTGACGTTGATTGGAGTCAGGTTTCTGATAGAGATTTTCTACCCATTGGGACTGCTGAGATTAATTTTTTTACAGATATTATTTCTCAATCACAAATTTCTCTTGCTGCAGAATGTGTTGGTGGTGCCCAAAAATGTTTAGATATGACTTTAGAATATACATCGCAAAGAGTGCAATTTGGAAGGCCTATTGCTAGTTTTCAAGCTATAAAACATCGCTGTGCTGATATGTTTATTTTAATTGAGACAGCCAGATCAGCTGTTTATGCTGCAGCTGTAGCAACTAAAGATAAAAAAACAGAGTCTTCACTAATTGCTAAGGCTTATGCGACTGAAGCATTTTTTAAAGTAGCAGGAGATGCTATACAACTCCATGGTGGTATTGGTTTTACATGGGAGTACCCACTTCATTTGTTTTTTAAAAGATCACGAGCTAATCGTTCAATGTTTGGTATGCCTTCAGAGGATTACAAATTGTTGGCTGACAATATTTTTGGAGATAAACCATGAGTGATTTACGAAATAAATTTTCAAAGTGGATGGAAAATAATTTTTGCGGCGAGTATGAATGCTTGCGCGGTCGAGCCACTCCAGGAGACGAAGATGCTTTTCCAGGATTACGGCTAAAATGGGAGAGGGAAATGGGAGCCGCGGGCTGGATTGGAATTGGCTGGCCTACTGAGTTTGGAGGCAAAGGAGCAACTTTAGATGAAATTGTTGGTTTTAATGAAGAATATGCGTCGCATGGCGGACCAGGTCGTGCTGGTCATATTGGAGAAACTTTATTAGCTCCAACTATTATTGCATTCGGTACTGATCAACAGAAAGCCCGTTATTTGCCTGGTATCAAAGCGGGAAAAGAATTCTGGTGTCAGGGTTACAGTGAACCTAATGCAGGGTCAGACCTATCAAATATTAAAACTAAAGCTTCACTTGAAAACAATCAGTGGGTTATTAATGGTCAGAAAATATGGACTTCACTAGCAATGGACTCGGATTATATTTTTGTTGTTGCACGAGCCGCTGAAGGCTCAAAAGGTCGTCAGGGCTTAGTTTTTTTATTGGTTAAACTTGATCAGCCTGGAATAGAAATCCGGCCTATTAAACAAATGAGCGGTACAGCTGAGTTTAATGAAGTTTTTTTTGATGGAGCGGTTTGCTCTAATGAAGATATTATCGGTGGTGTTGGAGATGGTTGGAAAATTGCTATGGCTCTACTAGGCTTCGAACGTGGTGCATCAACTCTAGGGCAGCAGATGACTTTCGCAGATGAATTTCGTCAAATTGTTGATTTAGCAAAAGCAAATGGTTCGGCAAAAAATCCTCTTATTCGTCAAAGAATTGCAAAGTCTTATGCTGGTTTGAAAATAATGCGTTTCACTGCTTTGCGTACTTTAGAAGCAGCTGAGAAAGGCGATACGACCAAGGAAGGATATATTTCAAAGATATTTTGGTCATCATGGCATAGAGAACTAGGTGAGTTAGCAATGGATGTGATGGGTAAAGAAGCAGAAATACTAAAGAATGGAGAGTATAATAAGTTGCAAAAGCTTTTTTTATTTTCACGATCTGATACAATTTATGGCGGTACAAACCAAATTCAAAGAAATATCATAGCTGAGCGAGCTTTAGGAATGCCTAAGGAACCTCGGGGCGGCGGAACAGTGATGAAGGGCTAACTAATGAACTTAAAAAATATCCCAAAATATGTGCCAGGGCATAATTTATTGAATGGTAAAAAAGTATTAATCACTGCCTCAGCAGGTACCGGTATAGGGTTTGCAGTTGCAAAAAAATGCATTGAGGAAGGTGCAATGGTATTTATATCTGATATACATGGGGAACGTTTGCAAAAAGCTCAAAACTCTTTGCATGAAAATACTGGATATAAACCTGATTATGCAATCTGTGACGTAACTAAACAGTCAGACGTTAATGATTTAATTTTATCTGCTTCCACGTCTCTGTCTGGAATTGATATAGTTATTAATAACGCCGGACTTGGTGGAACTGCTAATTTAATAGATATGACTGATGAACAATGGATGGTTGTTTTGGATGTAACTTTAAACGGTTGTTTTCGTGTTAATAGAGCCGCTATGCAGTTTATGAAAGATAATGGGGGTGGCGTTATTGTAAATAATGCCTCAGTTTTAGGATGGCGTGCACAAAAAGGTCAAGCTCATTATGCTGCCGCTAAGGCAGGTGTTATGGCTTTAACTCGTTGTGCGGGACTTGAGGGTGCTGAATATGGAGTAAGAGTTAATGCAGTAGCACCAAGTTTGGCTCTTCACCCATTTCTTTACAAAGTAACGAGCAAAGAACTCCTTGCCGAGCTAGAAGCAAAAGAAGCGTTTGGTCGAGGAAGTGAAGTTTGGGAGCAGGCGAATGCTATGATTTTCTTGGCAAGTGATTACTCGAGTTATATGACAGGCGAAGTGATTTCCACTTCATCACAAAAGGCTTAAAAATGACCAAAACTATAATAGAAAAACCGGATGAATTACTTGGACAAGAAGGAATGAAAATTGGTCCATCTGATTGGATGGAAGTAAGTCAGGAAAGAATAGATACTTTTGCCGATGCAACTGGTGATCATCAGTGGATACATGTAGATACTAAAAAAGCCAAGGATGGCCCATTTGGAACTACGATTGCTCATGGTTATCTTACCTTATCATTAGCGGCAAAATTAATGCCTGAAATTCTTGAAATAAAGGAAATGAAAATGGGTATTAATTATGGTACTGACAAAGTACGGTTTATTCAGCCAGTAGTGTCGGGATCTAAAGTGAGAGGTCATGGTGAATTTTTAGAAATAAAAGAGGTTCCTGGCGGTTATCAATCAAAGTTAAGAGTTACAATAGAGATTTATGGTCAAAAAAAGCCTGCTTGCGTGGTAGATACTATCAGCAGGTACTACGTTTAGGAGAGTTAGATGTCAGAAAAGATTATAAAAGCAGTAAATGAATATTTTGAATTTTTTAATAATCAGGATGCTGAGGGCATAGCGCAGCTTTATGCAGATAATGCAAAAGTAACAGATCCAGTCGGTACACCCACTAAAATTGGTAAAGAAGCCATATTATCATTTTACAAATTAGCAGTAAAAAATGGAGCTAGGTTAAAGAGAAGCGGTCCTATCAGGGTATCACAAAATTTTGCTGCATTTGCCTTCACTGTTTCGGTAGGATCTATGACAAGCGTTGATAAAGATGTTGCAGTTGAAGTTGAGCTTCCGAAAGGAAGCATGATAATAGATGTTATTGATACCTTTAAGTTCAATGAAGAAGGACAAATAACTGAAATGAATGCTTATTGGGGTCCCAGTAATATAACACAAGTATAACTTTTAGAGAGCTATATAGAAACCCATGAAGGCTTTCTTTTATCAAAAAAGCTAGATATGCCCTCTTTTCCTTCATCAGACATTACGCAATCAGAAAACTTTTCTGCTGCAAAGTTTTTTTGCTCCTCTCTACTCATATAAGGAGTTCTTAGCAAAATTTCTTTTGTTACGCCGTTTGCGATAGGTGCGCACATCAATATATCTTTTTTTAATTTATTCTCTAACACTTCAAAATCGGTAGCATTTTTCACAACAAAATCAGATAGGTTATATTTTGGCGTATCTAACCCTTTAAAACGAGCCCCCGTTAGCATGAGCCTACGCGCTATTGGCAATCCTACGCGGGCAACTACAATTGGAGCTATTTGTGCAGGTGCTATCCCAATCATTGTTTCAGTCAGAGAAAATTTGGCATCCTGTTTTACCACGATTAAATCTGAGCAACACATTAAACCAAGACCCCCTGCTATAGCTGCTCCTTCTACGTAGCTTATAATGACTTGTGGCATTGATAAAAGCAAATCGAAAAGGCATCCAATTTCCTTGTTAGCTTCTATAAAAAACTTCTTGCTGTCTAAATTATTCTGATGATTTTTAAAGCTTTTTAAGTCTCCGCCGGAACAATAAAAACCTTCTTTTCCTCTTAAGGTAATCCCTCTTATTGCGCGGTTTGTTTTTGTTTTGCTTAATAAATTTTTCAGGTCGTAAATTAAACCTTCTGATAAGGCATTTCTATTTTCGGGAGAATTAAACCATATAGTTAGCCATCCATTATCAGTCTCGCTAATTATTTTTGAATTTGTGTGTGGTTTCATAATCATCTCATTATACGTAGATTGTCAGCAATTAATTTGGAAACAGATATCTTTTGCATTAAAAGTATTTGTGCAAATCCCTTAGCCTGCGGATCATTTCTTATTGAAGCCATCCCACCTCCATCTAGCACGTCACTTATTAATATATTTATTGAATTCGAGCCAGGCAAATAAAAGCGTTCAATAGTGCTTTTTGGTCCTAAAAAATGTTGGAAAATTTCACAGAGTTTTTTTTCTGTAAGAGAGTGCCATATGTATGGTATGTATTCCGGCTTCCGCGCAATTAATCCTATATTAGCTTTGTTTCCTTTGTCTCCCGATCGACCCCAGGCTAGCTTTTTTAATACTATCTCAACTTCAGTTTGTTCTGCCTTTTTTGGAAAAACTCTTTGAAATGCTTTGTTGGTTTTTGCTGGTATTTTATCACTAAATATTTCCTGTTTTGTATCTAGGTCAATTTTAATTTTAACATCACTTTTAAGCGTTAAATAAGAAAACAGTCGAATAATTGGCGAGGGCTTTGCACGTCCTGAGCCTGTAAAGCTTGATAATCCTGGAGGAGTAGCTAAAGATAAACCTGAAATTTCCTTTAAGAATATTTCTATTGCTTGTTTATTTTTATGTTTTGAGGCTATTTTTAATACAACCTCAAGGTTTTCACGATTGTTTCCAAATTGACTTTCCGAACCAAGGATTTCAGTTGAGATAGCTTCAAATTCACCCAAATTAGAATTTGTAATTCTTTTCTTTGTTCTATCGATAGCAGCATCTGCAAATTTTTGAGCTTTTTTTGTTGAGTTTTCGCCGTAAAACGTTAGATAATTTCCCGAGCGATACCCGTCTTTATAAGTCAGACATGTTTTATAACTATTGGGTACCGCATACCCTTTACTTGCTGAAACATGAACTTTGTTTTTATCGACCTGAATGATCTTTACTTCTGAAAAGTCGCATATTACATCAGGCAAGATGTAAGCTTTTGGGTCGCCTATTTCATAAAGCATTTGTTCTGATACAGTCCCTATGTTGATTAACCCCCCTGTGTTATCTGGTTTTGTAATTGTAAAAGAGCCATCTTGATAAATTTCAGCTATAGGATAGCCAATGTTGGAAATATCATCTACTTTCTCCCAGTCTGTAAAGTTACCACCAGTGGCTTGAGGACCACATTCTAAAATATGTCCAGCGAGGGACCCACTAGCAAGAGCATCCAGGTCACTTCTTTTCCAAGAAAACTCATGTATACATGCCGCTAAAGTTACAGCACTATCAACGCATCTTCCTGTTATTATTATATCAGCACCTTCATCCAGTGCTTTTGCTATAGGAAAAGCGCCCAAATAAGCATTGATGCTCATAATATCAGAGTTCTTTGGAAAATCAGCCCCACTGAACATATCTTTATTTTTTTTCTTGGAAATTTTACTGAGATTTTCAATTAAATTATCACCACTAATAATAGCCACTTTTAAATTAAGTTTTTTTTCTTTTACGATCTTACGAATTATTCTTCCGCACTCTTCTGGATTTATTCCCCCAGCATTTGATATTACTTTTACTTTGTTTTTTGCTATTTCTTCTATATTTGGTTTGAGGACATGATCTATGAAATCAGTAGCGTAGCCCCGGCTTGCATCCTTTGCTTTTGCTTGGGCCATAATAGACATCGTGATTTCAGCCAAATAATCGTAAACTAAATAATCAAGTTTTTTACATGACAGTAACTGTGGTGTTGCCATAGCACTCTCGCCCCAGTACCCGCTTGCACCACCAATGTGGATTGAACTTTTCACTAAAAGTTTTCCTTAACAGATCTTAATTATTAATTTTGACTACGAATACATAAATTTAACTCTTGAGTCAAATTTATTGTAATGGTAAATTAAGTAATTATATATATAAGTTATTTAATAGAATAGAATTTTGTAAGATCTTTAATAATTTAGAGGCGTATTTGTGGATATAATTCAAACTACTTACTTTAATGACCAAAGGCCAGGAACTTCAGGCTTGAGGAGAAAAACTAAAGTTTTTACAAAAAAAAATTATCTTGAAAATTATGTACAATGTTTATTTAACACCATTCCTGAATTAATTGGCGGTACACTTGTATTGGGGGGCGATGGTAGGTATTTTAATAAAGAGGCCATTCAAAAAATAATAGGAATGGCTGCTGCAAATGGTGTTTCAAAAGTTATCTTAGGGCGTGAAGGTCTTCTATCTACTCCGGCCGCATCCTGTGCTATACGGCAATATAAAGCAAATGCAGGTATTATATTATCTGCTAGCCACAATCCAGGTGGTATCGACGGTGATTTTGGGATAAAATTTAATGGACCAAATGGTGCTCCCGTAAGTGAGAAAATAACTAATAAAATTTATAAGCTAACAAAATTAATAAAAAGCTATAATATAATACAGGATGTTCATATAAATATGAATACTGTGGGCTCAATTGATTTCATGGGCATGACTATTGAAATTATTGATAGTGTTAATGATTATGCAAATCTAATGGAAAGTATTTTTGATTTTGATGTAATTAGGGCATTGTTCTCAACAGAATTTACCTTTTGTTTCGATGCTATGAATGCTGTCGCAGGTCCTTATGCCAATGAAATTTTTATTAATAGATTGAGAGCGCCAGCTACAAGCATAATTCATTCTACTCCAAAAGAAGATTTTGGAGGGCTGCATCCAGAACCCAATCATAGAAATGCGCCAGAAATTTTTTCTATGATGTTTGACGGTGATAATGTCGATTTCGCGGCTTGCTCAGATGGTGATGGTGATAGAAGTATTGTCCTTGGTAAAAAAACTTTTGTTTCTCCTTCGGATAGCTTAGCTTTGTTAACAGCAAACGCAAGATTGATAAAAAAATATAAAGATGGAATTTTGGGTGTAGCTAGATCTTTGCCTACTAGTAAAGCGGTGGATTTGGTTGCAAAAAAGTTAAATATAAAATGCTATGAAACTCCTACGGGTTGGAAGTTTTTTGGAAACTTAATTGACAATCAACTAATTACTTTTTGTGGCGAAGAAAGTGCGGGTGCAGGCTCAAGTCATATAAGAGAAAAAGACGGTATTTGGGCTGTCCTTATGTGGTTAAACATAATTGCGGTAACCAAGCAGAATGTACCTCAATTAATTAATAAGCACTGGAAAGAATTTGGTAGACATTATTATTCTAGGCATGATTATGAAGGAATAGAGAAGTCAAAAGCGATATATATTTTTCGTATTATCGAAGAGAAACTATCAACTCTTAGGGGTTTTGTTTTTGAGGGCGAAAGGGTATCTTCAGCTGAAATATTTACTTATCAAGATCCTGTGGACAAAAGCACATCAGAAAATCAAGGTATTGTCATAGAAATGGAGAGATCAAGTCGAATTGTTATTCGTTTGTCTGGGACTGGTACCGAAGGTGCAACTATAAGAATTTATTTTGAAAAATACGCAACCCCAAGAGAAGGTCTTAATCAAGATACTCAAACAGTATTGAGTAATTTAATTAAAATTGCTGATGAAATCACACAGATAAAAAATATATTAGGAAAAGATTTTCGTAAGGTTATTTCTTAATTTTAGTTTATGCAATGAATCGGTTCAACATAGTCAAGTCCTAGTGCCTTTCCGACTGCAGCATAGGTTAAGTTTCCTTCGCAAACATTTAAACCTTTAAGTAAGTGGGGGTCACTTTTTAGTGCTTTTTTCCACCCTTTACGGGCTATATTTTTTACGTGACTCAAAGTTGCTGCATTTAAGGCATACGTTGAAGTCCTAGCTACCGCGCCAGGCATATTTGCTACGCAATAATGTATAATGCCATCAATAATGTATGTTGGCTTATCGTGTGTAGTTGCTTTCGATGTTTCAAAACAACCTCCTTGATCAATTGCTACATCAACTAGCACAGAGCCTTCCATCATAAGTGAAAGCATTTTACGAGTTATTAATTTGGGGGCCTCAGCTCCTGGTATAAGCACAGCTCCAATTACTAAGTCAGCAGTTTTAAGCTTTTCTTCAAGCACTGCTGGGGTGGAGCGTATCACATTTGCAGTGACACCAAAGTGCTTGTTGAGACCCTTCATAACATCATTACATCTGTCGAGGATGGTAACATTTGCTTGTGCTCCGACTGCCATTTGAGCTGCATTAAACCCTACATCTCCACCGCCGATTATTAAAACATTGGCAGGTTCAACTCCTGGTACTCCTCCTAGAAGTACGCCACGTCCGCCTCCGTTTTTTTGTAAAGCAGCAGCACCAACTTGGATAGCTAACCGACCTGCTACTTGACTCATCGGCCTCAGCAAGGGGAGCCCCCCTAGCTTATCAGTTACTGTTTCATATGCAATGCATATAGCTTTGGAGTCTATCAAATCAATAGTTTGTTGACGATCAGGTGCCAGATGTAAGTATGTAAAAAGTACTTGACCTTGCTTTAACATTTTTCTTTCTAAAGCTTGAGGCTCTTTAACTTTTACTATCATTTGAGCATCTCTAAATACTTCAAATGCATTCTTAGCTACAGATGCACCGGCCTCTAGGTATAAAGTGTCGGATGCTCCAATGCCCATTCCAGATAATGTTTCAATAATAACTTTGTGCCCATCTTTAACCAGCTCTTCAACTGACTCTGGCGTTAGGCCAACACGATACTCATGATTCTTAATTTCTTTTGGCACGCCAATTATCATGTTTGTTTCCTTTTGAACAATAATTAGCAGAAACTTAATGATATTGCTTACGATAATTATTTATTTTCTAATAAAAAATAGAATATTATATTGAATAAATATTATTTTTATGAAAATAATTCTATTATGGATAATATAGATAGGAAAATACTTTGGCATCTACAAAAAAATTGTAGAGTGTCAATATCGGATTTAGGTAATTTAGTTGGCTTATCAACATCAGCAACTCATCGCCGTATCGGTATTTTAGAACAAGAGGGAGTGATTGAAAAATATACAGCACATTTGAGTGGTGAGAAGCTAGGTTATTCGATGATTTTTTATGTTGAAGTATCATTAGAGAATCAATCCGATAAAACTTTAGAAACCTTTGAAAAAGCAGCTTTGGAGCGACCAGAGGTTTTGGAGTGTTATCTTATGACTGGTTCTGCTGATTACCTTGTTAAGGTAGCAGCTAAGAATACTAAAAGTTATGAACAAATTTACAAACGTATTATTGCTAGTCTTCCACATGTCAGTAGAATTCAAAGTTCACTTGTTATGAAAACTGTTAAGGCTTGGTCTGGTTATTCATTGTAGAGCTGATGATCTTTCAAAAAAGAATAGTTAGGGAATTATTTTACATACTGGTCAAACCAATCAATAAACCTTTCATACCTATCTCGAACAAAACTAGGTCTATTAATACCGTGATATTCACCCGGGTATACTACTAATTTTGTATCTATGCCGCGTCTTTTAAGAACTTGATAGAGCTGCTCAGAATTTAATATTGGGACATTCCAGTCCAGTTGACCGCCAATTACCAATGTTGGGGTTGTAACTTTCCCAAGGTCATTAAAAGGATTAATTGCTTCCCAGTCCTCAATGTTTACCCATGGGAGCCCTAGTTCTACTTCCCACTCATTTTGATAAATATCATGACCGTAATTTGCACGATGATTTACCTCACTAGCACCTGAAACTGCTCCAGAAAATCTTGTTGATTTTGTAATTACATAATTTGTTAAAATGCCGCCATAAGACCAACCCCCGACACCCAATTTATTAGGGTCGCTGACTCCATTTTCCACAAGGTAATCCGCAATAGCGTCAACATCTTCAAAGTCTGGTACTCCCCATTTTTTATTTAAAGCATATGAGTATGCTTGGCCATAACCTGATGAACCATGAGGGTTTGGTAGTACAGCGATATAACCATTAGCAGCATAAAGCTGAGCAAATTCATCAAACGATGTGTCGTGTTGGCTGACAGGTCCTCCATGAAGTACAAAAATTGTAGGATAGATTTTTTGGTTATCATAATTAGGTGGGTAATAAATAAAACTTTCTACAGGTTCGTTTCTCCATCCTGGCACAATGAGTCTTTTTACATCAGCTAATTTAGTGTCTTTCAAAATAGCATTATTGTAATTTGTGAGATTTATTATTTCATTCCTTTTTATTAGATAAAAATTAAATGGGCTATGATGTGAAGACATTAAAGTGATAATTTTATCTTTATTTCCAATTGCATAATTTCGAACAGATAGCTCACCAGGTGTCATATTTTCTTTATCACCATTTGATAAATCAAACTTAATCAAGGGACGGTTTCCTCGATCAGAAGCTAGAGCAAATATTGATTTGCCATCATTTGAAAACATTGGCGAAGATATCATCCTATCATAATTAAGAGATAGCAGTTTGGTTTCACCATTATTTTTATCGGTAATTGCTAAGTGTTCGGTAGCATACCACAATTTATCAGGCTCGATTGATGATATATAAGCAATAGTATTTCCATCAGGTGACCAGGATGGATTGGTATCAGGTCCTGGATTTATTGTAAGTTTTTTTAGTTCTCTATTTTTTTTATCATCAGAGCTATCCACTAGCCAGATATCACTATTATTATTCGCATCAGGATCACCTTCGCGTTTGGAGACAAAAGCGATTAATTTATTGTCAGGGTTCCATTGCGGATCGCTATCGTCATAATCACCAAATGTGATTTGGATAGGTTTTTCATTTCCATTTTTAATGTAAATATGAGTACGTCTTCTATCCAAATATCCGACATAATCTTTTTTAAATTGAAGGCGGTCTATGACAAATGGTTCAAGTTTTTCGTTGGAAGAATTTTCATCAGGGGCATTAGTTAGTGGTTTTGCATCCTTAACGACTAAAGCCATTTTAGTGCCATCAGGTGACCAGCGGTAGCTATTTACTCCTTGTGGAACATTAGTGAATTGAACTGCTTCACCGCCTCTTAGATCTAGTGTCCAAACTTGATTTTCTGTATCTTTATCAGTCCCTCTTACCCCTAGGAAAGCCAGGTATTTACCATCTGGACTCCATTGAGGGTCAGAAGCATTCATATATACTGCAGTCATCGGTAATGTTGATTTGCCATCAATTGACGTAATATGTATTTGACTAAATTTTTTATCTTTTTCCTCATCTACTCGTGTAACAACATATGCAATCCATTTGCTATCTGGACTCAGAGCTAAACTTTCTACTGATTTCATTTTCATTATGTGGTCAATGGAAAGATTAATAGTCTTTGCTTGCTTTGCACTAGCTATTTGAAAGTTTAAGAGACTAAATGAAAATAAGAATAATTGAATTAATATAAATTTACTTGCCATAATTTAACCATTTTTTTTATAACACTAGAGATAAGTATAGATTTTTCAAGTTTTAAGGTTTTTGACCAGAAATTTATTAATACAATTATTTTCATCGATTTTAAACAAAGCATCTAGTTTTTGAATAGTTAAAGAAAAGATTGCTATCTTTATTATTATTGTCATAAATTCCATGATGACAAAATTTAGCTTTCTAGATGATTACAGTGAGGGTTGCCATCCAGCCATATTAACAGCGTTAACCCGTTCGAATATGGCCCAGCAAACCGCATATGGTGAAGATGAGTATTCGAATGCTGCTCGGGTACTTATTCAAAGTAAGCTTGAAAACCAGAGCTCAATAATTAACTTCGTAGCTGGCGGGACACTTGCTAATATTATAATTATTTCAAGTCTTTTAAGACGTCATGAAGGTATAATTTCTGCCAGTACAGGGCATATCGCAACACGCGAAACCGGAGCTATTGAAGCTGTTGGACATAAGATCATTACCGTTGATAAAAAAGATGGTAAGTTAACCTCCGGTGACATCAGACGTGTTTTGGCTGAAAATGCACATGTACCACATATGGTAAAGCCCCGGCTCGTATATATTTCCAATGCGACGGAAACCGGCAGAATTTATACGAAGTCTGAACTGGAATTGATATCGCAAACTTGCCGAGAAAATAGTCTAATATTTTTTCTTGACGGAGCACGCTTAGGTGTAGCGCTTACATCCTTAAATAATGATGTTTCTCTTGCTGATCTAGCGCGATTGACAGATGTTTTCTGGATTGGCGGGACGAAAGTTGGAGCACTTATCGGAGAGGCAATTGTAATCAATAGACATGAGTTTGCTGCAGATTTTCGATTTCATATCAAACAGCGGGGTGCTTTGCTAGCGAAGGGGCGCTTGCTTGGAGTTCAGTTCCAAGAACTATTTGGCAAGGATTTGTTTTTCTCGGCAAGTCAAAAAGCAAATGCTTTAGCTGAAAAACTATCAAAAGCTATCTTGAGGTCGGGCTATGAACTTGATAGCCCAACCGAAACAAATCAGGTTTTTCCAATTCTCCCAAATACGCTCATTGAGACTTTAGAAATGGACTTTCGTTTTTACAAATGGCGAGTTTATGATAAAAGTCACTCCGTTTTAAGGTTGGTAACGTCTTGGGCTACATTGGAACGAGAAGTAGATAAACTTATTTCAATGCTCTAAACTAATGCTCAATTTGTAGTCTATAGGGGTCCTATAACATTTAAATCCTATATAACCCCACGTCTCGCTGAAAAACTTCTCGGTGAAGATCGCCTCAACAAAAAAGAACGAAATTCGAGCGCGCTCGTAAGAGCGCTGGAGAGGATAATACTAACAATAAGCTATATATTAGGTTCTATTCGCATGCGTCCGTAATAGGTCCCGACAAAGACACGGCCCTTTTCATCGATGGTTGGGCCAGAGAACATATTATTATACTTCTGCCCACCTAGGATGTAGTGAAAGGTAGGCTCACCTGTGAGCCAATTAACCGCTTCAAGCGTCCATTCATTGTTGCGGGCACCGATGAAATAGACTTGACCAGAGCCAGTGGATACCCACGGCACACCGTTCGGGGAGCTGATTGTTTCATTCACCCAGGCTTTTTCTAATTGTCTCAATTTTGGATTCCATTCAAACTTTTGAACGCCATAAGGTTGGAATTTAGGATTATTGCCCAGAGGTCCTATGGCGGCCCCGCGCCCCACTCCTTTTTTAGGCATAAAGAAGGGTGTATTACGCGGTGTGTTATTAACGACAAGTGCCCCGTAACCTGCGACAATCACTGTCTGTTCTGATTGAATTTCTGTAACTTTTTGTTCGCCCATATCAGCTGGAGCTTGTCCTGCAATACGTCGGGAGGGCGCGCCCACTAGTTTTGTCCAATTCTCTGGGATTTCATCGCGCCACATAAGCACAACATTCATGCGGATGTCGCCATCGGTAAAAACAACGAAACGATCTTCATCCCCAAACCCCATCAGGCTAGGTGTTGCACCCGATCCTTCAATATGACCATTGCGATATTTCGCTGTCCAAGCTCCCATAGATTCATCTGTTGAGAGTGCATCCCCTGTCCAAATAATTTTATGCACATGATTGCGTGAGATCGCATATATGCCGCCATCCTTATCAATAGCGATAGAATTACGCACCCAACCATAACCAACGCCATTTGTTTCAGTATTTTCGTTATCAGCATGTTTCATACGCACGGAACGATATTCAGTCAGGTCAGGCGAGACCGCAATCATGGTACCGTTTTCCATTGGGAAGATAATCCACCCATCATAAGTCATATTCATGCCTACACTGGCCCCCGCTAATTCTTCGGGGAGCTGGAAGTAAGCCGCCTCTATAATTTTAGAGTTCGCATCATCTTTCACTGCATCTGTATAAGCTACAATGGAGCCGTCTTTGCGGGCAATATAAAACCAGTCATTATCACCCACGACGGTATAAACACCTGATAACGATTTAAGCGGCATCATGGATTTCACCGCAGTAAAAATTGCGCTGGCACCATTATTTTTATCAAGCTTTGCAATAATTTTATTAGCCCAATCTTCGTTCCACTTATCAGCAACGTCTGAGGGAAGGTGATCGATAATATCATAGCTATCATTATCAAGCTTGAACACACCGTTGACACCGTTAGTCCAAATTACACGACGGCCATCTGGATAAAGACTGGAGGTGTTGACTCCAAAATGACCTGGACCCAAAAATTGATAGGATATTTCGCTTTCTTTCAGGCGACGCGTTTTATCCATAGGGCCAGGAATTGGTGTTGAGTCTTGTTGGGCGGGGTCGCCATGCGGAATGGGATTAACACCTTGCCCTGCCATTGGATTTTTTAAAGGAAAATTCATATTCAGTGGAGCTGAGTTAGGGTCCGCCATATGCGGTGCAAGTGGCAAATTCAGATCAGGCCGTGGTGGTGGTGGACCGAAATCGTGAGATGTAAGTAGCGTAAATCCAATTAAAACGACCAGTATAAATCCGAATACTTTGAAAAACCTTTTCATTTTTTAGGCTCCTTTTCTCTTGGTTAAATTTTAGAGAATGCTAGAATGAAGTGAGGGTAAGGATGGCTCCGCAAGCAGGACTCGAACCTGCGACAAGCTGATTAACAGTCAGCTGCTCTACCAACTGAGCTATTGCGGAATAGATCATTCTGGGTAGGAGCGCCTAATAACAGTATTTTGATTGCAACGACAAGTGTAATTATTCCTTTTTTTGATAAAAATTTATTTTCTTGCTGTTTTAAATTTTAATATTACACCTAAATTTATATTACAGTCTTAAAAATGAGAGCAGTTATGAGAGATATAAAACATTATAGTGATTTTTGGCCTTATTATTTACGCGAGCATAGTTCACCAGCAACTCGAGGATGGCACTATATTGGAACTGGTATAGGCACATCAATTTTAATTTATGTAATGCTTACCGGAACTTTGAAATTTCTTCCTTTAGTATTCATATCAGGTTATTTTTTCGCTTGGATGAGTCATGCCATGATAGAAAAAAACAAACCAGCTACTTTTACTTACCCAATTTGGTCTTTGATTTCAGACTTTAGAATGTTTTTCTGTTTTTTATCAGGTAATATGAAATCAGAATTAAAAAAAGCTGGGTTAAATAAATAAACCATAAAAAATATTTTCTAAGTAGTTTATTAATTGGTAGAGCTACCTCCTATAGTAAGATTTTCTACATAAAGACTGGGTTGCCCTACACCTACGGGGACGCCCTGACCAGCTTTCCCGCAAACCCCTATGCCTGGATCAAGTTTTAAGTCATTGCCTATATGCTTGATTTGGGTCAGCACCGTTGGCCCATCACCAATTAAAGTTACCCCTTTGAGAGGTTCCTCTATTTTGCCATTTCTCACTCTGTATGCCTCAGTACACTGAAATACAAATTTTCCGCTGGTTATATCGACCTGTCCTCCACCAAAGTTCGGTGCATAGATTCCATCTTTTAATTCACTTAGCATTTGCTTTGGCTCACTCTTACCTGAGAGCATAAAAGTATTTGTCATACGGGGCATTGGTGGGTGAGCAAAAGATTCACGTCTACCATTTCCTGTGGTCTTCACACCAAGAAGCCTTGCATTCATTCTGTCTTGCATGAATCCTGTCAGTATGCCGTCCTCAATCAAAGTTGTTCGGGAAGTGGCCGTACCCTCGTCATCTATAGTGAGTGATCCTCTACGACCTGGTAAAGTTCCATCATCAACTATAGTAACCCCTTTACTTGCGACGCGTTCACCGAGCTTACCGGAAAAAGCTGAAGTACCTTTACGTATGAAGTCACCTTCTAGTCCATGTCCCATTGCTTCATGCAATAACACACCGGGCCAACCAGGTCCTAATAAAACATCCATTTGTCCAGCCGGTGCAGGCACTGACTCTAAGTTTACTTTTGCACCCCTTAATGCTTCTTGAGCCAAAGGCTTCCAAAATGAAGGATCAATGTATGAGTCATATGATTGCCTTCCACCAGCGCCAGCATAGCCATTTTCTCTTCGTCCATTTTTTTCAGCTGTAATGGATATATTTAGTCTGACTAAGGGTCTAATATCATCATAGCGTTCTCCACCAGAACGCATAATACTGATTGCACGTCTATTGCCACTCATTGTAACTGATACTTGAACTACGGATGAGTCTAATGCCCTGCAATAAGCATCTATTTCTTTTAGTAGATCAACTTTTACTCCAAACACAGGATCACCTGTAGGGTCAAAATCCTCGTAAAGTTTAGCATTTGTACGAGCTGGGGCGCAGGCAGGGGACCTTTTGTAGCCATCTTTAACCATATTGACTGAGTTGGCTGCACGAGATAATGAACTAGCTGTAAGGTCTGTACTTTGAGCAAATCCACTCATCTCGCCCACTACACAACGCAACCCAAAGCCGCGGGATGAATCAAAGCTTGCAGTTTTGAGTCTACCGTCATCAAAAGTAAGTGCTTCTGAAACACTACGTTCTACAAAAAGCTCTCCATCATCGGCTCCTAAAAATACATCGTCAATTTGACGTTGGGCCTCCTCAGGTGTGAGATCACATTCTTCAAAAATAAAGTCAGTCATATTTATTCAATCTTATTGTATATTTAATAATCTCAATAATGAACTTACAACTTTAAACAAGTAATATTCTGCGACAATCCGCGCGGCATTTGCGACTGACATTTGTGTTGATGTAGCTCTATAAGACATCAATGTAGTAGACTCACCTCTGCCAATATTTAGGATAACAAACAAATCATGCGAATAGTTAGTAATATATTAAAAAGCTTAGTAATTTTATTTACTATGCCGAGTGTAGCTTTCGCCAATAAACCCACTGACGGTGGATATTGGTTACAGGATGCAGCCACGCCAGTTATGGAAGAGCTTACAAAGTTACATAATTTTGTTTTTTGGATTATTGTTGCAATCACTTTATTTGTTATGGTTTTGATGGGTTGGATTATGTTCCGTTTTTCTGCAAAAAGAAATCCTACTGCTTCTATGACAACTCATCATGTAGGTCTCGAAGTGGCTTGGACTATAGTACCAATAATTATACTTTTGGTTATGGTTGTTCCAAGTATGCGTCTTTTATACTTTCAAGACGCTCTTCCTGAAACAGATATGACTATAAAAGTGACTGGTAACACTTGGAATTGGGAATATGCATATCCTGACTTCCCTAATGTGGAATCATTTATATCTAATCCATTAGAGAAAGAAGAAGCCGGGGATTTGTATCTCCTTAAAACAGATGCTGCGCTTGTTGTTCCAGTAGATACTAAAATAAAAGTATTAATAACATCATCAAATAATCTGCATTCTTTTGCGGTACCTGCTTTTGGAGTCAAGATGGATGCCGTTCCTGGTAGAATTAACGAAACTTGGTTTGAGGTTAACCCTGGAAAAGAAGGAACATATTTTGGACAATGCTCAGAATTGTGTGGCGTTAATCATTACAAAATGCCAATTGAAATTGAAGTTGTAAGTAAAGATGAGTTCAAGTCTTGGATTGCTAATGATGGAGCTTTTACCAAAACACTAACGTCAAACTACACTGCCTCTATTGAAGCTCAAGATTAGGAGATAGGTCATGGTAAGTACAACATATGATGATCATGATGACGGCAAACCTGGTTTTTTTGCTAGATGGTTCTATTCAACTAACCATAAAGATATAGGAACATTATACTTAATATTCGGAATTATATCAGGTATTATTGGTGGTTACTTATCTCTTATGATGCGAATGGAATTGGCTGAACCAGGAATTCAGATTTTCGAAAATGGTCATGCTTATAATGTTTTTGCATCTATGCACGGTCTAATAATGATCTTTTTCATGGTCATGCCTGCGATGATTGGAGGTTTTGGAAATTGGTTTGTTCCCATAATGATTGGAGCTCCAGATATGGCATTTCCTCGAATGAATAACCTTTCATTTTGGCTTCTTCCCGTTGCTTTAATTTGTTTGCTTATCAGCTTTTTTGTGCCGGGTTCTGCATCAGGTAATGGTTTTGGGGGCGGATGGGTAATGTACCCGCCTCTTTCTACAAGTGGCGCGCCAGGACCTGCTTTTGATTTTATAATTATTGGCTTACTTGCAGCTGGTTTTTCTTCAATATTTGGCGCGATTAATTTTATTACAACTATCTTAAATATGCGAGCACCGGGTATGACTATGCATAAAATGCCTTTGTTTGCTTGGTCAGTTTTAGTTACCGCCTTTTTACTACTCCTAGCTCTCCCAGTTCTTGCTGCCTCTTTGTTTATGCTATTTACGGATAGAATTGACGGTGGTACTGGATTTTTCGATCCAGCCATGGGTGGCGACCCTGAGATGTTTCAGCATCTATTTTGGTTTTTTGGGCACCCTGAGGTTTATATTATGATACTTCCCGCCTTTGGAATGGTATCACACGTTGTATCTACTTTCTCAAAAAAACCAATTTTTGGTTATTTAGGAATGGCTTACGCCATGGTAGCGATTGGTGTTGTTGGCTTTGTAGTATGGGCCCATCATATGTATACTGTTGGTATGGATGTTGACTTAAAGGCATACTTTCTTGCTGCAACATTAGTCATTGCTGTGCCTACAGGTGTAAAAATATTTTCATGGCTTGCTACAATGTGGGGCGGTTCGATCTCTTTTACTATTCCTATGCAATGGGCTTTAGCATTTATATTCTTATTTGTTATAGGAGGGGTTACTGGTGTTATGCTTGCTAATGCGGGAGTAGATGTTGCATTACATGATACTTACTATGTTGTGGCCCATTTCCATTATGTGTTATCCATGGGAGCTGTTTTTGGTATATTTTGTGGTTTTTACTATTGGTTTGGCAAAATGTCAGGGTATCTCTACAATAAATGGCTTGCAGCAATTCATTTTTGGTTATTTTTTATAGGTGTAAATGTCATATTCTTTCCACAGCATTTTCTTGGACTTAATGGGATGCCGAGACGCTATGTTGACTATCCGCAAGAATTTGAACTTTGGAACCAAGTATCATCATTTGGTGCATATATTACTTTAGCAGGGGTTGCTTTTTTCTTATTGATGTTGATTGAAGCATTTATTCGTAAAAGACCAGCTAGTGAAAATTATTGGGGAGAAGGTGCTACTACTCTTGAATGGACACTTTCTTCTCCTCCACCTTATCATCAGTTTAATACCTTGCCTCGTATTGAAGAAAATGATGAGCATTAGTGGTTAATTCTAATAATACCCTCGATACAAAGGCTACGTTATCTGACGTGGCCTTTAATACATCTGGTATTTCTTTAGCTAAACCCTCAGATTTTATTGCTTTGATGAAGCCTAGGGTGATGAGCTTGGTGGTTTTTACAGCCTGGGCTGGTCTAGTTCTTGCTCCTGGAAGTATATCGCTCTGGAATGGGTTTGTATCGATATTATGCATTGCAGCTGGAGCCGGTGCTTCTGGAGCATTAAATATGTGGTATGATGCTGATATTGATGCTGAAATGTCAAGAACAAAGAAGAGACCCTTACCTCAAGGTAAAATGCACCCTAGAGCTGCTTTAGGTTTTGGAATCCTAGTTAGCATAGCTTCAGTATGGATGCTACATATAGCATCTAATTTTGTTGCGGCATTACTGTTAGCATTTACTATATTTTTTTACTTGGTAATTTACACCATATGGCTCAAGCGTAGAACCCCTCAAAACATTGTGATTGGAGGAGCTGCGGGTGCATTTCCCCCTATGATTGGTTGGGCAGCCGTTACTGGAGACATTTCCTTGGACTCAGTTATGCTCTTTATGCTGATATTTATATGGACACCACCTCACTTTTGGGCATTAGCTTTGTATAAAACAATAGATTATGAAAAAGTTGGAATTCCTATGATGCCTAATGTTAAAGGACCGGCTTCAACACGTAAGCAAATTATGTTTTATTCTTTGGCTCTTTTTATTATTGCCATTCTTCCTATTTTTTCTGGCCTCTCTGGAAGCTTATATGCTGTTTGCTCTATACCGCTAAATATAGGATTTGTTGCTTTAGCATTTAAAGTTTGGAGATCTAAGGCTGGTGAAATTCCTGAAGACAAGACTGATACTTCCCTATACGCAGTAAAATCAGGTGATCGGGCTGCTCGGAATTTATTTGCCTATTCTATTGTGTATCTTTTTGCAATATTTAGCGTACTTGCAGCCGAAGCTTTGTTAACTTAAATTTTAGATACTTGTTTATTGATATAGCTATTTATTTCATTTTTTAGAACAGTCATTGGTACATTTCCTCCAAGCACTAAGGTGTCGTTAAAGCTTTTGTAATCAAAATTTGTACCAAGCTTTAATTTTGCATTCTCTCTTAATTTGTTAATAGCAGAATGACCCACTTTATAGCCACATGCTTGGCCTGGCCAGGCACAATAACGGTCTACTTCACTTTGAACTTCATCATAGCTTGATCCATTGTTCTGAATAAACCAATTAATTGCCTCTTCACGAGTCCATCTTTTAGCATGAAGACCTGTATCAACAACTAATCTACAAGCTCTAAACGCTAGAGATTGCAAGTAGCCTAAACGTCCTGCTGGAAATTCATTATATACACCAAGTTCATCAGCTATTTGTTGTGCATATAGCGCCCAACCTTCTGAGTATGCATTAAATGCTAAAAGAGAACGAATTAGAGGTTGTTTAAATGTGTATTCGCCTTGCCAAACATGGCCCGGTATTGCTTCATGATATGTTAAATCTGCAAGGTTGAACTTATTATGCAGATTTGTTGACCTTAAATTTATCCAAAAATGACCTGGCTGAGTTCCGTCGATAGAGCCTGCTCCACCATAAGCACCAGGTGCACCTGCTTCTATTTCTGGAGCAATTCGAGTAACCTCTAAAAAACCTGGTACTAATGTATTGAAGGCTTGGGGCATACGGTTTCTGATGTCCTTAATGACATCATCAATAAAGCTCATTATCTCAAGACGCCCGGGGTCTCCCTTTTTAAATAAATACCTGTCATCTCTACTTAATGCCAACATTCTATCACCCACAGAACCTTGCGAATATCCAACTGACTTCAATATAGGATCCATTTTTGAATGTAATGCTTTAAGCTCTTCTAATCCCATTTCATGAACTTCATCTGGAGTCATATCAGTAGTTGTTCCAGCTTTTAAAGCCCATGAATAGTATGCATCTCCATCTTTTTTAGCCCATACACCTGCATCCGATGTTGTAAGGGAATTTTTTGCGATATGTGCCTTAATTTGATTTTCCAGTGCAGGCTTTATATTTTCATTAGCGACCAAGATGGCATCAGAAAGGTATTTCTTATCAGCTTTTGAAGCCAAATTTTTAATAATAGTCCAATCTACGATATTACTGTTTCTTTGCTGTTGGAGTTGAGCAATTGTTTTTTGCATTAAAAAGTTAGGTAAAGTAACATTAGTTTGCCTTACTCTTTCTGTTTCACCATTCAGTTGATGAGCATATGACTTCATTCGTTCAATGTATTGTTCAGAATCTTGAGCTGTTTGAATGGAATGAGATGACTCTAAAAATGATGGAATTTCTACATAAGAACCAGTATTCTGCGAAACTATATAAGGACTATTTCTATAAGACCAATTAGGGTTTAGTACCGCAACATCACCAAATGAAAATTCAAAACCCTTTACTGCCAAATCGAATACTGATTTTACAACTTTTAAATTAAGTTGAGTTTCAGATGAAACATTTCTTAAACTAACATTTTTAAGTTTTTTCTGTAATTTTAATATATTTTTTTTGATATGGAGTTGTCCCTCAATCGACCGGTCTGTTAGTTGAGATTTAAATTTCTTATTAATACCTTTATCAATACCAGCGCTTGAAGCGCTTTCTGGATATGCAGATAATATGAATTTAGTAGCTTGCTCTAAAAGAACTTCGCCTGATATCGAGTCAGCATGTAAACCTGCGAAACTATTTGTTGCTATTGATGATGATACTGCTGCTGCTGAAGAGAATTTAAGAAGCTTACGTCTTGAAATAGCCATAAAGGAATACCCGTAATAGTAAGTAAACTAATGGCATGACAGTAATTATAATGCAAATTATCTCTATAAAAAATTTTATTCAATAAGCGACACTACGCCATACGGTATGCGTTGATAGATTGTAGTAAGTACTGTTGCATCCACATTTATGAGATAAAGTTATGAGAGAATATAGAAATAAACCTACGGATTTTCACAAGCCATCCGAAGATGAACTCGATGCCCGTAGAAAGCGAAGCATTGCAATAGCCGTTGGTTTGAGCTTGTTTATGGCTTTTGTATTTATTACAATGGTTTCAAGTGGAAATATCCCTAATGTCAGCTAATAGAAAAACTCTATCGCTTTTAATAGTTTTATGCTTTTCAATGCTTGGTTTAGGGTTTGCGTCTAAACCTCTATACGATACGTTTTGTCGAATAACTGGTTACGGGGGTACTACTGGGTATTCAAAAGACAATTTCTCAGAGATTTTAGAGCGCGCTGTGAAAGTAAATTTTGATTCAAATGTAAATGGTCTCCCTTGGGAGTTTTCACCTGAGCAATCTGACATGTCTATAAAGCTTGGTCAAACAGGGCTGGCGTATTACAAAGTTAAAAATACTAGTAATAAAGCTTTGATTGGTACTGCTACATTTAATGTAACCCCTATAAAGGCTGCACCTTTTTTTATAAAAACAGAATGTTTTTGCTTTACAGAACAACGTATTGAACCTGGCCAAGAGTTATCAATGCCAGTTATATTTTTTGTTGATCCACAATTAGATGAAGATCAAAGATTAGCTGATGTGAAGGATATAACTCTCTCATATACTTTTTTTGATGTTAAAAGTGCAAATGAGAATCTAACTGCGGCGCAAGGCCGCGAGGTACTAAACTAACACACTAGAGTATTGCAGGCTGCACGGACCTTGTTTATAGGATGATGGAAATAAGCATCTTCGAATCGTAGGTGCATTTAAATCTTGAGGTATTTATGGCCGGTCACGCTGTTGAACACGATTATCACTTAATACCGCCAAGCCCGTGGCCATTTTTATCTGGATGTGCTGCATTGGTCTGGGGACTTGGAATGGTTACGTTTTTTGCTGGTCTAGTTGACCGAACAGGCGAATCTCCCATGACAGAATGGTTTTTTGCCAACGGATTAGATACTTTAAAATCATCATTAATCGGTGACGGCTCAATCTCTGGTGGATGGATAATCCTTTTGGTTGGTTGTCTATTTGCTGCTTATGTGATGTATGGCTGGTGGAAAGATGTAGCTGCTGAATCAGAAGCCGGTGATCATACTCCAGTTGTAGACATTGGACTGCGCTACGGTATGATTATGTTTATCATGCAAGAAGCAATGTTTTTTGTTGGATGGTTTTGGATGTTTTTTGAATTAGGCCTTTTTCATAAGGTACGAGCTACTTGGAATCCAGATATTCTTGAGAATGCAGCTGGTTATGCAGAGTCAATGGCCCCTGGTGTTACATCAGTTGACCCTTGGCATTTGCCCTTAATGAACACATTGGTGTTGTTACTTTCGGGAACGACTGTTACTTGGGCTCATCATGCTTTGATGCATAATGATCGTAAAGGAGCAAAATGGGGATTATTCCTTACGATAGCCTTAGGCATTATATTTACTTGGTTGCAATTGATCGAATATGCTGAGTTATTTCATTTACGTGAAAGTGGTCACGAGGCCTGGATTGGAAATAATGCTTATGGATCAGCCTTCTTCATGGCGACAGGTTTCCACGGTTTCCATGTTTTAATAGGTACAATATTTTTATTCGTGTGTTGGGTGAGATTACTGAAGGGTGGCTTTAAACCTGAAAAACACTTTGGTTTTGAAGCAGCTGCTTGGTACTGGCATTTTGTAGATGTTGTTTGGTTATTTCTCTTTGCTTTTGTATACATCATATTTGCTATGAATGGAGCTGCTCATTAGCAGAGAAGGGTTATCTCCATTTGCCACAGGGTTTAGGGGGCTTTGCCCTAAATGTGGTGAAGTTAAATCTTCAAAGATAGACCTTTGAGGAAAATACACTTTAATCCTATGCCATGGCTAACAGTCATTGTGATCTCTATTTTATTAATTCTTATTAATCTTGGAACATGGCAGTACGAACGCCTCAAATGGAAAACTAAATTGCTTGCTGAAGTTGAAAGTGCGGCAGTTTCTGAACCATTTTCCTCACTAGAAGAAGTACAAAAAGCCATTTCTAGTTCGTCTCCAGTTGATTTTCGTCGTATAATTCTAACTAGCAGTAGTCAAAATTCTAGCTCTCACTTTTTTGTTTTTAGTGCGGAAAATAGGAATATAAATTGGAGAGTATTTAAACCTATTACCAGCTCAGGCGTTACAGTGTTTGCTAGCCTTGAGACTATTAGTGATAGTGATAAATTAAGATACAAAAACTATGTAAACAGAAATAACTTACCAATCGTTGGTTATGTTAGATTAGCACGAGAAGTTACAACAGGTGCACCCAAAAATACTCCTGAAGAAAATAGGTGGTTTGGTTTTAATCAATTGCCAGATAGTCATGGGTGGAATGATTTAGCGGATATTGATGCTGATATGAGATTTTATATTGATGTTAAATCTACGAGTCTCAGTAACACTTCCTTGAAAGCAATGAGGCCGGATATTAGAAATAATCATATGGATTACATGCTTACATGGTATAGTTTTGCAATTATTTTACTAATAATATATTTAATTATTCATCACAGGGCAGGTAGGCTAAAATTCTATAATGAAAATTAATAAAAATATTACTCTAGAGGGTAATTGGTGCGGAGCATCGGTAGTTTTATGCCAGCCTGTCAAATCAAATTTTAATGAATGGGTTAGTTTAAGAAAACATAATCAAGAATATCTGAAGCCTTGGGAACCAGAGTTCAACAACCTTAAGTTAGTGAAAAAACATTATTTAACGAGATTAAAAAGTTATAATAAGATGGCCCGCCTTGGAAAAGCTCTGCCCTTTTATGTTTTTCGTTCGAAAGATAAACGAATGATAGGTGTTTGTAATATTTTAGATATTCAAAGAAATATATCGCAGACAGCAAAAATTGGATATTGGATTGGGAAAGAATACTCCGGTTTAAATTTTGGTAAATCAGCTGTATTAGCAGTTACAAATTATTGCTTTAATGAGTTGTCTTTAAATAGAGTAGAAGCCGCGGTTATGGTCAAAAATGCTCCATCTATTTCTATTCTTAAAGCTTTGGGTTTCAAAGAAGAAGGAATTTTACGTAAGAATTTAAAAATTAATGGTAAATGGGAAGATCATTATATTTTCTCAAAGATTTTATCAGACAACTATGCTTGAGGACTTATTAAGGTCTATTTCTTTAAACAATCAAAAAATAATATTATCTTAACCTTGTAATGGAACTTATTATAAGACTAAAAGGTGTATATTTAATATAGGAGAAAACATGTCTATACAAAAAGGTGATAAACTTCCTTCAGCTACTTTTATGACTATGGGATCTGATGGTCCTGAACCTATAGATACAAATACAATTTTTAATGGAAAAAGAGTAGCGCTATTTGCTGTCCCCGGCGCATTTACACCAACTTGTTCTGCAAAACACCTTCCAGGTTATAAGGATCTAGTGAATGAATTTAAAGATAAGGGAATAGACACAATAGCATGTACCTCGGTAAATGACGTTTTTGTTATGGATGCATGGGGTAAGGATCAAGGCCTTACAGGGGAAATAATACTTTTAGCGGATGGCAATGGTATTTTTGCAAAAACTATAGGACTTGAGTTGGATGGGTCTGGGTTCGGCATGGGAAGTCGTTCCCAAAGATATGCTATGGTAGTTAATGATTTAGTTGTCGAAAATGTTTTCGTTGAAAAGGGTGGGGAATTTAAAGTATCAGCAGCAGATTATTTGTTAGAGAAAATTTAATTATAAACTATTTTGATTAAGTCGGTATCTTATTTGCAGACCTCATTTCTTCAAGCCCTTGGCGCGCTAACTCGTCTGCGCGTTCGTTTCCGGCAACACCTGCATGCCCTTTGACCCAATTCCATTGAATATTTCTCTTCGAGTTGAGGTTATCCAGTACTTTCCACAGGTCAGTATTAACAACAGGCTTTTTATCCGACTTAACCCAGTTCTTCTTTTTCCAACCATGTATCCATTCGGTAATGCCTTTCATAACATAGGTACTATCTGTCCATAAAATAATTTCACCAGTATAGGTTTTATTTACTGATTCTATAGCTTTTATTGCTGCCATCATTTCCATGCGATTATTAGTAGTTTTAGGATCACCGCCTTTTAATGTTTTTTCTTTATCGCCATATTGTAATAAAACTCCCCAGCCTCCAGGACCAGGGTTTCCAGAACATGCGCCATCGGTATAAATTGTTAATTTTATTTTTTTATCCAACGTCAAGTAACTTTCTTGGCAAACGAAAGATTACCTTTTCCTTGGTAACCTCTACTTCATTGATTTCGATTTTATATCTTGATTTTAAAGCTGCTATAACTCCATCCGTTAAGTATTCTGGGGCACTTGCTCCTGCAGAAAGACCAATAATATCTGCTTTGTCTACAATTTCCCAGTCTATACTTTCAGAACTTGAAATTAACATTGAATTTTTTGCTCCTGCTTTATCTCCTACTTCGACGAGACGTTTTGAGTTAGAAGAAGTTATTGAACCTATTACAAGTAATAAATCACATTTCTCTGCTATTGCTTTAACTGCTGTCTGTCTATTTGTTGTAGCGTAGCATATATCTTCTTTGTACGGTAAGGCTATATTTGGAAAGCGATCTTTTAATATGCTGATTATATGGAATGTGTCGTCAACGGAAAGTGTTGTTTGTGTTACTAGAGCAAGACTATCATAGGCTTCTGAATTAAAATTCAGAGCATCTTTTTCGGTCTCAATAAGGGTTATATTACCATCAGGTAATTGTCCCATAGTTCCTACGACTTCGGGGTGTCCTGAGTGCCCTATTAATAAAATATGATGACCAGATTTAGCATGTTTTTCAGCTTCAACATGGACTTTGGATACAAGTGGGCATGTTGCATCAAGAAAATTCATTGCCCTTGCTTCTGCTTTTCTTGGAACTGACTTTGGAACACCATGAGCAGAAAAAACGACGGGTCTATCATTAGGACAATCCTCTAATGTCTCAACAAAAATAGCACCTAAATTAACTAGTTTATTAACCACATGACGATTGTGAACAATTTCATGTCGCACGTATACAGGGGTTCCGTATTTTTGAATTGACTTTTCTACTATTTGAATAGCTCTGTCTACCCCTGCACAAAAACCTCTAGGAGCTGCTAAAAGCACTGTTTTTGAGGTGCTATTCTCCATAACTATTATCTCCAAATTAATTGCTATACTTAATCTTCAGCGTTGCAGACGTATTTATATCTGTTATGACCTAGCAGACTCATTCCAATCAAGCTATAGTGAAGCTCTGGATATTTAATAAATTTGGGATAATATAATGCAATTTCCGAAAATAGTAATACTAATATTTTTTACAATACTATTGATAAATTTCGGTGGCTGTAGAAGCACGCAAGAAATTTTGCAGATCGGTGAGGCAGCTGATGCTAATCCAGGGCCGTGTCCTAGAGCTTTTGCTCTCTATGATGCATCACGTATAGTGGAGTTTTCCGGTGATGCTGAGACTTTTTCAAATGTTAGCTTTACAGGTGAATTTCAAAAAATTCGTAGTCTTTGTCGTTATTATGGTGACAAACCTATAGAGGGAGATCTCGAGATGGATATAAGTTTTGGGCGTGGTCCAGCATCCAACACTCAGACTACCATTGAATATGAATACTTTGTAGCTGTTACCCGCAAAAACATTGGGGTAATAAATAAGAAAACTTTCCCTATCCAAGTGAAGTTCCCGTCTGGTAAAAATAGAGTTACCATAACAGAACGTATAAATAAAATAACTATCCCTCGTGCTAACGCTGGTACATCTGGAGAAAATTTTGAAATCATTGTAGGCTTCATTTTAACTCCAGAGCAAAGGGAATTTAATATACAAGGAAAACGCTTTCGTGTTTCAGCCGGTCAGAGCTAAGATTTAATAATGCAATCAATATTAGAGACATTTGACGAGTTATTCCGAGAAGCTTTTATCACTATAGGTTACCCCGGAGAACTTGGGGGTGTGCAAGAAAGTTTTCGTGGCATTGCACCTTATCAATGTAATGGTGCTATGCGTGCTTCAGGCATATCTAAAAAACGGGGAACATATGTTTCTCCATCAGATGTTGCATCATTAGTCATTAAAAACCTTCAAAACCACCCAATGATTGATAAATTAGAAATTGGGGGTCCAGGTTTTATAAATATTTATCCTTCAGTTAACTCATTGCGTGATCGTGCCTTGGAGCTTCTGTTTGATAAGAATCTTGGTATTAAGCAGGAATTGCCCTTATCAATTATAATTGATTATGGTGGAGCTAATGTCGCAAAACCTATGCATGTTGGACATCTTAGATCGGCAGTAATTGGAGAGTCTATAAAAAGAATTTTGCGAGCCCAGGGACATAATGTCATTGGTGATGTACACATGGGTGATTGGGGTTTGCAGATGGGTCATCTCATATCTGAATTACAAATCGAACAGCCTAACTTACCATATTTTGATGAAAATATTACTTCAGATTTCCCTGATATATCTCCTGTAAATATGGATGATTTAGCTCGACTTTATCCTCAAGCGAGTGCAGCTGCAAAAAATGATGATGATAGAATGGAACTATCAAGAACTGCCACCGCTGAATTGCAATCAGGTAGGTTAGGGTATCGTGCTCTTTTAGAGCATTTTATATCTGTATCGGTAGCTGCATTAAAGGTTGGATATGGAAAACTTGGAGTAGAATTTGACTTATGGAAAGGTGAAGCGTGCGTTGACCCATTAATACCCGATATGATTAAAGAACTTAAGCTGAAAAATATAACTGAAGAAGATAATGGCGCTTTAATAATAAGAGTTCAGGAAGAAAATGAAAAATTAGATATACCGCCTTTAATGCTTCTGGCTAGTTCTGGTGCAGTATTATATCATACTACTGACATGGCTACGTTAGTGGATAGAAAAGAGACAAATAACCCAGACCTTATAATTTATGTTGTTGACCAGAGACAAGCACTACATTTTGAACAAGTTTTTCGTGCTGCATCTAAGGCGGGTTGGTTTCACCCTGATCAACTAATTCATGTGGGCTTTGGTACTATGAATGGTAAGGATGGCAAACCATTCAAAACTCGAGAGGGTGGTGTTTTACGTTTGCAGGATCTCTTGGATATTATGAATAATTCTGCAAGAAAAAGATTGGAAGAATCTGGAATTGGTATAGGTTTTGATTATCATGAAAGATTAGAAATTGCACGTAAGGTTGGCTTAGCAGCTCTAAAATTTGCAGACTTGCAGAACCAAAGACTTACTAATTATATATTCGACCCTGTGCGTTTCACATCTTTTGAAGGTAAAACTGGACCTTATTTACTTTATGCAGTTGTGCGTATCAAATCTATACTTAGAAAGGCTGTATCTGCGAATATTGTTTTAGAAGACCAAAGTATTGATTTATCCCATAGTTCCGAACAGCAGCTGTTAATTGCATTAGATGCTTTCGGAAAATCAGTTTCAATTGCTGGGGTTAAATATTCACCGCATATTTTATGTGATCATGTTTATAGAGTGGCACAGGCATTTTCGAGGTTTTATGCTGACTGCCCTATACTTTCTGAAGAAATACCTAAACCTTTACAAAGTTCTCGATTGTCATTAGCTAAACTAACATTGCTACAATTGGAAAAGGCTTTAAATATTTTAGGAATTGAAGCCCCAGAACGTATGTAAGAAGTAGTCTAATGTTTAAAATTACTTATTGACATGTAATTTCTAACGTCTAATTTTATTTTAATATTAATAAGCGGGAGAGTGCGAATTAATCCGCCACCGAAGGAGCAACCGCCACCGGAAACTCTCAGGTAAAATGGACCGCTTATTTTTTAAAACGCTGGAAAGTGAAATTTAGTATTATTTTCCACCGACGGAGTAAGCCTATTGCTAGTGTTAGTATTTAGGTGAATCTCTCAGGTTTCAAGGACAGCGGGTGGCACAGAACACGGAAGTGTAATTGTGTCTGAAATCAATTTATTGAAAACTAAGCTTTACGACAATCATTTGTCTTATGGCGCAAATATGGTTTCCTTTGCAGGTTATAGTATGCCACTTCACTATAACTTGGGTATACTTAAAGAACATTTGCATACACGTTCAAAAGCTGGACTATTTGATGTTTCGCACATGGGGCAGTGTTTTTTATATTCAGATAACCTTGATTTTTTACACGTGGCAAAGGCTCTGGAAGCATTAGTTCCAGCTGATATTTCTAGTTTGGAACCAGGTAAACAAAAATATTCACAACTATTGAATGCTGATGGCGGTATCATAGATGATTTAATTGTTGGTCGACTTGGAGTTGAGGGGCAGAGTCATAAACTTTATTTAGTAGTTAATGCCAACAAGAAACATTCAGATTTTGAATACATTAAAAAAAATTTACCAGAAGGGATAAATCTTGATATTGAAGATAACTCTTTGTCTTTAATATCGCTTCAAGGACCTAAATCAGTCGAAGTCCTCGCGCGGCTTAATTCTTCAATTGCGGATCTATCATTTATGTCATCAATTTATGTGCCATTGACTCCAAATATATGGGGTCATGTTTCTCGTTCTGGATATACAGGTGAAGATGGATTTGAGATTTCAATGAAGAATAGTGATGTATGCACTTTAGTGGACATGCTTTTACAAAACGAAGATGTTGAAATGATAGGATTGGGTGCGCGAGACAGTTTAAGGCTTGAAGCCGGACTTTGCCTTTACGGTCAAGATATTGATGAAAGCGTTTCGCCTGTCGAGGCTGGACTTACTTGGTCAATTCAAAAAAATAGAAGATTACCTAATGTAAAATTCAAGGGTTCTGAGAGAGTTATTTCTGATATTGAGTGTGTTAACACTAAAAGATTAGTTGGTATAAAACCTGATGGCAGAATTCCTGCACGTGCAGGCGCTGAAATTCAAGATATTAAAGGTAATAAAATTGGAGTTGTAACGAGTGGTAGTTATAGCCCTTCTTTAGGCTTTCCAATTGCAATGGGGTATGTGGTGGGTGAATTTAAAAAAATAGGAACCCCCATAAATTTAATAATCCGTAACAAAACTATGCCTGCTAGCGTTGTTAAAATGCCATTTGTGAGCACTAAATATTATAGGGGATAAAAAAATGTCAATTTATTTTACTAAAGACCATGAATGGATAAATATTAACCAAAAAGAAGGTGTTGTAGGAATCTCTTCTCATGCTGCCTCTCAACTTGGAGATGTTGTTTTTGTAGAACTTCCTGAGATTGGAAAAACATTGGAAAGTGGTGAAGAGCTCGCTGTGGTTGAGTCTGTCAAGGCGGCTTCAGAGGTATATAGTCCTGTTTCTGGAAAAGTACTGAGTGTAAATAAGGAACTAGAGGAAAATCCTCAAATTGTGAATGAGTCTCCATTTGAAGATGGGTGGTTTGTGAAAATATCTATATCTGATTTGAATGAACTAAAGGGTCTAATGAATCAAGATGAATACAATGTATATTGTGATGAGAGTTAATTCATACAAATTCGTTTAAAAGAGAAATAAATTATGTACCTATGGAAAATTATATGCGTTATCTACCTTTAGACAATAAAGATCGATCTCAAATGTTGGGGGCAATAGGTGTTAAAGATATAGAAGACTTATTTGAATGTATCCCAAAACAGGCACGTTCATCAGAATTATTTGACCTTCCATGCCATAAACCCGAATCTGAAGTTGAAAAATATATGATCAGATTATCCGATAAGTCTATTAATGCTTCTTCAGTTCCATTTTTTTGCGGTGCGGGAGCTTATAAACACCATGTGCCGTCATCTGTTGACCATTTAATTCAAAGATCAGAGTTTTTGACAGCATATACACCTTATCAACCTGAAATAAGTCAAGGTACACTTCAGGTGTTATTTGAGTTTCAATCGCAGGTTGCAATTCTTACCGGAATGGAAGTTGCAAATGCTTCTATGTATGATGGATCAACCGCTTGCGCAGAAGCGGTTGTAATGGCTAAACGGGTAACAAAAAAACATAAGGCTATTATTGCTCCTGGTTTGCATCCACATTATTCATTAGCGACCAAAACTCTTGCATCCTCTGTTGACATTGATGTATGTGTATTAGACTCAGAAATTTCTTCTGATTATGAAGTCATAGATTTAATTAATGACGAAACAGCCTGTATTGTTGTGCAATCACCAAATGTATTCGGAGAAATTGTTGACTTAACTCCTATTGCTGAAAAAGCGCATCAACATAAAGCTCTATTAATTGCTGTTTTTACTGAGCCAGTAGCTTTAGGCCTTATCAAACCTCCAGGAGAGCAGGGAGCTGATATAGTTGTAGGTGAGGGTCAAGGAATAGGAGTTGGTCTTAACTTTGGCGGACCTCATGTAGGTTTATTCGCTTGCAATAAAAAGCTAGTTCGTCAAATGCCAGGAAGAATTTGTGGTGAAACTATTGATGCAGATGGTAATCGAGCCTTTGTGCTAACTTTGTCAACACGAGAGCAACATATTAGAAGAGATAAGGCAACTTCAAATATATGTACTAATAGCGGTTTATGTTGTTTGGCATTTTCAATTCATATGAGTTTATTAGGAGGTAAAGGATTACGTAAACTTGCTATCTTGAACCATGAGAAAGCAAACTTATTAGCGGCCAGAATTGATAAAATAAATGGTGCAAAAGTATTGAATTCTTCTTTTTTTAATGAATTCGCAGTAGAGCTTGATAAATGTGCGGAAGATGTTGTGGATTCTCTAGCTAGCAAGAATATTCTTGGAGGAGTACCATTTTCTCGATTAAATAAAGCTGGTGCAAAAGATATATTACTAATATGTGCAACAGAAATTGTTGATCAGCATGATATTGATACACTTTGTAGTGCATTAGAAGAAGAATTACGATGAGTATGAATACCCAAGGTAGGATTACCGCACCGACTAAAATAAACTATAATGTCTCTAAAAGTTTTTCCGGTAATAAGGCATTAGAGCAAGCTACGAAGTTAATATTTGAAACGGGAAACTTCAATAAAACAGGTATTGATTTTCCAGCCGCTAAGGGTTTGGAGTACCGGCTTGGCGGCCTAGAGCAAAAAAAAGATATTGAGCTTCCGGGCCTTTCTGAGCCAGAAATACTTAGGCATTATGTACGCTTATCTCAAAAAAATTACGCTATTGATTTAGGAGTCTATCCTCTTGGATCTTGCACTATGAAGCACAATCCAAGGTTAAATGAAAAAATTGCAAGACTACCCGGATTTGCTGATGTTCACCCATTGCAACCAATATCAACAGTGCAAGGTGCCCTAGAACTCATGTATGAGTTATCCAATTGGCTAACTAAATTATGCAATATGCCTGCAGTTGCGCTCACACCTAAGGCTGGAGCGCATGGTGAGCTTTGCGGAATGATGACTATTCGTGCTCGTTTGGATGCAGATGGAAACAGTCATAAACGTAGAGTTTTTGTGCCAGAAAGCGCTCATGGGACTAACCCTGCAACTGCAGTGCAATGTGGTTTTTTTGTGGATGAACTCCCAGCTAATGACAAAGGTTGCATTGATATGAAAGTACTGCGTTCCAAGGTAAATGAATTAGGGGAAAATAACGATATAGCTGGGATAATGTTAACTAACCCCAACACATGTGGTTTATTTGAAAGTGAAATAATTGAAATTTCTGAACTTATTCATTCTGCAGGTGGATACTTTTATTGTGATGGTGCTAATTTCAATGCTTTAGTTGGACGCGTTAGACCAGGAGATTTGGGGGTGGATGCGATGCATATTAATCTTCATAAAACATTTTCAACTCCTCATGGTGGTGGAGGCCCCGGTTCTGGACCTACTGTTTTGTCAGAAGCTCTCAAAGACTTTGCGCCAGTACCTTATGTTATCAAAGATAAGCTCGGTTATTATAGTCTAGTTGAAGAAATTGATGAAATGTCTATGGGAAGACTTTGTGCATTTCATGGTCAAATGGGTATGTATAGTAGAGCGCTGTCATATTTAATGAGCCATGGTAGAGATGGATTAAAACAAGCCACTGAAGATGCAGTACTGAATGCTAATTATATATTAGCATCTTTATCTGATTTAATGTCACCTGCCTACTCTGGTCATTGCATGCATGAAGTACTATTTGATGATACTTTTTTAAAGAATACTGGAATTGATACAATTGATTTTGCAAAAGCCATGATAGATGAAGGTTATCATCCAATGACTATGTACTTTCCTTTGGTCGTTCATGGGGCAATGTTGATAGAGCCTACGGAAAGTGAGTCAAAATATGAGCTAGATAGATTTATTCATACAATGAGAGGCTTAGCTAAAAAAGCTAAAAACGGGGATGTAGAAAGTTTTAAGTCTGCTCCACAATATGCCCCTACCAAAAGGCTTGATGAAACTCTAGCAGCACGAAAGCCAATTTTAAGATATGACGCTTGAGCTTTGTTATTTACTTATTCTGAAGCTTTCCTAATTCAGAAATTCCATTTTTGATTAGTTCGTCATGGTCAACAATGCCACCTGACCTTAGAATTTTTTCTACTGCTGCGATTGCGGTATTAGCAGCTTTTGATTTCACATCACGCATAGCCTGTGCTTCTGCAGCTTTAATTTTTGCTTCTGCTTGTTCTTCTCTACGCTTGAGTCTTACCTCAAATTCCTCTCTAGCAATTTTTGCCATATTTTCAGCATCTTTTTGAGCTTGTTTGATTATATTTTTTGCTTGTTTTTCAGCTTCTTTTTGTTTGTTAATATAAGATGTAACTAGCGCTTGTGCTTCTTCGCGTAAAAGCGTTGCTTGCTTGAGCTCGTTTCTTATTTTTTCAGACCTAGTATCTAGGGATGTTGCAATTTTTTTGTGAATACCAAAGTATCCAAGTAGTAAAATAAAAATTATAACAGCCAAGAAAACCCATATTGTTGGACTGTTTAAAGCAAAATCAAAATGCATAACTCTTAGCCTTCTTTAAGTGCTTTCTTAATTACTTTTAAGCTTATTTTGCTGCCTGTAAGTGATTCAATTGCAGTTTGAGCAACTTCACATGATACAATTTCTAAATTTTTCATAGCGTTATCGCGAATTGATTTAATATGATCTTCTGCTGCTTTTGATTTAATATCTGCTTTTTTATTTTCGGCATCCATTTCAAGTTTAAGTTCAGCATCAATTGCTTGGCGAGTAGTTTCAGCAACGCTATTTGATTTAGCTCTGGCGAGCGCTAAACTTTCTGTGTATGATATCTCTGCTTCCTGAGCTTCTTTTTGCATGCGCTCTGCGTTCTCTAAGTCATCTGATATTTTTTCTGACCTTTCCTCTATTGCCCAAGATATTTTGGGTAAGAAGATTTTTGAAAGCAAAAAATACAATGCAAAAAAACTTACTAAAAGCCAAAATATTTGACTAGGAAAATAAGTAGGGTCAAATGGAGGAAACGGTGCTTCCTCCATAAGCTCTCCACCATTTACATTTTTTGATCCGGTAGGAGCTAGATTTAACCCAATCAATGTTATCGCGTTAAGCATAGCGACGCCTTTGTTGGTTTATTATATTAAAGAACGAACATTAATATCAGCGCAACTGCGAATGAAAATATTCCCAAGGCCTCAGTAACGGCAAAACCAAAGATGAGGTTTGAGAACTGACCTGGTGCAGCTGATGGATTTCTTAGTGCGCCTGATAAGTACTGGCCAAATAGGTTGCCGACACCGATACCGGCACCAGCCATACCTAAACATGCAAGGCCTGCGCCTATGTATTTTGCTGCTTCTGCTTCCATGTTAATCTCCTATAGAAAAGCGTTAAATTGCAGTTAATGATGTCCTGGATGCAATGCATCAGATAAATAGACGCATGTAAGCAGGGCGAAAACGTATGCTTGCACAAATGCAACCAGGAATTCTAGTGGTGTTAGAGCTAAGGTCATCGCGTAGGGAATTAACGCACCTATCGCTCCTGGGAAAAAACCTAACCCGGTAATCATCATGATTGAAAACCCAGCGAAAAGTTTGAGTAAGATATGTCCTGCAAACATGTTTGCCCATAGTCTAACAGAAAGACTTATTGGTCTGGATACAAATGATATAATCTCTAAAATTGAAACAAAAGGCAATATTGCCATAGGAATTCCAGAAGGCCAAAATAACTTTAAAAATTTAAAACCATTTTTGAATACTCCGTATCCAATAACTAGACTCATTACCATCATTGCCAAAGTAAAAGTCACAATTATATGGCTTGTGGTTGTAAAGAAAAACGGGATCATTCCTAAAAGATTAGCAAATAGTATGAATATAAATAAAGTGAAAACAAAGGGAAAAAACCGTAGACCCTCCTTACCTGCCGCTGATTTAACCATATCTGCGACAAACTCATAGGAAATTTCTGCTACTGATTGGGCTCTTCCAGGTACTAGTGATTTTTTACTAGATAATAAAAGCCATATAGATACCGACAGTACTGCAACAACCATCATCAAAGAGGAGTTTGTAAAGCTTATATCGTACTTACCAATACTCAGTTCTACCAATTTATGGATTTCGAACTGAGCAATAGGGTCTAGACCTGCTGCGATCATCTATATTTCCTCTTAGGTTTTAACAGACAAAACTGTTTTAACCATTCATTCCTTCTTTTGCAGCACGTATAACATTTATAACGCCTGCGCCAAACCCAAATATTAAACCCACTAATAAACCCCAAGGTGTAGTACCTATGTATTTATCAGCCAAGTATCCAAAAAACGCACCTACTAGCACAGCAGCTGAGAATTCGCTAGCATATTTCAAGCCTGTTGCCATTCCAGAACTACTTTTTTCAATCTCATGACCTTTATTGTCACTTTTTAAAGCTTTTAACTTTTTATCAAAAACCTTAAGTGGATCTTTTTGAGCTTCTTGAGATATTCTGTTTTTGTTTGTCATGGTTACTTACTCGAACCTCAATAGAATCTAAAATAAACTCTACCAAAGCGGGCGGAACCTACCTATTGGGCAAGTATAAGTCAACAGTGACATTTATATACTAAATAACTGATTTTATTATAAATTATTACATTATTTTTAAGTGCGACAATCTGTGCAGAGTTATTTTTTAAAATGTTATTCATCCGCAACTAAATTCTTAGCATCCCCAAGCTCCATTGATAGAAGTTGCGATACACCTTGCTCTGCCATCGTAACGCCAAAAAGTCTATCCATTCGACTCATTGTAACTGCATTATGTGTTATGGCTATGAATTTGGTTTTTGTTTGTTTTGTCATTGCATCAAGGAGATTGCAATATCTTGTTACATTGGTGTCGTCTAAGGGGGCATCAACTTCATCTAATACACAAATCGGAGCAGGATTTGATAAAAATACTGCAAATATTAGCGCAGTGGCTGTTAAGGCTTGCTCTCCACCTGACATGAGTGACATAGAGCCTAGTTTTTTTCCTGGCGGACTAACCATTACCTCTAGACCAGCCTCTAAAGGATCATCGGATTCTGTTAGAGCAAGTGAGGCTTCACCTCCACCAAAAAGAGTTTTAAATAGTTTGCTAAAATGTTCATTTACGATATCAAATGCTTTAAGAAGGCGTTGTCTTCCTTCTGCATTTAATTCACTGATCCCATCCCTAAGCCTGTTAATTGCGGCTTGTAAGTCCAAACGCTCTTTGTTTAGCTCTTCAAACTTATCTTTTTGCTCATTAGTTTCTTCATCAGCACGTAAATTTACATCGCCCATTCTTTCGCGCTCATTAGAAAGTCTCTCAATTTTGCGTTCAATATCATATTCAGAAAGTGCGCTGTCTGGTTTTAGATTAATAAGATGTGTAGGTAAGTCTTCTGGTGTACACTGAAGGGCTTCATTAATACGAGCTTGAGTTTCTACTATTTTTTCTTTAGCAGCTATCTCATGCGCCAGAGCAGATGCTCTTGTTTCACGAGCTTCGCTGGCTTTAGCTTCTGCGGATCTAGCTGTTCTATCAGTTTCTTGAAATTCTTTTTCTGCCTTTGCGAGCGTATCAGCTGCATCAGATCGTTTTTTTTCAGCTTTTTCTAATTCTCTAAATAACTTATTTCTTCTATCGCTAAACTCATCAGGATTATTTAGTGCTTTACTTAGAACGAGTTCAACTGCACTCAGCCTTCCCTCGAGTATAATAACGCGTGATGTGGCTGTTTCAGAACGAATTTTCCAATTTGATCTCTCTTCTACAACAGACCTAAGTCTCAAGGATCTTGTTTGTAGTTCATTTTTTAAGCCTTGATATAGGCCACTTTTTTCATCTGCAATAGACCTTGCATTATTAAGTCTTATGGATACGTCATTCTGTACTTTTGAAAGATCTTCAACTTTTGAAAGATTTGAATGAAGTTGTAATAAAGGTTCATATTGTGCATTTAATTTTGTTATTTCATTAGTGATCTGATCTTTTCGCCCAACAAGAGACTGCTTTTTTATAATTTGTGTTGTTATATCTGATTCATACTTTACTTTAGCAAGTTGAGCAGACCTTTCACGTCTTTCAAGTTCAGGGAGAGCTTTTTTCGCTAGCAAAACTTCATCAGTTGCTGAGGACAAATCACTTTTTAGTTTTTCAAGGTTAGTTCGATAGTTATTAGTTTCTCTTTCAAGGACATTTATTTCTTCTGTGATTTCATTTATTCTTGCTTGTTGTTTTATTTTAATGGCTGCGGAAGTTTCCGTTCCTGCAGTTATTTCAAATCCATCCCATCGCGCTACATGACCTTCAACTGTTACAAGGCACTGTCCTGGTTTTAATTCTCTAGCCAATGTGACTATTTTTTCGACATTAACTACACCTATCTGAGACATTCTAGCTTGCAATTCACGAGGTGCTTTAACAAAATGAGTTATTGATTGTGCTCCTGGCGGTAAAGTTTGTGATGGCGTAGGCGCACCAGACCACCTTAAATTTGCTCCATTATCAATTGCTGCATCCAAATCTTCTCCCACTGATGCAGCAATTGCTAACTCATACCCCTTTTGAACGTCAAGCAAAGATAAGACGGGCGTCCAATTAGAGTCGTACGCACGAGTAATAACTTTTTTAAGTGCTGATTTTTCTGCAAGAAGAGTAGATAATTTATTTTGAGACTTTTGAAATAATTCACTGGCAATATTACACTTATTTTCTATGCTTTGTTTTACTGCCAAATGGCTTAATTCTTTTTTTCTTGCAAGTTCTAGATCAATTAAAGCTTGTTTTGCTTCAGTTGAAAAAAGATTTTCACTAGAATTTTTTTCTCCTTTTATATCATTTAATTTATAATTTATTTCTTTATCTTCTTCTTTAAGTTTTTTAAGTCGGTCTTCTATTTGTTTTTTTTCTTTATTAATTGCTTCATTTCTCGCAATATGATCTGCTATCTTTCGAGTGTACTCATTATATTCACTCTCTAGGTTTGACCTTTTTGATATTGCCAATTCCGCGCTATCAGCTGCTTCTTGCAATACTAAACTTATATCTTCAGCTGAATTTAATTTTTCAAACTCACTATTTAGTCTTGCCTCTGCAATTGATGCATCTTCTACAATGCCTTTTTCTCGAGAAAGATCTGTTTCGAGCTGTTCCTTTTGAGTTTCTAGTTTTCGTAGTTCTGATTTAGCAGCATACTCCTCATTCTCTAAAGCTTCTTTTGAAGCATTCAATCTTCCTAAAACTGCTGCTGCTATTATTTGCTCCTCACGCTTTGGCTCAAGTGAAACTCGCATTTTTTCGGCAATATTTTGAATGTTCAGAGCTTTTAATGCAGTATCAGAAACTAATTTCTCACATTTTCTGACTGTTTCTGAGGATTGCTCATGACCTTCAAGTGCAGCTGACCATCTTATAAGCCACAATAAGGCTTTATATTCATGTATTTCTCCCGCAAGCCGTTTATATCTAGCAGCTTGTCTTGATTGCCGTTTTAAAGATAAAAGTTGGCTTTCAATTTGTCCCAATATTACGTCAAGCCGAGATAAATTAGTTTCTGCAGCTTTAAGTCGTAGTTCAGCCTCATGTCTTCTTGAATAAAGTCCAGATATACCGGCAGCTTCTTCTAAAATACGACGTCTATTAGAGGGCTTTGCTGAAATTAATTCATTAATTTGACCTTGCCTAACTAATGCTGGAGAGTTGGCTCCGGTGCTAGCATCAGCAAATAAAAGCTGAACATCTTTAGCTCTTACAGTTCGATTGTTTACTTTGTAGGCGGATCCTTTGCCTTTCGTTATTATTCTCGTAATTTCAAGTGTATCATTGTCATTAAAAATTGAAGGTGCAATTCTCGAGCTATTATCAATTGTGAGGGTTACATATGCTTGATTGCGGCCAGGCCTTTGTTTGGTACCTGAAAAAATAACATCTTCCATGGCAGCTCCGCGCATGGCTTTAGCAGAGTTTGCCCCCATTACCCATCTAATTGCCTCGAGCAGGTTTGATTTTCCGCACCCATTTGGGCCAACTATTCCTGTTAAGCCAGACTTTATAATAAAATCAGTTGGCTCTACAAATGATTTGAACCCTGTTAACTTGATTTGATTAAATACCAGGGACCCCATCAGAATTAACCACTAATAGCCTCTGTTGAAGTGGAGTCTTCAATAGTATCTTCTTTAATTTCTGTAACACCTATTAATGGTATAATTAATTCTTCGATGGATTCCAAGGTAAATACCTTTTCTTGTTTACCATTTATAATAAATGTAGGTGTAGCATTGATGCCCATATCTTTACCCGATTGCATTTTATTTCGGTACTCAGATCGTAGTTCTTGATTCTGCATACATTCTAAAAACTTATCTTCTGATAATCCAGCAGACTTAGCTATTCCAATATACGCTTCACGTGCTTTTCCTTCTGACCCCATCTTAAATATTTGTTGTTGCCGCTTAAATTGTAGAGCAATATTCTTAAAGTAATTCTCTTCTGGTGCACAGAGTGCAATCATAAAACCTGCATCTGCATATTCTGGAACCCCAGTGATAAATTCTCGGAAAACATATTTTACTTTTCCCGTATCGACATATTTACTCTTAAGTTCTGGGTATACTTGGTTGTGCCAATTGGCACATGCACCACATGCTACGGAAGCATATTCAACAATAGTGACTGGGGCGTTATTTGAACCAACAGTATGGTCATTTTCTATTAAATATGGCGAGACATCCGAATTTTTTTCTATTGTTTGCGAGGATTTTGAAACCCCACCATCACTACATCCGGTAAGGGTGAGTGAGATAAAACATATAAAAGACGTGAAAAATAACGAATCAATTTTTTTAATTTTAAACATATTTAATTTTCGCAATTTTTCTGTAGATAGCAAGAGCCACATTCAGTATTTATGGGTATGGTCTTGTGGTGCGCTAGTGTGTCGTCTAGCTTAAGGATTATAATGAAGGCATTCGTAGAATATGAATAAAAATACAATCGATTTTGGTTATCAAGAGATACCAGTTGAAGAAAAAAAAGAACGAGTAAAAAACGTTTTTGACTCTGTAGCTGGAAAATATGATTTAATGAACGATGCTATGTCATTTGGTGTTCATCGTTTATGGAAAAACCTTACTATCACAAAAATAAACCCTCAACCAAGAGAGATATTAATTGATGTCGCTGGAGGCACAGGTGATTTAGCGCATAGATTTTTAAAACGTGCTGAGGCGGTTAGGGTCCGGCGTGGAGGAGAATCCGCTACTGCATATGTATGTGATATAAATGATCAAATGTTGTTGGCTGGAATTGATCAAATAAAGAATAAAAATAACATTTCACGTGTTTGCGGAGACGCACAAAAACTTCCTTTTCCTGACAATTGTGCTGATGTTCTTACGATAGCTTTTGGGATTAGAAATGTAACAGACAGACAGTCTGCTCTAACCGAATTTTTTAGAGTATTGAAACCGGGCGGAAGACTATTTGTACTCGAGTTTTCAACACCTGAAGATAAAAACTTACGAAAAATTTATGATACTTACTCATTCAGCTTTATTCCTAAGATTGGAAACCTGCTTGCAGGCAACGCTGAGAGTTATCAATATTTAGTTGAATCCATACGTAGATTCCCTAGCCAAAATAAGTTTTCCAGTATGATTGAAACTTCTGGATTTTCTAAAGTTTCCTTTAGAAATTTTTCAGGGGGAATTGCAACTTTATATTGGGGCTGGAAGATCTAGCGTTTGCGTGCTTTTCTGGCTGCATACTTGGCATCTCTACGGGCCTTTGCGGCTCGCTCCATTTCTACTTTTGCTTTTTGTGCTGCTTCTTGAGCTAATTTATTTTTTCTATCTTTTTCAGCTTTTTCTAGGGCTAGCTTTTCTATTTTTGACTTGCGTAAGGCTTCTTTTTCAGCTTCACGCTTAGCTCTTTCTTCATTACGGATGGCTCTTTCTTTTAGAAGCTTTGCTTTTTGCTCAGGATCAAGTTGTTTATCTTTGGCTCGCTTGAGCATAGCTAACTTAGCTTGCTTTTGTTCTTTAAGGCGATCGTTAAAATTTTGCCCTGGTAAACTCATGAAAAATCCTTGCTATTATAATTGCACAAAAAAAGCGTGCCACTGTGGCGGGCTATATCGCGTTAAATTAATAAAAAATCAAGTGTATGATTTTTATTTTTTTTGGCATCTAAAATCGTATGGATAAAAAATCTTTCTTAAAAGCGTCCTGATACAGAGATGCGTGCGTTGAGCGGTACTCCAACTGTTGCCTGGTGTGTGCTGTGCGATGATGGGAAGTATAGCGTATCTGTCAGGTTTTCAACATTGATTTGAACACGAAAAGTATCATTCACATCATAATAAGCTGCAGCGTCAAAACGAGTGAAAGAGGGGAGGAATGTTGCGCTTCCATTACCTGTCAATGCCTCACCTTGATGAGTAGCTCCCAGGCCAAAACCAAATTTGTCTGTGACTCTATAATTGGTCCAGATTGAGAAGGTCTTCTTAGGTAATTCACGCGGTGTAACACCGCCATTAGATGTTTCACCGGTGAGGTTGGCATAACCTGCGCGAACGTACAGACGGTCTGTGACTTCACCTTCAAGTTGAAGCTCGAAGCCATCAACTGACAATCCCTGTACTTCTGTTTCGTCTGCATTTATATCTGCACGTGAGGCACGCATTGACTCATTTTTGAAAACTGACGCTGTAAAGCTGAGGCCGTCTATTAAGTCCCATTTAAGACCTGCCTCCAGGTTTTCAAATTCGTCAGGTGAGAGAATGTCACTTTGAACACTTCCAGGGGAAGATCTTCTTAGGCCTGCGAATTGTTCTCCTGTACGGGGCAGGAAACTTTGGCTATAGCTACCGTAAACAGAGATATTTTCTTGAGGCTTAAAAACCAGACCCGCACGCGGGGAAAACTTTTCATCTGTACGCGATAAGCCATAAGTATTGCGTCCAATATCATCTGTTGACATATCAAAGCTATCAAATCGTCCGCCCAGAATAATGTCAAAGTTATCGGAAACCGCTATTTCGTCTTGGATGAAAGCAGAGAAGACTTTAATATCTGACTCTGTTTGATCATTGAGGCCTGTAAATGTAACAGTAAATACATTATCATCAGAGTCTACGCCAGAACCGCCGGATAAGTTTAAAGGACGCGCGATAATAAAATCTTCACGATCATCGCCGATACCATCAGCCCCAAATGGGAATTCGGGATTGAAACGATCATTGTTGTTTGATGTGCCGCGATACTCTATGCCTGTCACGATTGTGTGCTCAATACCGCCCGTAGCATATTCACCAATAAGGTTGCCTGAGATGTTAAAGCTCTTACGCTGAGTTGTATCGACATAACCGTCGAGACGAACGATACCGCTTGTCCTGTCTGTCGTTAGAGAGCGCAGGTCTTGTGAATAGAAGTTTTGATATAGTTTATCAAAGTCACTATAAGTTGCGTTAAAAACACCCTTAAAGTTGTCAGAGAAGTTTTGTGTCAATGTTGCGCGTAAGATGTGAGCTTTAGCTTCAGCTGTATTTAGTTCTGGGTCACCAAAAACAATGTTCTCAAAAGCTTCAACGGGCTGGAAGTCGCCGCCAGCCAAATCATTAATAGGAATACCGCGGTCAATGAAACGTTCATTGTCGATATATTCATAAGACAAATCGACTGTGGACGATGGGCTTAGTTCAAAACGCACTGTTGGGTTAAATGCAATCCGGTCGCCATCATAGAAATCACGGTGGTTATTCAGGCTCTCATATATGGCATTGATACGGAATGCTGAAGTGTCGCTTGCTGCAAAGTTACTGTCGATTTCAGCTGCAAAAGCGCCAAATGTATCGATGGCTGCCTTGTAACCTGTAAAATCTTCACCAATTTGACCTTTTTTTGTTACTCGATTAACGAGGCCGCCTGTACCGCCGCGACCGAATAGGAGCGCATTAGCGCCGCGTAGAATTTCAACTTGGTCGATATTGTAAAGACTGCGATAATATTGAACATCATCGCGTACACCATCGACGAAGAAGTCAGATGTTGAACGAACACCTCGGAAAACAACTGAATCACGATGACCCTCGCCCTGGGAGTTGGTGACGCCTGGAATATAATTGATGATGTCGCCGACACTATCAAACCCTTGGTTTGTGATTTGATTAGCCGTTATAATGGAAAGTGATTGCGGGACGTCAATGATTGGCGTTGGACTTTTAAGCGCATTAACTTGATCTGAAAACAAGTATTTTCCGGTGACGACAATTTCTTCAACTTTTTTGTTCTCGTTGGACACCGAATAAGATTGGGCGACTGCTATTGAACTGGATAGTACTGATAAACATACTCCAAGAAGTAATTCATGAAAATTTTTAGTATGTGTTCTGATAAACATTATTTTTACCTTTTTGCGAATAATTCTCATTAACAGAAAATCTCCTAATGCAATTGAGAATTATTCGCAAGTGTAAATATAAATTTTATTTGTTATTTATTTAAAAAAAAACCCATCTGAAAGATGGGTTTTTTAGCTCTTGTTAGTTTATGTAATTATTTAATTTCTGGCCTTATTATTTTACCCTTTAGATTTTTATATACTTCAGGTGCATTAAATGCATTTTCTTTATCCATTGGTTTATTACCTTTACCAAACACAACTTCTGCAGTTGCTTTATATTTTATTATTTCGCGTATTTCGATATCATCAAAAAATGGATCGTATCTAAAGGCGGATCCGTATCCAAATCCTCTATGTCCAAACCTTGCTCTTCCATATAACCTGGCAGATGAAAAGCCTCCGAAACTAGAGTAAGGGTATCTCTGGCTCCAACCAAAATTTGGGCTAAAAAAACTGTACCCAAAATATGGGTCATATATACTAGAGTGTGAACTAGATGTTGTTCTTATACGCTTTTTTTCTTCTACATCTCTTTTTACCAGTATGAAGTGATCAAATTTCTTTTCTAATGCAATTTCTGCTGCTCTGAAGAGAAGATAGTTCTCTACTGTTTCACGGTCAGTTAGAGAATTTCCTCCAAATGTTATTCTTACCCTATCTTTTTCGATGTTAGTTTGGCTAAAACCGTCATACGAACCTGTTTTTGAAGCTGGCTGATAAGGTGTAGCGGTAGTACATGAGGCAAGGATTGAAAATACAAATAAAGTGATTAATTTTTGAATTTTCATGTGCAAACTCCTTTAATTAAAATAATATTATCATATTTAAGGTAAAAGTATAATTAAATATAGTTAAGTTTTTTATTGAAAATAAAAAACCCCGCCTAGGCGGGGTTAACTATTTAGCTATTTTAAATCTAACTAGCTAATGAGCTAATACAGCTAATAAAAGAAGAGCAATGATATTTGTTATCTTTATCATTGGATTCACAGCTGGTCCCGCGGTATCTTTATAGGGGTCTCCTACAGTATCTCCTGTCACTGATGCTTTATGAGCATCAGAGCCTTTTCCGCCGTGATTGCCGTCTTCGATATATTTCTTGGCGTTATCCCAAGCACCGCCACCGGCAGTCATGGAGAGCGCAACAAATAAACCAGTAACAATAACACCCAGAAGCATTGCTCCTAAAGCTTCAACAGCCGCCGCATTGCCTGCCATCAGTTTTACAGCAAAAAATAGAACGATTGGCGCAAGGATTGGTAGCAATGAAGGCTTAATCATTTCTTTAATCGCAGCACCAGTTAGTAAGTCGACCGCTTTTGCATAATCTGGTCGCGAAGTACCTTTCATAATGCCTGGGTCAGCCTTAAATTGGCGTCTAACTTCTTCAACGATTGCACTAGCAGCGCGACCTACTGACTGCATAGCCCATGCACCAAATAGATATGGTAAAAGACCACCAATGAACAAGCCTACAATAACATATGGATTTGTTAAGCTAAATTGCAATGTATCTAATCCATAGAAAAAGGAACCTTCTGTTGCTTTGGATGCAAAATACTCAACATCTTTATAGTAAGCTGCGAATAATACTAAAGCTCCCAAACCAGCTGACGCAATCGCATAGCCTTTGGTTACAGCTTTTGTTGTATTACCTACCGCATCTAAAGTATCAGTAGTGTTCCTGACCTCTGAGGGAAGCTCTGCCATTTCAGCAATACCGCCTGCATTATCAGTTACAGGTCCGAAAGCATCGAGAGCAACTATCATGCCGGCGACGCCCAGCATAGCAGTAACCGCTATTGCGATGCCGTAAAGATCAGCTAATGCATATGTTCCAATTATACCAAAAACAATAATTAATACAGGCACTGCTGTAGCCTCCATAGATACTGCAAGACCTTGGATAACATTGGTGCCATGACCAGACTCTGATGCGGCTGCAACAGATTTTACTGGACGATAGTTAACTCCTGTATAGTACTCTGTAACTACAACAATAGCACCAGTTATTATTAAGCCAATTATTGAGCAAAAGAAAAGGTCCATTCCAGAGAAGCTAGTACCTTCAATTTCTCCTAGACCGATTGTATGGCGTGTGACGATATATATAGCAGCTGCGGATAGGACACCAGTTGCTATCAGACCCTTGTACAAAGCCCCCATAACATTTGTAGAGTTTTTACCTAGCTTAACAAAATATGTACCGATAATTGATGTTACTATGCAAGAAGCTGCTATTGCCATTGGATATAGTTTTAATGTTTCAATACTTGCAAATAGTATTGAACCGAGAACCATGGTTGCAGCAATTGTCACAACATATGTTTCAAATAAGTCTGCGGCCATACCTGCGCAATCACCAACATTATCACCAACATTATCCGCTATAGTAGCTGGATTCCGTGGATCGTCTTCAGGAATTCCTGCTTCTACCTTACCCACTAAATCACCACCAACATCGGCTCCTTTAGTAAATATTCCTCCTCCTAATCTGGCGAATACTGAAATTAGTGAGGCGCCAAGTGAAAGAGAAACCAACCCATCGATTATGCCTCGTGCATCTGCTTCCATAGGACCAGTTAGAACCATGTAGTATCCTGATAATCCTAGCAGAGCTAATCCTGCAACAAGCATTCCTGTTATTGCGCCAGCTTTAAATGCTACATTAAGTCCTGAGCCTAAACTCTCTCGAGAAGCTTCAGTAGTACGAACATTCGCTTGAACGGATACAAGCATTCCAACATAGCCAGCTATACCTGATAAAACGGCACCTAAAACAAAACCAATAGGGGCTATTGCGTTTTGAAATAATAAATAAAGTAAAATTGTTACAGCAACACCAACTATTGCTATAGTTTTATACTGTTTGTTTAAGTATGCTTTCGCTCCTTCTTGAATTGCCCCCGCAATTTCATTCATTCGTTCATTACCGGTTGAAGCTTTCATTAAGCTTGCTCGAGTTATGATACCATAAATCACAGCGAGTAATCCCGCTGCTATGATAAGATTAAGAGTCATTTTTACTCTCTCCTAATAGTTAAGACCGTATTCAACGGTGCATATGTAATGAAGTTGGCCGGCTGTTTTAAACAAACAATCGCTTCCCCTCGCTAAAGTAAAGTTGGCCGAATACCTTGAATAGATAAACGCTTCCCCTCGCGGTTAATAAGTTCTCTTTAAGCAATTAAGAGTTATAATCAAGAGTCTTATTTTGATAGATTAGACTAAATGTTCAATAAAGTATAATGAGTGGTTGTTTAGCGCGTAAAGGCTATTATGCCTTTTTCAATTAAATCATGAGCTTTTTCTCTTGTTTCCCAACCTAGAATTTTAACCCATTTGTCAGGTTCCAAGTCTTTGTAATGTTCAAAAAAATGTGGAATTCTGTCCTGCATTAATTGAGGTAAATCAGTGTAATCTTGAATTAAATCATAGTACTTCGTTAATTTTTGGTGTGGTACAGCTATGATTTTTTCATCTATACCAGCTTCGTCTTCCATCATTAAAACTCCAATTGGCCTTGCTCTGATCACAGAGCCTGGCATTAAAGCCCTGTTACCAACCACAAGGACGTCAGTCGGGTCGCCATCGTCTGATAATGTATGTGGTATGAAGCCATAATTACATGGATACCGCATCGCAGTGTAAAGAAACCGATCAACAAACATTGCACCTGAGTCTTTATCCATCTCATACTTTATAGGTTCCCCTCCTAGGGGCACTTCAATTATTACATTAATGTCATTTGGAGGGTTTATCCCTGAGGATATATTATTTATATTCATTTAAACTTATCTTGCAGTTATTTGATCATTTGTGTTGCTTTAGCTTTTTTAGTATCAAATACAATATTTAAAATTCAGTTGTAGACATTAAAGCCCATACTCCAGATGCAATCATTATAAGCCCAATTAGAATATTAAAGACTCTTGCTGACCAAGTTTGTTTTAACCAATGTCTTATTTTGTCGGCACAATAAGCATACACACTCAACCCAATGAGTTCGGTGATAGTTACTGTTAGAAACATTATTAAAACTTGGCTTTTTAGTGAGTAGGACGTATCAAAATAGTTTGGTAAGAGAAGTCCAAAATAAACCAGAGGCATTGGACTGGATAATTGCAATGCAAGGCCTTTAGAGTATAAATTTTTCTTACGAGGTGCATTATTAATTTTAGCATTCGTATCTGGTAGAGGACCAAAAATAGCTGATAATGCAAGGTATAATATTACCAAGAACCCTACGCCTTTTAAAATCATGAATGCATTAGGAAATTTTGTTGCTAGAATGGCAGCCCCAGTAGCAGCCATCAAAAGCCATACAACATTAGCACTGGCTATGCCAAATGCAGGAAGCATTGCTGACTTGAAACCAAATCTAAATGAAGAAGACATAACCAACATTACTGCTGGTCCGGGTGTCAAACCGCCAACACCAAATAAAGCAACCAAGGCCAGCCAAAGCTCTAAAGACATAGCTTTATTTCACCATGGGAATTTGATTTTTTAGTGTTAAAGAATTGTCTGGCCAGTTTTTTTCCAATCAACCATAAATGCAGCTAATCCTTTATCTGTAAGAGCATGGCTTGATAAAGCCTTGATAACCTTTGGTGGTGCTGTCATAACATCTGCTCCGACAATTGCGCATTCTTTAACATGATTTGCGCTCCTTATTGAGGCGGCTAAAATTTCAGTTTCATAACCATAGTTATCGTAGATTGTTCTTATATCTTCAATTAGTTCCATACCATCAAGAGAGATGTCATCTAACCTACCAATAAATGGTGATATGTACGTGGCACCGCATTTAGCAGCAAGCAGCGCTTGATTTGGCGAAAAGCATAATGTCACATTTGTTGGTGTACCCTCTTTAGATAGTATATTACATGCTTTTAAGCCATCCATTGTTAGTGGAAGCTTAACGCAAACATTAGGTGCAATTTTTCTAAGATAACGCCCTTCCTCAATCATTTTTTCAGCTTCCAAAGCAACAACCTCGGCACTTACATGTCCATCTGTAATTTTACATATTTCTGATATAACCTGTTTAAAATCTCTTCCAGACTTAGCGATGATAGAGGGGTTAGTTGTCACTCCATCTACCAATCCTATATCGTTTAACTCTGCAATTGCATCAAGATCTGCACTATCAACAAAAAATTTCATTGTATTCTCCATTAGGGGGCGATTCTATTTTTATTTCTGCTAACATAGTTTATGGATATGCAAAATGCTCAAATTCTTTTTCCTGTGAATGTTCCTGGTGCATTCGATTATAGCGTTCCCTGTGATTTTAAAATTTCAATTGGAAATCTTGTCTATGCTCCAATCGGAAAACACATCAAATTAGGGGTAGTTGTGAGCTTAGGCAAAGCAGATCAGAGTAGAAAATTAAAAGAAGTAGTATCAATAAAGTCAGTAAAGCCAATAACCCTTGAGATGATTGATTTTATTTTTTGGACAGCAAGATATAACTGCGTTCCTGCGGGCCTTGTTTTAAAAATGGTTTTAGGAAACCTAAAGTTTCTTGTTACAAGTCCTACAGTAAACTATTTTTCATTGAGCAAGAACCTCCCAACAAAATTAACGACTGCCAGGCTATCACTGATAAATAATGGAGGTCCTTTTCCAGCTAGAGCTAGCGAAATAGCCAAACGGGCGAATATCAGTCTTGGCGTTGTCAGAAATTTTATTAGATCTGGAGGATTAATTTCCGAAGCACATCAAGTTGACAGGCCCTTTGATGCACCAATAGTTAATTATGGTAAACTTAATTTAACAAATGACCAATCAATAGCTTCAGAACAATTAGTTTCACAGGTAAGAAAAAAAGCCTTTAACGTGAGTCTTCTTGATGGTGTCACCGGCAGTGGAAAAACGGAAGTTTATTTCGAGGCTGTAGCTGAGGCGATTAAAGAAAACGGACAAGCATTAATATTGGTACCTGAAATTTCTCTTACTCAAGCAGTAATCTCGCGTTTTAAGAAGCGTTTTGGAGTATTTCCGGCTACGTGGCACTCACAAATGACTGTTGCCGCAAAACGCAGAGTATGGCGCGAAGTAAAAAATGGTCAAGCAAAGTTAGTTGTTGGTGCTAGGTCAGCCCTTTATTTGCCTTTTGAAAGTTTGAGACTGATTGTGGTTGATGAGGAGCACGATACATCTTACAAACAAGAAGATGGTGTAACTTATAATGCCAGAGATATGTCAGTCGTACGATCCAAAATATCAAATCATTCCGTTATTTTGGCCTCTGCTACACCCTCTCTTGAGACATTAGTCAATGCGAGATGTGGTAAGTATGCACACATTATACTTCCGGAAAGACCCGGTTCTGCTTTCTTGCCAAAAGTTGAATTGGTGGATTTAAAAAAATTTCCAACCAGAAAGGGTAAATTTATATCAGAACCACTAATCTTAGCGATTAAAAAAGTGCTTCAGAATAATGAACAGGCTATGCTTTATCTTAATAGAAGAGGGTATGCGCCTCTAATTTTATGTCAAAGTTGTGGAGAAAAATTAAAAAGTCCAGACACAGATAGCTGGTTAGTCGAGCATAGATCTACAAATCGTGCAGTTTGTCATTTTACAGGTTTTTCAATGCCTATTCCAAAAAGTTGCCTTAAATGCTGTGCTGAAGACTCTTTTACATCAATAGGACCGGGTGTTGAGAGAATTTTTGAAGAAGTTTCTATTTTGTTTCCTAATGCTAATGTTGAAATACTTTCTTCAGATACCTCAGGTAAACCAAAAGAATTAGCTTCAAGAATGTCACGAATGGAAAAAGGTGAGATCGATATATTGATTGGAACGCAAATGGTAGTCAAAGGTCATAATTTTCCTAATTTAACCTTTGTTGGTGTTATAGATGGAGACCTAAGCTTGTCAGGAGGAGATTTGAGAGCAGGTGAAAGAACTTTTCAAACCTTAGTTCAGGTATCTGGTAGGGCAGGTCGAACTAAAAAGTCTGGACATGCATTAATTCAAACCCATCAACCAGAACATGAAGCATTAGCAGCTTTGGAGTTAGGAGATAGAGATAGCTTTATAGAGGCTGAATTAAATTTGCGAGAAGCCTTGCTACTACCCCCTTTTGGTAAGCTCGCAGCAGTTATAATCTCTGGTATTGATGAGAAAAAAACTGATATTTTTGCGAAGAAATTTATTTCTGTTGCACCTAAGGTCAATGACTTGACCGTTTTGGGTCCAAGTGAACCACTTATGGGTCGTATCAGAGGGCGTTACCGTAGAAGAATATTGGTACAATCAGGGTTAGAATTTAATTTATCGAAATATATGCAGATATGGAAGGATAGAATTAAGACAAATTCGAATCTCAAACTTCAGATTGATATTGACCCACAAAATTTCATGTGATTTTACAAATAATTGCACCATGCCAGATTGCCGCAGTCTATTGAGTCTTGGCTTTTAAAAATAGTCATGTTAAAGCGCGCACCAACTTAAAGAGTTTGATCGAAATTTTCTTCGAACTCTGCTTTTTCTTCGAGCTATTATTTATCAATAGCTTTACAATCATAGGCTCTATATAGTGTCACAAATTGAAGTCATCACTGGAGAAGCACCTAAGCGCTACGCTCAAGCTTTGCTTGACCTCGCTTTTGATTCTAAGTCCTTGAAAAAAATAGAAAATGATGTTTCAATTTTAAAGTCTATATTAATAGAATCTAATGACTTACAGAAGGCTATTTCTAGCCCTGTTATTGATGTTGAAAAAAAAATAAAAGTTTTAACTTCTATTGCTAAAGCAGCAGGTTTAAGTAAATTATCAACTCAATTTATTGGCACTGTAACTAAGAATCGCCGTTCACATGATTTACTGAACATACTTTCTTTTTTTCAGGTAATGGTAGCTCAAAAAAAAGGTACACAGCTGGCTAAGCTCACCAGCTCACAGCCATTGACTCCCGAGCAACTAAAAGAAATCAAATCAAATTTAAAGAAAACACTCGGTCGACAGGTCGATGTTGAAACAAGTGTCGATCCCGACTTGCTAGGTGGTTTCATCCTACGGGTTGGTTCTCGACTTTACGATAGTTCTCTCAAAACTAAACTTGAGGATCTCAAAATAGCCCTAAAAGAGGTATAGTCCATGGATATTCGTGCTGCGGAAATTTCCAATATTTTAAAAAAGCAAATTAAAGACTTTGGTAAAGAAGCCAAGGTTTCAGATGTTGGTCAAGTACTTTCAGTTGGTGACGGGATTGCTCGAATATACGGACTTGATAGTGTTGGTGCCGGTGAAATGGTTGAGTTTCCTGGAGGTATCAAAGGGATGGCGCTAAATCTCGAAAATGATAATGTTGGTGCTGTTATTTTTGGTGATGACAGGGGAATAAAAGAAGGAGATACAGTAAAGCGTCTTGGTGAAATTGTAGATGTTCCAGTAGGAAAAGGTTTACTTGGTAGGGTCGTAAATCCACTAGGAGAGCCTATTGATGGTAAAGGCCCTATTAAATCTTCAGAACGTAGACGAGTTGATGTTAAAGCTCCTGGAATTATGCCGCGACAAGGTGTTCATGAACCAGTACAAACAGGAATAAAGGCTATTGATGCATTAATTCCTGTTGGTCGTGGACAGCGCGAATTAATAATTGGTGATAGGCAGACAGGAAAAACAGCTGTCGCTGTAGATGCCATACTAAACCAAAAGGCAGCGTTTGATGAAGACCGTGAAAATGATAAACTATACTGTATATATGTGGTTATCGGTCAAAAGCGTTCTACCGTGGCACAACTTGTAAAAACTTTAGAAGAAAATGGTGCAATGGAATACTCCATCATTGTGGCTGCTACAGCATCGGAGCCAGCTCCACTTCAGTTTTTAGCTCCTTTTGCAGGATGCGCAATGGGTGAATACTTTAGAGATAATGGAATGCATGGATTAATAATTTATGACGATTTGTCCAAGCAAGCTGTTGCTTACAGGCAAATGTCACTGTTACTTAGACGCCCGCCTGGAAGAGAAGCTTATCCCGGAGATGTATTTTATTTACACTCACGTCTTTTAGAAAGAGCTGCTAAGTTGAATGCGGATAATGGAAGCGGTTCACTGACTGCTCTTCCTATAATTGAAACTCAAGGCAATGACGTGTCAGCTTTTATTCCCACTAACGTAATATCGATAACTGACGGCCAAATCTTTTTGGAAACAGATTTGTTCTTTCAAGGTATAAGGCCTGCTTTAAATGTTGGATTATCTGTATCCCGTGTAGGTTCTTCCGCTCAGATAAAAGCAATGAAGCAGGTAGCAGGACCTATAAAGGGTGAACTGGCCCAATATAGAGAAATGGCTGCTTTCGCTCAGTTCGGTTCAGATTTAGATGCCTCAACACAAGCTTTATTGTCCCGTGGTGAGCGCTTGACGGAGTTGCTAAAGCAGCCTCAATTCTCTCCACTTCAAGTTGAAGAGCAAGTTGCAGTTATTTATGCTGGTACTCGTGGCTACCTCGATGCGATACCTGTTAAGTCAGTTCAAAGTTATGAATCAAGCCTTCTTTCATATTTAAAAAGTGAACAAAAATCTTTACTTTCTGATATTGCTTCCCAAAAGAAACTTACAGACGATATAGAAGATCGACTGAAGTCAGCCCTTGATGCATTTGCAAAACAGTTTGAAGCTTAGTTAGGTAAGTATAATGGCGTCTTTAAAAGACCTCCAGAACAGGATCAAAAGTGTAAAAAATACACAAAAGATCACTAAGGCAATGCAAATGGTTGCCGCTGCAAAGCTACGAAAAGCTCAAGAGGCTGCGGAAAAATCACGTCCATATTCAGAAAGAATTTATGAGGTAATTAAGAATTTAGCCGCTTCTATGATAAACGTCGGAGATGCACCTAAATTACTAAAAGGTAATGGCAAATCGGATACTTTTCTTTTGGTAGTTGCAACTGCTGACAGAGGTTTGTGTGGTGGATTTAACACCAATATAGTAAGAAAAGCTAATCAGGAGATAATTGATTTAGAAAACCAAGGAAAAACAGTTAAGCTATATCTCATTGGTAAAAAAGGTTTTGACCAACTTAAAAGAAGTCATAACAATAAGATTGTTTACAATGTTTCACTCAAGGAAGAACGTAGTATCCACTCAGGAATATCGCAAAAGATAGGTAGTCAAATTACAAAAATGTTTGAAAATAATGAATTTGATGTGTGTAAAATTATATATTCTGAGTTTGAAAACGTCATGACGCAACATGCTATTTCAAAGACAATTATACCCGCATCTGTTGATTTAGACGAAGTCACACCATCGAAAACTTCTGATGCTAAACTTAATGGGGCAATATATTCTTATGAGCCTGATGAAATTGGAATTCTTAATGTATTACTCCCTAGAAATATTAATACTCAGATATTCACAGCACTATTAGAAAACCAAGCTGGCGAAATGGGTTCTAAAATGACTGCAATGGATAATGCCACTCGCAATGCAGGCGACATGATAGATAAATTAACACTAACATTTAACCGAACTCGACAAGCTCAAATTACTTCTGAGCTAATTGAGATTATTTCCGGCGCTGAAGCGCTTTAAATAGCTAGAGGAAAGCAACCATGGCTAAAGAAACAATAAAAAAGAAGGCTACGGCCAAAAAAACAACTACTAAGAGGGTAGTAAAAAAACCTTCGTTAAAGAAATCTAGTGTTCCTTTAAAACCAACAGGACGAATTAGTCAAATAATTGGCGCAGTTGTTGATGTTGAATTTGATGGTGATTTACCAACGATTTTAAATGCACTGGAAACAACAAATCAAGGGAATCGCCTTGTATTAGAGGTTGCTCAGCATCTAGGTCAAAATACTGTCAGGACTATAGCCATGGATGCTACCGAAGGATTAGTGAGAGGCCAAGATGTTACTGATTTGGGTGCTCCAATAACAGTACCTGTAGGACCAGAAACACTTGGACGTATAATGAATGTAATCGGAGAGCCTATTGATGAAAGAGGTCCTTTGAATACTAAGGCTATGGCCTCTATTCATAAAGAAGCCCCTTCATTTGTTGATCAAGCTACAGAGACTGAAGTCTTGGCTACAGGAATAAAAGTAATTGACCTTCTGTGCCCTTATTCAAAAGGTGGTAAAATAGGACTTTTCGGTGGAGCTGGAGTTGGAAAAACGGTCCTTATTATGGAATTGATTAATAACATAGCAAAACTTTTTGGAGGCTATTCGGTTTTTGCTGGGGTTGGAGAAAGAACTCGTGAAGGAAATGATCTTTATCATGAAATGATTGAGTCTAATGTTATAAATCTTGACGGGGAAAGTAGAGCTACTTTAGTTTATGGACAAATGAATGAGCCTCCGGGCGCACGTGCAAGAGTTGCTTTAACTGGTTTATCTCAAGCTGAGTATTTCCGCGATGAAGAAGGAAAAGATGTTCTTTTCTTTGTTGATAATATCTTTAGGTTTACTCAAGCAGGTTCTGAGGTATCAGCTTTACTAGGTCGTATTCCTTCTGCTGTGGGCTACCAGCCTACATTAGCGACAGAAATGGGCCAAATGCAGGAAAGAATTACATCTACGAATAAGGGTTCTATTACATCGGTTCAGGCTATTTATGTGCCTGCAGATGATTTAACCGATCCAGCTCCTGCAACTTCTTTTGCACATTTGGACGCTACAACTGTTTTGAATAGGGCGATATCAGAAAAGGGTATATATCCAGCAGTTGATCCACTTGATTCAACATCGCGTATTCTTGAGCCACGCACAGTTGGCGAAGAGCATTATGCTGTAGCGCGCCAAGTTCAAGAAATCCTCCAACGTTATAAATCATTACAAGATATTATTGCTATTCTGGGCATGGATGAATTGTCTGAAGAAGATAAGCTTACTGTTGCTAGAGCAAGAAAAGTTGAAAAGTTCCTGTCACAGCCATTTGATGTTGCTGAAATATTTACTGGATCTCCAGGAATTCAAGTTCCCCTTGAAGATACTGTTCGCTCCTTTAAAGGACTAGTTGACGGTGAATATGATAACTTGCCTGAGCAAGCTTTCTATATGGTTGGCGGTATAGAAGATGTCATTGAAAAAGCAGCTAAAATGGAAGCTCAAACTAAGTAAATAAGGTTTAATCTGATGGCTGAAACTCTAAATTTTTCGCTAGTATCACCTGAGTGTGAGCTCTTTAGTGGTGAAGTGATACATGTAGATGTTCCAGGAACTGAAGGTGATATGGGGATACACCCTAAGCATGCACCCTTAATGGCAGCCATTAGGACTGGTATTGTTAATGTATACAGATCTGATGAGAATATAAGTTTTTTTGTGCAAGGCGGTTTCGTAGATGTAACAACAGAGGAGTTAGTTATTTTAGCAGAAAAAGCCTGCTTTATCGATGATATTGACCATAAAGAAATCAAACAGGAAATTGAATCAGCTAAAAAGGCTTTGGTTTCTCTTGAGGGTGAAGCAGCATTATCCATGCAGCAGAACCTTGATGGTCTTCAAGATATTTTAGCTAATTAAACTTGTCTATTGGACAAGTCATTTCTGTTGCTTCTGATAAAAAGCATAATTTTTCTAAAATAGCAAAACAGGAAATAACTCTTTTAGCTAATTATGGAGTTAAAGGAGATGTGCATGCTGGTAAAAAAGTGCAACATTTATATGACAAAAAGAGGACACCAGATTTTCAAAACTTACGTCAGGTTCATTTAATTCAGTCCGAGTTATTTAGTGAGTTGAAAGAAAAAGGAATGGAAATTTTACCTGCACAAATGGGAGAAAATATAACGACTCTTGGCATAGATTTGTTGAGTCTTTCGAGCGATACTATTCTGCGCATAGGAAATGTTATGCTTAAGTTAACTGGTTTACGAAAACCATGTTTAAAATTAAATAAAATTCACCCTAATTTATTAAAATCTGTTATTGAAAAAAAAACTGATGGAACTTTGTATTATAAATCCGGAGTAATGGCTGTAGTCATTACTGGAGGCGTAATTCGTAAGGGAGATACTATAATCACTATTAAACCAGCGGGTAACTATAAATCACTAATGCCTCTTTAATTTATAAGGTAAAGTATATTTACGTTTCTGCGAACTTCATAAAGTCTTTAGTTATTCGCTTATAAATATTTCGTTTGAATGGTATAACTTTATATTCAATTTCTGATAGTTTTACCCATTTCCATTCAGAGAATTCTTGCTCCTTTTGAATTTTTAAATTAATTTCTTTATTTTCACCTTGAAATCTGAACGCAAACCATTTTTGTTTCTGGCCTGTCCATTGGTGGGTAACATTTTTTTTTTGATAATTAGAGGGTATTTCATAATATAGCCATTCATGTATTTCACCAATTTTTATGATTAAATTGTCAGAAATTCCTGTTTCTTCATAAATTTCCCTTTTAACAGCAAACTCTGGTGTTTCACCTTTATCAATACCGCCCTGCGGCATTTGCCAATCAAACAGACCTTTTTGGCCATATCTTTTTCCAAGCCAAATGAGGCCATCTTTATTAAATATAGCTGCTCCTACAGCCAGTCGATAGTTCCCTAATTTTTGAACATTTTCCATTAATTTAAATTTCCTATATTCATATTTTTTTCAATTATTTCATGATATTTTTTAAGAGATAAAACCTGAATTGCTTTATGAAGTTGAAAATCATCCGAAGTATTCCAATCGTCATTCGGATAAATTATTTCTTCATAGACTTCTTTAAAGTTTGTATCATCTTTGTTTGATAGAGAATTTGGTAAGTTATACTCCCTTAATCGCTTTTTTATTTCTCCCGTGTCAGGAGTTCTAGCGACTAATACATCTGGCATAATACCTCTACTCTGAATGGATTTTCCAGAGGGAGTATAATATCGCTGGGTTGTTATTTTTAGAGCACCATTGTCCTCTGATAACGGTATAACAGACTGTACTGAGCCTTTTCCAAAACTTCGCCTTCCAACAATTACAGCTCTACCTCTATCTTGTAGAGCCCCAGCTACAATTTCTGCAGCAGAAGCAGATCCTGAATTTATCAGAATTACTATTGGCGTATCGGGGAATAGTTCTCCATGTTCAGCATGGTACCTTTGCGTATCTTGAGGTTTTTTCCCTTTTGCAGATAACACTTCACCGCCATTTAAGAACAAGCTTGAAACTTTAATAGATTGTTCAAGTAAACCTCCTCGATTACCACGTAGATCAATTATCAAGCCTGGTAGGTCTCCATTAAGACCCTGAGTTATCGAATTGAGCGCATCAATTAAATCTTCAGTTAACTCCGAGTTATTAAAAGTTTCGATATAAACATAACCATAACCTGATTCAATTCTGTGTCTTACTGCTCGACCGCGAACCACTTGCCTAATAACTGTAAGTTCAGTTTTCGTGTCATCTGGTTTTAATATTATCAATTTTATTGGATCTCCTGGATCCCCCCTCATTCCTTCTACTGCTTTTGCAAGTGTTTTGCCTTTTACAGGATTTCCTCCGACAGAGGTGATCATATCTCCTGTGCGAATTCCCGCCATATATGCTGGCCCATCCTTTATCGCATGGTTGACTTTAATAACTTCATTTTCGAGTGAAACTTCTATGCCCAGACCGCCATATTCTCTTTTCTCCCTTTTTTTTTGCTCAATAAAATCAGAAGCACTACTATACCCTGAGTGTGGGTCTAATGAATTTAAAGCGCTATTTAATGCTGACTGGATGAGCAATGCATCATCTATTTCATCTACATAATTCTCACGAATTTGATAAAATATATCAGCAAATAACTCCAGCTTTTTAAGTGTTTGGCTATTGTTACTTATTTGAGCTTTAGCAACTAAGTATGGGCACCATAGTGTAAAGAATATGGCCGCTAATATGATGGAGGTAATTTTAAGGATACTACTCTTAATTAATAAGTACATGACTTAAGTAGAACTATCGAGTTTATCAGCATATGTCTCGCTTTTAAGGATTTCAACAGAACGTTTTAATTGATAATCACTATCTACCTTAAATCCATTGGGTGGATAATCTATTGGTATTATTTCTTCAGATTCTGCTTGATGCTCTCCTGTTTCAATAGGTAAAGTGTTTGGTAAATCTGCCTCTTTTTTTCTTTCTTTCTTTTTTAAATCCTCAGGAAAATAACCGATTAATATATTTGGTGTTATCCCCTTTCCTTGTATAGATTTTCCCGATGGAGTATAATAGCGCTGTGTTGTTAGTTTAATTGCACCCTCTGCTCCGCCTTTTAGTGGTATTATAGATTGTACTGACCCTTTACCAAATGATTTCATACCTACTATTAGTCCACGCTTGCGGTCTTGAATTGCCCCTGCAACTATTTCTGAGGCAGATGCAGAGCCCTCATCAATCAAAATAATTATAGGTACTTCCTTTAGTAATTCACCTTTATCAGCATTATAGTTTCTATTATCGCTTTCTTTTCTACCTTTAGTCGAAACTACTTTGCCTCCATCTAAAAAAGCTGAGCTTACTTTAATAGACTGATCTAATAATCCACCTGGGTTGCCACGAAGATCTAATATTAAACCTGGAACACTTCCAAACATTTCTTTTTCTAATGAGGATATAGCTTTACTAAGCTCTTGGTAAGCATTTTCATTAAATTGGGAAATACGTATATAGCCTATCCCTTCTTTTATGCTGTACGTTACTATTTTTCGTTTAATTATTTCACGCTTTAGATTGAACTGTATTCTCTCATCATTATTTCTGGCTATAGTTATGTTTACAAGCTCTCCTGGCTTTCCTCGCATTAAGTCTACAGCCTCTGAAAGTGATAGCCCAAATATGCTTTCATCATTTATTTCTATAATGAAGTCACCAGGCTTAATCCCAGCTTTTTTTGCTGGGGTATCATCGATAGGACTAATAACTTTTACAAAGCCCTCATCCAAAGTTACTTCCATACCTAGTCCACTGTATTCACCTGATGTAGAAATTAGTAAGTTTTTATATTCTTTGGGACTTATATAAGAAGAGTGTGGATCTAATGAGAGTAACATTCCATTGATGGCTTCACTTATTAATTCAGTGTTGTTTATATCTACGACATAATCATTATTTACTCGTGCTAAGACATCAGCAAATAAGTCAAGTTGTTCAAAAGCGTCTTTGTAAGTTTTCCCGTCGAATGCAATGGCTGTTTTATTTAAGCTTGATGAGGTGTATAAGAATACAGCAAATATCATTGCGAATACTGTGAATACATATTTCATTTTTTAACTCCAACTTTTAATTGTATAATAGACATAAAAAATGTAAAGCTCACTGAATTAATTACCTATACAAAGCTTTAAAGATTTAGTTGATTCAGGAAACTTTATTTTGTTTTTTTCTTTGTTTTAATTTGAATTGAACCAAGGAGTGGGATTTATTGTTTCTCCATCTCGTCTAAATTCAATATATAAATTAGTTTTATTATTTGAGCTAAAAGGCATTACTCCCAAAGGCTCCCCGGTTTGAATAGTTTCACCTGTTTTTACAAAAACTTCTCCTATCCCTGTAAATACAACGAAGTAGCCTTCGCCTGCATTTATAATAACAATATTATCGTAGTTCTTAAATGCTCCTGAAAACTCTATTATCCCGTTTATTGGCGAGGTAACTTGAGATTTAGAACGTGCAGAATAAGTTAAACCTTTATTTTCTCCTCCATATTTTAATAAAAGGTTTCCGTTTACTGGTTTATTTAACTTACCTTTAAATAATAAGAAATTAGCGTCATTGTTTTTTAACGAATAAGCGCCTGCCTCTAATTTGGAAGGAATGTCCATTCTTCTAGGTTTTATTCTAGGCATTACATTGGCAGCTGATTTTTCTAGTGCCTCTATTAGTTCTCTCAATGAGTTTACTTGTAAAGCCAAATTTTCTACTTCTCGTATTGATTTTTCTTCTTCGTTTTCAACATTCACTTTGAGTTCTTTTTTATTGATTATTAATTGATCAATTTTTTTTTGACGCTTTTTTAATAATTTCTCATTGGATGTAAGTTTAAACTGAGTAGCAGTTACTTCATCCTGAATTTTTTTTAATTCAGATATATTAAAAACCAGTTTATTCGCTCTTTTCTCAAGCTCTTTTATTATTGCAGATGCCATAATTGCGGCTTGTGCTGACATAGCTGAATCTTTGGTCTGATTAATTGATAAAGGTGGTGGATTATTCTCTATTTTTTGCAAAGTTGATAGTAAGCGTATTAATGTTTTTTTATCACCATAAACTTTTTCTTTTAGCGTTTCTTCAGAAGCCAATAAATTAATTTTTTGCTGTTCCAAAGAAATACTTTCTAATTCATAATTCTTTACTGTAGATGCTGTCTCAATTAACTGGATTTTAAGATTTTTTAGTTCGATAGAAATTTCTTTTTTTTCTTTTGAAAGAGCTTTGCTTTTAAGGCGTGCTTTTCTTTCAGCTTTAGTTATTTTTTCTAAATCATTAAGGTTTAACTCTTGTCCAGAACAAGGAGTGAGTGGGACTATAAGTATTAAAATTAAAATAAAAAATTTCATTTGAATTTACTTTTTACAATTTAATCGCGATGATAGGGAGTGGATGATAAAATTGACATTGCTCTATAAATTTGCTCAGCAGCCATAACTCTAACCATTTTATGTGGCCAAGTTTGTTGACCAAATGCCCATCTAATAATATCATTGGAAACATTGGACTGATCAAAACCATTAGCGCCTCCAATTACAAGTATTAATTTTCTAATATTATTATCTCGCCAATGTGAAAATTGTTTCGATATCTGCTTTGATGTTGGTTGTAGCCCTCTCTCATCTAAAATTATTAATTTTTCGTTTGATGAGTTGTAACGTGTAAGTATTTTTGTCTTTTCTGAGAGTGCTTTAACAGCACGCAAATTTATTTGTTCTTCAAAAACATCAAGGAAACCAACTGCACGGGATGTAGATTTTGCTCTTTTTATATAATCATCTATAAGCAAACGTTCGGGACCTGATCGAATTATACCATCAGCTCGAAGTATAATTTTCACTTAGGCTTCCATGTTCTCAGGGTCATATTGAATTTTTTCATTAAGATCTAATGGACTTGGTATAGACCAGATTTTTTCAATATTATAAAAAGCTCGAACTTCAGGTCTAAAGAGATGAATTATTACATCTCCCACGTCAATAAGCACCCAATCACATCCTTTAAGTCCCTCGATGCCTATATTTTTTTTTCCGATATTTTTTAGTGATTTAATTAAATAGTCACTTAACGCGCCAACATGCCTGTTAGACCTTCCAGATGCGACAATCATATAATCAGATATGGAGGACTTACCTCTAATATCAATTTCTATAATGCCCTGTGCAGAGTGTTCATTAAGTACATTAGTAATTAAATTAGCGAGATTGCGAGACTCTTTTGAGTCTTCGGGTGAGGGCATGCTCACGGTTTCTGATTCAGTCAGTTTAAACTCCATAAATATTTGAACCTAATACATATCATAAGCTTAAAGAATTAGCTATCTCTTTGCGTATTGTCGAAGATGAATTTTTATTTAGTGGCGGTGTTATGAATGTCCACATTGGAGGAGAGTGATATTTAAGAATATGTGCTTTATGTTCTGGCAGTCTATGATTGCTCATAAAACGAGCAGTTGGAGAAAGTTGAGACTTCAAGCTGTACCCTGGCCTTGCAACAACAGCGATAGGTACCAAAGATATTATTTCCTTCCAACTCTTCCATTTAGTAAATTGGCTCAAATTATCTGCTCCTATTAAGAAAATAAATTTTGTATTTGGGTTTCTAACTTTTAGAGCTTTGATCATTTGTATAGAGTATTGAATGTTCATTTGTTTTTCGACGTGGCTAATTTCCATTCGCTTTTGAAGCCCTAAGGATTTTATGCTATTGGCACGTTCATCATATTTAGTTTGTTTATCTTTAAGAGGGTTCTGCTTGCTAGTTATCCACCATATTCTATCGAGTGCTAATTCACGAAGTCCACAAGCGGCAACATGCATATGCCCATCATGCGCCGGGTTAAAAGAACCACCAAAAAGTCCAATTGACAATTTACCCAGATTTCTCATTAATCCCGTATTTGACCATTTCCAGTAACTTGATATTTATATGTTGTAAGCTGCTTTGCCCCCACAGGACCACGAGCATGCAAACGACCTGTTGCAATTCCAATTTCAGCTCCAAACCCAAACTCCCCTCCATCAGCAAATTGGGTTGATGTATTATGCATACATATCGCACTATCTATACTTTTAAGAAAATATGCAGCACAGTTTTTATTTTCTGTAATAATTGCATCTGTGTGTCCGCTACCATAATGGTTAATATGCTGGATAGCTTCATCTATATTTTTTACAATCTTGATATTAAGAATTGGTGCTAAATGTTCTGTAAAATAATCATTTTCTTTAGCTATTGTGATATTAGGTAGGATTTTTTGAGATGCTTTATCACCAAGAATTTTGCAATTATTTCTCAAGAGTTGCTTTCCAATGCGCTTAAGAGCTTTGTTTGCAATTGATTTATCAACTAACATTGTTTCTGTAGCTCCACATACGCCTGTTCTACGAAGTTTTGCATTTAAAATTATCGCTTCAGCTTTATTTAGGTCGGCTTGAGAGTGAATATAAGAATGGCATATACCTTCAAGGTGCGCTAGTACCGGAACCCTTGCATCATTTTGCACACGTTCTATCAAGTTTTTACCACCACGAGGAATAATTAAATCAACCGTTTCATTTATACCGCCCAACAAAAGCCCGACTGCCGCTCTATCCGTCGTGTTTACCAGTTGGATGGTTTCTTTCGGTAGTCCAGCTTCTTCCAAACCTGTTATTAGGGCCATATGGATAGCTTTATTTGAATTTTGTCCTTCAGATCCCCCCCTCAAGATGCATGCATTTCCTGACTTAAGACACAGTGCACCCGCATCAGCGGTTACATTTGGACGGCTCTCATATATCATGCCAATCACACCAATTGGGACTCTAACTTTAGAGAACTTTAATCCATTAGGTTGCGTCCAACTTTCATCAACTGTACCAATAGGGTCAGGCAGAAGAGCTATGTTTTCAAGACTATTTGCGATAATATTAATTCTATCGGAATTAAGTCTGAGCCTATCTAAAAATGAGTCTGATATAGATTTATCTATTGCTCTAGAGATGTCTATTTCATTAGCCGCCAGTATTTGTTTTTCTCTTTTACGAATCTCTTCTGCCATTTTTTTTAAAGCATAATTTTTGGTGTTGTTGTTGGTGACCCGAAGCACAGAGTAGGACTTTCGAGCTAATCTACCTAACTCATGCATATACTCTGATAATTTGTTATCTACATTAAAATCAGTCATGTTAAACTACTACTAAATTATCTCTGTGAATTAATACGGGACCGTTATCGTAACCAAGTATATTTAATATATCTTCTGACTTAAAACCTATTATTTTTTCAGCTTCAGTTTTATCATACGATACGAGACCACGAGCAATTTCTAAGTTATTTTCATCTATTATAACTACCGCATCACCTTTATTAAAATCACCAGTTAAAGAAATTGCACCAGCAGGTAAAAGACTTTTATTTGTCTTTAATGCTTTAACAGCTCCCGCGTCTATTACAATTGATCCACTTGGTTTCAAAGTTCCACTAATCCATTGACTTCGAGCACTTTTAGGGTTGCTCTCGGCACTGAACCAGGATGCGCGCTCGCCTAAAGACAACCTTTGCAGAGGTTTATTTTTTCTACCGTCCATTATGCACACTTTGCACCCAGCTTGAGTTGCTATACGAGCAGCTATTAGCTTTGTTGCCATACCACCAGAACCAAGATTTGTATGCGTGTTAACACCAGTGCCCATTCCCATAATTTCATCTGTTAAATTTTCTACTTGAGGTACATGTTGCGCATTTTTATTAATTCTAGGATCTGAAGTATAAAGACCATCAATATCTGTGAGAAGAATGAGTGTATCAGAACCAATCATTTGAGCTGTTCGTGCTGCAAGCCTATCGTTATCACCATAACGTATTTCATCGGTAGCAACGGTGTCATTCTCATTTATTATAGGTACAGCACCCAGAAGAAGTAGGGTATCTAGTGTGGACCGCGCATTTAACCAGCGACGTCTATCTTCGGTGTCATTGAGTGTTAATAGGGCCTGAGCAGTAGTAATCCCAAATTTACTCAATGCTTTTTCATATGCGAGAGTTAATAAAGATTGTCCTGCTGCAGCGCATGCTTGTTTTTCTGAAAGCGCCAGTTTTCTATTTTGTAGACCCAATCTTGACCGTCCTAATGCTATTGCACCAGATGAGACTATGGCAACATCTTTTCCAGAGACTTTGAGTTCAGATATTTCTTTGCATAAACTACTAAGCCATTTCTCTCTTAGAATTCCTTTCTCTGAATTAACAAGAATAGCTGAGCCTATTTTTATAACTATACGATTAGACTTTTCTAAGGTTGCCATGCGACTGTCTCTTTGTATTCTCTGGATGTTTTTTTTTCTTTGTTAATTTTTGCTTTTAGTTCAGACTCCCTACGTTTTTTAACGTGTTTAAATGCTTCAAATAGAATAGGTTTTAAACCTTGGTTTGCCACTGAAGAAACAATCATTACATTAGCATTATATTTTTTTTCAAATTTATCTTTTATATCACTTGCTTGCTGATGGTTAATTGCGTCGCATTTAGTAAGCGCTATAATTTCTGGTTTTTTTTCTATTCCAGCGTTATAATTTTTTAGTTCTTTGCGGATTACCTCATAATTTTTTAAAGGGTTTTCACTGCAAGCATCAACTAAATGTAAGACTGTTGAACATCTTTCTACATGACCAAGAAAACGATGACCTAACCCTGCACCTTCACTTGCGCCTTCAATAAGCCCTGGTAAATCAGCTATAATAAATCTTTCTGATGCCCCTAGTTTAACAACTCCTAAATGCGGGTATAATGTTGTGAAGGGGTAATCAGCTGTTTTTGGTGTTGCTGCTGTAACAGTAGACAGAAAAGTTGATTTACCAGCATTTGGTAACCCTACTAGTCCAACATCCGCTAGAAGTTTTAACCTTAACCAAATCCAACGTTCTTCTCCATCCTCTCCAGGATTGGCTTTGCGAGGAGCTTGATTAATAGCTGACTTAAATCTAGCATTCCCCCAACCTCCATTACCTCCTTTTGCCAATAAAGCACGCTGACCATCTTCTGTAAGATCTACAAGTATTTCTCCGTTTTCAGAGTCAACAATTTGCGTTCCAATTGGTACTTTTAGTTCAACATTCTCCCCAGCTGATCCTGCTCTATCTCGACCCATTCCATGTGTTCCGGTATCTGCTTTGAAGTGTTGTTTATATCTGTAATCGATAAGGGTATTTAGACTTGCGTGAGCAGTAACCCAAACATCGCCACCTTTTCCACCATCTCCACCGTTGGGCCCACCAAAAGCAATATACCGCTCACGCCTAAATGAAACACAACCAGCCCCACCATTTCCAGACTTAATAAATATTTTTGCTTGGTCTAAGAATTTCATTTTTTTACTGTTTATTTAATAATTTTTAGTTATTTTAATATCTGCATGCTATATCTGTAGCTTATATAATACTACTATTTTAACACTTCCTCAAGAATTGGCATTAATTAAGGTACCTATTTCTTTTTATAAGAGTTATTAATACATTTTTCGGATTTCAAACTTGAATAAATTAATATTGACTCTATCTGAAAAGTTTCAATTTTGTTATATATACCTCTGAAGACTGCATAAAAAAAGGAAACCAAGGTACTGGTTTCCTATTATTTTAATAACACATATTAAGTAAGAAAATATTATTCAGCAGCTTTAGTCATCTCATCAACAGAAACAAAAGTCCTTTGGTTTCGTTTGGTTGTAAATTCTACGCGTCCTCCTTTGAGTGCATATAATGTGTGGTCTTTTCCCATTCCAACGTTTGTACCTGGGTAATACTTTGTACCGCGTTGGCGAATAATTATATTTCCAGGTATCACCGATTGTCCACCAGACTTTTTTACACCAAGTCTTCGGCCTGCACTATCCCGTCCATTATTTGACGAACCACCAGCTTTTTTATGTGCCATATGCCTTCTCCTACTTAGAGTTTAAGCTGTAATAGACGTGATTTTCACGACTGTTTCATTTTGACGGTGCCCGCGCTTACGGCGATAGGTTTGACGTCGCTTCTTTTTAAAAACTAAAACCTTATCTGCTTTGCGTTGTTCAATAACCTCAGCCTCTACTAGAGCGCCTTTAACAATAGGCTCTCCTACCTTAACTGCACCAGAGTTACTTGTAATTAGAACTTGGTCAAAAGAGACCTTTTTACCAGTTTCAGCTTCTAGTTTCTCAACGATAATTATATCGTCTTTAGTAACTTTATACTGCTTACCGCCTGTTTTTATGACTGCAAACATTTATTAATCCTTTTACTGAGAAGAAGTATCTGACTAATACGCCTTCCTTTATATAAAAATTGATTGTTTAGTCATGCGACTCTCCAACCAAAGCGTGCTCTATATACAGCCGCTTGAGCCAGTGTCAACGTGGTTTGTATCAAATAAAGTAAACAAAAAGTTATGTTTTTTTAATTAGTATCATGTTGATATAAAAATATTAACTTAATAATAAACCTATAATTAAAACAACAATGTATCAGATCAGGTGATCGTCACTTACTTTTTTTACTCCTAAAGGGTTTAAAAAAAGATTTTTCGGCTTGAGCTAGCATTTCGGTGTCTCCACGGCTATCGCCATAAGCCTCAGTTATAATATATTTATAGTTCTGTAGTTCTGAATTTATTCTATTTATTTTACCCTGACCCCAAACATTTTCACCTTTTATTTTACCAGTGTACTTTATTTCATTTTGTTCTAGTTCAGTGGCGTAAACATATATTATACCTTGACTGGCAGCCCAGACTTTCAAATAAATAGATAAAGATGCGCTACATAGTATAATTTTTTCATCACCATTTTTTTTACTATTTATGTATTTTTGAGCATCTTTTCTAATGTATTTAGGAATAATTTCTTCGGCAAACTTTTTTGCATTATCGTTAAGTATGTTTATAGGCGTGTTTTTGAAAAACTTCATAACTACTTTAGCTTTTATCTGGTTACGATCTATAATTTTAAGAAGATAAAGTAAAAAACTAGGAAATAAGGTCACCATATTGATCACCCACTTAATTAACCCCGAATGATAAAATAGAAATAATCTAAAAGTATCTTTAGTTGTTATGGTTCCATCAAAATCAAAAACAATTATTTTATTTTGTATATTGCTTTTCATAAATCTCTTTCATATTTTTTTATATAATTGATTGCTAAAGAGTAAAAATAAAATGATACTTTATTTTTACTTCCTGCACTTATAAAAAAAATATAATTTAGTTTTAACATTTAGGCGGGGCAAGCTTTTTATTGTTTTAATGTAAATCAAATAATTAATTACTAGTACTTGCATTTAAAATGAACTCAACGCATATCGCGATTACTTTTTTATAAAAACAACATAAACGGAGCATAAGTTGGCACGTCAATTCTGTTACCACATGCAAGGCCTTACAAAGAAGTTTGGCAACAAAACAATTCTTGATAATGTTCACCTATCTTTTTATCCAGATGCCAAAATTGGATTAATCGGCGTTAATGGTGCTGGTAAGTCTACATTAATGAAAGTAATGGCTGGAAATGATACCGAAGTAACAGGAGAACACTGGGCTGCTGAAGGCACAAGGGTAGGCTACCTTCCTCAAGAACCTCGTTTAAATCATGACAAAGATGTTTGGGGAAATATTATCGAAGGATGTCAGGATAAACAAATATTTGACAGATATAATGAAGTTGCCATGAAGATGGCTGAAGATTACTCAGACGAAATAATGGATGAAATGACTAAACTTCAAGATGAAGTTGATGGTCGAGATGCTTGGGATATCGACTCAAAAATTGAAATGGCTATGCAGGCATTACGTTGCCCGCCAAAAGAAAGTCCGGTGAATAACCTTTCCGGCGGTGAAGCAAGAAGAGTTGCATTATGTAGGCTTTTATTATCAAAGCCCGATTTATTACTACTTGATGAACCTACTAACCATTTAGATGCAGAGACAGTAAATTGGTTAGAAAATTACTTAGTAAAGTATTCTGGAGCTATAATACTCATTACTCACGACCGTTACTTTCTTGATAATATTACCAACTGGACGTTAGAAATTGATAGGGGAAAAGCTTATCCACATGAAGGTAACTATTCATCATGGCTAGCTGCTAAAGCCAAAAGAATGGACCAAGAGGGTAGAGAAAACGATTCGAAGACAAAAGCATTAAAGCGTGAATTGGAATGGGTACGTTCTAATCCCAAAGCACGTCAAAGTAAATCAAAAGCTAGGTTATCAGCTTATGAAAAATTGAGAGATGAGGCTGATAATGAAGTAGTTAGCCATGCTGATATTCGAATACCTATGGGTGAAAGGCTAGGAAATATTGTTGTTGAAGCCAATAGTATCAAAAAAGGCTTCGGGGATAAATTATTGATAAAGGACCTTTCATTTAAACTCCCAAGAGGTGGAATCGTTGGAGTTATAGGTCCGAATGGTGCAGGTAAAACAACCTTATTTAAAATGATTACAGGTGAAGAAAAGCCTGATAGTGGTACCTTTAAAGTTGGACAAACGGTTGAGCTAGGTTACGTGGACCAAAATCGAGATGCTCTAGATAATAATAAAAATGTATGGGAAGCAGTATCTGAGGGGTTAGATATTTTAAAACTTGGTAAAAGAGAAGTGCCCTCTAGGGCATACCTTGGAGCCTTTAATTTTAAGGGAACAGATCAGCAAAAAAATGTTGGTCAGCTTTCAGGCGGAGAAAGAAACCGCGTGAATCTTGCTAAAATGTTGACCAGACCAGCAAACCTTTTACTCTTGGATGAACCTACTAATGATTTAGATAGAGAGACTTTAGCCTCCCTGGAGGTTGCATTAGAGAAATTTCCAGGTTGTGCCGTTGTAATTTCACATGACAGATTTTTTCTTGACCGCGTTGCAACGCATATACTTGCTTATGAGGGCGATAGCCATGTGGAATGGTTTGAGGGTAACTTTGCAGATTATATTGAAGATAAGAAAAGAAGACTTGGTCCGGACGCAGATATGCCTAAAAAACTTAAATTTGTTAAGTTTGATAGATAGTAACGCTTAATATTTTATTTATTTTTATTTCTGCGCTTGATGGAATTACTGCATTAGGGCAAAATTAGACTATGAATATTTGGCAAAAAATATTTTATGCGGGGGCTAAACTTTTTGGGCCTCAGGTTGTAAGTCATCGTGACGGCTGTCCTGACAGTATAGATGAGGCTAGTGTGGTAGCCGCATTAGTGGCTCTTGGCGCTAAGATGGCAAAAGCTGATGGCTCTGTTAGTAAGAGTGAAGTTGATGCTTTTAAAAAAGTTTTTCAAGCAAGTCCTGAAAATGAAGAAACAATAGCGCGCTTTTTTAATTTAGCCCGTCAATCGACATTAGGTTATGAAAAATATGCTAAAATAATTTATAAACGATTTAGGTTTAATCCATCAATTCTTGAAGGCGTACTTGATGGTTTGTTTCATATTGCTATGGCTGATGGTATAGTTATGAATTCTGAAATATCTTTTTTAGAGCGTGTTGCTAGTGAGTTTGGTTTATCAGATAGTGACTTTAGCCGCATAAAGGCAACTCATTTGGGAAGGGCAGCGGATGATCCCTATTTAATTTTAGGTATTGATGAGTCTATATCAGATTTGGAACTAAAAAGTGCATACAGACGCATGGCATCAGCTTGCCACCCTGATACAATGATGGCTCGTGGACTACCTATTGAATTGGTTGGCTTAGCAAACCATAAAATGGCAATGGTCAATAAAGCATATTCAGAAATTCTTTCTCAGCGGAGTGACGATTAATTAATTTAATGTATTCTTTTATTCTTTCTATTGACCTTTGAGTGTAGCATAACAAAGTAATAAGCATGGAATTTATTAAAAACATAATGAGTCAAAATACTATTCTCTCACGCGTAGTAAAAAATATTTTATTTATTTTGGCATTAATAGTAAGCGTTTCTTTAACTATTTTTCTAGCTTCTTTTGTTTTCTTTGCATTGGTATGCTTGTTATTGATTGGATTAATAATTTTTAGTTATTTCTGGTTACGCTCAAAATTATCAGAAAGCTATTTTCCCCTTTTTAGATTTAATAAATCATCTCAGAGAAAAACAAATGTAAAAACAGAAAAAACCAAAAAAACTGAGGATTTAAATGCTTCAGTAGGCCCAATAATTGATGCTCATAATACGCCTGATGGGTGGTCAGTTGAAGATTAGTTCTGACCAATTAATGCTCCTTGTTATGCAATCACATGCGAAGCGTTGATTTTTTAATTATATTATCGTGTTGCCTTTGCTGGGGAGGAAATTTCGTCATTAGTGCATGGGCTTTATCAACTGCACCAATTCCTCCTTTTTTTCTCGCATTTATTAGAAGTTGTTTCGCTATATCAATAATGTTTCCCTTTTTATTAAGACCTTTTCCTTTGCGCTGGAAAAGGCTTTTTTTAGTTTGTTTGTTTGTTGGGCCAGTTCATTTGGGCTTTTTATATACTGGCTTGCAAACTGCACCAGCTTCTGGTGGCTCAATAGTATCACATATGCTAATTCCTTTTGCTGCAATTCTTTCAGTTATGTTTTTAAATGAGAGGATTGGACGCGTAAGGTTGTTCGCTATTTTAGGGGCGTTAACTGGAACTATTGTAATGATTTATGAGCCTAATGCTCTAAAGTTTGATATTGGGTTAATTTGGATAATATGCGCTTATTTATCCTTAGCGGTAGGTTCAGTTTTAATGAAAGGGGTTGGGCAGGTAGAATGGCAACAATATGTTGCATGGATGGCAGTTTTAGTATTCGTGTTTTCTGGACTTACATCAGTGATATTCGAGGATGGTCAATTCTATGCATACGAAGTTGCGAAATGGAAATTACTCATTGCAGGTAGTTATGCAGCAGTTTTTGTTTCAGTATTTGCGCATGGGCAATATTTTGGTTTAATAAAAAAGTATGATGTATCAATGGTAGTGCCCCTTACACTGCTTCAAACTCTATTTGCATGCATTTTAGGCGTTATATTTTTGGAGGAAATTATATATTTGCGCTACTATTTAGGTGCTTTTCTAATTTTACCTTGTGTCTATGTTATTGCTAAGAGAAGCCCTAATTAAGTTTATGGAAGAAAAAATGGATGATTTAAGAATAATTCAATCTCATAGCCCTAACTTCGATAACAGGACTTTGCCTATATCATTGTTAATACTTCACTATACAGGTATGAAAACTGCCAAGGAAGCGCTGGATAAACTTTGTAGTGTGAAATCTAAAGTAAGTTCTCATTATTTAGTATTCGAAAATGGTGAAATTCATCATTTGGTACCTGATCATAAGCGTGCGTGGCATGCTGGCGTTTCGAGTTGGCGGGGGGAGAAGAATATAAACTCTTGCTCTATAGGTATGGAAATTGTAAATTGTGGTCATAATTATTTGAATTTGGATGGTGAGTTACCTCGATATCCAAAAAAACAGATGAATGCAGTAATTGCTTTATCAAAAAAAATAATTGACCAACACGGACAGCTGGAATTTCTTGGTCATAGTGATATCGCTCCTTCAAGAAAGAAGGATCCTGGCGAGCACTTCCCTTGGCAGTATATGGCATCGCAGGGCATAGGAAAATGGCCCATTGTAAAGACAAATGACCGTAGAGTTTTATTTGAATTAAATGATAGAGATAGGGGTATATCTATTGTTCAGCAAGGTTTAGCTAAGTTGGGTTATTCTGCATATATCACTGGAGTTATGGATCAGAACACAGTTGATATCATTTTAGCCGTTCAAAGAAGATACCGCCAAGATCAAGTGGACGGAATTTTAGATATTATGACAATGGAGATTATAAAAAGTCTACTAGAAATCTAATTTTTCTATCTTCCTGCTCTTATGAGCCTTCCAGGTCTTGCATTGGTTAGTTTATCATTAATAATAACTTTTTGACCTTTAACGATTGTGTATTTATATCCTTTGACGCTTTGGAGAAGTCTTTGACTTCCTGTAGGTAAATCTGCGACCATCTTTGGCATACCAAGAGCCAAATTTTTGTAATCAATAACATTCAGGTCAGCCCGTTTTCCGATCTCGATAACTCCTCTGTCATCAAGGTTTAGATAATTTGCGATCTTTGAAGTAAGCATCATAATGGCTTTAGACAGATCAATTCCTTGAAGTCCATTAGCAATTCTATCTCTAGTCCAGTGTGATAATAAGTAAGTTGAAAAGCTTGCATCACATATAGTTCCTACATGTGCACCGCTATCCGACAATCCCATAAGTGATTTTGGATGCCTCATCATTTTTAATACATTACTATAGTTCATTTCATAATAGTTATAGACTGGATAATAAATTAAAGCTTTGCCGTTGTTTTCCAATAGCATATTATATACTTGCTCCCATACGCTCAAATTGTTTTTTCTTGCTAATGACGCAATTGAGTTTTTAGGTTGTTGTTCGTAATCAACATAGCCTTCATAATTTAATTTAAATTGTTTCTCTGCTATCTGTTCAAAATTTTCTATTATTAAGTCAATCATTGGAGGTACAGAGCTATTTTTACCTGAAAGCTTTTGAGGTGTTTCTGCTAATAGTTTATCTCTAAAGTCAGTTTTACGTAAAATAGCAACCCTTTCGGATAAAGTTTTATCGCTTATCGCAATATAACTTGGAAACGCCATTAATGGATGAAATGTGCAATCTAGGCCAGCAAAGGAGCCAATCGCTCTTGGTGCTACTTGAAAATAAATATCCGAACCATTTTTATTCATTTCTTCAGTACGTTTTATTATATGCCTCCAGTCATCAGGGGCAAAATCCCTTTCCATCAATGATATTGATCCTTTGTGATTGGGTGCAGCCATAAAAAAATCTTTCATTAGGTCAAATTCTTTATCAAAATTATCCTCTGGCCTTAACATGTCGAAGTCATTCACGGCTTGTAGCACCCCATGCTTTAATCCTCTAAATGCAGATGCAATTCCAATTAGTTCGCTTTTTCCAGCTTCCGAACCAGGCGTCCATTCACCTTTAGAGCTTTTGTGAAAATCACTACGGCCAATTGAAAAACCGATAGCCCCTGCTTCAAGCGCATCTCTTGTTAGCTGTTTCATTTGAGATATATCAATCTTTGTTGCGGGTTCGTTAGAGACTGCTCTTTCACCCATGACATAAACTCGTAATGGATCATGTGGCACCATAACTGCAAAATCAATGGTATGTGGCAAGGCATCTATAGCGTTCATGTATTCAGGAAATGTTTCCCATTCCCAAGTTATGCCTTCATGAAGAGCAGTTCCCGGAATATCTTCAACTCCTTCCATTAAGTTTATGAGTTTAGATCTATCACTTTCTCTGCAGGGGGCAAAACCTACCCCACAGTTACCTAAAATAGCAGTTGTTACTCCATGGTTTACTGACGGTTTAAGCTCTTCGTCCCATGAAATTTGACCATCATAATGCGTATGTAGGTCTATAAATCCAGGAGTAATTATGTAGTTATTAGCAATTATTTTTTCTTTGGAATCTAACTTACATTCACCGACTTCAATAATAATACCATCTTGGATGGCGATATCCGCTTTGAATGGTTTATTTCCTTTTCCATCAAAAATTAACCCACCAATTATTTTAAGATCATACATAACTATCTTTCCATCTGAAAAAACCTACTAATATTAACCCTGCAATTATGTGCCAAATTCCCCATAAACCTGCTACTATACCTGCACCCCCTATTCCATCAAGTTGTGTTAGTAAAATTACTATTCCTAGCCCTGAGTTCTGTATACCTATTTCAAAAGTAAGTGAGCGAGCAGAGGCTTTACTCGCATTTATTGTCAAACCAGAAATATAACCAAGCAAAAATGCGAGTGTATTGTGAACAATAATTAAAACTATTATGCTAATGCCAATTTGTAAAAAAACTTCAAAGTATTCGATAAATGCGAACACTATAATTAGTAGCAAGCAAATAGCAGAAATAAGCGATACGGAATTATAGATTTTCTTTGCAAACTTCGGAAATAAATAAAGTAGACTTACACCTATAAGTAGAGGTAGCGCTAATATTAAGAATGTATTGAATAAAAAGTTTAATTTATCAAAAGTTATTTCTGATAGCAGGTTTTGTGTGGGGCTATAAAGCCCGCACCAAAAAATAATAGATAGAGGTGTTATAAAGGCTGCGGCTAAACTACTTGTCGCAGTTAAGGAAATGGATAAAGCGGTATTAGCTCTTCCAAACATTGATAATAAATTTGACACGTTACCGCCGGGACAGCAGGAAATTAAAATCATCCCAAGTGCTACACTAGGATGTGGGTTTGTGAGATAGCATAAGATAACTGTCAAAGCGGGTAAAAAAATAATTTGGGATATTACTCCAGTAAAGTATACTTTTGGATTTTCTTTAAAAAAGCGAAAGTGCTCCAATTTTAAACTTAGCGCCACCGCAAACATCATCACTGCTAGTGACACGGAAAGTGCTATTTCAGAACTGCTGCTAAGCTCAAATCTAATTTCATCGATGTTGGATATATTCATTTAATACACATTTTTTTTGAATACTCCATCCACAAATGTCCCATGAATTATGATATTTGGCCATTCCTCTGGTTCTGTTGTTAGTGGATTCTTATCTAAGATGGTGAAATCTGCTTTCTTACCTACTTCAATTGATCCGATCTCTTTGTCTAGACCTAAAGACCAAGCCGCCTCTATTGTAATTGCTTTTAGAGCCTGTATTGGAGTAATTCTTTCTTTTGGATTGCTTATATTGCCTTGTCTTGTTTTCCTAGTTATGTGGGCGCTAGCCGCAACCAGTGGTTGTGGAGGTGCTAGCGGCGCATCTGAGTGTAATGTCGTGTGAATACCAGCACTAAATGCGGAGGCAAGAGGTGTGATATATTGTGTTTTATTGCCTATAGCATCCTTATAATCATCTCCCATATATTTTACATAATGGGAAGCTACTGATAGGCCTACCCCTAATCTTGCTGCTTTGGATATCTGTTCTGGTAAAAATAGACCTCCATGCTCTATTATGAAACGCTGACCTAGTTTTCCTTCTTTTTGTTTTTCGAATGCCTCGAGAGTAACATCTTGAGCTGCGTCTCCATTAGAATGGATATGAATATCAATACCTTCATCCCAGTATTCTTTAATCGTTCTAGTTAATATATTTGGATCAGTAACTAGTAATCCTGTTTTTCCTTTGCTTTGACCTCCTATGTAACCAGGTTCCAGCATCTTCATTGTTTGAGAATAAAATGCTGCATCAGTAAATAGTTTCACTTGTTTTAAAACTTTAGCACTTCTGGTTTTTTCTTTGCTAAGTTTGACTATTTTTTTTATTTTGTTCTGGCCAAATTCTTTTTCAAATGCTCTATGTTCAGGTATTTGAAAAAGGCGGTAATGATCTTCTTTTGTGTAAAAATTACTTGTAAAAATATCTTCTATTTGAGTTCCAAAAATACCATACCCCATTTCTGCGACTGAGGTTACTCCTGACCTTGATAGAATGCTTTCATAGCCCTCCCATCCTTTTTTAATATGGGACGAAGACATTAGTTCTGGAGCTAATGTTTTAAATAAATATAAAGCTGCATCTTCATAAACTCTTCCATTTAGTTCTCCCTTTTCATTCAAGCCTATGCCATCGAATTGATTTGCGAGTTTTTTTGAGAGATCTGATTTTTTAATAGCGGCAGAATTTAGATAAAAGTCATGGCCAGAATAGTGCCAAATAAATATAGGTCGAGATTTTGAAATTTTATCTAAGTCATCTCGTGAGAGTTCGCCCTGAACTAGATTATGATAGCCATATAATATGAGGGGGCCATCTTGTGAATTTTTTTCTAATTCAGTGATTCTTTTTAGTAAATCGTGCTTATTTGAGATACCCTTAACTATTCCAGATGGGGTTTCCATTTCCCAAGGCGGGATAAAGTCTAGACCATACATCATAGCACCTAGGGTCATATGAACATGTGGATCTATAAGACCGGGTATAATCACTTTATTTTTAAAATTATTATTTATTTCGGCGTTTTGAAATCTGTCTTTAAGGTTGTAAAAGGTATCAATTGCAATAATTTTTCCATATTCACTTACAGCGACTGCTTCGGCTTCAGTCATTGCTTGATCAACTGTTAAGATTTTATGTGCTGGATATATAGTGATATTTTCTTTTTTGGGGTAAGTAATTTCACCAAATCCAAATAAACCTAATATCAAAATAGAGCTCAAAATTTTAAGCATTTTTTTACCTCTTTTCTTCTTAGTCTATCTTGACTTATGAGTTAAAACCAAGCTTTATTATTTTTGTCGTAGGGTTGGGTGATCGCGAGTATTAATTATTCGAGGAAAGTCCGGGCTCCAATAAAGCAGGATGCCGGGTAACGCCCGGCAAATTGATACACATGTGTCAGTTTAGGGATAGTGCCACAGAAAGAAAACTACCTAGGCAAGCCTAGGAAAAGCTGAAAGGGTGCGGTAAGAGCGCACCGCGTTGAAGGTAACTTTAGCGGCATGGTAAACCCCATCTGGAGCAAGACCAAATAGGAACAGCATGTGATGTGCTTTATCATCGCTGTTCGGGTGTGTCGCTTGAAAGTATTAGTAATAATGCTTCTAGAGGAATGATCATCACTGCATTAGCAGATACAGAACCCGGCTTATAGGCCCTACGACACTTAGACTTTCCTTCTTTTTTATTACGCAAAAATTATTAATAATTTCTGTTATTCAATCAGTATAAAATTACTAATTTTTTATTAATTTGGCATTGTATCCCATACAATCCCATGTTATCCCATTATTAAATTTATTTAATTCATTAGTTTGTAGTGGGTATTTTCATGTTCTTGTCAACAGTAACAAACAATTTAGACGCAAAGGGCCGTGTCTCTGTGCCGGCTGATTTTCGATCTACAATATCTAATGATAGCAAGAGATCGCCTTTTGATGGCATTGTTATTTGGCCTAGTCTGGATGGTAACTTCTTGGAGGGCGGCGGTATATCCCTAATGGAGGACTTCCAAGCTTCTTTGGACCTTAAAGAGCACTACGATCCAGAACGTTCAGCGTTACAATATGCAATATTTGCTTCATCGCGGCAGCTTGCATTTGATGGTGGCGGGCGTGTGTCTTTACCTAAGGATATGCATGAATTTGCGAACCTCAATGGTAAGGTAACTTTTGTGGGCCTAGGTAGAAGGTTTGAAATTTGGAATCCTAAATTATTTGAAGAGAGAAGGGAGTCTATTTTGACTCTTGCAAGGGAAAGTCGTCATATTCTAAAAACCAGTAATTCTGGAGATGTTAGATGAAGCATTATCCAGTTATGTTGCCTGAAGTAATCGCAGCAATGGATTTGAAAGATAGAGGGCTATATATTGACTCTACATTTGGCAACGGTGGATATAGCGAGGCTTTTTTAAGCGCAAAAAGGTGCAATGTAATAGGCTTAGACCGAGACCCAAATGTACATAAGCGGGTTAAAGAATTACAAGTTAAATACAGTAATCGATTTAGTTTTATTGAAACTAAATTTTCAGAAATGGACAGAATTGATCTGCCAATGGTTGATGCAGTGGTTATGGATATAGGCGTTTCATCAATGCAGATCGATCGAGCAGAAAGAGGATTTTCTTTTATGCGTTCAGGACCTCTAGATATGAGAATGAGTAGTACGGGCGCTACTGCTGCGGATGCAGTAAACTTACTATCTTATGATAACCTAGTAAGAATTTTTAAGGTTTATGGAGAGGAAAAATATTCGCGTAAAGCTGCTGATGCCATCATAAAATCACGACAGAATAAATACATAGAAACTACAGCTGATCTAGCTTCAATTATTGAAAAAACATTAGGAAGAAGTGGAAAAATACATCCAGCTACTCGTATATTTCAGGCGTTAAGGATTTTTATAAATGATGAATTAGGCGAGTTATATAAAGGTCTTTGTGCTGCTGAAAGGGTTCTCAAACCAGGCGGAAAATTATTGGTTGTAACTTTTCACTCTCTGGAAGATCGATTAGTAAAGTCATTTTTAAGAAGGCGTTCCGGAAGTATGGCCTCAGTGTCTCGTTATGTGCCTGAGCAGCAGAAAGATGACATTGAACAAACTTTTATCGATGGAAAAAGGTCTGTAATCAAACCTCAGAAGAATGAAATAAAAGAAAACCCGCGTTCAAGATCTGCAAAACTACGATATGCTATAAGAACAGATAAAGTGTCATTCAATGCAGATGATCAATTATTGCCTGATGTAATTGGGTTGGAGCAAATGGAGAAATTATTATGAATGAAGTATATATTCCTAATAATATGAATATTGCTCGCCGTATGACAGGAATAATTATGCTCATCATCGGAGTGGCATTAATTATTGCTCTATACTACGTAAAAATAAGATCACAAACTGCAAATCAAGAGGTTCGAAGATTGGAGCGTCTGGTAGTTGAGGAGGAAAATGCTATAAGAGTACTTCAGGCTGAAATTGCATTTTTAGAGAATCCAGATCGTTTGAGCAATTTGTCGAATATTTATCTTAGCCTTCAGCCTATTAGCGCAAAGAACATTATATCAATTGACGAGATAGTTAATGAATTTCCATTAAGGGAGGCTAAAGTTGATTAATTTTAATGGGACCGCCTCCTATGAAAAAAACAGTACCATGTTTTTGGAAGATGATTTTAAACCTATAGCTGAAGCGCGCGTGAGAATAAAGTTCGGTATAATTCTTTTTGTGTTTGTTCTGTTATTAGTAATAATTAGATTAGGGTTTGTTTCCCTATCTGGTAAAAAGCGCGCCCCTAATTTTATTACATCTGCTGTTGAAACTTCTAGGGCTGATATTCATGATCGTAACAATCAAGTACTGGCAACCACTTTAAGAACTTATTCTCTTTATGTTGAGCCAAAGAAAATTTGGGATAGTTCAGAAACTATACAAAAAATTTCTTCAGTGAGACCACTTCTTGATCTTGATATTTTATCTAAACGAATAAATTCATCAAAATCATATGTACGAATTGAGCGAGGGCTGAATCCAAAAGAGCGGCAAGCTATATTTTCACTTGGTCTTCCGGGAGTAACATTTCGTGAAGAATTAAAGAGAATTTATCCTCGTAGAAATTTAGCATCTCACATAGTGGGTCATACTGACCCAGACCTCATTGGTACCGCAGGATCTGAACGTGCCTTCAACAAAGAACTATCATCTGGTGAATTTGAAGCAATTAACCTTTCAGTTGATATGCGCGTACAGTATGCAGTTTATGATGAGTTGCGAAAGGGTATGCAAAAGCACCGATCGTACTCTAATGCAGGGATTGTTTTAAATATTAAGACTGGTGAAATACTCTCTATGGTAAGCTTACCAAATTATGACCCTAATAATCCAGGAGTAACCGAACCCAGAGCTGAATTTAATAATGCTACTATGTCAACCTATGATTTGGGTTCAGTTTTCAAGCCGCTGACAATGGCTATGGCTTTAGAGGATGACGTGTCTTCATTGACAGAAACTTATCCAGTTCATAAGCCTTTTAGGGTTCGTAATTTATCTATTCGTGAAGAACACCCAAGTAAAATTCCCCTTTCTATGCCTGATATATTAGCTGAGAGCTCTAATAGAGGAACTGCTATGCTGGCCTTAAAGGTTGGTGCTGAACGGCAAAAAAAATACCTACAAGAATTAGGTTTATTTGATAGGGCTCCTATCGAGCTATTTGAAAGTACTAAACCTCAAATACAAGATAATTGGATCGATTTAACAACGGTTACAGTATCATACGGGCATGGTATTTCGGTTACTCCTTTAGCTTTAGCAGCTGCTATAGGCGCTACGCTTAATGATGGTTTATATATATCGCCAACCATATTAAAATATAACCCCAATTCAAAGTTGGAAACTCGAAGAGTATTTTCTTCTGAAACATCTAAGTCAGTAAAAGATATGATGCGATATGTTGTTACAAACGGAACTGGAAAAAATGCAAATGTTCCAGGTTATGGTGTGCTAGGAAAAACAGGAACTGCTGAAAAGCCAATTAAAGGTGTTTATGATCAAGATCGTTTAGTTACCTCATTTGTTGCGGCATTTCCTTATGAAGACCCAACTTATCTTGTCATGGTAACATATGATGAACCTCAATCTGGGCCAGATACATATGGATTTAAAGGAGCAGGTTGGAATGCAGCCCCGACTACTGGGGCAATAATTGAACGAGTGGCGCCAATGTTAGGTGTGCCGCGAAAGGTATCACCTTTAGTAAAAAGCCCTTTAGGTTTGGAGTTGTCTCCATGAAGTTAAAAGATTTTGGTTTTAATAGTGATTTATATGTCCATGGAATAACCTGTGATAGCCGCCAAGTAAAAAAAGGGTATATTTTTGCGGCTCTTCCAGGCTCTACTATAGATGGTCGTAATTTTATAGGTGAGGCAATAAATAAAGGCGCTATCGCAGTGCTATCGTATGGCCATATGGATATATCAGTGCCTTATATTTCAACTAAAGAGCCAAGGTTAATTTATGCGCAGATGGCAGGAAAGTTTCATTCAGGTCAGCCTGAAAATTTAGTTGCTATAACAGGAACAAATGGGAAAAGCTCTACTGCTGATTTTTTACGTCAAATTTGGACTCTTTGTGGAGAACAGGCTGCTTGTTTTGGAACACTTGGTGTAGTGGCAAAAAAGACAATCCAAAAGTTAGATCATACAACACCCGATGCAGTGCAGTTACATAAGATTTTATCAAAATTAAACGATGATGGGATTACTCATGTTGCTATGGAGGCCTCTTCTCACGGATTGGATCAAAGAAGACTTGATGCAGTGACTATTAAAGTCGCAGGATTCACTAATTTAACTCAAGATCATTATGATTACCATCAAGGCGCTGAAAGTTACTTTAAAGCTAAGGAGAGACTGTTCCAAGAATTACTCAAAAGAAATTCCACAGCAGTTATAAACACAGATGATGAGTATGGCTTAAGGCTGGCAAAAAAGTGTTTGGAGGCAGGAAAAAATGTAATGGAGATCGGCTGGTCTGGTAAAGATATACGAATTGAAGAGATTATGCCTCTCGCATCGAGTCAAAAAATAAAGATCGTAGTGCTTAGTAAAAGATATGAGTTAGAACTTCCTCTGGTAGGTGAGTTTCAGGTTTTGAATGCAATTTTGGCATTAGGTTTAGCAATGAAAACTGGTGTGAACGAAGAGACTGCCATTGAATCACTTGCCAAATTAAAAGGCGTTTCCGGTCGTATGGAGTTGGCTGGTTATACAAAAGATAGATCGCCTATATTCATAGATTTTGCGCATACTGAAGATGGGTTAGATAAATTATTGCGTTCCTTGAGGCCTCACACTGAAGGAAATCTTTCTGTGGTATTTGGATGTGGCGGTGATAGAGATAGGGGTAAACGTGCTAAAATGGGCAAAGTTGCTGCACATTTAGCAGATAGAGTAATTGTAACTGATGATAACCCTAGAACTGAGGATCCATCTGAGATACGGGGTGCAATAATGAAGGGCTGTCCAAGCGCCTTGGAGGTTCCTTGCCGTCACAACGCCATATTGGAAGGCATAAAAGGTTTGAACTCAAAAGACTGTCTGGTGATCGCAGGAAAGGGTCATGAACAAGGCCAAATTATTGGAGAACAAACAATCCCATTTTCAGACATGGATGAAGTCAAGTTAATACTTGAGGAGCTTTTTTTATGACTAAAGTTTTATGGACTTCCAAAGACATTGCTAACTATACTGGAGGCAAAGAGTCTGAAGATTTTGATATCTTTGGTATATCAATTGATACACGTACATTACAAAAAGGTGATCTTTTTGTACCGCTGATCGATGAACGTGACGGTCATAAATTTATTCCTGAAGCAATAAAAAAAGGTGCTGGAGGAACGTTATCAATCAATAAAAACTCTTATAAAACAATTATTGTTAAAAACACTTATGAAGCCTTATGTGATATTGGAAAGGCAGCATTAGAGCGCTCTGGATCTCTTAGAGTAGCTGTTACTGGAAGTGTAGGAAAGACGAGTGTGAAGGATGCTTTAGCTCAGATGTTTTCTTCTGTCGGCAGTACCCACAAATCACTTAAGTCGTATAATAATAAATGGGGTGTACCTCTTACAATGGCTAGAATGCCAGGCAGTACTGAGTATGGCATATTTGAACTTGGTATGAACCATGCAGGAGAGATTTCTGAACTTTCATCACTATTAAAGCCAGATATAGCAGTTATAACAAATGTCGGCGAGGCGCATTTAGCACAATTTAATAATGTTATGGAAATAGCCGATGCTAAGTCAGAAATTATTGATGGATTAACTGCGAATGGAATATTAATACTTAATAATGATAATGAATACTCAAGCCATATTGCAAATAAGGTTAAAGACAAAAAAATAATTACCTTTGGTTATTCCGTGACATCAGATGTGTTAGTTGTGTCTTATCAATGCAATGTTGATGGAAGTAATTTACGTTTAAAAATAAATAAGCAGCTAATTGATATTTATATTTCGGTTCCCGGAAAACATTGGGTGGAAAATGCTGCAACATGCATGGCTGTTGCCTATGCTGCAGGTATTGATTTAAGAAAAGCAGCAACTGCATTAAGCTCAATTACAGCACAACCGGGTAGAGGAGAGCAGTCCCTAATCAATATTAACGGCAAAAATATTACTCTTATTGATGAAAGTTATAATGCTAACGTAGTATCAACAACGGCTTCTATAAACCTTTTGGGTTTAAAGTCTGGTCGTTTAATAGCTGTTCTTGGTGACATGAATGAATTAGGTGAAAATGAACTGAATTTACATTTATCACTTTCTAAGCCGATTAAAGAAGCGTCAATCGATCGAGTAATTTTGATTGGAAAAAATATGCATGCATTGAAAAATGTTCTTCCTCCACAAACACATTCAGCATCGGTTAAATGTTGGGAGCAAGCAATTATTGCGCTTAAGAATGAAATCGAAGATGGTGACAATATACTTGTTAAGGGGTCAAACAGTCTTGATTTAGGTAAGCTTGTAGAGGCTTTAAAGGTAGGAAAAATATAATGTTCTTAGAATTACTAAAGTTTTTTGATGAAACTATTCATATATTCAATCTTTTTAATTATATAACATTTAGAGTTGGAGGCGCATTGATGACATCAATGTTCATAGCTTTTATACTAGGTCCATATTTTATTAAATACTTACGTGACAGGCAAGGTAAAGGACAACCCATAAGAACAGACGGACCGGAGGGGCATATAATTAAAAAAGCAGGAACTCCGACAATGGGTGGGTTGCTGATATTGACTTGTGTTATAATCTCAACATTGCTTTGGGCCGATTTAAAAAACCCATTCTTATGGGTAGTGATGTTAGTAACGTTAAGTTATGGCCTGATAGGCTTTTATGATGACTTCTTAAAAGTATCTAGGCACAGTCCAAAAGGGTTTAGTGGGAAAATAAAAATTGTACTTGAATTTGCTATAGCATTAGTAGCTTGTTGGTTTTTAACAGGTGTATTCCCTTCGGGTAAAGAGGGGTTTGAAACAGGACTTGCGATACCATTTTTTAAGGATTTTACTTTTAATCTGGGAGTTTTCTTTCTTCCTTTTGGTTGCCTAGTAATAGTGGGCGCCTCTAATGCTGTAAACCTTACGGATGGACTTGATGGTTTGGCCATAGTACCTGTTATGATAGCCTGTATGAGTTTGGCTTTTATTGCATACTTTGTTGGTAATAGTATTTTTTCAAATTATTTGGGGATACCTTATATACCCGGATCTGCTGAAATTACTATCTTTTTGGGCGCCATCATTGGGGCCTCATTGGGTTTTTTGTGGTATAATGCTCCACCTGCGATGGTTTTTATGGGTGACACTGGGTCACTGGCGTTAGGTGGTGCACTAGGTGTGACTGCCGTAGCTATAAAGCATGAGATAGTTCTAGCTATTATCGGTGGCTTATTCGTTTTAGAGGCTATTTCAGTAATTATACAAGTTACCTCATTTAAATTAACAGGAAAAAGAATTTTCCGTATGGCACCAATCCATCATCATTTTGAAAAGAAAGGCTGGGCTGAACCCACGATTGTTATAAGATTTTGGATAATAGCTATAATTCTTGCTTTAATTGGTCTTTCAACTCTAAAGCTCAGGTGAACGTGTGATAAGGTCAAATTCATACAAGGGTAAAAAAGTAGCTGTTTTCGGCTTAGGCCTAACGGGTGTGAGTGCTGCTTTATCTTTAGCAGCGGGAGGTGCTGACGTTTTTGCTTGGGATGATAATGATGCTTCAGTTGACCTTGCAAGAGAGAGGGGCGTAAAGGTAGAAAATTTGGCTAAAGTTGATTGGTCCTTTTTTGATGCTCTTATTTTATCGCCAGGTATTCCAGATAAATTACCAAGGCCACACTGGACAGCTATTAAGGCCCGAAAGCATAGCATTCCTATCATATGTGACATTGAACTCTTTGCTCGTGAGTTAAACTTATTGCCTTATGAGCAAAAACCTAAAGTAATAACTATTACTGGAACTAATGGAAAATCAACGACAACGGCACTGATTGGTCATATTTTATCTTATTGCGGTAAGGATGTCGAAATTGGTGGTAATATTGGCCAAGGGATTATGGGCCTGCAAAGAATGCATGCTGGTAAATATTACGTAATTGAACTATCATCCTATCAGCTTGAACGTACATGTTCATTACGCTCTGATGTAGCCGTTTTATTGAATTTATCGCCTGATCACTTAGATCGACATGGTCGATTTGATAATTATACTGATATTAAGAAAAGAGTTTTTAATAACCAACTGCCTCAAGATACTGCTGTAATTGGTGTTGATACCGCTTCAACTAAATTGATATTTTCTGACTTAACAGCCAAAAATGGAAGACGTATAATTCCAGTCTCGGCTGAAAAATCGTTAGGCCGAGGTGTTTCTGTTGTTAACAGTAGGCTTTATAGCAATATAAATGGAAAGTGTGTTGAGATATGTGATTTATCTAAAGCTAAAGCTTTATCAGGAAGGCATAATCATCAAAATGCTGCTGCAGCTTATGCTGCTGTGCAATCAATCGGTCTAGATGTTATAAAAGTTGGTCAAGCAATTTTATCTTTTTCAGGATTACCCCATAGAATGGAAAATCTTGGCTTTGCAGGTCCTGTGATGTTTGTGAATGATAGTAAAGCTACTAATTCAGATTCTACAATGCAAGCTTTGAACACGTATTCAAATATTTTTTGGATTGTGGGTGGTAAATCAAAATCTGATGGTATTGAGCCTTTAACCCATTATTTTAAGAATGTTACTAAGTCTTACCTAATTGGAGAGTCTGCACCCAAATTTCATAAAACTCTGACAAAGTATAATGTTGAACATAAAATTTCAGGAACTTTAGAAAAGGCAATAATTTGTGCCACACGTGATGCAATCCAGTCAGAACAGCCCAACCCTGTAGTGATGCTTTCCCCTTCTTGCTCTAGTTTTGACCAATTTGAAAATTTTGCAATTAGAGGTGATGCTTTTCGTAGCCATGCTAATAGAATAATAGAATTATTTTCTAAAGAAGAAATAAAGTGAGCTTAAAATAAATGTTATCATCAATGAAATTTATTTCGGCTAGAACTGATCGCTCATACTTTTCTGAGTGGTGGCGCACGATTGACCGACTGGGATTAAGTTTGCTTTTACTTAGTATTATAGCAGGGCTAATTCTTAGTCTGGCAGCATCTCCGGCGGCGAGTGCTCGTCTGGGTTTAGACGATCCATTTTATTTTTTCTTTCGTCAATTAATATTTGTTACTCTTGGACTGGCAGGAGCTTTTTTTATATCTATTTTATCTCCAAACGATGCTCGCAGAATAGGAGTTTTAGCCCTTTTAGGATCTTTAATAATATTAATTTCATTACCTTTTATTGGTTATGAAGTTAAGGGTGCTATTAGGTGGCTAAGAGTAGGGTCCATTAGTTTACAGCCATCAGAATTTATTAAACCAGCTTTTATAGTATTTGTCGCTTGGATATTTTCGGCAGTGAAAAATGACAATAGTGTACTGGCAAGTTTTATTGTAACTTTGATATGGCTATTTACAATTTTATTACTTTTAAATCAGCCCGATGTTGGGCAAGCATTCCTATTGACGGTATGCTTCGCTGCGGTCTGCTTCTTCGGTGGCATATCAATAAGGGGTACTTTGACTTTTATTTTTATTATAATGGGTTTGGTTTCTTTAGCTTACATAAAGTTACATCATTTCCGAGTTCGAATTGAAAAGTTCTTAAGCCCCAGTAACTCAGATACTTATCAAATAGACAAAGCGTTAGAGGCAATATCAAACGGGGGTTTCTGGGGTAGAGGGCCAGGTGAGGGTGCTGTTAAATATAGTCTTCCCGATGGTCATACAGACTATATTTTTGCTATAACTGTCGAGGAATTTGGTTATTTAATATCTACCTTTTTAATAATATTATTAGGTAGTTTTGTTCTGAGATGTTTTCGTAATGCAGTTAAGTTGAATGATTATTTTAGTCAGTTGGCTGTGGCAGGCCTAGCGACAATGATTGGGGTGCAACTTTTGATAAATTTATTTGTTAATTTAAATATGATACCTTCTAAAGGAATGACATTGCCATTTATTTCATATGGTGGCTCTTCTATGCTTGCTCTTTGTTTTACTTCAGGACTTATTTTATCATTCACTCGAAAGCGTCCAGGGGCCTATGGTTATGGAGAATAAAGTATTAGTAGCCGCAGGAGGTACAGGTGGGCATATTTTTCCAGGGCAATCTTTAACTGAGTGTTTGGTTTCTAAGGGGTATTTAGTTACTTTCGCGACAGATAAAAGAGGCCTGCAGCATACTAAGAATATTCCTGCTAATAATATATTGGAGATAACTTCTTCAAGTATTTCGTTGCGGAAACCTTTAAACCTGCTTCCCTCTGGGTTTAAAATACTTCAAGGTATTTTCCAATCGATAAAGTATATGGTTAAATGGAAACCAGACGTAGTTGTTGGATTTGGAGGTTACCCTTCTTTCCCTGTTTTAATTGCGGCTCAATTTCTCAATATTCCGATAATAATTCATGAACAAAATGCTGTTCTTGGCAGGGTTAACCGTATTTTTGCCCTGAGAGCGAAATACGTTGCATCAGGTTTTGAAGACCTTCAAAAAATTTCTCCTCTAGCCAATCATGTTTGCACAGGTAATCCATTAAGAGAGAAGATAATAAAGCAAATACCAAAAAAATATACAGCTCCAGAAGAAAACATTAATATTTTAATAGTAGGCGGTAGTCTTGGAGCGAAAATTTTTAGTACTAAGATTCCTGAGGCAATTGCTCAGCTTCCAAAGAATATGCGTAAAAAATTGAAGATCGTGCAGCAAACCAAAATAGATTTCAAAGAAAAAGCTTTCGATGCATATAATCAAGCTGGTGTCGAAGCAATATGTGAGACATTTTTTTCAGATATAGAAGTTCACTTATCTAACGCACATTATATAATCAGTCGTGCTGGTGCATCATCTGTTTCTGAAATTTCAGCTATGGGAATTCCTTCACTCTTAGTGCCCTTAGCGATTGCTATGGATAATCACCAAACATACAATGCGAAAACACTGGCCCGTAAAAATGCAGCGGATATTCTCTTGGAATCTGAATTTACACCTGAAAAAATAAAGACTATCCTAGAGCTTAGGTTGAATGATTCTAACTGGTTAAAAAAAGCTTCGGAACAGTCTAAATCGGTGTCGCGACCACATTCAGCATCCGAATTAACTAGTTTAGTGATTTCAATAATTGAAAATTAAGGGTTATTGATGGCTAACTTAGATTTAGGAAACACTCAAATTGCTACAAAGGTTCCCTTTAATAACGGCCCCATCCATTTTGTTGGAATAGGCGGCATAGGAATGTCTGGAATTGCAGAGGTAATGCTAAACTTAGGTTATGTTGTTCAGGGGTCAGATGGTCGTGAAACTGAGATAACAAAAAGACTAACGAAGCTTGGGGCCACGATTTATTTAGGCCAAAAATCTTCTCAAGTTCATGGGGTGGAAGCCGTTGTGATGAGCTCCGCAATCAGCGCAGATAACCCTGAGCTAGTTGAAGCAAGACTTATGTCGATACCTATAGTTAGACGAGCTGAAATGCTTGCTGAATTGATGAGATTAAAATGGGCTATAGCAGTTGGCGGTACTCATGGAAAAACTACTACAACTACTATGATTTCTGCCTTGCTTGAAGGTGGGAATCTTGACCCTACAGTAATAAATGGTGGTATAATTAATGCTTATGGTTCAAATGCTAAGCTTGGATTGGGCGACTGGATGGTTGTTGAGGCAGATGAGTCGGATGGATCATTTCTTAAGTTATTTCCGACAATTGCTGTGGTAACGAATATAGATCCTGAACATTTAGAGCATTATGGTAGTTTTGATAGATTGCGTGATGCTTTCAAAATATTTGTAGAAAATCTACCATTTTATGGTTTTGCAGTTCTTTGTATAGATGACCCTGAAGTTCAAGCATTAGCAAGTCGAGTGACTGATAGGAGAGCTATAACTTATGGTTTTAATCCTCAAGCTGATTTAAGAGCTGAAAATTTGGAGTTAAGTACAATGGGTTCTTTCTTTGATGTTGTATTCAAAGACTCTAAAGAAGAAGAAAAAAAATGGGAACGGTTATTTTTACCGATGGCTGGAAGGCATAATGTTCAAAATGCTTTATCAGCAATTGCAGTTTCAAGAGAGCTAAACTTATCCGAAGCCCAGGTTAGGGAAGGGCTTCAGACTTTTGCGGGCGTTAAAAGAAGATTTACATATTTGGGAAATTTTGAAGGTGCAAGTGTAATCGATGACTATGGTCATCACCCCGTTGAAATATCAGCAGTACTACAAGCTGCCAGGCAGGTTTCAAAAGGGAAAGTACATGCGGTTATGCAGCCGCATAGATTTTCAAGACTTAAAGAGCTTTTTAATGATTTTTCTACTTGTTTTAATGAAGCGGATTTTGTTTATATCGCCGATATATATCCTGCAGGTGAAAAGCCTATTGAAAATTTAAACTCCTTGACTCTCGTAAATAGTATAATCTCTCATGGTCACAAGCATGCCGTTTGTATAACTAAAGATAATCTTCCAAAGACTCTAAAAAGAAATGTGCATGAAGGTGATATTATTGTTTGTTTAGGGGCTGGAGATATAACTTACTGGGCGTCAGACTTGGTTGATAAAGGTAATGTTTAATGTCACTTATTGATAGTCTTCCAGAAGTCAGAGGCCTACTTGCTGCTAATGTACCGTTAGAAAAATATACATGGTTAAGGGTTGGGGGTGAAGCCGAAGTTTTTTTTATGCCAAAAGATGAGGCCGACTTAGCTCACTTTTTATCGTCTACCCCGGATGATATTTCTATGACAGTATTGGGTGCAGCATCAAACATATTAGTACATGACTCTGGTGTTAAAGGAGTTGTTATTAAATTAGGAGGTGGTTTTAGTAATGTTAGCATTGAGGGAACTTCTGTGCGTGCCGGTGCAGCTGCTCTTGATAGTAAAGTTGCAAAAAAAGCAGCCTTATCAGGTGTATCAGGCCTTGAATTTTATGCAGGCATACCAGGAACTATAGGGGGGGCATTAAGAATGAATGCGGGTTGTTATGGGTCTGAAACAAAAGATGTTCTTGAGAGTGCAGTGGCCTTGGATAGATCGGGGCGCCGAATGGTTCTAAATTTGAAAGAACTCCAATATTCATATAGGCATTCAGGTGTGTCAAATGATTTAATTTATACCGAAGCTCTTTTTAAAGGATTACCGGGTGACATTAGTTCTATTAATTATAAGATTTCTAAAATTTCTAATAATAGAAATGAAAGTCAGCCTCTTAAAGAAAAAACAGGTGGCTCTACATTTAAAAACCCAGATAAAACTATTTCGAAAGGACTTAGTGCTTGGGAATTAATTGATGCCGTAGGTGGCAGGGGTTTAAAAGTCGGTGGTGCTCAAATGAGTAATAAGCACTGTAATTTTATGATAAATACTGGCAATGCTACGGCTAGTGATTTTGAAGATTTGGGAAATAAAATAGTTTCCAAGGTTAAGAAATTTTTTGGGGTAGAATTGGAGTGGGAAATTCAAAAAATAGGGAAATTTTAATGAGAGTGGCTGTTCTTAAAGGTGGTTTTTCATCAGAACGAGATGTATCTCTTGTAAGTGGAAAGGCTTGTGCACGTGCTTTGAAAAATGAAGGTTTTGATGTAATTGAAATTGATGTTTCTGTTAATCTTTGGGAGCAACTTTCCAAAGCTGATCCTGATATTGTTTTTAACGCTCTGCATGGCGATTGGGGTGAGGATGGACGGGTTCAAGGAGTTCTTGATCTTTTTGGCGCTCCATACACTCATAGTGGATTAATGGCTTCTGCTTTAGCGATGGATAAGCACAGATCAAAGATAATTTTTGGTGATATGGGAATAAATGTGCCCTACGGTTTTTTAGTGCCAAGAGATACTGTTTCAATTGAGCACCCTATGAAACCTCCCTATGTCATTAAGCCAAATGGGCAGGGTTCCAGTAAGGATATATTCATTGTTCAAACCGATGATGAGCCTATCAAAAATATTAAAAATAAAGACCTAATGGGTGAAATGGTTTTAATAGAAAAATTCTGTCCAGGAAAAGAGTTAACGGTTACGGTTATGAATGGAAAAGCACTTGGTGTAACGGAAATTGTTCCAACATCGAGTTGGTACGATTTTGACTCAAAGTATACTAAAGGTGGCTCAAAACATATTCTACCTGCAATAATTGATAAGGAAGTAAGCGATTTGTGTCTAACTTGGGCAGTTTTGGCGCATAATGCATTAGGCTGTCGTGGCATTACAAGATCCGATTTCAAATTCAATGATGACAAACAAAGTAATTTGAGTAAATCTGACAGTTTAGTCATGTTGGAATTAAATACGCAGCCAGGAATGACACCTACTTCATTGGTACCAGAGCAAGCAGACAAAATTGGTATTTCATTTGATAAACTTTGCCGTTGGATCGTGGAGGATGCTACATGGCCAAGATGAAAAGTCGCAAAAGTATATCAAATTCATTAAAGGGAAAAAGCCCGCGCCTCAAGGGGGCAAGAAACTGGGCTTCAGCTCAAGTAAGGTTAGCTAGTTATTCGCGCCTTGGATTTATTAAATTGTGCACCTCTATAATATCCACATTATTTATTATTACTTTTTTCAGTTTATGGATTGGTGGATTTTTACCAGATATTAGAAAATATTCTGAAGAAATAAAACGTAATAGACTGATATCTTTAGGGTTTGTTATAAAAAAAATAAATGTAATTGGTGAAGGGCGATTGCCTGAAGACGATGTAAAAAAAATCTTAGATTTTCAGAATGGAGACTATCTTTTTGATGTTGAAATTAATTTAACGCAGAAAAAAATAGAAGATTTGCCATGGGTAAATCGTGCTTTAGTGAGGCGCTTGTGGCCTGATCAAGTAGTTATTCAAATTGTTGAGAGACAACCTTTTGCATTGTGGCAATATAAAGGAAAGGTTGAGGTAATAGATATTTTAGGCGAGGTAATTGTGGGTGCCAGTGTAAGTGAGAATCAGAATTTAAATTTGTTTGTCGGAAAAGATGCAGCGATTAACGCAGCGAATATTAGTGAAATAATTCTTAACTTTCCCAGTATAGCTGAACGGGTGGATAGCTTTGTTTATGTCAGTGAGAATCGTTGGGATATTATTATGGATAAAGGAAATATTAGAGTGCTTCTGTCCCAACATAATTTAAATGAGTCCCTTTTAATGCTGAAAAATTTACACTCTCAAAGAGATATATTAGACAGAAAAATAGGGACTATTGATTTACGCTTAAAGGACAGATTATCACTTAAGCCTGACGGTAATGATAGCGGTATTTAGATTTTATGTTCAATAAAGGTAATTCTAAAAACATAGATACAATTGCCGTTGTCGATATTGGTTCAACTAAAGTGGTGTGTTTGATTGCTCAAAGAGAACCTAGTTTGGGCATTAAAATTATAGGTACAGGCATTTCGGCAAGCCAAGGTTTAAAATGTGGTGCTGTTGTAGATATGGAAGCTGCTGAAAAAGCTATTAGATCTGCAGTTGCGATCGCTGAAAAAAAAGCAGGAGTTACTGTTCAATCAGTTCATGTAAATGTTGCTATTAAGTCAATACAATCTAAAAATTTGAGTGTTCAAACTGAATTTGCAAGCGGCATTGTAAATGACCGTAACTGTAGGAGAGTATTAGATTATTCTTTGACTGAAATCTCACAGCCTGAAAATACTATTTTGCATGCAATTCCTTTGAACTGGTCAGTTGATGATGAAAGGGGTATATTAGATCCAAGGGGTATGTTTGGGAATAGACTGGGCGTTGATATGCATTGTGTGATAGCAGGAATTGGACCATTAAGAAACCTTGCTCATTGTATCGAGCGAAGCCACTTGAGAATGAGTTCTGTTATGGTTTCTCCATATGCTGCAGGAGTTGGTGTGCTAACAGCCGATGAAAGAGATTTAGGTGTTGCGTTAATTGACATGGGCGGGGGTATCACCACAATATCAATATTTCACGATAATAATTTAATGAATGTGGATGCATTACCAATAGGTGGAAAAAATGTTACTCTTGATATTGCTAGGGGGTTAACGACACCTCTTGAGGCAGCTGAAAGAATTAAACGCGTTTATGGATCTGCTTTACATGGCTCTCATGATGACAGTGTTATGATCCCTTGTCCTCCTATGGGTGCTCAAGATGAACTGGCGCATCATCCACATGAACTTTTGACTTCCATTATTCGTTCTCGCGTAGAAGAAACATTTGAAATATTGAAAGAAAAAATTTGGAAGTCAGGGCAAGAAGTAAATTTTCGCCGAATAGTTCTCACTGGTGGAGGTTCCCAATTAAATGGTGTTAGAGAATTAGCAGAATATGTTTTCAACAAGAAAGTAAGAATTGGTATTCCGCATGGCGTAATGGGATTAAATGAAAGTATTTCAGATCCAGATTTTTCTGTTGTCATAGGGTTGTTGAAACATGCTTTCGATGAAGCAGGGGAGGCTATTGATGGCCCTCCTGACTTATCCGGTCAAAAATTTCGAAAAAAAAGGTATAAAGGTAATCCTTTAGGTAAAACTTTATATTGGCTTAAAGAAAACTTCTAAATAGGTTTAAAATTTAGAAAAATATAAAAAAATAAGTTAAATTTGTATAAAATGGTCGAATTATTTAATTTGGTTAATCTCTGTTTAATAATTTTAACGCAATAATGCTTATATTGCACTTATAATTACGGGGTCATTATGTCAATTTCATTATCTTTACCAAGAACCATAGAGCTAAAACCTCGCATAGTCGTAATCGGCGTTGGCGGAGCAGGGGGAAATGCAGTTAATAATATGATTGGCTCTGGACTTGACGGTGTTGAGTTCGTCGTAGCCAATACAGATGCTCAAGCTTTAGCTCTATCCAAAGCTGATCGAAAAGTTCAATTAGGTGGAGGTATAACGCAAGGCTTAGGCGCTGGCATGCGTCCCGAAATTGGCGAACAATCTGCTGAGGAAAGTTTAGATGAGATACTAGAGCACCTTGAGGGAGCTCATATGCTATTTGTTGCAGCCGGTATGGGAGGCGGTACTGGTACGGGAGCTGCTCCTGTAATCGCTCGTGCTGCTCGTGAAAGAGGAATACTTACCGTGGGCATAGTTACCAAGCCATTTATGTTCGAGGGCACAAAGCGAATGAAGCTAGCTGATCAAGGAATAGAAAATCTTTATGGTTCAGTTGATACAATGATAACAATACCTAATCAGAATCTTTTTAGAGTTGCAACAGACCAGACAACTATGACAGACGCGTTCGCAATGGCTGATGAAGTTCTACACAGTGGAGTTAGGGGAGTTACAGATTTAATGGTTGTTCCTGGTTTGATAAATTTAGACTTTAATGATGTTCGTACTGTTATGGACGAGATGGGTAAAGCAATGATGGGTACTGGTGAGGCAACCGGCGATAGACGGGCTATTGAGGCTGCTGAAGCTGCAATAAACAATCCTTTACTTGATGATGTGTCATTAAAGGGGGCAAAAGGAGTTTTAATAAATATCACTGGAGGTAGTGATCTCACGCTTTATGAGGTAGATGAGGCAGCAAATCTTATAAGAAGTCAGGTCGATGAAGATGCTAATATAATTGTTGGTTCAGCGTTAGAAAGTGATCTTGATGG